>Ga0100398_1000186_pt1 | contig 58934 bp, 55 predicted proteins | sample CryGeymeta201522_FD_81568 | JGI IMG/M metagenome (GOLD analysis project Ga0100398, IMG submission 81568) | Groundwater microbial communities from Crystal Geyser aquifers in Utah, USA - Crystal Geyser metaG 2015-22 | ecosystem: Environmental > Aquatic > Deep subsurface > Groundwater | place: USA...
TCAGAAGTAGTTTATTTTAATATCCAAAAATCACAAGACTCAAAAATTTTTATAGAATCAGGGTATATTTATTTTGATAATAATAAGCTTTTAGAAATTAATAATTTAGAAATCAAAGGAGAACATAATCTATATAACATAATGTCAGCACTAGCTGTTTTAGATAAATTAAATATACCAAGAAATATTATAAAAAAAGGATTAGAAAGTTTTAAATCTGTTAAAGGTAGGCAAGAAAAATTAGGTGATTTTGATGGTATAGAAATTATTAATGACACTACTAGTACTATGCCAGAAGCTTTGTATACAGCTATAAAAACTTTTACAGATAAGCCATTGACAATAATATCTGGTGGAAATAATAAGAATTTAGATTATAGGCAAATATCCATTGTTTTAAAAGATTTAAATTATGTAAAAAATTTTATATTAATGCCTGGTGATGCTACAGATATTATTAAAGAAGAATTAAAAAAGATAAGTGGAATTAATATTTTCGAAGTAGAAAATATGGAGATGGCGCTAATAAAATCGAAACAAATTCTTAATAAGGATGAAAGATTAATATTGTCTCCTGGAGCTACTAGTTTTGGTCAATTTAATAATGAATTTGAAAGAGGAGATAGTTTTGTATATTTTGTAAATAAGTATTTTAATGAAGAAAAATATTGAGAAATTAAAAAATATTGAACCTATATTTTTAGTCATATTTATTATGATAGTTATTTTGGGTTTAACAATATTACAGACTGCTAGTAGTATTAGTTCTTATAAACTTACAGGTAACTTATATTATCATTTATTACAGCAGATCCAGAAAGGTATTTTACCAGGATCTATTTTGTTTTTTATAGTTTCTATGATTAATTATAAGTATTATAAAAAATATTACATTTATTTGATAATTTTTTTTGTATCTGTGCTTATTAATTTAGCATTGTTAATACCAGCTTTAGGAAATACTGTTAATGGAGCACAAAGATGGTTAGATATTGGGATTATAAGAATACAACCATCTGAAATAATGAAAATATCTATAATACTTTTAGTTTCGGGATATTTATCTAATGTCAAAGAAAAAATTAATGATTGGGGTAATTTAATTAGATATGTTATGTTAATGGGGGTAGTTGTTTTTTTAGTAGCGTATTTACAATCAAATCTATCAACAGCGCTAGTATTAATTGTTACATCAGGGAGTATTTTATTTCAATCAAAAATAAAGATAGATAAAATTATAATCTTAATTTTAACACTTATTATTGTAGTTTTTATAGCTATATCCAGTACACCTTATAGAATTTCAAGAGTAAAAACTTATTTATCTAATAATGAAGATGTTCAGAATCAAGATTATCATTCTTATCAAAACTTAATTTCTATTGGGTCAGGGGGAACTCTTGGAGTTGGATGGAATCAGAGTAGACAAAAGTTTATGTATGTACCAGAAGTCTTAGGAGATTCAATTTTTTCAATTTATGCTGAAGAAGCTGGATTTATTGGAGTTGTATTTTTATTGGGTTTATATTTAGCTATAATTCAAAGAATGTATTCAATATTACTAAAGACAGATGATATTTTTGGTAAATATATATTGATAGGTGTAATTACCTGGTTTGTAGTACAAATTCTACTAAATATAGGTTCAAATATAAAGTTAATACCTTTAACAGGAATGACATTACCATTTGTTAGTTTTGGTAGTTCTTCAATTATAATCTCCTTCATACTATTTGGAATAGTAGCCAATATCTCTAAATATAGAAAATCCTAATTTTTAGTACAAATTTATTAAAAATACTTGATTTTTTATGTAGATATGGTAATATTAACTTATTGTAATATATATTTAAATTTAAAGTAACATATATCATATGGTAGATAATCAAGAACAAGTTAATATTTCTTTAGAACAGATGTCAAAATCAGGTGTGCATTTAGGTCATCATAAATCAAAATGGCATCCTAAGATGAAAGATTATATATATGGTTCAAAAAGTAATATACATATAATTGATCTAGAGCAGACAGAACAAAAACTTCAAGAAGCGCTGAATTTCTTAAACAAAGTTGTATCTAGTGGTAAAGATGTTTTATTTATATCTACAAAAAAACAAGCAAATCCTATAATAAAGTTAATCTCATTAGAGACAGGAATGCCATATGTGATTAAGAGATGGGTTGGGGGTACATTTAGTAATTTTAGAGTAATAACAAAAAGAGTAAGACAATTAGTTCAACTGGAAGAAAAATTAGAAAAAGGGAAATTAGAGTCTTATACTAAAAAAGAAAGAAAAGTATTCTCAGATAGAGTAATGAAGGGGAATAAGTTATTTGAAGGATTAAAAGATATGAAGTCTTTACCAGGAGCAATATTTGTTCAAGATATATCAAGAGATTACTTAGCTATTAAAGAAGCTAGAGACTTAAAAATACCTGTAATAGCTTTGGCTGATACAAATGTTAATCCAAATTTAGTAGATTATGCTATTCCAGCTAATGATGATGGAGTATCTTCTATTAATTATATATACGGTCTTGTAAAAGAAGTTATCATAAAATCTAAATTAGAGAGAAAACCAGTATCCTCTAAATTAGATAAAGTAGAGAAATTACAAAAGTAGAGTTTACTTTTTAAACTTATACTAAGCCAATAATATTTATTAAAAATAATTTATAAAAATATGATAAAAGCACAAGATGTAGCAAAGTTAAGAGCAGAAACAGGAGTTGGTATAATGGATGCAAAGAAAGCATTAGAGTCAAGTAATGGTGATTTTGATAAAGCGATAGAAATATTAAAATCTAATTTTGCTTCAAAAGCTGTTAAGAAATCTGATAGAGAAACTACAGAAGGAGTAATAGGATCATATATTCATAATGGTAAAAAAGGAATAATGGTATCTCTTTCTTGTGAGACAGACTTTGTAGCTAGAAATCAAGATTTTAAAGATTTAGCTAACAATATTGCATTACAAGTAGCATCTTTAGGTATAGATAACATATATATTAATGAAATTTTAGAGTCAAGTTACATAAAAGATCCTTCAATTACTATAGAAGAATTGATAAAATCAAAAATAGTAACTATAGGTGAAAATATTAAGATTAAAGGTATAGTTACTATTTCTCTATAAAGTATAATTAATTTACTTTAATTAACATACAAATATGACAAGTGCTATCATTATAATTATATCAATATTATTTATTAGTGTAGCTCTTTTTTTTATAATAAAAAAAATGTCTTCTGTTTCTATAGATGGGGTAGAAGAATATGAAGAAAGTTCTTTAACAGAATATGATAGCATTTTAAATATTCAAAATCCATTAGATGTAAGTTCTATTGATAATGATAAAGTTGTCAAAGAAAACAATAATAATCAAAATAAATTTTTATCCAGTTTTAAATTAAGTATAGATAAATTTTATAAAAAAATAAGACAATATATTTTTATTAATATAGAAAAATATAAAGATTCACAAAGAAGAAAGCAGATTGAAAAAGAAAAAATGATTCAAGAATCTTTTATAAGAGAAGAAAATGAAAATAAGATATTAAATGAAATTAATAGTGATGATAATTTAGATTTAGATAGGGAATTTTTAGATACACCAAATAAAATAAGGTCCTTTAATATAGAGAATCAGACTTTAGATAAAAATAAAGAAAAAGTTTCTAAGAGTATTAAAACAAAAGAAAATATAAATAGTGAGATTAATACTGAAGTGAAATATGCTGAAAATAAGGTAGATTCCTTTGTTGAGCAATTATTAGAAGAGGGGTATCTTTATGAAGATGTTTCAAATAAAGTCAATATAGATGAAGATATTAATGATAGCTACTATTATCAATATATGGAAAAAAGATATATAAATAAAATCGTTAAAAATCCTAAAGATATTACAGCATATAGAAAGCTTGGAGACTTATATATGGAAGTTAAAAACTATAAAGATGCTATTGAATCTTATAAGATGGTGGTAAAGCTAAAACCAGATGATATAGATACTAAATCTAAATTAGAAGATATAGTAAATAGGGTATAAACTTATTTGACATATTTTACAAAAAATGGTATAATTATAAGCTGACTAAATTATTGTTAGCTTAAATTAACTTTAAATATTGTGATATTAAATTTTATACAAATTTGGATAATAATCTTAATAGTGATTTCTATAACTTCTGTTATTTCTATTATATTTACATTAACTATAACAGGAGTAGTAGATCAAATGGATAAAAATCAAAGAGGAGAGTTTAAAAGCTTTTCATTAATTGTTTTTACATTGTGGAGTATAGTTTCTTCATTTGTAATAACTCAAATAATTTTTCTATTAAGTTAAATCTTTGTAATTAAATTGTTAAAAAATTATGGCTCATAGATATAAATTATTGAAAGATTTCGAACATATTAGTACAATGACTTTTTTAAGGAAAGGAGATGTTGTGGAGTATATGAGAGATCTAAATGTTTATTTTAAAGTTAACTCTTCAGGTATAATTCAAATACCAGCTAATATAGTAAGAAAATACGATTCTGTTTTTCAACTTTTGCCTCCTCAAGAAGATAACGAATATTCTAAACCTAATGTTTTATCTTCATATACATATATAGATCCAAGGTTAATATCAACTAAAAAAGTATATTCAAGTAATAATCAAGAAGATTTACTAGTTGAAAATGGAAATTATTTTTTGGGGTCCCAACAATTTAAAGATTCTCAAATGGCTAGTAAGCTAATTAAAATGATTTTAATTGGGATAAAAAATCAATTTTCAAGAGAATTAAAAAATGGTGATTCATATACTTATGCTCCTTTATTTTTAGAAAATATAACTATATCAACTAGAGTAAATGAAAACAAATTAGAGGATTATATATATAGAATGATAGGAAATTGTTTCCCAGAAGGAGTGGAAGGAGAGAGATTAGCAAGACAGTGGAGTCATGAGTATCAACCAGCTTTATTTTATTTTTTACAAAATAAATATTAAAATTGAATCATGTACAAAATTCAATATCAAGAACAAATTCCTGTAAGATTAGATAAATTCTTGGCTAATAATATAAAAGAATTATCTAGATCTCAAATTCAAGATTTAATTGTGAATGGGCAAATTTCTATTGAAAATAAGATAATGACAAAAAAAAACAAAATTATATTTAAGGGACAAATTGTAAATATTAGTTTTGAGAAAACAAAAAAAGATATTTATATGGCTAAGAAAAATAATAAAGAATTTAATTTAGAAATAATATTTGAACATAAAGATTTTTTAATAATAAATAAACCAGCTGGATTATTAGTTCATAAAACAAATAATCAAAACTCTTTTTCAGTGGTAGAAATTTTAAAGGAAAAATATCCAGATATAAAGGGGGTTTCTGAACCTTTAGAATTAAGAAATGATGGTAATAATCAAGATAGAGATGGAATTGTTCATAGAATAGATAGAGATACTAGTGGGTTACTAATTATAGCTAGAAATATGAATGCTTTCTATTATTTTAAAAATCTTTTTAAAGAAAGAAAAATAATAAAAAAGTATATAACTTTAGTTTATGGCAATCTTAAAACAGAAACTGGAATAATAAACTTTCCTATAGCGAGATCCAAGGTTAATCATACAAAAAGAATAGCTGTTAAAAATAATAGAGATATAGATTTTTACAATAAGAAAAGAATATCTTTGACAGAGTATAAAGTGATTCAAAGATTAAAGAATTATACATTATTAGAAGTTATATTACACACAGGTAGAACACATCAGATTAGAGTTCATTTTCAATCTATAAACCATCCTATATTCGGAGATAAGTTATATGCTGGAAAGATAGATCAGAATAATAGTATTCTTAATCGACAATTCTTACATTGTTCAGAGTTGAGTTTTCAATATTTAGGAAAACAATTTGAATTCAAAATTGATTTACCAGAAGAATTGTCAAGAACACTGAATTCTCTTAAATTAGCTTATTGATATTGGTATTGATTTCTCTTCTTGCATTTTTGACCTAAATTTGGATCTAAAAGCATTAACATATATAAATATATATTTATTAATTTGTCCATCTAGTGTAAATAATTCCCTTGCTTTAGGAGCAAAATTTATAGCTCTTATAGTCATTAAATGATATACTCCTTCCATAAACTTTAACATATTAAAAATTGAAGATAAGTTATTGTCTACAAAATATAGCCCATTTTGCTTTATTAAGGAGTTATTATTTAAATTTCTTGATACTAAGACAGGTACAGCATTTATGAGTGCTGTATATAATCTAAATTGATCTTCTTTTCCAGAAGAACTTTCTATAAAGTATTTAGCATTAGCTATTAAATCTCTTTCACTTTTACCAGAAACATCACCTATGAATATAATTTTATTTGAAGAATAATTTGTTTTAATTCTACTAATAACAGAACCCATAACAATAAGTGGATAGTCACTTTTAATTTTTTTATAAGATTCAATTATTAATTTCAAATTAAGTTGATTCTTTTTTGAATATGAGTTTACAAGAATATACTTTTTATTTTGAATTTTCCAATCATTGTCTGAGTTAGAATTTATGTGATATGGAATGGCTTTTCTAACTAAAGAAACTTTGGATTTAATAATTTTAAATAATAAATTATAAGTGTCTAATTTATCTGTGATTATCTCATCAACTAAAAATTTACTGAGATATGTTTTTAATAAGATTTTTTGAAATTCAATATTAGAGTTTTTATTAAATGTATAATCATTATAATCTAATATAATTCTTACTTTTGGCATAAATATTGATACCCATATTGCAATATAAATATCTTTTATAGATAATATGTGTAAGATGTCTAGATTTTTGATTTTTCTTATTGTTTGAAATTTTGACCAAGAACTACTTTTAGAATAAAGAATATTTATCCCTTGATAAGAATCTAAATTCGTATAATTAGGGTTAGATAAAACAAAGATAGAATGGTTTCTTCTATTTAATTCTTTTGCTACTAATTCTAAATTATATTCTTTTCTATCAAGACTAGAGTTATAAGGAATCCCTTTTGAACCTACAAATGCTATTACCATTGTGTATATCTTAATTAATAATACATCTTAACATAAAATTATACACTATAAATACCAAAAAGTCAATGATATTGATAATTTTTTATAAACTCTTGCAAAGTAAAAAAAAATACTATATACTGAATTAAGTCAATTTAATTGAAAATTGATGTTCTTTCAAAAATGAGAGGTTGTCATGTCATGAAACATTTTGAAAAGTTTGTCTACTTCTTTGAAGAGATAAACATCCAAGACCCACAAATCAAAAGTTTGTTTGGTAATAAATCTTGGAACTGTGCTAAGCTTTTCCAAGAATATGAGAATGGATTATCGATTGAGCCCGCACCTTGGGGTTTTGCTGTAACTACAACAGCTTATCGTAAGTTTTTGTTAGAGAATCATCTTCCCACTAAAATTGAACAAATTTTATTAGATGTTCAATTGGGAGATATCTCTCTAAGTGATGCAGAAAAGAGTATTTTAGATCTCTTTCTTGTTTTAGATATTCCAAAAGATATCTTAATTCAAATCAAAGCATCCAACGATACGATGGAAGAAAACTTAGAGGATACAACATTTAAACGGATTCCAAGAAGCGATTGCAATATTGGAGAAGACAGTAAGGAGAAAGCTGGGGCTGGGAAGCATAATAGCTTTCCTGGTCAAAGATCTTTTTCAGAGCTTATTCTTTCTATAAAGAAAGTTTGGGCAAGTACTTTCACTAGTATTGCGATATCAGATTTTCTTGGAGAAATTACTCCAGAAGGTCATTTGCTTCATCTTGAAGCGGATATGGCAGTGCCAGTACTGGTTGAAGTAGATTCAGAAAAAGGTGGTGCTTTTATAGCATTCTCCACATTCTTGGGTATAATCAGAATAGATTTTCTTCCCAATGCTCATGGAGAGCTTTTGGTTGGTGGTAAAGCAATTCCTAATACGGTCTATATCAATGGTAAAAATCTTGATACAGACAAAGATCCAATTTTATCTGTATCAATTCCAGATTCTACGGAGTTTGGTCTGACTCGGGATGAAATTATTGCTTATGCCAAAAGAGTCTACAAACGACATCTTGCAAATGGTCCTGTTGATACCGAAGCGGCAATGGGTGCTGATCGAGTAATTTATTCGGTACAGATTCGTCCAAATGTCTCTAATATTCGCATATTAGAAAATAAAGCTATCACTGTCTACGAGATTAAAAAATCTGAAGTTAACGAAGATCTTTTACTTGCTAAAGGTTCCTCTGTAGCTGATATGTGTGCTATAGGAGAATTATTTAAATTGGATAATTTATCTGATTTAGGCTCAATAGATCTAAGTGATAAAATTGTGCTATTTGAAGAAGCGGCACCTGAGTTGACAATTCTAGCTTCTCTCTCCGAGGATATTAAACCAGAAGGTTTGATTACCAAAGAGGGTACTAAGTTAGGTCATTTAGCAATTAATCTAGATGATAATCTCCCAACCATTGTAGGTTGTGGTGGATATGATAGTCTTCTTGCTAAAGTCGGGGAGTATGTAACTATTCTCCACGGAAATGTCTATCAAGGTATTCACCCTAAAGCTTTCGAGAAAGTACAGTTAGACCTTAACTTACCTGAACTCAAGTCGGTTACAAAAGCTCAATTAGTGGCTAGTAACCCTGCCATGGTTGAAAGATATGCGGCTTATCCTCATGATGGATATGCACTTATCCGTCAAGAAAGTTTACAAAACTTTACCATGGTTAATGGAAAATTTCCTTTGCCACCAATTCTGTCTTGTATCCATCATCAATATGTTGATAATGAAGAAATTCTCAAAAATATTGAGGAGATGATTGCAGGTAATTCTGTTACAGGTCCTTTTGATTCTCCAGTTGATGCATATGTCTATCATATCTCGAGATCTATGATTCCATTTGTGCTAGATGCGGAGTCTAAAAATTCCGAATGTGCTCTCCGAGCATATGGTGGACGAGTTTGTGAGGACAATCCATACTTAGGTAAGTACTTGCCAGATCAGGCCTATGAGATGATTGGCCAGGACGGAGCAAGAATGTACCTTCAGAATTGGGGATTAGAAGTTCTCGTAACTTATGCCAAAATCTGGCTTGCATTATGGAATTTAGGTGCTCGGAATGTACCTGTATTTATTCCAAATGTTGCGAATATTGAAGAGTGGCGATATATCAAAGCTATTCTTGAATCTCATGGAATTCCCATAGATCGAGATAAAAGATTTGGTAGTTATAAAGTAATGGTTGCTTTAGAGTGCCCATCAGCAATATTCTCTATCCAAGAGTTTTTTGCTGATGGAGTGGATGGAGGAAGCTTCGCTTTCAATGATATTCGTCAATCCATGGAGTTATTTAACCGTAATCATTCTTGGCTTGGTAATAATCCAATTCTGCCCTTAACTGATCCTCGTGGTAATCTTGATTCAGCACCTTATTTCAGGCTTATGAATCTAGCTTGTAACTTGTCTTCTGAAGTAGGATTTGAATTATCTACTTGTGGAATTCCTTCCCCAGAGATGATTTTACTTCTTGTCAAAAGAGGAATCAAAGCCATTGGTTTTAATCCTGGTAAAAAATTTGTAGATGGCTATATGGCGATTTACAATGCAATTCAATAATTTAAACTAAAGAGCTCTTATAAGATATAAGAGTTTTTTTATTTTATAAAAAAGTATGATATAATTTAGTTAAGAATTTAAGAAGAAAAGATTAAAGATAATTACAAAGTAATAGTATAAATTTTAAAATATGTCAAAGAAAAAAGGATTTACATTGCTAGAGATATTGTTGGTAATAGCAGCAATAGGAATATTAGCTAGTATAGTAATTGTCGCTATAAATCCACTAAAGCAAATAGGAAAAGCAGAGAATACAAGTAGATGGGCAGGAATAAATTCAATACAAAAAGCATTGGATCAATATTATTTAGTAAATAGAAGTTATCCAGGAACAGTACCGAATGGAATTTATGGGGAAATATGTGATACAGGAAAAGAAACAGTAGGGGGTGGAACAGATTGTACAGGTAAAATAGATTTAAGAGATCTTGTCCCAACATATATAGCTGAAATACCAAAGGATCCAAATGGAGGAGGATATAAAATAGCAATTAATCCTGTTAATGAAAGTATATCTTTGATAGCTCCACAAGCAGTATTAGGAGATATAATAGGTCAGAACTTATTAGATATAATAACAAGTGGTTTAGTTTTATATTTAGATGCAGGTAATGTTTTGAGCTATCCTGGTTCTGGGAATACTTGGTTTGACTTAACAGAGTTTGATAATGATGGTACTTTATCAAGTGGAGTTTCTTATAATACTGATAATGGAGGAAAGTTTGTTTTTAGTGGGAATGATCAATATGTGAATATTGTATCTGCACCCTCTATAAATGATAATTTAGCTTCGGATTTTACATATGAGATATGGACTAACCCAAAACTTACAGGGTTTCAATATGGTAAATTATTTGCTAAAGGTAGGTATTTAACTGAACCTGGATTTAATGGTATTACATATCATACATCAGAGAAATATTTAATGTTTGAATTTGGTAATCCGGAAAATCTTTTATTGGCACAAGATATATTAGAGCCTAATTTATGGTATCAAATAGTTATTACTAGATTAGATTATAACATATATTTTTATGTGAATGGGGAATTAACCTATTCCTATATAGAGAATACAGATTTTAGTAGTAATTATCCTTTAAGAATATCTTCTAATAGTCAACCTAATCCAGATGATGCACATCAAGATGTAGCTATATTTAGACAATATTCAAGAGGATTAACGGAAGAAGAAGTTCAACAAAATTTTAATCTTACTAAAAGTAGATTCGGATTATAGATATAAATTATAAATACAGTTTTTTGACAAAACCTGATTTTTATGATACAAATTAAAGGTTAACTTTAAATTTATAAAAAGTTATGTTCTTTTAAAATTCTATACAGGAGGAAAAACTCTTGAGTATATTAGAAAAAAGTTATGTTTATATATCTGAAATTGATAAAGTTTGTGAAACTCTTATTTGGGAATTTAAGAATAATTATAATCAATCTGTAGTAAAGTCAAAAAATTACTTCGATTTGAAAGATGACTATTCTTGGGATTCCAAAAGATTTAAGAAAATTACAGATAGTTATTTTGATAGAATTCATAATATCAAAATTAACCAAGCTGGAAAAGTTAAATCTATTCAGAAAGAAATTGTAACCAGAATTCATACTTCAACAATTGATCCTTTAAAAGAGGAAAGAGGATCATTATTTGATCGTAAAAAATCAACTGATGATTATTCTTTAAAAAGAGATCTACAAGATCAAATTAATCAGTTGTCTCCAAGAATACAGGAGGCTTATGAAGAGAAGAATAATATTATCAATGAGGCTAAGGCTATAGTTGATAAAATCTATGAATTAGCTAAAACTTATTCCGATAGATTCAATGAAGAGATCAAGCAATTTCATAGAGATCTAAAAGAAGTCTATTTAGAAATTCCTTGTACTTGTAATTGGAAATATTGTATTTCCGAACATTCTTTAGGTAGTCGTGAGTTTAAGGCAAAGTTTGGCAGAATCTATAATATAAGAAAAAGGTTCGGTCATCATACTCTGTTATCTACTTGTGATCTATGTAATGAATACGAAAATTCTATTCCAGAAGATGGTTTAGTGTTTAAGTGTAGTGGATTTGTTGATCCAAAAGATAATTTGCTACATAAGGTATGTTATTCATCAGTATTTGATTCTGTAACTAAACCTAACAAAGTCTCAATAATCAAAAGAACTAAAATTTTTGGTTATGAGCCTTTAGATGTCAATCTGTCTATTCACAAGATAGTCTGTATAGACTGTGAAGCCAAAGGTAATGGATTTACTAGCGAGCGAAGAACTCTTATATCAGAGCAAAATCTTTCAGATAGATTTGACCGAAAAAACTTTTGGAAAAGCAGTAAGCAACTGGAAGTGTTTTCTGATAAGTCTAAGGCTGATTTAAGGAAATCCATAGATCAAATTGTTAGAACTAAGATTTCTGAGGATTCAGTGTCAGCTTTCAAAAAATTAGAGCTAGACCAAAAAGCCTTACAAACTCAATATGATAAAGCTTTGGAAGTTGCTCTTATGACAGAAGTTGAACCAGTCACTGGATTAGCTCTTGCACCTGAAGATCTTTTGAAGTCTCAAAAAAGAGAAAATCCTTTTGGAGAAACCAAAGCTGAACATCTACTCAAACATCTAGTAGACTTAGGAGGTGCTTATGTTAATGGTAGGTGGGTTGATGGTGATAACCATAGAGAGGAAGGTGAATATAATCAATCCGAACTTAGATATTCTCTTGGCATTCCTGAATTCCAACAAGAAAAATTAGGAGATAACCAAAATCTAGGAAATCTTAGAAATCAATTGATTATTCCTGCCATCTCATCACCATCCAAACCTAGTAAGCCAGCTAAATTTACAGTCCAAGGATTGGAATATATGAATATCGTAGCGGACAAAGTCCAACATGTATTACAAAATCTACCAAAGACGATGATTAGTTTTGAACAAAGAGGAGGTTTATATTATTTAGATTTGGAGACTAAGACAAAATTTATCGTGGATAAATTTGAGCATAAAGTTACCTTGAGAACAATGTACTTTATGAATGATACCCAAGCTTTTAAAGATGATTTGGAGATAATATTAAACTCTAATATTCCTAAATCAAATTCAAATCAGACTAAAGAGGAACTTGGATTAAGTCCAAAAACAAATCCTACTGTAGTTAAACATTCAGTCCCATCTCCCAAAAAGAGGTAGGACTTCCCAAAAGTCAAATAACCTAGTATAATACAAATATACTAGGTTACAAAAAATCTTTAATTCATGAAAGGAGACACAATTATGAAGAATCAGTACTCAGAGTATCATCAGACCAAATCAGAATGTTTACCTACTCATCCAAGATATAATAATATCCCAAGATTGGAAGTAAATGCTGATGTGTCCAGAGCTAAATATGCTGACATTCTAAAACAACACTTAGGAGTAGCAGATTCTGTTGCAAGACTAGTATCTGTATTTAAATCTATTACCTCTAAAGCCCAGCTATCAGATATAGATGAGTTATTAGATATGCCTGTAGCAGAACTTTTTGCACAGATAAATAAGATTGTTATTGCTAATGCAAGCTCAAAGCCTCGCAATATTTATGAAGAAGAAAAAGAATTTGACCTTAATGGAAAATTAACCAAAGATCAGCTTTTTTATCTCTTAAGTAAATATGATTGTCTAGACTGGTCAGAAGATGATGAACTGAAAGATATTGCTCTTAATCGAGTAAAGATTATGCATGTACTCGTTGAAGAACTTGTCAGATTAGCTCCAGAGTATCATTTTACTTATGAGCTTTTAACAAATAAAGCCAATAAAAAATGGTTTTATGAGTTTAAACAAGAAGATCCAGAATCAATGGAGATTATAGAAGGAGATAGGCTTATTGTCAGAAAGTATTGCAAACCACTTTTCAATAATGAAGTTTTCTTAGAATTTATGGGATATAAATGTAAACTCATAAAGACATTCTTTGAAGAACATTTAGAATTATTCAAAGAAAAAGGAGAGGATATTCTCTTTACAAAATTCTCTAAAAAAGAATTTGTAGAGTCTGCCAAGGAATGGTTTGACTTTAAAGAAAATGATCCAGAAGGATGGCGAGATCTGGAGTATCCACACACTTTGGATTTCAAATATAATCAATATATGCAAATGATTTTGGATCCAAAGAAAGGCTTACTTGCTCGAGTCATATTAAATTATGAGAGATTAGAAAGGCTTGCCTATTTAGAACAAATAGGTATCTGTATTGGAGATCTAATTCAGCAGAAAGATATCTCTTGGTTAAGATGGTTCTACCAAAAAAGTAGCAAAGATGTTTTGAAGATGGTAATCACAATGAATGAGCTAGGACTCAAGATGTTTTATGGACATACCAAGAAAGACAATGGTTATGACCAAGAATATTATAGTAAGATAAATGTCTATACTATGGAAAAAGTCACTCCAGAGTTCTTTGAACATATTTGGCTAACTGGTTTTGCAGATCCATTGGTTTTAGGTTCTGGTACTATTCTAAATATCTATGAAGACTACTTTGAAGATCAAGAAGTCAGACCTACATTCCTAGAGACTCCTAAACCTGTAAGAAAGAATGTTAATGGTCCTAAAAAACCTGTACTCAAAAAAAAGAATAATTAGATCTATAATCTAATTTAGTAAAGACAGTTATTAATTAACTGTCTTTTTTGTATAAAAAACCGTGATTTGTATCACGGTAATATGGTTTATTTAGATTCTGATTGATTATGAGGATCAGAGTTGGGATTTTTTTTATTCGGATCTCCATCTTTAGTAATGAAAATTCCCAGAATAATTAAAAATATCACAACTAATAGGCTAATACTCAAGATGAAAGCTGGTTTTAGATTAAATCTAGATTTCTTTATTCCTGATTTTCGAGAAGACTTTCTTTCTGTAGATTTTTCTACAAAATTAATGTCTTTTTGCTTGTCTGATACAATGCGAGAATTGTCTTTCAGGTGAGGTTCTTTCTCAGTGGATTTTTTAGAAATATCTATCGATTTAGGAATGTCAGAGATCTTTCTTTCCACTTTTTGTTGGGGAACTGCTTCTACAACTTTACTCGACAGATTAATTAGATTAGAAATAGTATAATTAATAGAACCATTTCTAGTCTTTTTCTCTGTCAATTGTGCCTGAATTGAATCCAATGAATATAGTGCCATAATTAGATAATCTATTTGAGGGCTAAGAGAAATTTCTTTTGTCTGATTATCTGAATTAAGATTACAAATCCAATTTATTTCATTGTTTAGGCAAAATAAATTATCTTGTTCAAGAGTTCCATCTTCTTTTAAATATTTACCTTGAGAAGAAATATTCACTAGATTAGGAATTAATTTAAGATCATCTTTAATTTGAGAATCTTTTACTGATAGTAAATTTAATTTATCAATCAAGAATGATTTAGATTGACTTTGATCAGTAGTAAAAATAGGTGTATTTTTAGATATTTTTAATTTATAACAAGCTTCATTGAATGAGTTTGCTAAAAATTTAATATTTTTCATCCAAAAATCCATCTTTTCTTGTAATTCTGAATTTAGTGGAAAGTCTTCATTTAATCTAATTTCCAGAATTTTTACCACTAGATTATAAATGGTAATTGTACTAGAAATCTTAGATATGGGAACAGATATAGATTCTCCATCTTCTCCTGAATAAACAAATTCATCTTTGAAGTAGAACTTTTGGGTCTCAGGATTGAGTTCTAAAAAAGGTTGTTGTTTTTTCTCTTGCAATAATTCTAATATTTCAGAGATAGCGATTTGACTAAAAACATTATAACTCAACCAAAAAGATAATCTTTCGGAATCTTCTTTTTTATAAGCATCAAAGATAATTGTTTGTAACCATAAATCAAGATTAGTATATCCATTGATTGTCATCATATACTTACCAATTTGATTTAGGATAGGTCTTTTTTGTGAACATTCTCCATTTTCATTAATTAATCCTAATTTTCTTAATTTATTCCTTTCTTGGATAAATTGTTGTATTCTCTCTTCTGATTCATAAATTTTTGAAGGTGGATCTAGTTTTTTCAGATCATCTACAAGATTTTCATTATCAAATCCTAACTCAAAGCTCAGAAAAGCTAGGGTTGTGAGAGAAGATTTTGACATTGGAAAGTCAATAATTTCATTTTTTAATGATTGATTGAGAGTATTATCGTCTAATGTTGAATAATCAGCTCCAATATCATTGGTAATGAAAGCTATTCCTTCTCTTTGTCTTCCTACACGACCTATTCTTTGGTACAAAGCATTGACTTTGAGAGGGACTAAGTTTAGCCCATTATCCTCATTTTTATACTCTGAATCAACTGTCACTAAAAAATCTAAATTGCGAATAGTTACTCCCATTTCTACAACATTGGTAGCTAGGATAACATATCTAGCATGTGAATTATTTAATTCTTCACAACTTTGGTAAAATTTTTTAGATAGAATATGATTTTTCTTTACCTTAGAGGTAAATTTGAGAACTTGTATCTTTCCTTCAAATCTACTTTGAATTAAATTAGCTAATCCATCTATTTCTGATTGATTATTAACAATTGCCAAAAGAACTGAAGATCTATCTTCCCAATCAAAAGTAATTTTTTTTGTAATATAAGCAAAATCTGAGTTTGATTGAGGAAAATATTCACTTTGAAAATCTGGAGAAAAAAGAGTATTTTGGATAATATTTACCAAAGAATTTTTGATTAAATCTTGAGTATTATGTTTCCAAATTTGAAATCTGACTTTATTCGCCATGATTACATTTTTCTCATCCAAAGAAAGATTTTTTGCCAAACCTTCCGTATGTACTGTAGCCGACATATAAGATATTCCTATCTTATTATATTTTGCCAAACTAAGTGCTAATTCAAAGCTTTCGGAAGTCTCTAAGGTTTTATGAGCCTCATCAATAATAATATGATTCCATATAGGATCAAAACTTTTATTATAAGACATAGCCTCAAATACTCCAGTTGTTATGAATTGGATAGGAGCATTATTAAAGATAGAACCATTACCTGTTTTATATCCAAATAGATATGGGGGTAATTGTCCATATAATTTTAACTCTTCTTGTAATGATTCGGTATCTGTAAACTCAGGCTTATAACCAGTTTTTTTCTTTTCATTTACCAAACATTCATGGAGGAATTTATGAAAACTTTCATTTAAATGTAGGGCTTCATCTGTAGCAATTGGAATTGTTGGCACAACTACAAAAACCTTTGGTCCCTTAGAATGGTCGCATTTGAAAAAATTATTTTGACTATATTTTGTAATCAAGTCTTGATTTCTTTCAATTAACCTTAATAAAACCAAAACAGGCAAAGTAACTGTTTTCCCAAGTCCAGTAGATGCAACAATAAAAAATGGATCTATTGTTATCTGTTCAAAATATGAATAAATAGATAATTTTCCATTTTGAACTAAATAAGCTAAGAAATAATTAATTAGTTTTTGGCTAATAGAAAATTTCTTATTATTTACTTGATATTCAAAAGAAACTTCTGATAAAGAAAAGATTGGTAACTCAAACTTAAATTGTTCCACTTGGCTCACCTTATATGAAAAGTACCTGATATTTATATCATTTAATTAACAATTTGTCAAAAATTAAGGAATATAAATAATTAGTAATAATTGGAAAAATATTTAACTTTAAATCTCACAAAAAATCTATATTATGCTATAATTAATATAAATTAAGATTAATTATACTAATTCTATGTATCATCATAAATCTATTGAAAAAAAGTGGCAACAAAAATGGCAAGATAACTTTGTCTCCTATAAAGCAGATCTAAAGTCAGAAAAAAAGAAAAAATATATTTTGGTAGAATTCCCTTTTCCATCTGGAGCTGGTCTTCATGTAGGACATACCAAAAGTTATATGGCGCTAGACATTTTAGCTCGTAAATACAGAATGCAAGGGTATGAAGTTATCTATCCTATTGGATTCGATGCTTTTGGACTTCCTACTGAGAATTATGCAATCCAAAACAATATTCACCCAAAGAAAGCAACAGATGATAATATAAAAAGATTTAAAGAGCAGATTCAGGCTTTAGGAATTTCTTTTGATTGGGAGAAAGAAATTAGAACAGATGACCCCAATTATTATAAATGGACTCAGTGGATTTTTTTACAAATGTTCAAGAAGGGACTTGCCTATCAGGATAATACCAAAGTTTGGTGGTGCGAAGAACTAAAAACAGTGCTTGCGAATGAAGAAGTAATTGATGGTAAATCTGAAAGAGGAGGGTATCAGTGCGAAAGATTATCTTTAACACAATGGATGTTAGCTATTACAAAATATGCAGATAGATTATACCAAGATTTAGACGAAGTAGATTATTTAGAGATTATCAAAACTCAACAAAGAAATTGGATAGGCAAAAGTACAGGAGCTAGAATTAAATTCAAAATTCAAAATGTAGATGAATATTTGCAAGTCTATACTACTAGAGCTGATACAATTTTTGGAGTAAGTTTTATGGTGATAGCTCCAGAACATAGTCTAGTAGATAAAATACTTACACCAGAACACAAGCAAGAAGTAGATAAATATTTAGATTTAGCTAAGAAAAAGTCGGACCTCGAAAGACAACAACAAAAAGAGAAAACAGGAGTTTTTACAGGTAGTTATGTTATACATCCATTTACTAAAGAAAGTATACCAATTTGGATAGCTGATTATGTTTTGGCTAGTTATGGAACAGGAGCAATTATGGCAGTACCAGCTCATGATGATAGAGATCAAGAATTTGCAGAGAAATATAATCTAGGAATAGTAGAAGTTAATAATGGTGAAAAATTAATTAATTCACAAGAATTTGATGGACTTAGTATCAAAGAAGCTCAAAATAAAATAGTGGAGAAATTATCTCATGAAGATTTAGCAAAATTTGAAACACAATTTAAATTAAGAGATTGGGTATTCTCAAGACAAAGATATTGGGGAGAACCATTTCCTATTGTCTGGGTACAAGAAGAAGATTATACAAAAATTACTAATCAAGATTTATTGCCACCAGAAGTAATTACTAGAGACAAGAATGGATTAAAAGAATATGCTGTTACACTAGCAGAATCTGAATTACCAGTAGTATTACCTGATGTAAAATCTTATTTACCACAAGGACTTGGAGAAGGACCTTTGGCTTTGGCTAAAGATTGGGTGAATATTTGGTATAATCTTGAGACAGGAAAGACATTAAGTATATCAGAAAATCCAGAATCAGATAATTGGGTTAAAGCTACTAGAGAGACTGACACTATGCCAAATTGGGCAGGAAGCTCTTGGTATTTTTTGAGATATCTTGATCCTAAAAATAATAATATTTTTGCTCGGAAAGAAATTTTGGATAAATGGTTACCAGTTGATATCTATAACGGAGGAATGGAACATGTAACACTTCATCTTTTATATTCTAGATTTTGGCATAAATTTTTGTATGATATAGGAGTTGTAACGACCAAAGAACCTTATCAAAAAAGAATTGCCCATGGTATGATTTTAGCAGAAGGGGGAATAAAGATGTCTAAATCAAAAGGGAATACTGTTGATCCTTTAGAGATGTGTGAGGCTTTCGGAGCAGATGCGATGAGATGCTATATAATGTTTATGGGACCTTATAATGAAGCTATTTCTTGGGATACTAATGGGCTTATTGGGTGTAATAGGTTTCTTACAAAATGTTATCATTGGGTAGAAAATTTTGTTAATAAGTCTACTCTTCCATTATCTAAAGATAGACTTGAGTTAGAAAGAGATCTAAATAATTTGATTAAAAAAATATCAGAGGATATAGAAACTCAAAAATATAATACTTGTATTAGTTCTATGATGGAATTTTTGAATATTTACCAAAATCAAGATATAGGAATTAATAATATAAAAACTTTTGTAACTATTCTAGCTCCATTTGCTCCTCATTTATCTGAAGAATTATGGGAAATGTTAGGAGAAGATAATTCTGTTCATACACAAATTTGGCCAGAATATGATGAATCTAAATTATTATCAAGTACGGAAGATTATCAGATTCATATAAATGGTAAAATGAGAGCTATTATTAATGTTGATAAGAATCTTTCTTTAGATGAAATAAAAAGACTTTCACTTAGTTGTGAATCTGTGTTAAAATATATAGAAGGTAAAGATATAAAGAAACATATAGTATTGAAAGATAAAAAAATAGTAATTTTAATAGTAAAATAAATTAAATTTATGAAGCAAAATCAATTAATAAGTATAGCAATGGTAGTTTTGTTTGTATCATTACCAATAATATATTTAGTCTTAAGTGATAATAAAGAACCAGAAGATTCATCAGATAAAAATCCAGGAACTCATATTATGCCAGATGGAACCGTTATGGATGATATGATGCACTCAATGGATATGGAAGAACAGTTAGACGATAGAGGTTTTATAAATTCTATGATACCTCATCACCAAGAAGCAGTGAATACTTCGGATATAATTATAACCAAAAGCAATAATCCAGAGCTAATAAAGTTAGCACAAGAGATAAAAGATACTCAGAGTAAAGAGATTGAAGATATGAAATTATGGTATCAAGAATGGTTTCAAGAAAAATTTGTAATAGGAGGAGAATATATGTCAATGATGAGAGATTTGAGTGCATTTGATGATATTACAGAGTTAGAACAAGTTTATATAGAAGATATGATTATTCATCATCAAGGAGCAATTAGTATGGCGAATAATATTTTAGAATCAACAGAAAAGCAAGAATTAATAGATTTTGCGAATTCAATCTTAGAAGTGCAGACTAAAGAAGTAGATATTTTAGAGAGTTTGAAAAAATAAATAACTAAAGCATATGTTAAAAAGTTTATACAAAGATAGATTAAATAGAAAAGAGTATTGGTGGAGGGTAATTAAAATTTGGAGTTACTTCATTCCTTTTATTATAATTTTAATTGTACTACAAAAGAAAGGAGTAGATGATTATTCAGGGAGTGTGATGACAGTATTAATTGGAGTTCCTTATTTTTTAATTTGGTATGTAATCTATAATATTCATATTATAAAATGGTCATATGCTAGAATAAGAGATAGTGGAATAAATAGTGGTTGGATATCAATTTTGTATATTATTAGCCTTACTTTAATAACACCATATTCAGTAATTATAGTCCCATTTTTAATACTTATCCAAATAATCATATTTTCAAAACCAAGCATAGCGACAGAAAAAGAATCTATAGATCAAGTGCCTACAGATAATCCTAATTCAGAAAAAGAATTACCAAAATCAGAAATAGAAATTTGGTTTGAGAAAAAATTATCACAAGGTTATGATAAAACAGAATTATTACAAGAAGTGAAGAAACAAGGATACCCAGAAGACTTTGTACAGAGATTAGGAAAGAAGTATTAATAATAAAAATTATATGAATTTAGATTTAATTTTTTATCCAAAATCAATAGCTTTAATTGGATCATCTAGCAAACCTCAGTCTGTTGGGAATGATATCTTAAAAAATCTTTTATATCAAGGCTATCAAGGAAAAATTTATCCAATAAACCCTTCTTCCCAAGAAATTTTAGGTGAAAAATGTTATGCATCTATTTTAGAAGTAGAGTCAGAAGTAGAACTAGCTATTATTGCTGTTCCTTCAAAATTGGTTCTAAAAGTATTAAAAGAATTAGGATACAAAGGTGTAAAAGCAGTTATTATAATCTCATCAGGATTTAAGGAAACAGGAAATAGTTCTTTGGAAGATGAAGTTATTGCTTTATGTCGTGAATATAATATAACTTTAATTGGACCGAATTGTCTTGGGGTAATCTCTCCTGAAATAAATATGAATGCATCTTTTGCTTCAATTATGCCAGAATTTGGAAATATTGCTTTTTTATCACAAAGTGGGGCTATCTGTACTGCAATTTTGGATTATGCACCAAGTTTAGGAATTGGATTTTCTAAATTTGTAAGTTTGGGAAATAAAGCTTTGGTTGATGAGGCAGAATTATTAGAATATCTTTATAATGATAAGAATACCAAAGTAATAGCTCTTTACTTGGAAGAATTATCCAATGTGAAAAATTTCTTAAAAGTAGCACAAAAAATCACAAGTTCAATAAATCCAAAGCCAATTATAGTTCTAAAATCAGGAAAAACAAAAGAAGGAGCATCAGCATCAGCTTCTCATACAGGATCTTTAGCAGGAAGTGATCAAGGTTATCAAGCTTTATTTGATCAAGCTGGTATTGTTAGAGCTAATACTATATCTGAATTTTTCAATTATTTAAGTATTTTTTCAAAAATGAAATTACCAAAAGGAGATAGAGTATGTATTATTACTAATGCAGGAGGTCCTGGTGTTTTGACAGCTGATTCTATAATAGAAAATGGCTTAAACTTATCTATTTTATCAGATGATACAATAGATAAATTAAAACAAGATTTAGCTATAAATTCTAATTTATCAAATCCAATTGATATCTTGGGAGATGCGAGATCAGACAGATATAAGAAGGCTTTAGAAATAGTTGTAGAAGATGAAGGAGTTGATAATATTGTAGTTTTGATGACACCACAGTCAATGACAGAACCAGTTGAGACATCACAAGCTATAGTTTATATATCCAATAATACAGACAAGTCAATAATAGCAGTCTATATGGGGCAAGACCAGTTGTCAAAAGGTATAGATATTTTAAAAGATAATAATATCCCATATACAAATTTCCCAGAAGAAGCAATATTATCATTATCTAAATTGATATCAACCAAAATAAATCATACTGAACACGAACTAGAAGTTAAAGATTTTGTAATAGCTGAAAAGTCAGAAATCCAATCAATTTTAAATGGTTACCAAAAAGAAAATCATTTACAAATACCAGAATTTGAAGCAGTACCCATATTAAAAAAATATGGATTTGACACATTAGATTATAAAATTGCTACTAATGAGGATGAAGCCTTTATAATAACAAAACAAATAGGAAAGACTGTTGTAATGAAAGTAGTTTCAGAAGATATCTTACACAAGACTGATTTTGGAGGAGTTATCTTGAATGTGACAGAATATAATGCTAAAGAATCTTATAATAAAATTTTAGATAATATTAAAAATAATGCTCCAAATGCAAGAATTCAAGGAGTCTTAATAGTTGAAATGCTTGATTTAGAAGAAGGATCGGAATTTATAGTAGGTTGTTCTACCGATCCAAATTTAGGACATCTTTTGATGGTAGGATATGGAGGAGTATTTGTAGAAGTATTTAAGGATATAGCTTTCGGAGTCCCACCACTTAGATTAGTAGATATCAATAATATGATTAATTCTCTAAAATCAAAAGCAATTTTGGATGGAATCAGAGGACAATTGCCTTTGAATAAGGAATTACTAATAGAGACTTTGGCTCGGTTATCACAATTATTGATAGACTTTCCAATGATAGAGGAATTAGATATTAATCCATTATTTGTAACATCAAATGAAGTCAAAGTATTAGATGCTAGAATTTTGCTTAGAAAGTAAAGAAATAATGAAATATGTTGAATTACTAAAAATTATAAACAAATCATTGACAGATAAATAATAAAAGATGTATAATTGATACATACTTGAAAAAGTAATATTAACAATTAATAATTTAAAAATATGTTCGATGAATTTAGTCCTAAATATGAGTCTTCTTTTAGAGTGGTATTTGTTATATGGGTATTGTTTTGGGCAGTTGTAAATATATTTCAAATACTAAGAAATTATGCCGATTATGCTAGTACGAGTAGCTTTATAGGTAGTGATTATGTGAATCTTGGTCATTGGTGGTTTAGTACATTTGGTATGATAATAGGATTTGCAATTGGGATATTTCTTTTATTTTGGACTGTATCTGTACCATCTAGAATAGAGAAAAATAAAAAAATTGGGAGTATAGGTATTTTGATGAGTGCTACAGTAGTATATTATTTTTTTACTACCATAATTGATCTAATGGGATCAGCTTTATTTAATCCAGAAAACTTTATTAATGATTTTGCTTTTGGTACATTATGGCTATTACCTAGTATAATTATTTTGGTTTTTCATATGTTTTATTATATTAATTTACAAAAACATAATAAAGAAGTAGAAAGTAATCCTCTTGGGGTACCTAAATTATAAATATTAATATATAAAAATATTTATATGAAATTATCATTTTTAAAAAATAAAAGCTTTTGGGTAAAATTAGTAATAAATTTATTATTAGTTTGGTTATTATTATCACTTTATCTAACAAGTCAATCAACTACATTGATTTTTAATAATACAATAAGTTGGGCTCCAATTCCTAACTTCGGATATGAGTTAGATTTTATAAGAAATAAAGAAAATCAAGCTATTAGTATTTGGACATTTCCTAATGATGATACTGATGAAGTCATCTTATATCTTCATGGTAATGCAGGTAAAATCAATGTTTTTTTCGAAGGTTTACAAAAATATGGAACTGTAGTAGCACCAGCCTACCCAGGATATCATGAATCCGAGGGTAAACCAACTCCTGAAAATGTTTATGAGACAGCTTTATTAACATTTGATTATTTAGTTAATGAAAAAGGAATATCTCCAAACAAAATTACAATAATGGGACATTCACTTGGAGGTTCTCCTGCTGTATATTTGGCTAGTGAAAGATCATCAGCTAAGCAATTATTGATTGTAAATACATTTAGTAGTGTTCAAAGTATGTGTTGGAATCAATATAGTATCCTTTGTGGATTCACTGGGAATATCTTAAATACAGCTAAATATGCAGAGAAAGTAAATATTCCTGTAAAACAATTTATTTATGAAGGTGACTTAACTGTATCACCAGAAGAAGGTAAAAAGCTTTATGAATATTTTCCAGAAGGTAAAAAAGAAAAATTTATTCTTGATAAAAATTCAGAGAATACTCATGCTTATCCTGACATAGATTATATATTTAAAAAAATAGGATTTTAGTTAGAAATAATTGTATAAATCTAACAAGTATGATATAAATAATATATATTTATTAAGTTAGTTAAAGATAATATTATGATAAAAGAAAGAAGTTTAGTAATAATTAAGCCAGATGGAGTTCAAAGAAGTTTAGTTGGAGATATTATCTCTAGAATAGAGAGAACAGGACTTAAAATCATTGCTATGAAAATGATTATGGCTAAAGAAGCTCCACTTTGGAAACATTATAATAAAGATGATGCTTGGTTTTTAGAAAAAGGTAATATTGTTATCAAAAATAGAACAGAACAAGGTATGTCAGTTGATAAAGAAGCTATTGAGTATGGAAAAGATATTTTGAGGGCTAATATAGATTTTATGACAGCAGGTCCAGTTGTTGCTATGGTTATTCAAGGTAATCAAGCTGTTGGTATAGTAAAAAAATTGGTTGGAGGAACAGAACCACTAACATCAGATGTAGGTACAATTAGAGGAGATTTGACAATTGATACTTATGAGCTTGCTAATGCATCTGGAAGAGCTGTAAGAAATCTTGTTCATTGCTCTGATAAAGTATCCGAAGCCGAAAGAGAAATCCCACTTTGGTTTGAAGAATCTGAGTTGATTAGATATAGATTAGCAAATGAAAGAATACTTTATGATGTTAATTTAGATGGTATTTTAGAGTAAATTCAGCCTTATCATAAAAAAAGATAAATCTATAAAAAGTAGATTTATTTTTTATTTATATGTTATAATTAATATAAATATAAATTTATAATTCTATGATAGAAATAATTTTAGGTATAACTGTAATACAAATAATTTTTATAATTTTAATATATGCAAAATTTTCTTCAAATGACGATAGTAAAGAGATTAACAATATCTTTAATTTACAACAAAAATCAGAAAAAATAATTAGAGATGATTTGAAATATTTACAAACTGAATTTAATGTACAATTTAAAGATATAAGAAAAGAGTTGTCATCTAATATGAATCAATTAGGAGAGAGTTTGTTAAAAAGAATTCATGAATCTTCTATAATGCAAAAAAATCAATTAGACATTTTTTCAAAACAATTATCTGAATTGAATCAACAAACTGAACTTAAATTAGAACAAATTAGATCTACGGTAGAACAAAGAATTACAGAATTACAGAAAGATAATAATCAAAAATTAGAAAAAATGAGAGAAACCGTTGATGAAAAACTACAATCTACATTAGAAAAAAGGTTATCAGAATCATTTAAAACAGTAAGTGAAAGGTTAGAACAAGTTCATAAAGGTCTTGGTGAAATGCAAAATCTTGCTCTTGGTGTAGGTGATTTGAAAAAGGTTTTGATTAATGTTAAGACTAGAGGTACATGGGGAGAAATTCAATTAGCTAATTTATTAGAACAATTTTTAACTAAAGATCAATTTGAAGTGAATGTAATTACAAAAAAAGAAACTAATAATAGAGTTGAGTTTGCTATAAAGTTACCAGGTAGAGATCTAGAAATAGAACATATATTACTTCCAATTGATTCAAAATTTCCAATTGAAGATTATCAAAGATTATTAGAAGCAGAGGATTTAATGGATAAAACATTAATTGATTTAAGTAAAAAAGCATTAGAAAAGAGATTTAAAGAACAAGCTAAGACTATATCAGAACTATATCTAAATACTCCTTATACAACAGATTTTGCAATAATGTTTTTGCCTGTAGAGGGTTTGTATGCTGAAGCCTTAAGAATTCCTGGTTTGGTAGAGTTAATTCAGCAACAATATAGAATTATTATTACAGGTCCAAATACTGTATCTGCTATATTGATGAGTTTACAAATGGGATTTAGAACTCTTGCTATTGAAAAGAAATCAAGTAATATATGGAAAATATTAGCTGAAGTAAAAAATGAATTTGGTAAATTTGGTGATATATTAGAAAAAACCCAAAAAAAATTACAAGAAGCTTCTAATCAGATTGATCAAGGAGCAACTAGAGCAAGGTCTATAGAAAGAAAGTTAAAAAATGTAAGTACTGATAATCTTGTAGAGTCTCAATCTGAAATTAAATTTTTAGAGTAATTGAAATGATATTTATATAATCTAAAACATATGTCTACTAGTAAAAGAATAATAAAACAAATTGTAATAGCATCAATATATATAATTATATTTTTAGTTGTAGTTATATCAATATGGTTCTCTATATTTCCTCCACAACCAAAGGTAGAAGAAGTAAAACCAATTGAAATTTTACCACTTAAAATCTTGGAATTTAAATCTCTTGAAGTAGGAAATGGGAGAACTGATCTAATAGCATTTATCGAAAATCCAAATATTAGTTTAGGTTTAGAAACATTTCAATATAGATTTATTTTGGAATCAGAGCAAGGTGCTGAAGAAAAATTTATTAGTGGTAATAGTTTTATTGCTCCAGGAGAAGATAATAGAGCTATTGTTAGTATCAATAATGATATAAGAGGTTATAGACTAAAAGATTTTCAAGTATTTCCTAAAAGAGAACAATGGCAAAATTTAGAAAATTATGTTGAACCAAATATTTTAATTAGGGAAGTATCAGGAGTTGTTTCAGATTCTTTATCTAAACCATTTTTACTAAGAGGAGTTCTTCGTAATGCAAGTGAATATCAAATAAGGGAAATAGAGTTAATTGCAATTCTAACTAATGATAGAGATGAAATAATTGCTATTAATAAAACTATGGTTAATAATGTATCTAAGGAATCAACCAGAGAATTTAGTATGTTATGGGATAATAATATTATTTATTCAAATGAAACAATTCTTCCATATACAAATGTTCTGCAAAAGAACTTGTTTAATGATGATATTTTAAAAAATCCAGAAATAGAATTACCTATAAAATAATTTATATGAAATGGTTACAGAGTATAGATTGGTTGATATTTTTTCCTGTTATAGTTATGACTATTATGAGTCTTGTTACTTTGATAGGTCTTAGGAATTTGGGATTTAATATTGTTACAGAAGATTTAATATATAAACATATTTTTAGCATAGGATTAGGAGTAATAATATGTGTTATAGTATCAAATATTGATTATAGATCTTATAGTAACTATATATATATCATATTTGTTGTTAATATTATTATTTTAATAATGCTTTTACTATTTGGATCTACTATTAATGGAGCAAAAAGTTGGTTTAGAATATTTGGATTTAGTTTTCAGCCTGTAGAGATAGTTAAGATAACTATTATTTTAATTACAGCTAAATATATTTCGAATTATTATTATAAAATACAATCTTTGTGGATTATCGTTAATTCACTTATTCCTGTATCTATTTTATCTCTTTTAATAATGTTTCAACCAGATTTTGGTTCTACAATGATTTTAATATTGATTTGGGTAGGAATGTTATTTTTAAGTGGTATAAATAAGTGGTATATAATTTTATTAGCTTTAGTAGGTTTGTTAATTATTATAACTATATGGTTTGGTGTATTTAAAGATTATCAAAAGCAAAGAGTAATAACATTTCTAAATCCTACTACAGATCCTTTAGGTAGTGGTTATAATGCTGTTCAGTCTATTAAATCAATAAAAAATGGGGGAGCGACAGGTATCTTAATAGATAAAAAAGAGGCAATATCAGTTCCTGAGATTCAAACAGACTTTATCTTTTCAGGTTTTGCTCAACTTTGGGGATTAGTTGGTGTAAGTATATATTTTGTATTATTTATAACTTTGATTTTAAGGATTATGTTTTTATCTTTTTCTATAACAGATATTTTCCCTAAGATAATTCTAATAGGTATAATTATTTTGATAACAGTTCAAAATTTGATTAATATATCTATGAATATAGGGTTAGCTCCAATAACAGGTATCCCACTATTGTTTATGAGCTCAGGAGGTAGTTCTATGATAGCTTCTTTTGCTATTATAGGATTAATATTTGCAATAAAAAATCATAGTAAAGATAAGGGAATATCTTATATGTCAGAAGATTATGATGTTTTTATTTAGTTTGATAAAAGTTATTGTATAATTGAAAAAATACTTTCTTCTCCATTTAGATATGAATCTAAATTATTTAATGCTTCACCATTCATTATTGTTACTTCTAAATTGAGTTTATCAGATTCTATGGAAGCTATTGGATCGAATGGGGCTGATGCTCCTGGATCCCATTTATCTCCTACCATGGCTCTAAAATTACTCCAAGATATTTCTTTAATAGGTTTTGCATCAGAATTTTTATATGGATCTTTATCATAAATATAATCTATATTTGAAAGATTAATTATGGATTTAACATGATATTTTTGAGCTAATTTAACAGCAATATAGTCGGTTGAATTTCCTGGTTTCCATCCTCCAGCTATAGCTACAGAATAGTTGTCTATTTCATTATAATCAAGAGTAGGATCTTTTATTATATGGGGATAACTTAGTTTATTAAATAACATTTGCACCAAATGAGCATTAAGGTGAGTTACATATATACCTAGCATATCCAAATCATATGGATCAGAGTTAAAAAGAGAGTTTCCAGCATTTTGATATTCTCGGGCTGTATTTCCTCCTCCAACTATAATAAAAAACCGCTTACCTTTATTAGTATGCGATTCAATTAATTTTTTAAATTCTAAAAGGTATTCAACATTTATTTCTCTAGTTTTCTTAGGGATTACGAGTGATCCTCCTAATGATATAATTATTGGGTTAGATTTATTATTCATATAAACTTTATTTAAATTTACTTAGTTTTAAGTATATCATATCTTGCAGATATATCCAATATTATTCTTTTGATCTGGAGGATGATTTTTTTTGTATATAACTTATAAACTTATAGTATTTTTTAGAAGATGTAGATATACAAGGTAATCTATATTCATAATCAAAGTCATCTAAAGAATTCTTAGAATAGGATTTATTTATTGAGTTATTACTGAGTTTAGAATATTTCTTTTTGAAAAACATATTTATGATTTAATTATTACACACAATAGTAATTAAATCATAAATATATAAAAATGTCAACTTTAAATTACAAATAATTATGTACTGACATTATTTAAATACAGAGTTTATTATTGTAATAAATTAGATAATAATATATAATAAAATCACTATAAAAACTTAATTTTAATATTATAAAATATGAAAAGTGACATAGAAATTTGGTATGAGAAAAAACTAAAAGAAGGTATTTCTAAGGAAGTACTTCTAGGTGCTTTGAGACAACAAAATTACTCAGAATCACAAATAGATAATTTATCTCATAAAATGGATCAGTATATAAATGAGATGTCTAATATAAAATATAGTTCAGATAATATTAAGGAAGATGGCATACTAAATAGAAAATTACAAATAGAAGCAGATCTTACTAGCTGGTATCAAAGTATGTTAAATGAAGGTTATGATAAGGATAAATTAATTCAAGAACTACAAAAACAAGGTTATGATTATGAAGTAATAAAAAGAATAACAAGATAGTTTATAAAAATAAAACAAAATAAAAAATAGCGGAGAAATATTATTCATCTGCTATTTAAATTTATAAGTTTAATTTTCTATTGAAGATTTAATTTGAATATTTTTGTTTAATATATTTGATATATTTAAACTCTCAATTTTGTTTTGTGAAATAGTATATATATAGTTGTCTATATACAATTGTCTTTTTATTTCATTACCTATATCTATGGAATATGTTTGATTTAGTGTATTATTGTGAGAAGTTTTTCCTAGAATCTCAAATCCTTTTTCTAAATTGACTTTATAAAAATAAGAACCTTGGTACTGTTCTGATCTACTAAATCTATCAGAAATATTTCCTGTAGATGTATTAGAGGATTCTGATATAGGAATAGTTAATAAATCATTTCTATCATCCCAAAGTAAGGCTTTATGATCATTATCTACTTCACTATAGCTACCTGTATCACCAACCTTAATAACACCAACTTCTTTAGCTGTTTGTAGTCCTCTTACATCAAATAAACTTATTTTTACACCTTTTACTATACCATTATTATCAGAGTCTTTACCTACTCCAATCAAATAATCTCCATTTTTTATAGGATGTAAATAATTACTAAATCCTGGTATCTTTAGTTCACCAACAGTTTTAGGATTTTTAGGATCAGATAAATCAAAAGTGAATAGGGGATCAGTTTCCCTGAAGGTTACTATATATCCTTTATCACCCATAAATCTAGTCGAATAAATTTTTTCTCCACGAGCCAAACCTGTTATTTCTCCTGCCTTATTAAAATCTTTATCCAAAATAGTTATTGTATTATTAAGAGATTCTTGACTTCCTGTGGTTGATCTTTTTGTCATCGCTACTCTAAAATTATCATTATACTCATCCATAGAAAATTGATTAATAAGATTTCCTATAAGAGTATTTTGTTTATCAAAAATAGCTTTATTATTAGATAATTTAAATTTAAAGAAATCAGTTTTTTCTAAATTAGAATTGTAATTATAAATAGAATTAGCTAAATATAAATTTTTATCTGACATATAAATATTCTCTCCTGAACCCAAAATAGATTCAGTAAAAATCTCTTGATTAAGATTATTTATATCAATTCCAACTATGGTTGTTATAGAATTTACATTTGTGATAGGTTCTATTACATTTATATCAGAACATTTTATTCTTTCACCATCTTTCTTAGGTAAGATATCATTAATAACAGCTGAATTAATTGGTTTTTTTATATAAGATCCAGATGATGGATTATTATTGTTAAAACTATAAAATAAATCCCAATAATCTAAATCATGATGAGTAACAATAAATAAATTACCATTAACAAGTCTAGTGTCATTAATATTCCCTTCAATAGAGAATGATTTTAATAATTTTATAGAGTTGCTTTCTATTGCCTGATCATTTATGTCATAAATATAAACTATAACATTATTTTCATATCCATTACCCATTAAAATGAGTTTGTCTTGTGAAAGATGAATCTTTATATTATCAGCTATATCTTGATCTGGGAAAATACTCTGTGATAAATCCATTTGTCCATTTGGTAATATTTTTGTTATAGAAACACTACCATTTATTGCTTTGAAAATATATTTACCATTTGTTTTTACAAAATCACCTTCATCAACATTTATAACTTGATTATTGGTGGATGAAAAATCAGGTGTGGAAGAAATAGATTTTTCTTGCCCACTTGGTACTGAAGAATCAGAATTAAGTGACATTTCTGGCATAACATTACTTCTCAATTCATATGGTTGATTACAGCCATTGTTTTGTTCACAATATTCCAAATATTCATAAATTTTATTGCTCATATCCTGACAAGATATAAATTTACTAAATTTTGCATTAGAATTTGGTATATTATTATCCCCACTAGAAGTAATGTTTCTAGTTTGAGATATAAAAAAGAAGGTTAATAATCCTAAGAAAATCAAAATTAATACAGAGCTAGTTATAATAAGCACATTTTTGTCAGTTTGATTCATATATTTATATTAAAGTTATTGTTATATAATTTATTATAACATAGAGGGAGAGAATAGTTAAAGGTTTATATTCTATCAATTTTAGACTACACAGAAATAAAAGGATAAGAATAATGTTTATGAAAATTAACTTTCAATTTTATAACATTAAGTTTTTGGTAAATTAGAGGTAAATATTTATAATTTATCTCTTAACTTTCTATGATAAGTCACAGCAAATCTATGAGATTCGTCTCTTACTTGTTGTAGGATTTGCAGGGCTTTTGAATTTTTAGGTATAATAACAGGATATTTTTGATTTGGTAAATAAACTTCTTCTAATCTTTTTGCAAGTGAAATTATAGGTATAGATTTATATTGAATTAACCCATTTTTCTGAGCTTCTATAGCCATACCTAATTGTCCTTTACCACCATCTATTAAGATTAAATCAGGAATAGGCCAATCTTTACGATTGAATCTTCTAGTTAGTGCCTGATATAAGTTATAGAAGTCATCTCCACCATCAGGAGGATTTTTGATTTTAAATCTACGATATTCTGATTTGTCAGGTTTTCCTCCTACAAAAACTACCATAGATACAACCGCTTTATCTCCGTGAAAATGAGATGAATCGAATCCCTCTATTCTATTTGGTAATTTATCTAAGTTTAGCTTAGTTTTTAATTCTTCTAGATAAGTAATTTTTTTAACTTTACTTCTTTTGATTACATTTTTATGTAAAGCAATTTTTTCTATTGCGATTAATTGATCTCTGATTTTTCCAGCTTTTTCAAAATCAAGTTTATCAGAGTGGAGAATCATTTCATTAGATAATTTATCAATTATAGATTTCTTTTTTCCTCTCATAAAATCAATTATTTTTTGGAGATTTTCTAGATATTCAGACTCTGTAATCTTATCTACACAAGGAGCTTGACATAAATTAAGTTTATAATAAAGGCATGGATGTTTTGGTAATGTTTTACAAGATCTATAAGGAAATATTTTTCGAATTATTTTAAGCGAAGTTCTGAGTGATTCAGCACTTACAAATGGACCTAAAAAGTTAATTTTATCAGTATGTTTATCAAGAAAACTTTTATAAGTAATGAATAATCTAGGAAATTTTTCTTTTGTCCAAGCTAAATAAGCATAGCTTTTATCATCTTTCAGAAGTACATTATATTTGGGGTTATATTTTTTGATTAGATTTGATTCTAATATTAAAGCTTCAATTTCACTTTCACATGGTATAATTTCGATATCAACAATTTCTTTAATCATTGCTATTTTGGCTGAGTTTAATGTTGCATTTTCTCTAAAATACGATTGTACCCTTGATTTTAATTTAAGAGCTTTTCCTATATAAATTATTTCTTTACTAGAATTTTTAAACTTATAAATACCAGGTATGGCAGGTATTTCATTTAATATATTTTTTAAATTAATCATAGTAATGTAGTTTGAATAAAATCAAAATATTTAATAATTAAAATCATTATACTTAAAATAATAATCAAAAAAATAGTTTTTAGAAATTTAAATAATATTTTTCTTTTATTCATATTGTTTTGGAACAGCTATTACTACAAATCTTTGGCTAGATGTCCATAGGGGGGTACAAGTATAAAGTGTTAAAATATGTTCTTTTGTAGGAGCTTCAATTTCAATTTGATCAGGATTAACTATTTTAGTTTCCACTACCTGGTAATTATAGTCCTTACCTTCCCAAGTTATAATTATTGTATCATTTATTTTTAATTTGGGTAGGTGATAGAATGTATCACTATTATTTGTATACATGAATCTATGTGCTGTTATTACCATATTACTTTTTTTTATGGGATTTCCAGAATTAGATTTATGCCAAATTCCTTTATATAAAGATTTAGAATTATTACTAGAATGGATATTTGAATCTAGATTAATATTTTGGATTTGAATTTTTTTAATAGTTTTATTCAAATCAGTTTTTTTTAAAGAAGGATTAATTATTGAGCTCTCATCTTTTGAAATAATATTATCTACTGGAGATTGCTCTTTTAATTTATCTGAGAATTGTACAGATTTTGAAATGTTAGTTTTATTTATTTGCTCAGGTACAATGAATGATTCAGACGGATTTGTATTATTTGAATTTAGATTAGAATATAAATTATTTACATTTATATTTTTCTTCATTATAAATGTAAATTCTGGTAATATAGGTTTGATTAGTATATATACAGCTAAAATAAATATAGATAATGTTAAAAAAAAATTTAAAATATTAAATAATTTTATAAATTTTAAACTATTAGGATAGTATTTTATAGTGGATATTAGAGGATTAATATTTTTATTTTTATTATGATACATTTATTTTTATTTAAAAGACAGTTCTTGCATATTTGATATTAAATTAGATAATCTATCAATATCCATATTATGAGGATCTATAACATTTATTGCTGGCATTATAAAAGAATTTTTATTCCTTTTGAAAGCCATATATTCATGCAAAATTTGTACAGTTTGATGAGCTCCTTCTACGGATTTTCTGTTGCTGGAGATAAGTGCAATAATTTTATTTTCTAAAAGTTCAGATATATTTACTATATCAATAAAATTTTTTAGACTAGATGGGATTCCTTTATGATAAATTGGGATTACATATATCAAAGCATTGGCATCAATTATATTTTTTAGATCAATTTTTTGAGCTGGATTAGCATTTTCTAAAGTTATATATTCTCCTCTAAATAAAGTATCAAAGTTTTCCAAAGTTACTAAATAATTATCTATATTTTTTTCTAATAACATTTTCTGAAGTGTGTTTGAGATCTTCATGGAAGAGTTATTTATTCGGTTTGTTCCATTTATTATAGTTATTTTCATAAAGTTATATCTTGATTAATTTACTTTCATTTTGTTCATCTTGGACTTCATAGCCCAGTTCTTTAATTTTATCTCTGATTTCATCGGATTTCTCCCAATTTTTATTGTATCTAGCTTGATTTCTTTCATCTAACAATAATAAAACTTCCTTTGGGAATTCATTTTGTACTGATAAATCTTTTTTTGCTATAACTAAATCTAAACCTAGAATTCTATCTAATTTAATAAAACTTTTGATAATATGTCTTTTTGGTATAGGCTCCTTTTTATCTAAAATTATATTTATATCTTTAATAAAATTAAAAATATAAGAAATGGCCTTTGGAGTATCTAAATCATTATTTATAGCATTTTTAAAATCTTTTTGTAATTTTTTTAATTTTACTTGTATATCTAAATTTTTACGATTCTTATTTATAGAGACTCTATCAATAAATGTTCGTATTCTTTTTAATGAATTTTTAGCTTGTATCATAGCTTCCCAAGAGAAGTCTAAATCAGTTCTATAGTGTCCCATTAAAATTAATAATCTGAACTCAAGTGGGGAAAATCCTTTTTTAATAATATCATCCAATGTTATGAATGAGCCTGATGATTTGGACATCTTACTACTTTTAACGGTAAGAAAATAACTATGTAACCAATAGTTAGCCATAAGGTTTCCAGTATCAGCTTTAAATTGAGCAATCTCATTAGTGTGGTGTATATTTATATGATCTTTTCCTCCTGTATGAATATCAAATGGAGCATGAAGAAGTGTATCTGCCATAACCACACATTCTGAATGCCAACCTGGGAATCCCATTCCCCAAGGACTATCCCACTCTTGTTGTCTTTTTTCATTTACTGAAGAGAATTTCCATAAAGCAAAGTCGGTTAAATTTAATTTCTCTTTTATATCAATTCTAGCACCAGCTTTTAAATTTTTGATATCTAATCTTGCAAAATCACCATATTCGGGTAATTTACTCGTATTAAAATAAACTCCATCAGATATTATATAAGTAAAACCTTTTTTTTCTAACCTTTTTATCAAATTAATTTGTTCTCTGATATAATCTGTTGCTTTTGGATAATGATTAGCAGGTATTATATTTAATCTATCTAGATCTGATAGCCATAAATTAGTATATTTGAGAGATATTTCTTTTGCAGATAAATTCTCTTTTTTAGAACCTTTCTCCATTTTATCATCACCATCATCAGAGTCGCTAACAAGATGTCCTACATCTGTAATATTTGTAACTGAATAGACAATATAGTTATTATAAATGAGAACTCTTTTTAATAGATCATCAAATAAACTTTTTCTTAAATTACCTATATGTTGTCTATCATATACTGTTGGACCACAAGAATATATAGAAGCTCTTTTTGGAGTAATCGGTATAAATTTTTCTAAAGATTGACTAGCAGTATTATATAACTTTAACATTCATATTTTTCATTAAATTTTTATTGAAGAGGATTAGTCACAACTTTATTTGGTGGTCTATAATTAGAGAAGAATTCATCTTTTCTTAATAATTGTCCATTTTCATAAATTTCACGATAGGCGACAGTCTTCCTAGAACCATCTTTATTAGAAGATAAAGTAATAGGACCAATTATCTTAGAAGTTTTGGTTTGAGGAGCTCCATATATCTGGTAGTATATTTTAGTCCCTACTATATAGTGCTGAATCAATATATAATTATTAGTTGTATTTTTAAATTTGAAGTCAGGTTTAGGAATATAAATAGTAGCATCTAATCCAGGTGTACCATAATAGGGAACTATATATGAATGGTTTTGTCTTTCTGTAATATCAAGAGAAGCATTAAGAGCAGCTCTAAACAAAGTTGTGGAAACTTGACAGACACCACCTCCGTATTCTGGTATAGTTTGATTTCCTTTTATAACTAATTCAGGTACATATCCAGTACTTGCATTTACTGCACCTAGTCTTGTTACAAAAGAAAACTCTTGATCTGGAGCTATCAAGTAACCAGATATTTTATTAGCAGCCACATTGATATTTTTTACACGACTAGCACTAGATCCTCTAAAATCAGATTCTCCAGTTCCTAATAAAGTTGTAATTCCAAGAGAATCTAAATTCTCAGAGTCAACATTTGCTTTTGTAATAGCAATGAACATATCAGTAGAATTTTTACCTTCCAAAATATTAGAAGATATTCTTCGGGCTGTTTCTTCTACCATCAAATCAAGTCCTTCCCTAGATGGAGTAGATGCTTCAAGTTTATTGGTATTATTATTAAATCTTACCGTAGCATTCTGAGGTTTTTGTGAAACTTGACTAGATATTGTTTTTAGATATTCTATTATTTGTTCTGTGTTTAAATTTAATTCTTGATCATCATATTTGATCCAAGTAATAACTTTATCTTTTGGTATATCTAATGATATATGGTTTGCTGTTATCTTATGATCTTTGACTACAGACTTAATTTTAGCTAAATTTTCTTCCAAAAATTGTTGATTTAAATTAGCTTTCTCAATATTCATTTCTACATTAACTGTAAGATTTTCATTTAATATAGACTTTACAATATCATTAGCTAAATTAGCGGAGTTAACAGTTTGACCATTTTTTTCAGGAATTACAATTATATCTCCATTTTTTATTGATAGACTAGCATCTTGTGATTCATTTATAAACTCTGAAAAATATTCATTTATAACCTTAGTAAATTTTTCTTGATCTATATTATATTCCCAGGTTAGTTTTTCTTCTTTCCAGAATATTAAAATACCTTTCAAAAATTCACTTCTTTTAGAGTTATAAGCTTTAACTAAAGTTTTATCTAATAAAAGTTCTATTCCAAGTTCTGGTAAAGTAGTTTCTTGTGTAAAATTTTCTTTGACCAAGTTTATTTTAGTTGTTTCAAGTTTTTCTTTTTCTAAAGTTAATTTTGTAAGACCATCTTTTAGTGTGAGATTACTTAAATTAGCTTTTTCTATAAAAGTTTGTGGGTAAATTTTTTCTTTATAACCTATTATAAAAATAAAAAATAATATTAATGCAATAGCTGTTATGAATATTAAAGTTATGAGAATTATTTTAAGATATTTAATAATAAGTGTTTCAGAATTCATTTTATTTAGGTTATATAATCATATTAATATCTTATCATAAAAGTATTAATTTTAACAATTGTTTTTTAAAAAAATTAAAGGATAGAAAAAAAGTTCTTTAATTTTTAGAAAAAGTTTATATTTTATTTTCTATTAATAATAGTACTAAACACAAATAAAAATAAATTAACCATAATAATTGTTGCACCAGAAGGAAGATTAAATTTAAAAGAAATTAAGATTCCAATGAAAATAGAAAATATAGAGATGATACCTGAGTTAATAAGAGTTTGCTTAAATCCACTAGATATTTGGAGAGAAGTATTCGCAGGGATAATTATTAGGGCAGATACAAGCATAATCCCAACCATACGAATTGCAAGTACAATGGTGATTGCTGTCAAGATAGAGAGAATTGATTGAATCAAATTAACTTTTACTCCGGAAACTTTGGCTTGCTCCATATCAAAAGTGATATACAAAAGATCATAATAATAAAGATAAATGACAGATAGAATAATAACAGATAAGATAATAGAAAAAAATAATTCAGGTCTGGTAATAGTCAAAATATTACCAAATAGATAACTAAATAAATCAATATTAAAACCTTTTCCAATACTAGAAAAAATTACTCCGGTAGAAATTCCAAAGGCACTGATAATCCCAATAGAGCTATCTCCATCTAGAAAAGATTTTTGAATCAAGAATTGAATTAGTAGTGAAGCCAAAATAACAATAGGAATAGCTATCCATAAAGGATAAATACCAAAGAATAAGCCAATAGCAATAGCTCCAAAACTTAAATGAGATAATCCATCACCAATCAAAGATAATTTTTTTAATACCAGAAAAACACCTAGAATAGCTGTTAGTAGCCCAATAAAAATACCACTAATTATGGCATTTTGGATAAAAGTATATTGAAAAATTTCCATAAATTAAATATTATGTTGTTTGCAAATTGAATGATGTTCTGAATCACTAAAATACATATTCATAGAATCATCTTGACAAAATTCTGATAAATCTCCCCAGAAAACTAGTTTTTTATTCAAGAAAAGAATTTTATTAGCAAATTCTTTGAGACTATTTATGTCATGAGTTATTAGTAAAATAGTTATTTTGTGATCAGTATTTAAAGATTTCAAAATTTCTAAGAAATCTTTTCTAATCTCAGGGTCAAGAGCATTGGTTGGTTCATCTAGAATTAATAATTCAGGGTTAGAAACAATAGTTTTAGCTAAAAAGACTCTTTGTTGTTGTCCTCCTGATAATTCTTTTAGTGAATAATCTTTTAAATCTGAAATTTGTAATTTCTGAAGAGCATCCATAACAGCCAAATTATCTTCCCTAGAAGGTATTTTAGGGAATTTTAATAAAGATATTCTGCCAAGCATAACAATTTCAAAGACAGTGGATGGAAAATTTATAGATCTTATAGCTTGCTTTTGAGATAAATAACCTATTTTATACCAATTATTAAATTTAGATAATGACTCATCGAATAAATTTATCTCTCCAGTAAAACTTTGTAAACCAAGTAGAGCTCTTATCATAGTTGTTTTCCCAGCTCCATTTGGTCCAAATATTCCTACGAAATCTCCTTTTTCAATATTAAGAGATATGTTATTTAATATTATTGAATTTTGTATTGTAACAGATAAATTTTTTATTTTGATAATATTTTTCATATATAAATTATTTACATCCAAGACCTAATTCTAGTTCATTTAGATTATTTCTCATTATATCAAAGAAAGTAATATTTTGTTCAAATTCGTTTCGGCTAATATTAGAAGCTGCGCTAATTGCTCTTACAGGAACACCTGTTTCACTAGATATTAAATTAGCTATTTTAGGGTCAACTAATTCTTCTGTAAAAACAGCTTTTGTGTTTGAGTTTTTAACAATCTCAACTAATTTAACTATATCTTGAGCTGTGGGCTCTGAATCAGGAGTAAATCCTTGAGCTGATGTATAAGCTAAGCCATACTTTTTAGCTAAGTATCCAAAAGCATAGTGTCCTCCATGAACCAATGACCTACTGGAGCAAGCATTCAGTCCATTTTGAAAATCTTGATCTAATTTAGTTAAATTATCTTTGTATAATTCAGCATTTTTTATATATAAAGCTGAATTTTTAGAATCTTTTTCTTGTAGCTTTGTAGATATTGTATTTACCATAATTTTTGTGTTATCAAAATCTAGCCAAAAATGAGGATCTTTAGTATGAGAATGATCTTCTTTTTCTTCATCATTATGATCTTCTCCTTCATGAATATCTTTATCTTCTTCTATTTCTAATAAAGTAATTCCTTCACTAACATCAACTATTAAAGGAGGATTTTCTAAACTGTCTATGACTTTGGATACCCCAGGCTCCATCTCAGATCCGGTATAAATAAATATGTCAGCTTGATTTATCTCTTGTATATCAAGTGGAGTTGGTTCAAAAGAATGAGCTTCTACACCAGGAGGTAATAATAGAGTAACTTGATTAGAGTTTGATACAGATTTAGCTATGTCATAAACAGGGAATAGGGTAGTGACAATTTTTAATTTGGTCTGATTAGAGTTAGAACTCAATGTAGAGGTCAAATCTTTATTTTCATCAGTTGAGATCAAATAGTAGCTTAAGCTAACAAAAGTAATTAAAGCGATACCTAAAAAAAATAGTTTTTGCTTACTCATAAATTATTCTTTTAAATGTTAATATTAATTATTATAAAACATAAATAATATAAATGCAAGTTTTTTGCAAAAAAATAAGATATATAGATATAACAATATATAATCATTTGACAATATAATAATATATTGTTATCATTAAGGATGAACAAAATTTTATTTAAGAGGTCAATATATGTGTATACACACAGCAACTTTCAAAGGAAAAAATGTCAGAATAGTCTTGAGAAATGGCACGGTTTTTGAGGATAAGTACCTTGATACGAAATCAAGGTATATTCTTTTTCAAAAAAAAGGATGGGTTCTAAAAGAAACTATAAAGAACTTTAGTATAAGGCAGCTAAGATCAGGACAAATGTATCCTAAAATGATTTGAAAATAATTTTAAATTTTTACTAGATTAGACTCTTCACCTGCAAGAGTCTTTTTTATATTATCAACTGTTGTTTCTAATATTCTATAATTAGCTTCGATTGAGTTAAATCCATTATGAGGGGTTACTATGACTCGAGGATCTTTTATTAAATAGTGACTTTGTAGTACAGTATGTAGGTCACATTCACCCTTGAAATCTTTGGATAAAAGCATTTTGTGATCCTTTATATAACATTCTTCTTCTAGGACATCAAGTCCAGCCCCAGAAATAATATTATTTTCTAGTCCCCAGATTAATGCATCTGTATCGATCAAACCACCTCTAGCAGTATTAATAATATAAACACCTTTTTTCATTTTTTGGATAGCTTCTTTGTTAATAATATGATGAGTTTCAGAATTATAATTTGTATGTAGAGAGATTATGTCTGAGGAATTTAATAGCTCATCTAATGATACATATTTAAATCCTAATTCTAAACCCAAATCTTCTCTTGGAAAAGCATCAAAAGCTTTAATTTTCATGTCGAATCCTTTTGCAATTTTAGCTGTATGATAACCAATTCTTCCCATTCCAATAATACCTAAAGTTTTTCCTTTTAAATCAAATCCTAATAATCCTTCAGGTGAAAAATTTAATTCAGCAGTTCTTTCTAAAGATTCATAAATTCTTCTTGATAATGCTAAAATCAAAGCAAAAGTATGTTCTGCAACTGTGTTTTCTCCATAAAAAGGGACATTATGTACAGAAATATTTTTTGATTTACAATAATTGATATCAATATGATCAAATCCAGTAGACATTGTAAATATAGCTTTCAAATTTGGCATAGCATCAATTATCTCCTTGGTAACTTGTGAATAAACAAAAACTACTAAATATTCTGAATCACTATATTCTTTAGCTAAATCTAAATTTATAGATTCTTTTACATAATTTATTTTTGAATCTGATTTTAGGTTTTTTTCAAAGTATTCTTTTTGGAAAGATTCGATTTCAAATATAGTAATCTCATTTTGCATATATATTTTATTTAAATTTATAAATTCTAACTACAATTTTATTATATAATTAAAATTGTATATTTAAAAGAGTAAAAAAATATGTTAATATGAATTTATGATAAAAATATTAGGAAAATAATTATGATAAATATAGATTTAGCTTTTATAATATCTAGTTTTATAGCTGGTATTTTGACATTTCTTGCTCCTTGTACATTCCCTTTGATTCCAGCATATATAGGGTTTATCACTGGTGAAGGCTCTATAGATAAAAATAAAAATTATAAAAAAGACATACTTTATAATGGAATATTTTTTGTTCTTGGATTCACATTGATATTTGTTTTATTTGGATTATTTGCAATTAGCTTAGCTAAATTGATAGGTCCTAATTATAGGCAAATACTTTCTCGTATAGGAGCTGTAATTATTATATTTTTTGGCTTAAATCTATTAGGTGTATTTAAATTAAAATTTTTACAACAAACAATCAATTTGAAATTTCCACGATATATGACCCCAGGAAGTAAAAGAAGTTCATTTTTGTTAGGAGTTTCACTTGCTTTTGGGTGGAGTCCTTGTATTGGTCCTATTTTGGGAAGTATTCTTACTTTAACTTTCAATGTAAGTACAGTCTATTCTGGAGTGTTAATGATGTTAGTTTTTTCTATCGGATTAGCGGTACCATTTATTTTGACAGCAATTTTTATAGGAGAATTTACGGGATTTATAAAAAAAATAGAATCTGCCACAGTATGGATATCTAAATTAAGTGGATTAATTCTAATCTTTATAGGTGTTCTTTTAATGACAAATTATTTTGGTTATTTTAGTAATAAAATTTTCAAGTGGTTTGATTTCTTTAATTATGATTCATTATTAGATTTATTATAAAATATGAAATACTTAATAAAAAACAAAATTTTCTTAATCTCAAGCATAATAATATTTTTTATTAGCTTTTTTCCTGTTTATTTCATTTTTAATCCAAATGATTTTCCATTTGACATAAATATATTTATTGGAGTATCTGTTTTTAGTAGTATAATATTCTTTTTCCCAATTTTATATATATGTTTTAAAAGTTTTAAGAAGCACTTTTTTAGTCTGATTTTAATATCTTTTTATGCTATTTTAATAGAAAATATAGCTATATTAACAGGATTCCCTTATTCAAAATTTGTGTATTCTAATTTGATGGGCCCAAAATTTTTATTTGTTCCAATTACTTTGCCATTTGCTTGGATACCAATATTTTTTCTAGCTCTTATTATAGTTTATAAGATTAAAAATAAAATGACCAAAATAATTTCAGGAGGATTAATTATGACATATTTTGATCTTGTCCTAGATCCTGGAGCCACAAATATAGGTTTTTGGATATGGGAAATTAAATCAGGTTTTTATAATGTACCATATATAAATTTTTTTGGTTGGATCTTGACAAGTACATTAGCATTTATTCTTTGGGAATCAATTTATCCCAAATTCTCACCTAAAGTTCAAGACCAAAAATATTTACTTTTGTCAGGTATATATACCTTAGTATTCTTTATGGGAGTTAATTTTTGGTTAGGGCAAATAATTCCAGTAATATTAGGACTAATTTTATGGATATATATTTATAAAAATTTTTTTATTAAAAAATAATATATGAAAAAAATTTTAATCATAGATTTTAATAAAACATTACAAGATAGATTAATGTGGCAAAGTATAAAAGATCCAGAAAATCCCTTATACGGAAATTTTGACAGAATAGATAATTTTATTTTCAAAGAAAGAAGAGATTTATTAGAAGCTTGGCTGATAGGGAGTATCAATACTGAAGATGTTCATGAAGAAATAAGTGATAAATTAAATCTAGACTATAAAATACTTTTGGATAGCTTTATCTATGATTGTGAACAGATGATAGTGAATGAAGAGTTTTTATTTGTCCTAGAAAAATTACAAGAAAAATTTTGGTTAATCCTAGCAACTGATAATATGGATAGTTTTGATAGATTTATCCTACCACAAAATCCATATTTGAAGGTTTTATTTGACGAAATCCATAATTCTTATAATTTAAGGATTAGAAAATCCACTAATAATGGAGAATATTTTAAAAGAGTTTTATACAAGTATAATATTTTAGCAAAAGATATGATATTAGTAGATGATTCTACCAAAAGTTGTTTACCTGCAAAGGAGATGGGAATAGAAGTCTATCAACCTAAAAGTATAAAAGAAACACTTGATATTCTGAATAAGTTATCAACATATTGACAATATATAATCAAATCAAGTATAATAGGTAATATATATACATAAATTATAATTATATGATAAATAAATTAAGTAAAATAATTTTAGGTTTAGGTTTGTTTTCAATATTAGGCTTTAATTTCTATGGTCTGAATCTAAGTTTTGTAGAAATAGCCTCAGCTGGGATAGAAGTAACACAAGATACTAGAAATGCTGGAGTTATTCCTGATGTAGAATTAAATAATGAAGAAACAAGCTTCATTGAGACAGTACAAATTTTTATTAATTGGATCTTAGGTTTCTTAGGAATTATTGTGTTTGGATTATTCTTGATTGCTGGATTTCAATATGCAACTGCAGGTGGTGATGAAGGTACAACCAAAAAAGCACTGTCTACAATGACAAATGCTGTTATTGGTTTGATAATTCTATTCTTTGCTTTCTCCGCTACCAATCTTATTGTTGGATTTGCATTAAATGTGTAGTAATTCCTATATTAAAAAAAAATGAGACCAAAACAAAAAATAATTATATTAATAGTAACTATATTTACTATTTTAAATATAAATATAGTTCTAGCTAATACACCTTGTACTAATAATTCACAGTGTAATTCTAATCAAATTTGTGAAGATAGTAAGTGTAAAGGAAAATCAGGAGCTACATGTACTACTAGTTCAAGAACACTTACAGAAGCTGAATGGGAATCTTATGAAAATAATCCAGATGGACCAACTATAAATACTAGAATAGATCCATCTGATAATTGTGAAATAGGACTTTTTTGTGATAATAAGAAAAAATGTTGTACTTATGGAGCATGTGATTGGGAAGGAACTCAACCCAATGATCCTAACCCTCCATCAGATCCTGATACTGATCCAGATGATGATATAGATCCAACAAACCCTACTTTTGATGATGGAAACTCTCTTGATGACACAGAATTTCAAGGTGGAGTATCAGTATCCAGAGATGAAAGTATTGATAGTGGAGATTTATCTACAGGTGGAAGTGGAGCAGGCTCAGAAAATAGAACAATTTTACTACCAGATACAGAATTAAATGATAGTAATTCTAGTCTTCTTGGAGAAGTAGAGAGACTTATCAATTGGACTTTGGGATTTTTGGGTATATTGGTATTTAGTATGATGTTATTTGCAGGATTTGAATATGCAACTGCAGGTGGAGATGAAGCTAAAACAAATAAGGCTATTTCCAGAATAAAAGCAACAGTGATTGGTTTAGTCATTTTATTCTTTGCATTTGTCACAACCAATCTTATTGTAGGGTTAGCTTTAGGTAGAATTTAGAAATAATAATATTACAAAAATATAATATTTATGTTAATATAATACTATATACTTAATTCAATTCAAATGTCTACTAAAATAAAAATATTTCTCAATATAATAATACTCTCAATTATATTATTATCATTGAATGTTATCACTATTTCATATGTAAATGCTGATGGATATGTAGCACCAGATGCAGAGAGAATAGGAGCTACAACTTTACCTAATACAGATGTGTATCAGTCTACAAGTCTTATTGAAACAATAGAAATCTTTATCAATTGGGTATTGGGATTTTTGGGAATAATAGTATTTAGTATGTTTTTATTCTCAGGATTTGAATATGCAACCGCAGGTGGTGATGAAGGTAAGGCTAAGAAGTCAATAGAAAGAATCCAAAATACAGTAATAGGAATGATAATCTTATTTTTTGCTTTCGTCTCAACCAATTTAATAGTGGGCTTATCTCTAGGTAGAATTTAAATTATATGAAAAAAATTATAATCAATCAATCAATCTTAGTAAATATTCTAAAAATAACTTTTTTAATGATAGTTTTTGTGAGTGGAGTAGGGGAGGTGAGTGCAGCAGCTCAAGATGAAGCTTGTAGAGGTAAGCAACCTTTTGAAAAATGTATATATGGTTCTGCTGATCCTAATACAACAAATTATGCATGTATACCAAAACAATCTGGTGATAATGGTATCCCAGGTAATTTATTTTGTGAAAATTCAGAATCCAACATAACAAAAGCTAAAGAATGTAAATGGAAATTGACAGAAGGAGTTGTTTGTATGAAAGGTACAACACTAGGTGAGTGTATAGAAGTAATTTCAGTTGGTAGAACTAAAACTTATACATGTAAAACTACTGATCCAGAGTCAGACTGTACTACTCTAGCCTGTGATAAAAAGTCTCCTCCTCAGACCTGTAAGGTCACTAATGGAACAGCAGCTTGCGATGCTAAAGATTCTTGTAATGATGCTTGTAAAAGTGATCCTGATAAACCAAAATGTCAGATAACAGGAACTGGTGGAGCAGGCACATGTGTTGCAGAGGATGATTATAAGTGTAAAGATAATCCTTGTACTGGAGCTACACCACATTGTATTGTGAAAAATGGAACGGGTACTTGTTCTTCAGCTAATATCCCAGCTCCTGATCTAGTTGATCCCAATGATCCAAATACACCTACTCCAACCATAGAATATGTAGAGTTCAAAAATCCTATAAGATTCAATAATATAATAGAGCTATTAGCAGGAATCACAAATGCATTACTTACACTTCTAGGAGTGATAGCGGTACTAGTAGTAATGTCTGCAGGATTTAAGTATATGACAAGTTCTAATCCTGGAGAAGTATCTCAAGCGGTGGGAGGAATCAGGAATGCTGTAATAGGAATAGTAGTTATTATGGGAGCATACTTAATAGTGAATTATGTAATAAGTTCAGTTTTATAAAAATACTAAATAAAAAACCGTATATTCATAAAATATACGATTTTAATTATTGTTTAATTTAAAAATTTATTCATTAGCTTGATAAACTAATATAGCATTAGGCCATTCTTGTTTTGTTTCACCACTCTCTTTTTCAATTCTCATCGAATCTTGAGAAGGTAATTCCCACTGTAAGATTAGTATATTTTCCTTCATTATTTTTTCTGGGTATTTCTTGCATTTGCTATTTTCTGTAGCAATAGCAAGAGAATCACCATTAATATATATTGATTGTACTAGATTGCCGCCATCATTGTCATAAGCCCCCGTGAAGCAGATTTGGATTTTTCCAGTTTGGGGCATAGTAAATCTTACTTTAGAGCCATCACTTGGAATAATTCCAAGTTCAGTATAACCTAATGGAATTACAGGAGGATTAGGATCAAAAAATCTACTCTGAGCCAATTGAACTTTAGGTCTAGGAATAGGCTTATTCACCTGAGCTTTTAAGTGATCTGGAAGTGTATTGTAATACCTTTCTTTTAAATGATCAGGCAGATTATTGTAAGTCTGCAATTTAATTCTTTGGGAATTCTGATTAATTTGCATAATTATCCAGAATGTAGGAATTCCTATTAATATTAATGTAATTATTGTCCAAATTAAACCCCAATTAAACTTAGAAGCTTCTTTTACATCAGCTTTAGGAGTAGCAGTCTTAGAGCTAGTATTTTGCTTTGTTTCAGATTTAGTATCTGAGGTGGGAGTGGGGTTTGAATCACTTCCTTTAAGGTTGTTTTGAAATCCCATAAATTAAAAATTGTAAATATGAAAGAACTAGAAGATTTTAGCATAAAAACAACATTTTGTCAATATTTATTATCAATAAATAAAAAAGGCAGATTATATAATCTGTCTTGGTATTTTGATCGAGAATTAGCCATCTTTAGAACTATCTAAGGCAGCTATGATTTGACTAACTATATTGAGACCATCACCACCTCCTTGGAAGAAAAATTTAGCTTTATCACCAAGTACTTCTGCTACAGCTGGGTATTTAGATAAAATATTAAATAATTCTTGTTCAGAGATTGAACCACCAGAACCAGTATTTTCTTCTAAAATAGCTTCGATAATACCTTTAGATTGTATTAGTAGAGCTTTTGCTTCACCAGTTCTTTGGACTCTTAGAGCTTTTGCTTCACCAAGTTTTTGGGTTCTTAGAGCTTTTGCTTCTCCAATTCTTTGGGTTCTTAGAGCTATTGCTTCTCCTATTTTTGATTCAATCAAGTTTTTATTCTGTTCTTTAACTATCTCGTACTGAATTTTAGTAGCATCTAACTTAGCATTTTGCTCAGCTGATAATCTTCCTCTTTCTTCTCTTGCTTTATCTATAGATTCAGGTGGATTTATGTCTACTATGAAAAGCTCCATCAAACATAATCCAGATTCTCTCAATTTATTCACAATTTCAGAACCAATTTGTGATCCAGGTGTTGGTACTAAGATGTTATTAACTTTCTGTAATCCTAGTTCTTTGTAAAGCCTATCTTGTTTGATATTAGATATACCGGTAACTTCAAAGTCATCTGCTTGATAAGAAGGATTGTTTCTCAAAAACTCTGCTTGCTCATTTTTGTCTCTTTCATATATTTGTCCTTGAAAGATAGTCTTAACATAAGAATTAAGAATTAATTCTGTCTGTTGGACATAATCTTGTTGAGCAGCAATATAGTGAGCTTTCCAATAATCTTCTAAGTTATTGGAATTATCTGAAATCTTTGCGATAGCAGTTGCTTTCAAGGTGATAATCATATTCTGAAGTTCTACCTTTGCCATATCCTTTCCTTCTACTGATCCATCATGTCTAAATAAATAGGAATTAAAAGGAACAGAATGCATGGGTTCTATGAACTTATGGAGAAAGTTTTTTAATAAAAACCAATGTGGTCCTGATGTTAAAAATCCTGAGCCTACAATATGTTGAGGATTAACTCCTTTTTGTGGTCTATTACCTAGAAAAGAAATTAACCACACTTGATCATCAGGAACAATGAAAAATCCTTGTATTAATAATACTATTATAAAAATCAAGATTAATAAAAAAGATAATAGGGAGATTCCCATTTTTCACCTCATTTCAATGTACATTTACTAAGTCAGAATATCATAACTGATATATTTTGTCAATATCTTATAATAAAAAAAGACAGATTAGGTAATCTGTCTTGGAAATAAATAAAACTTAGTTTTAATTATTGGTTTTACTATAAGCATTAATTTTTTTCAAGAGTAAGGTTTATTTTTGCTATAATTTCCATTACATTTGCACCTCCTTTAAAATCAGGTATAATTTTATGCAAGGCTTTTTTTAGTAAAGTATATTTATTTAACTTATCAAAAATATCTTGTTCTGAGATATTTCCATAAGAATCTCTCTTTTTGATAATAGTTTTTATAAAAATATATCTTTCTAAATTAATAACTTTTCTTAATTTGTCTCTTTCCATGAAATTCACCTCCCTTTGAATCATAAAAAAGTACAATACAATTATACAGATAGTATACTTTTTCTTAGATTTTTTGTCAATTCAAAAGCTCATTTTTATAATTAAAATTATAAATTAGAATAGATGTCAAAAAAATATATTATATTATTGACTAAAACTATTTAATAGATTATAATGAATCTGTATGTAATTTAAAATATTTTTAATATGAAAAAACTTATTAAGCTTATTGATTTAGAAAAATCCTATAAGAAAAGTAAAGAAGCTTTAGAAAAAGAGTATTCAGATACTAAAGAAAAACTAGAAAAAGAATATCAAGATAAAGTTTTATCCATTAATAATAAAATACAAAATAAAGAGTCTATTATTAAAGAAAAATTAAAGGATAGTATTGATAATATAGATATAAAAAATAATAAGGAGAAGGAGATAGAATATACTTTAGATGTAGAGAAGGTTAAGAATATTATCAGACAATTTTTAAATAATTAGGTATAAAATAATTTTATGAGTGTAAAATTAGCTAGTCAGTACAAAATTTCAATAAATAATGAAGACAAAATATATCTTTTGAGACACTTACAAGCAATAGAGTCTGTAGAAATTGTTACTAATGATAATCCAGAGAGTTTAGGAGAAGAAGAACTTTCATTAAAAAATGAACTGTTGGATAAATTAGATAGAATTGATAAATCTATTGATATATTCCTTAAAATTAATCCTATTAAAAAAAATATTTTATCTGGATTACTTGACTTTAGAGTAAAAATTAAAGAAGAAGAGTTCAAAAAAATTTCTTCGAATCAAGATGATATAATCTCAGAAGTAGACTATATTAATAAAATATCAGAAGAAAAAGAAGATTTATATCTTAGAAATAGAATTTTAAAAGATATTATAAAAAAGGTAGAACCTTTGAAAAATATAGAATTAGATATCTTTGATGATTTTAAGTATATTGATTTTATACCTTTTATGATTGGAGCTAATAGATCTCATTATGTGCTAGATCAAATTGAGAATCTATTCCCTAATACTATTTTTGAATCTATCAAAAAAATAGATAAAGAATATGTATATTTGATTGCTTTCCAAAAAAATGATTATAAAGAAATTTATGAATTCATATCTAGTCAAGCAACAGTCTTTAACTTTAGATTAAATAATCTAGGGAATTCTTTTTATGAGATTTATAATAGAGCTTCTGATGAAATAAAGTTAAATCAAGATAAAATAGAATCTATTTCCAAAGATTTAAGTAAAACTAAAATTAATTTAGAACAACTTTATACTATAAAAGATATTTTGAAGTCACAAATTAATATTATAGATGAATTACATAATTTCAATTCTATTAATAATGAAATGTCTTATATAAGGGTTTGGGTATCTGAAGAAAATATTCATAAAATTTCTGTTAAGATTAAGAGATTGTTCAAAAACTATACCTTTATTGAATCTTCAACTATAAAAGGAGATGCTCCTGTAATTATGACAAATAATAAGCTTGTCTCTAATTTTGAATCAATAACTAAAATTATGGGTATGCCTAAAGGTGGTTCTATTGATCCCACTTTCTTTGTAGCATTTTTCTTTACCTTTATGTTTGGGTTAGCTTTATCTGAGGCTGGATATGCTGTGGTCTTAATTTTGATCGTTGGATTTTTATTAACCCTCAAAAATCTAAAAGAATCTATCAGGGCATTTATGTTAGTTATATTATTCTCTTCTATTACTACTTTGATAGTTGGAGCTATGTTTGGTAGTTGGTTTGGAGTAGTTCCTGATGATGTTATTATTTATGAAGATGCATTACCTCATATGAAGTTTTTGATAGATATTGGATTAATTGGTGTATTGCAAAAATTACAAGTATTGAATCCTATGAGTACTGTGGTTTCATTAATGGTATTTACTGTAGTAATTGGTTTAATTCACTTGTTACTAGGACTCATTTTGGGGTTTGTCCGAGAATATTCTAGAGGGAATGCTCTTAATGGTGCATTAGATTCATTGTCGTGGTTTTTCTTAATTATACTTGGATTATTTACTACTCTTGCTAGGCAAAATTTACTAGGGGAAGGATTATATTATTTATCATCAATAATGATTTTGATATTGATTGGATATAGTGTAATTATGATATTTGTTTTGGGTCGTGATGCAGGTAAAAATATTTTTCTTAAATTTGGAAAAGGTTTATACGATATGTTCTTTGGTATTATAGGTTATCTTTCCGATACTTTATCTTATACTAGGTTGATTGCTCTTGGTTTGGCTACAGGTATTATTGCTGGAGTTGTGGGTACTTTAGCTAGATTAGCTGGAGAGGGATTAGTAGATAAAGGTGGAGTTTATATTATTATAGGTTATATAATTATGACTGTGATATTCATATTTGGGCATATCTTTAATATTGCTCTTAATGTTTTGGGTACCTATATTAATGTAGGAAGACTTCACTTTGTAGAATTTTTTAGTAAGTTTTTTGAATCTGGAGGAAGAGAAATATCTTATCTAAAAAGATCTCAGGAATTTATTAAGATAGAAAAGTAGACTAAATATAATTTATGTTTTCTTTTCCAATGATATTTAGGTTGATATTATTGGAAAGGAAACCAAAATAAATTTGTTTGGATTGCCTTATATAAAAATTTATTAGCTTATCAAAATATTAATATGGAATTATTAGGAATTAGTTTAGCAGTTTTAGGTGCAGCTTTATCTGCTGGTCTTGCTGGAGCTGGATCAGCTATGGGAGTTGCTAAATCAGCTGAAACTGGCGCAGGTCTAGTCTCAGAAGATGAATCGCAATTTGGTAATGTTCTTTTGTTATCTGCATTACCTGGATCCCAAGCTATTTATGGTCTTTTAGCATCTATTATAATCTTACAAAATACTGGAGTTTTAACAGGTGAATTTGTAAATCTTCCTTGGCAGAATGGTTTATTATTAGCTTTTGCTGGAATACCTGTTGGGGTAACTTGTTTGTTATCTGGTAAATACCAGGGAAATGTTATTGCTAGTGGGATGCAAGTTATCGCTAAAGATAAGAGTAAAATTGGACAAGTGATTATTTTAGCTGCTTTGGTAGAAACTTTCGCGGTCTTTGGATTATTGGTTTCTATTTTGATGATAAATGGAGTAAAAATCTAATATATAAATTTATATGTCTATTCAAAATATAGTTAAAGCAAAGATTGAAAAAGATTTAGAAGAGTTAGAATTGTATTATCAAAAAGAGTTGAAGTTAATTTCTGAGAATTTTGAGCTTAAGACTAAAAACTTAGAAAGAAAATATAATAGTGAAATTTCTAATGTGATTGATTCTGAGTTAAATATGCATAAGTTTTTGAATAAAAGAGATTCAAAATTTAAAAATGAATCAAATTTTAATAAATCTCTAGATAAGATTTATTCTGATATGATAATTGAAATAATTGAAAGTAAGTTTGGTAAGAATATTTTGAATAAATTTGTAAAAGATTTGGATAAAAATAGTGAGTTTATAGTTAAGGGTAAATTATCTGACAAATTAATTTCTGAATTAAAAGCTTTAGGTTACTCTAATTTCGAAAAACACCAAGATGAATCTATTCTTGGTATAGTTTTGTATCAAGAAGAAGATAGATATCTAGAATTTGATTTAGAAGATATTATAGAGAATGTAAAGAAGTTAACTTTAAATAAAGTTATTGAATCATTATAATTATGGCTATGCAAATACCAATAGCTAGCCTATCAGCTAGCTTGATAGTAAAATTTCACAAGATACCAAAGTATCAGGAGCTACTTACAATTATTTCTGAGAGTAGTTTTTTTGATGATATTGATTCTTTTTTGAAGAAATATCTAGTAATTGATAATACTCAAAATTTAAATCTTTCTTATTTTAATGAATATTATGAAAAAGAAATAAATTATATCATTAATAGATTGCCAGATGAAAGTTTCTCTAAGATGTATTTAGTGTTACAAAAAGATTATGAGACATTAAAAGGTATTGTATTATTTTTAAAACAAAATAATCAGGAATTTGGTAAAGATAATTTTGTAAAGGTGATGTCTGAGATTTCAGATAAATTAGTTTATAATCAAGATTTTAAGAAATATTTATCTAAAAAAGAATATGCTATAGAAAGATCAGTAGAGGTATATGGTTTAATCGCTTATTTAGAAGAAATTTATCTTACAATTTTGTCAGAGAAATTTAAAGATGCTCCTAAATTTTTTCAAAATTATCTGGAAGCAAAAATAAATACATATTATTTTATGTCAGCGATAAAGAGGACAGAACTTGGTCAATCTAAAGATCATATCCTAAATCATATTATTTCGATTCCTGGAGTTTTCTCTGTTTTAGAAAAGATGACATTTGGAGATATTGTGGGTGAGATTGGAGAATATCTAAGATTGCCTATAGAGCAAATAAATGTAATTAATATTGAAAAAACTTTACTTATGAATGAAGTTAAAGCTATTAATCAAGCTAATTATCTTGGTCTTCATGATGAGAAAATTTTGCAATATATAGTTACTCTCAAATACTTTGGTAATAATATTAAATTAGCTTATCTCAAAAAAAGCATTAAACTACACGATACTGAATTATTTGCTCGTATGATAGATTATAATTTTATATAAATATATGAATTCAAAAAAGTCGATATTTATAGGAAAAAAAGAAACAGTGACCTTGTTTAGAATTTTTGGTTTTGAGACAATTTCTTTAGATGAATTTGATGAGAAAGAAATCTTTGATAAGATAATTTCTGATAAAGATAATATAGGTTTAATTTTAAGAACAAATCAATTGGTTTTTTCTAATAAACAAAATGAAACTATTTTTGAACTTAATATTCCAATTATTGAAATTCCTATTGCTGAAGGTGAATCAGAATTACAAATTAATGATTTACAGAATTTAATAGAAAAAGCTGTCGGAATGAAATTAGACTTTTTGAAGTAAAGATTTTGTTTTTGGATATATATTTATAATTCTTATTGTAGGTATATATTCGAGAATAAAATTCTCGCCAAGTTTGTTTAGCTTGGAATCAAATTAGTTTTATAGGTTGTATTAAAATAAATTGTTATATGATTACAGGATTTATTATTAAAGTATCAGGTCCACTGATTGTGGCTGATCAGATGAAAGGAGCTAAGATGTATGATGTTGTACATGTTGGTCCCCAAAAATTGATGGGGGAGATTATTGAAGTAAAACAAAATACTGTTTCCATCCAAGTCTATGAAGAAACAACAGGTTTGATGGTTGGTGATCCTGTTATTTCTACTGGAGAACCTTTATCTATAGAATTAGGGCCTGGTCTTTTGACTACTGGTTTGTTCGATGGAATCTTGAGACCTCTTAATTTGATAGCTCGTGAAGTAGAAAAACAAGGATTTAATTCAGGATATATTAGAAGAGGTATCCAAATTTCATCTCTTGATCGTAATAAAAAATGGGCCTTCAAAGCTATTCTAAAAGAGGGTGATTTTGTGGTAGCAGGAGATATTTTAGGAACTGTACAGGAAACTGATTTAATACAACATAAAATTTTGGTTCCATTTGGGATAGAAGGTGAATTATCTATGATAAAAGATGGGGAATTCACTATTTTAGATACAATAGCTAAAGTTGGTGATAGAGAAATAAAAATGATGCACAAATGGCCAGTAAGAAAAGAAAGACCTAAAGTAAAAAAACATTTACCAACTGTCCCTTTAATTACACAACAAAGAATTATTGATACTTTTTTTCCTATCCCAAAAGGTGGTGCGGCCGCTGTTCCTGGACCTTTCGGTGCTGGTAAGACGGTTATCTAACAACAATTAGCTAAATGGTCTGATGCGGATATTGTGATTTATGTTGGTTGTGGTGAGCGAGGAAATGAATTGACAGATATTTTGGTTGAATTCCCTCATTTGAAAGATCCAAAATCAGGGAAACCTTTAATGGATAGAACTATTGTGATTGCGAATACTTCCAATATGCCTATCGCTGCCAGGGAAGCATCTGTTTATACTGGAATAACTTTGGCTGAATACTATAGAGATATGGGATATAATGTGGCTATGATGGCTGATTCCACATCTAGATGGGCTGAGGCTATGAGAGAAATGTCAGGTAGATTAGAAGAAATGCCAGGAGAAGAAGGTTATCCAGCTTATCTTGGATCAAGAATTTCATCTTTTTATGAAAGAGCTGGTTTGGTAACATGTCTTGGAAAGGATCAAAGAATGGGATCAGCAACTATAGTAGCTGCTGTATCCCCAGCTGGAGGAGATATGTCAGAACCAGTTAGTCAAGCAACCTTGAAAGTGACAAAAGCTTTTTGGGGATTGGATGCTGGCCTCGCTGCAAAAAAACATTTCCCATCTATCAATTGGCTTAATAGTTATAGTTTATATGTAAATTCTGTTGAAGATTATTTTATAAAAGAAGCTGGAGCAGATTGGGGAGAACTTAGAGATTTAGCTATGTCAATTCTACAAAGAGAGAATGAATTAGACGATATTATCAAGTTAGTAGGAATGGAAGCACTTTCATTACAAGAAAAAATTCTTTTGGATACTGCTAAAACTTTGAGAGAAGATTATTTGCAACAAAATGCTTTTGATGATGTAGATGCTTTTTCCTCAACTCAAAAAATGTATTTGATGTTAAAATGTATTTTGACTTTCCATCAAGAAGCTATTAATTTGGTTAACAAAAATAAGGATGTAGAAATAAATGATATTATTGATTTAGAGTTGAAGAATGATATTTCTCGTTTAAAACAGATAAAAGAATCTGATTTAGATCAAATGGAAAATATTTTATCTAGAATTACAGAGGAATTACCTTTAGTTAAAAATGATGGAGATAATCAAGAATTTGGTTTAAATAAAGTTGTAAGTGGAATATAATTTAGTAATTAATTTATTTTTATATGAAAATATGGAATCAAACAATTAAAGAGATAGCAGGTTCTCTTGTAATTGTAGAAAAAGTTAAAAATGTTGCTTTTGAAGAGATTGTAGAGATAAAAGATAGTGAAGGTAATATTCGTAGAGGAAAGGTTTTAGAGGTAGATAGAGATATTGCTGTTGTCCAATTATTCACAAGTACACAAGGTTTGGAAAATAAAGATGCTCAGGTAGCATTTTTGGGTGAAACACTAAAATTCGGAGTAAGTGAAAAAATGTTAGGAAGAATATTTACAGGTTCAGGTGAAGTCAAAGATGGAGGACCTAAGATTTTAGCTAATGAATATTTAGATATTAATGGATTTCCGATTAATCCAGGTATGAGAGCTTTTCCTAGTCAATTTATTCAAACTGGAATTTCTACAATTGATGGCTTAAACTCTTTGGTTAGAGGTCAAAAGTTACCTATTTTTTCTGGATCAGGATTACCTCACAGCGAATTAGCAGCTCAAATTGCAAAACAGGCAAGAGTTGTAAAAGTAGAGAATGGAGAAAAAGTTGTAGAGTCAGATGAAAAATTTGCAGTTATTTTCGCTGCTATGGGTGTCACATTTGAAGAAGCAGAATTTTTTATCAGTTCTCTTGAATCAACTGGAGCTATGGAAAGAGCAGCTGTATTCCTTAATCTAGCTAATGATCCAATTGTGGAAAGAATAACTTTACCAAGATTAGCCTTGACTTTAGGAGAATACTTAGCTTTTGAGAAAGATATGCATGTTTTGGTAGTTATGACAGATATGACAAATTATGCGGATGCACTAAGAGAAATATCAGCTTCCAGAAAAGAAATTCCTGGTAGAAGAGGATATCCTGGTTATATGTATACAGATCTTGCAACTTTATACGAAAGAGCAGGATTAATTCAAGGAAGAAAAGGCTCTCTTACCCAAATCCCTATTTTGACAATGCCAGATGATGATAAACAACATCCAATCCCTGACCTTACAGGATATATTACAGAAGGTCAGATTATGGTAGATAGAAAATTACATAATCAAGGTATTTATCCCCCAATCCAACCGATAGGATCCCTATCTAGAATAAAAGTAGATAAAAAAGAAACAAGAGAAGATCTGTCAGCAGTTCAAGATCAAATGTCATCCTCATATGCAAAAGGTATGGAGATAAAAGAACTTGCTTTGATTTTGGGTGAATCTGCTCTTTCTGATACAGATAAAGCTTATATGAAATTTGCTGATGAATTTGAAAAGAAATATATTAATCAAGCTAAATCAGAAAATAGAAGTATAATAGAAACTCTAGATATTTCTTGGGAATTGTTATCTATCTTACCAAAGAAAGAATTAAAGAAAATCAAGCCTGAATTTATAGATAAATATTCTAAAAATCTAGCTTAAATTAAATTTATGTTGATAAAACCAACTAGACAAGAATTATTAAAATTTAAGAAAAAACTTAAAACAGCATCTCGAGGACATAGACTTTTGAAGGATAAAAGAGATGGGTTAATTCAAAAATTTTTGGCTATCATAAAAGAAGTAGTCACTATAAGAAAAGAAATTAATAAAGATTTATTAAAATCAATTGAGCTTTTTTATTATGCAAAAGCTAAAATTTCTAATTTGGAGTTAGATGAAATAGAAGAAAAATCTAATTCTGAAATAAAAGTAATAAAAACAGATTCTAACTTTATGGGAGTTAATATTCCAAAGCTTGACTTTAATGTTGAAGGAGACCCATTTAATTATGGTGTTTTGAATATTCCAAAAGACTTAGATCAATCAATCCTAACTTTTTATAAAGTCCTGCCTAAATTAATCAAACTGGCTGAACTAGAATATACATCCAAAAAATTAGCTGATGAGATAGAGAAGACCAGGAGAAGAGTAAATGCTCTTGAATATGTTATTGTTCCCGAGTTAAAAGAAAATATGAGATTTGTAGCTGGAGTATTGGAAGAAAGATCCAGACAAGAAAAAGTTACAATTATGAAGGTAAAAGAGATTTTGGGATTGTAGAAATAAAAAACCTCTTTGAATAAAAATTAAAGAGGCAATATATTAATTTAAGAGTTTAATTTAGATATATAAATCTAATATTTTAATGTCTCCAATTGAACCAGTAACTTTTGATTTCATAAAGCGACTAAATTTATATTTCTTTATGCAATAGTTAAAGACATCTAATTTAGTTGTGATATCACAAGGTATTTCTAATTTAAAATTAGAATTTGTATCAAGTTTTTTAGCAAAATTTTTTGAGATTAAAAATTCTGCATAGGCATTATCTAATAATACTTTATTTTCATCTGTAAATGGATTTTTAGTTTTGCCTTGAATAA
>Ga0100398_1000187_pt1 | contig 58812 bp, 62 predicted proteins | sample CryGeymeta201522_FD_81568 | JGI IMG/M metagenome (GOLD analysis project Ga0100398, IMG submission 81568) | Groundwater microbial communities from Crystal Geyser aquifers in Utah, USA - Crystal Geyser metaG 2015-22 | ecosystem: Environmental > Aquatic > Deep subsurface > Groundwater | place: USA...
AAGCCTGCACTTCAATTTCCCAGACTCGAAAAACTTTGCTTCAGGCGATCCTGTGTCCTTTTTCTTACGGTTTTGTAGCGGCTTTATTCATACAAATTCCGACATGGCGCGGCTCATTGCGTTTCAAGGTCAGCGGATGACGGTTGTCGCGCGCAAGTATCGAGAGACCGGCCTTGGCTGTCGCGGATTGCGCACAGCCCGGTGTTCATGCCGCCAAGGCCAAGACCGACCTGTGCCAGTCCCGACGCGCAACCCGGAACTGGCAGTCCGCCTGGATCAGATTTCCTCGCGCACCTGGGCATAGGTCAGCACGGCAAAAATGCCGGTACCGCCCAGCACATTTCCGGCAAAGGCAGGCAGAATGCCGCCGAAAACGGCTGCGCCGATTCCCAATTCACCGCGCGCGACAAGGATGAACAGTTCGGTCGCGCCGGCGACGACATGCGACATTCCCCCCAACCCGATGACATAGGTGACGATGACGATCATCATAACCTCGCCCGCGCTTTCCGTACGCGGCAGGATCCAGACAAGCGCAGCAATCAGGAACCCGGCGGGAACCCCCCATGTAAAATGTTCGAGCGGCGTCGCCTGCGCGTAATGGCGCGAAACGGCAAGGATGCCGTCAAGCCGGATATCCGGCAGGATGTGGCCAAAAACCAGCACAAGCGCCGCGGCTGCACAGCCCACCATATTGGCGGCGAAAACAATGCCCCACAGCCGCGCTGTCTGCAAAAGCTTGCACCACGTCGGTACGCTGAACAGCGGCAGGATCGGGGTGATCGTGTTTTCGGTGAACAGTTGCATCCGCCCGAGGATCACGATCAGAAACCCTACGGTGTAACCCAGGTTCGAAATGCCAGCGGCCCAATCCGCATCGGGCAGTATCGAGGCGAGAAACCCTTTGCTCAGAACCGACGTGCTGATCGCCAGCCCTGCCGCGACACCGGACCACCAGAGCGCACTGAAAGGACGCGAAAGTTCACGTTCGCCTTCGCGGCGGATGGCCTCGAAGATGACCGAGGTCGAAACACTTTCATGCGCATTGGCCTGTTTTTCTTCCTCGGGGTCGAGATCCACTTTTTCTGACATGTATGTTATCCTTTAACTGCCTGGTCAGGTTTGCGCGCGCCCTGGCAGGGTGTCTTTTGCGGCCGGCGCCAGCAAAACCCGCCAGGGGGGCATTCATACTTGCCGCCCGCAAGGCCTGTTATGACCAAAGGTAACCCGAGGAACTATCGTGGGAACAAGGCTTCTTCGCTTGCAAAACGTCTCGAAAAGAACATCATCAGGTTTTCGCCTCAGGGCGTCTGCCCAGCCTTTTGCGCGCCCGGTGGCTTTTCGCGGCGGCATCGCTCGGAACAAAAGCGTACGTTATCCCAATCGCGCGCCCATTTCTTGCGCCAGGCAAACGGACGGCCGCACCGAGCGCAGACTTTGGTAGGCAAATCGGTTTTCTTGACGTTACGTTGCATGGCTTGCAAAATGGTGCGCCCTGCCCCGCTGGCAAGGGTTATTCGGTTGCGACCGGCGCGCCGGTGCGCCCATCAATCTGAACATCAGCGCCTTGGGGGGGGTTGCCTCTGGCGACAGTCAAGACAAGGAACACCACCAAAGCCACTGCGGCAAACCCCAAGGCGACGGCGATGCCGATCAGCGCCGGTTTGTGGCGTTTTTTCTCGGTCTTGATGTCGGTGTCGGGTGCAGACATGGATGCCTCCTTAGCAGGGGAAAACCGGCCATTGAAGCCGGCGTGTTGAATGCCTAACGTCTGTCCAACGCAAAAGTTCATACGCAATTTCCCGAAAGGCCCCCCATGAAAGATGCAGCACCCCAGGCTGTGCACCTGTCGGACTATCGCCCGTTTTCGCATCTCGTCGATCAGGTCGATCTGGGCTTTGCCCTGCACCCCACCGCAACGCGCGTGCGCTCGGTCATTGCCTTTCGGCCCAATCCCGCCGCGGATCCATCGCGCAGGTTGCATCTGGACGGTGAAAACCTGCGGCTGATTTCGGCCCACATCAATGATGCGCCGGTCACACCTGACATCACCGCCACCGGGCTGAGCGTCGCCGTGCCGGAAGGCGCCTTTACCTGGGCCTGCGAGGTCGAGATTGCGCCGCAGGACAACACCGCGCTGGAAGGATTGTACATGTCGAACGGCATGTATTGCACCCAGTGCGAGGCAGAGGGGTTTCGCAAGATCACCTTTTACCCCGACCGTCCCGATGTGATGGCACCGTTCCGCGTGCGCATCGAATCCGATCTGCCGGTGCTGTTGTCCAACGGCAATCCCGGGGATCAGGGCACGGATTGGGCCGAATGGTCAGACCCGTGGCCAAAACCCGCCTATCTGTTCGCCCTTGTGGCGGGCGATCTGGTGGCGGCGCGTGACACGTTCACCACAGTGTCAGGGCGGGTCGTGAACCTGGGCATCCATGTGCGTCCGGGCGATGAAAGCAAATGCGCCTATGCGCTGGACGCATTGAAACGGTCGATGGCCTGGGATGAACAGGTCTATGGCCGGGAATATGATCTGGACCATTTCAACATCGTCGCCGTTGACGATTTCAACATGGGTGCGATGGAAAACAAGGGGTTGAACATCTTCAACTCGAAATACGTCCTGGCCAGCCCGGAAACCGCCACCGACCGCGATTACGAGCTGATCGAGGGGATCATCGCCCACGAATATTTCCACAACTGGACCGGCAACCGGATCACCTGTCGTGACTGGTTTCAACTGTGCCTGAAGGAAGGGTTGACCGTGTTTCGCGATCAGCAGTTTTCCGGCGACATGCGCAGCGCGCCGGTCAAACGGATCGAATCGGTGCTGCAACTGCGCGCCCGGCAGTTCCGCGAGGACAACGGGCCGCTGGCCCATCCGGTGCGGCCCGAAAGCTATGTCGAGATCAACAATTTCTACACCGCCACAGTGTACGAAAAGGGGGCCGAGCTGATCGGGATGCTGAAACGCCTGGTGGGCGATGAGGATTACTATCGCGCGCTGGATATGTATTTCAACCGCCACGACGGACAGGCCTGCACGATCGAGGATTGGCTGACGGTGTTTGAGGATGCCACGGGCCGCGACCTGAGCCAGTTCAAACGCTGGTACAGCCAGCCGGGCACACCGCGCCTGAAGGTCGAGGAAACATTCGAGGCCAATCGTCTGACCGTGCGCCTGACCCAGCACACGCCGCCCACCCCCGGCCAGAACGACAAGCGGCCGCATGTCATTCCTGTGGCGTTCGGGCTGTTGCACCCCGATGGGCATGAAATGGTTGCAACCAAGGTGGTCGAGCTGAGCGAAGCGGAAACCACCCTGACCTTTGACACTGAAGGCGTGCGCCCGGTCCTGTCGATCCTGCGGGGCTTTTCTGCGCCGGTGATCCTTGATCGCCCGCAAACCGCCGAACAGCGCGCCTTCCTTCTGGCCCATGACACCGATCCTTTCAACCGCTGGGAGGCCGGGCGCGCCCTGGCCAAGGATGTGCTGACCGGCATGATCACCGAGGGCGCCGCGCCCGGCCCGGCCTATCTTTCGGCGCTGGAACAGGTGTTGCGCGATGACACGTTGGACCCGGCGTTCCGTGCCCTCGTGCTGGCCCTGCCCAGTGAGGATGACATGGCACAAACCCTGTTCGATGGCGGCCTGACGCCGGACCCAGATGTGATTTACACCGCCCGTCGCCGCCTGGCCACGGCCATCGCCGAGGCCCAAGCCGACAGTTTTGCGTCGCTTTACAACGAAATGCACATTCCCGGCCCCTACCGCCCCGATTCAAAGGCGGCGGGAAAGCGGGCACTGCGCCAGGCCGCCCTGGGGTTCCTCGCCTTGGTCGATGGCGGCAAGCGGGCGACAAAACAATTCGCCGGGGCCGACAACATGACCGAGCAGTTGGGCGCGCTGTCGGTGCTGCTGTCCATCGAACAAGGCGGCAGCGCGTTGGCCGCCTTCGCGCGCCAATGGCAAACCGATCGGCTGGTCATGGACAAATGGTTCATGTTGCAACCTATGCAGGCCGCACCCGAACGGGCAGTCGGCGTGACGGATGCGCTGAGCCGCCATGCCGATTTTGACTGGAAGAACCCGAACCGCTTCCGCGCGCTGATTGGCGGGCTGGCGGGCAACCACGCCGGGCTGCATGCGGCGGACGGCGCAGGGTATGACCTGATCGCCGACTGGCTTATCCGGCTTGATCCGCTGAACCCGCAGACCACGGCGCGGATGACCACGATCTTTGAAACCTGGCGACGCTATGATGGCGACCGTCAGGCGCTGATGCGTGGCGCGTTGCAGCGAATCCTCGAGACGCCGGGCCTGTCGCGCGACACCACTGAAATGCTCGGCCGAATTCTCGGCTGAGCGTCAGTTCTCTTCCGGCGGCGGCTTTTTTCAGTACAAAAGAACGGAAATATTGCAATGAGGGCTTGTCTTACAAAACCGTCGCGGCATGGTCACAGACATGTTATCTTCCTTTGGTCAGAAATATCATGGACCACCGCATAGAACCCCTCATTCGCGACCGCGCGCCCTGGCTCTATGCACAGCGGCCCGGTACGTCGCTGGCGCGCGCGGCGCTGTACCGCCTGCTGGGCTATCGCAGCACAGTCGCCCTGGCCAGTCGGCTTGAACATTTTGACAGCACACAGATCATGGCCGAAATGGGCGCGCTGCTGGCCCACCGTGTCAGCGTTGAGGGGCTGGGCCATCTGCCCGCCAAGGGGCCTGCCCTTCTGGTGGCCAACCATCCAACCGGAATCGCCGACGGCATCATCCTGCATCACCTGATCGCACCGATGCGGCCCGATCTGTTCATCTATGCCAACGGCGACATCCTCAGGGTGCTGCCACAGATGGACGATCTGATCCTGCCTGTCGAATGGCGTGTAGACCGGCGCAGCCACGGCAAGACCCGAGAAACGATGTGCGCCACCCGCACCGCCATTTCGCAGGGGCGCATCGGGCTGATCTTTCCATCCGGCCGCTTGGCCAAAAGGCGCGGTCTGAGCCTGTTCGAGCGGCCCTGGATGACCAGCGCCGCGATGATTGCGCGCAAGTTCGATCTGCCGGTGATACCGGTGAATATCCGCGCCAGAAACTCGGCCCTGTTCTATCTCTTTGATGCGATTCACCCAACCCTTCGCGATGTCACCTTGTTTCACGAGACGCTGAACAAGCATCGCCAACCCTTCACCGTGCGCTTTGGTCAGGCGATTCCGGCCGCCGATCTGCCGCCCCATGCATCCGATGCGATCGAAACCCTGCGCGCCGCAACCCTGGCCCTTGGCGGTCGACATGCGCCTGCCGTTTCCCTGATAGACACGTCGCGCCGCCCGCTTTGGGTGTAACCTGAGTATTTTTGGCAAGAAGAAGCCCGGGCGCGTGACGTTAGTCTCGGCGGGGACGATAGAGCAACCTGTTGTCTGGAAATTCTGCTGAAAGCGGGTCGCGCATGCTGGCATTCGCAGTTGATGCAGCCTTGGTGTCGGTGGCCCATTTCCCGTCGTTCTTACCAGCACGGTGCTGACGCGGCGCAGCAGGGCTTCGTCATTGAGAATACCCTGACCTTGACGATACGCCGTTTCAGCTCCTGTTGGACGGAGCGCCCGGTCAGGGTTCAGGGCGCCTGGGAAACACGCCAGTGGCGTGTTTAAGCCCTGAATGCGCACCCTGAACGGGCAGAGCCCCGGATGGGTTCGCAGCCTTTGGCGGTGATGTTAAGGCCGGGAGAATACGGCGAGAGCTTCGGGGATGTGTTTCTTGACCGTCGTGTAGCCACCTTGAAACCGGTGCTCGTTCCGCAGCCGTTCAAAAATGCGCTTGGCGGTGTGGCGCTGTTTGCGGGGACGGTTGAGGCCGTCTTGCAACCCCTGATCGATGAAGCCGGTGAACCCGAACAGATTGGGCCGTTTGACCAGCGCCGTTCGCTGATACCCGCGTGGGACCGAAAACATCATCTTCTTCTTCAAGCTCGCACGCGACACCCCGAAATGGCCCGCTGCCGCTCGTTCGCTCATACCGCCCCGACGCGCGAGGCGAACTTCAGATATAAATCCACAACCAAAATCTTCCGCCCTCCCGGCAAACAGCAGGGGCCAAAATGGCAACATTTTACGCTGCCCGCAGCGAGATTATCACGCCACTTACATGGCTCACTTTTGCACTGCCGGTCGTGGCGCGGCAGATCCAGACCGCGGTCATTCAGCATGCGCATGAGCGCAAGCTCGCCGCGCGCAGCCCGCTGTCAGACGGTTGCGGATCGTAGGCGTTTCGAGCCCGGAAATGGTGCCCTTGAGACCGAGAGCAGGCGCCCGTTGGCACTGCCAGGGTCGCAGACCCCGTCTCGATCAGGGTCAGATTAACGACGGTTGTTTTCTTCCACTGCGCATCGCAAATCCCGACCCTGCGCCAAACCTGATTGCAGTATTTTTTTCAGTGGCGGCGACAAGCGCAGAATGGGGGTATCTTCGTACAGCGTACGCCCGTTGACCGAGGTAGATGGTGTCAGGGATTGCGGTCAATCAGCTTTGGAGTGTTGCTTGCCCCCTCGCGGGCAACAGTCAGGAACAACCCGCCCATCAGATGCCGTGCCACCCATTCAACAATAACCAGGGACAGCACAAAACCGGTGGTCACTGCCGTTGCCACCCCGAACCAAACCCCGACATATCCCAGATCGAACACCCGCACGAACAGCCATGCAAACAGCGCGACACCGATCCCCTGACGGTAAAGGCTGATCCACAGGGTATAAACCGGCTTTTTGAACGCCTGAAGCAGCGAATTGATGGCAAACAGCATCACATAGACCGGCAAGATAAAGCCATCGACATGCAGATAGCTTTTGCCGATCGCGATCACCTCGGGGTCGTCAGTGAACACCGCCATGGCCGGGCCTGCCGCAAACCACAACACACAGGCCGCCCCCAGCATCAGGATGACCCCCGTCTTGAAACAGAACATCGACGCCGCACGCACCCGATCGAAATCACGTGCGCCAAAATTTTGCGATGCGATGGGCAACAAGGCGCCGGTCAACCCAAAGGCCGGAAGCAGCAACAGCTGTTCGATGCGCAGCGCCACACCATAGGCCGCCACCGCCTCACCCCCGAAACCCTTGAGGAAAAACTGGATCACAAACCCTGCGATCATCATCACGATCATTGCAAAACTGGCAGGCAGGGCCTGGCCGGCAATTTCACCAAACAGGGCCAGATCGGGCTTCCATTGCCGTTCGCCCTGCATCGCCTCTGAACGGAACACCCGCCACAGAATGAACGCCATGACCGAATACTGTGACACAAGTGTGCTGAGCGCGATGCCGTTGAACCCGATCCCATCCCACGGCCCCAAGCCGAAAATGAACAAGGGATTCAGCACCACATTGGCGAAAAACGCACCAATATTGGCGTATTGCATGGATTTCGTATCGCCCTGGGCCATCAGGATGCCGTTGGCACCATAAGAAATCAGAAACGCCGGCGCAGCAAAGATCAGCAACCCGAGATAGGCGTTGGCAGCGTCGCGATAGGCGCCGGGTTCCGAAATAATGCCGATCAGCGCGGGCGAAAACACCCAGCCCAACCCGACACCCAATATTGCGACAATCAGACCAAAGCTCAGCCCTTGCGACGCAATCACCGATTCCCGCTCAGATTTTTCACCCAAGGCATTGCCTACCAGCGCGCCCATGGCCGTAGACAGGCCGAATCCGATGGCGATCAGGACAAAAAACACTTGAAATGAAATTGCCAAACCGGCCTGGGCCTCGGTGCTGAGCATCCCGGCGTAATAGACATCGACGACATTGTACAATGTCGTAAACACCATGCCTATGGCCGTGGGAATGGCCAGGGCACGAAAATGGCCGGGAATGGATCCGGTGGTCAGGTCGCGGCGCGCCATGGTGTCTCCTGTCGATTGGCGCAGATCATAGCGCCGGGTCAGGGAAAGGACAGGGCATATGCTTGGGCACGACCCACCCGCGACATCGGTTTGTCTGGCGAATGTTGTTGTGCCGAAAGCTAGGCTGGCTGGCGCAGAATCAGCAGTCGGTTGTTGGCTGGCATGGCTATGAGGCCGGCAAACTCAAGCCCTGGCGCCGCTGCCTCGCGGCGCACTGCGCCCACCTCACGCAGGCCCCAATCAGGGTGATCGGCACGCAATGCGGCGTCGAAACTTGCATTGCCGGGTGCGGTGGGGTGCCCGCTTTCAAGAAAAGGGCCATAGAAGATCATCAAACCGCCCGGCGCAAGACGCTGCGCCGCACCTGCCAGAATTCCACTGGCAACAACAGACGGCGCGATGTGGATGACATTCATCGCAACAACTGCTGTCAGCGGCCCGAGGGCCTGCACCGCAGGATCCTGCGCCCAATCCGATGCTGCATCCAGCGCGAGGGCCGGGCGATCCGGCGCGCCCAGTTCAGCCGCCCAGGCCCTTGCCGATGAGCGATGCCCGGCGTCCGGGTCGGACGGCCACCAGTCAAGGCAGGGAAACGCCAGTGCAAAACTCGCCCCATGCTGGCCGGTGCCACAACCAATCTCCAGAACGGTGCCGTGACGCCCCCCCAACCAAGGCGCCAGCGCAGCCACAACCGGGGGAAAGTTGCGGGCATAAACCGGGGTCGAAAGCCGACCATCGGGGTGGCCCGCCGCATTGCTCGCAGTGTAACGCGCCGTGTGGCGCGGCGCGCCGGTCACGCCGCCGCGCCCGGCAGTGTCACTTGGCCGGACCAATCAGCATGACCATCTGTCGGCCTTCCATCTTCGGAAAGTTTTCGACCTTGCCCACTTCCTTGGTATCCTCGGCCACCCGCTCCAACAATTCGCGGCCCAGATTCTGGTGCGCCATCTCGCGTCCGCGGAACCGCAGAGTGATCTTCACCTTGTCGCCGTTTTCCAGAAACTTGAAGACATTGCGCATCTTGACTTCATAATCGTTGGTGTCGGTGTTCGGGCGGAACTTGATTTCCTTGATCTCGATGATCTTCTGCTTCTTGCGGGCTTCGGCTTCACGCTTTTGCGTCTCGTATTTGAACTTGCCGAAATCCATGATCTTGACAACGGGGGGCGAGGCGTTTGGCGAAATCTCCACCAGGTCCAGCCCGGCGGCTTCGGCCAGGGCCAGGCCCCGTTCCGGGCTTACGACGCCGATGTTTTCGCCTTCGGCCCCGATCAGGCGGATGTCGCCACCCCGGATTCGGTCGTTGACGCGGGGGCCGGTGTCGCGCACGGGCGGGGCGTTGTGAGGTCTGCGAGCGATGGTAATGATCCTTTGTTCTGTTTTGTATGGGTGAAAATAGCCGTCACAAGGCGCCGGTTCAAGCAGCGTTTGGCAGATGGGCCGGGTTTGACGATTTTCTTCATGAGTCGGCATATCTCACGGAACATATCGCAGGCCAAGCGGGTTGCTGTCACGGCCCTCGACAGTTTGAGGTGTTTCATCCATGCCCTTTCGCCTGACCACCACAGCCGCCCTGGTTGCGGTTGTCCTGACCACCGCAGCCTGTTGGGAAGAGGAAACACCCGTCGCCGAAGAAACCGGCGCAGCCGTGGTGCAGCCCGAAGCGTTGGTCAATGAAGGCGAGGCCGAGGCCCGCCGGCAGGAAGAGATTGCGCGCGCAACCAAGACGCTGGTGCGTGAAGACGCCGTGCACGCCGCCGAGGAGGCTCGCCTCGTCGAGGAAGAGGTGGCCCGTGCAGCCGCCGCTGTTGCCGCATCGGAACAGGAAGCGGCCCGCGCCACCGAAGCCGAGGCCGCCCGTCTGGCGCAAGAGGAAATCGCCCCGGATGCCATGGAAGGAACTGATCCTGAGGCGTTGCAAAAACTGCTTACGGTCGAAAAATTCGATTATGAAAAATGAGCCTAAATGGTCAACAGATCGGATCTGGGCGAAGCACAAAAGACCACGCTTGTTACAATACTCGATGCAACACGGAAAAACCCTAAGAGCTTTTTGATCGTCTTGGAACAGATCCGCACTGCGCTGAACGTCGAGTGAGTGGGCCGCCCAAGGTTTGACGGAAACCTTCACTGCATTTTAAACAATCATATCGCGCCCGTCGCGCCGCGCAGCAACGGGCGTCGTGCGATCCATTTTCGGGTCTTGAAGAGTCGCACGTCTTACCGATAACTAGTCGTACGTCTTGACGATAATTACCGGATGCAGGGTGTTTGAGAAGCGAACGTAAAAGCCAATGGCCGCGACCGCTTTTGGCGAGCCCGTTGTCGGGAGGTGTGAAGTGGAAAATTCATTTGCTTGGTAATTTCAGACGCTTGATCAATAGATTGACGCTCGGGTGGGGGTAATCCGTACGGTCGCAGCGGTGGAACCTGTGGCATCACAACCGTTGCGCGCTGCTGTCTGGATGGGCGGTGCCATCGTTTCATTTTCGGCGATGATAATAGGCGGCCGCAGCCTGTCGGTGGAACTGGATACGTTCGAGATAATGCTGTTTCGTTCGATCATCGGCGTGCTGATGGTACTTGCGGTGGGGGGCGCATTCGGCACTCTGCGGCAGGTGTCGCGCAGCCGCTTGGGTCTGCACCTGACACGCAACCTGTCGCATTTCGCGGGACAGAACCTGTGGTTTTATGCCATCACCGTCTTGCCCCTGGCGCAGGTGATCGCGTTGGAATTTTCGTCGCCCGTCTGGGTGGCCCTGGCCGCGCCGTTTTTCCTGAAAGAGCGGCTGACCGGGGTGCGGATGTTGGCCGCATTGCTGGGGTTTGTCGGTATTCTGATCGTCGCCCGCCCCGAGGTGACGCGCCTCGACCCCGGCATCATCGCCGCCCTTCTTGCCGCTGTCGGCTTTGCCGGATCGGCGGTGTTCACCAAGATGCTGACACGCGATCAGTCGGTGACCTGCATCATGTTCTGGCTGACTGGAATGCAGTTGGTCTTTGGGCTGATCTGTGCGGGGTATGATGGCGACATCACTGTGCCCTCTGAGCCGCTGTGGCCATGGATGGTGCTGGTTGGGCTGGCCGGGCTGCTAGCGCATTTCTGCCTGACGACCGCGTTGTCCCTGGCCCCCGCAACCATCGTGATTCCTTTCGATTTTCTTCGCCTGCCGGTGATCGCCATCCTGGGCATGGTGTTATACGGCGAGGCTCTGGAAATCTGGGTTCTGGTGGGCGCCGTGGTGATTTTCGGCGCGAATTATATCAACATCTGGACCGAGTCGCGCGGCCGCCGCACCGTAAAATATTGACAAAATTATGACGCTGCGGCATTCGCCCCGCTTGACGCAAGGTCAATAATTGACCGGAAATCATCATCGTCAGACAGTTCTTAACACTCGAGTAACCATTTCTTAACACTCGAGCAACCAATAAGAACCAATACTGTCGGGGGAGGAAGACGATGAAACGTGTTTTTGTGGCGGGCATGGCCATTCTTGCGGCGGCCTCGGTCGCCCAGGCGGGCGGGATCGACAGATCGGGCCAGTCAGTGGCGGTGCTCTTTGAGCAGGGCAACTATTTCGAGGCCTCACTTGGCAGCGTTTCACCAATGGTCAGCGGCATGGGGACTGCGCTCAGCCCATCGCCCGGCGGCAATTCCGGCGACATGGCCGCATCGTTTCTTCAGGCAGGCGCGGCGTATAAACACAGCTTTGGCAACGGATTTGATGCCGCACTGATCTTTGATCAGCCGTTCGGCGCCAACGTCGATTACCCGGCCACCCAACCTTATTTCGCCCGTGGCACGACCGCCGAAATCACCACCAACGCACTGACTGCGGTGCTGAAATACAGCTTTCCATCCAACCTGAGTATCTTTGGTGGCCTTCGCTATCAAACGTTCGGCGCACAGGCCGACGTGCCCTTCGTCACGGCCGGCCCCGCGACACCCGGCGTTGTCGCCCCTGGTGCCACCTATACCGCCAACGGCAGCACCGATGACGCCTTGGGCTATCTTGTGGGGGTCGCCTATGAAAAACCGGAAATCGCGCTGCGCGTCGCGCTGACATACAACTCGAAAATCAAACATTCTCTGGCAACTGTCGAAACCTCGGCCTTCGGTGGGCCGGTGACCAGCGACACCCAGATCAACACGCCGCAATCCGTGAACCTTGAATTCCAAAGCGGCGTGGCCGCCGACACTTTGGTCTTCGGTTCGGTTCGCTGGGTGGATTGGAGCAATTTTGAAATCGCCCCCGCGGTCTATGGTGTTCTCACCGGCGCACCACTGGTCAGCTATGCCAAGGACACCTATGCGCTGTCACTGGGCATTGGGCGCAAGTTGAACGAAAACTGGTCGGTGGCGGCAACGCTGGGATATGAAAAAGGCATCGGCGGCTTTGCGGCGAACCTTGGACCAACCGATGGTTATGCGTCGGTGGGCCTGGGCGCGACCTATACCCGCGACAATGTGAAGGTGACGGCGGGCATCCGCTATGTCGATATCGGCGATACCGAAACCACCCTTGGCGGCGGTGTGGCGGCGTCAAGTTTTCGCTCGAACCATGCTTTGGGGGTCGGGCTCAAGGTCGGTTACACCTTCTGAGCCGGGGTTGAACCGCGCGGCAACCGTCCGGCGCGCCGGGCACCACGCCGATTTCCCATGCCGGATCAGCATCATGGGGAATCAACCCCGCGCCCTCTACCCAAGGCCGCGACCACCCGCTAGAACGGCGGCGCACAACGTGAGGGCGCGCGCGATGATCTATCCCACGGCCAAGGGCTGGCTTGAAGCTGGTGAAAAACGGGTCATGCTGTTTGGCATGTCGGGCTTGGGCAAAACCCACCTGGCCAATATGTTGCGCGCTGCGGGGGGGTGGTTTCACTATTCCATCGATTACCGCATCGGCACCCGGTACATGGGCGAACACATCGCCGACAATTTCAAGCGTGAGGCGATGAAGGTGCCCTTGCTGCGCGAATTGTTGATGAGTGACAGCATCTATGTGGCGTCCAATATCACCTTCGAAAATCTTGCCCCCCTGTCCACCTATCTGGGCAAACCCGGCAACCCCGACAAGGGCGGCCTGCCCTTCGCCGAATACATGCACCGGCAGGGCCAGCACCGCGACGCCGAGACATTTGCGCTGATGGATACGGTGCCGTTCATCGACCGGGCCGGCGACCTGTACGGATACGACAATTTCGTCTGCGACACCGGCGGTTCGATCTGCGAGGTGGTCGCCCCCGACGATCCGCGCGATCCGGTGTTGAACGTGCTGGCCAGCCATCTTTTGCTGGTCTGGATCGAAGGGTCCGACGCCCACACCGCACAATTGGTCCGCCGGTTCGACCGGGCGCCGAAACCGATGTATTACCACCCCGATTTCCTGATCCCGGCCTGGCACGCGTACCTGCGCCAGAACGACGTGCCCGAGGGCTCGGTCGATCCCGACGCCTTCGTGCGCTGGGCCTATGCCCGGGCCATGGCCTATCGCCAGCCACGCTATGCCGCCATGGCCCGCAACTGGGGCGTCAGCGTCACCGCCGACGAGGTGCAGCAGGTGCGCGATGCGAGCGATTTCAACAGCTTGATCGCCCGCGCCATTGATCGCACCGCGCCCCGCGCCTAGGGTTGGGCGTGATACCATTCCGCCCTATCTGATCCGTCCCATACAGGACCGTTGCCATGCCCATCAAACTGCCCTCGACCCTGCCCGCCTTCAGCGTTCTGCGCAACGAAGGCGTCATGGTGATGGATGAAACCGACGCGGCCCGCCAGGACATCCGTCCGCTGCGCATCGCGCTGCTGAACCTGATGCCGAAGAAGATCCAGACGGAAAATCAGTTTGCGCGCCTGATCGGTGCCACGCCCTTGCAGATCGACCTGCACCTGATCCGCATGACCGAGCATCAGACGAAAAACACCGCCGCCGAACATATGGAAACTTTTTATCGCGCCTTTCAGGATGTGAAGGGCGAAAAGTTCGACGGCCTCATCATCACTGGCGCGCCCATCGAACACCTGCCCTTCGAACAGGTCACCTATTGGGATGAACTGGGCGAGGTGATGGATTGGACCCAGAGCAACGTGCATTCCACCTTTGGCGTGTGCTGGGGTGGGATGGCGATGATCAATCATTTTCACGGCGTCAACAAACACATCCTGCCTGCCAAGGCGTTCGGGTGTTTCCGCCAGACGAACATGGCACCCGCCTCGCCCTATCTGAACGGATTCTCCGATGAATGCGTGATCCCGGTGTCGCGCTGGACCGAAATGCGCCAATCGGAAATCGACGCCGCCCCCGGTCTGCGCACCCTTCTGGGCGGCCCCGTCACCGGCCCCTGTCTGGTCGAGGATCCAGAGCACCGGGCGCTGTATATCTTCAACCATTTCGAATACGACAGTGACACGCTGAAACAGGAATACGACCGCGACGTGACGGATGGCACGCCGATCAACATTCCTGACAATTATTACCCGGACAATGACCCGACAAAGAAACCGCTGAATCGCTGGAGAAGCCACGCGCACCTTCTATATGGTAACTGGATCAATCAGATATATCAGACGACATGTTATGACATTTCCAAAATTGGCCGCTAGCCTGCTGTTGGCCACAGTTGTATTGGCCGGCTGCGGCGTGCTTGTCGATGGCCGGGCCGACCGGCGCGAAATGGCGGCCGAGGCCGCCTTTCCCCCCGAGGGTCAATTCATTTCGGTGAATGACCGTCGCGTGCATTATGTTGTCGAAGGGCACGGACCAAACCTGATCCTGATCCACGGGGCCAGCGGCAACACCCGCGATTTCACCTATAACTTCGTCGATCGGGTGAAGGACCGCTATCGCGTCTGGGTGTTCGACCGGCCCGGCCTTGGCTACACGGACCGGATTTCGCCCGCCTTTGAAGGGGCCGCCAACACCGCAGCAGAAAGCCCGCAGCAACAGGCGGCCTTCCTGAAACAGGCCGCCGACACCCTGGGCATCACCCGGCCCATCGTTCTGGGCCATTCCTATGGTGGTTCGGTGGCGCTGGCCTGGGGGCTGGATCACGATCCTGCGGCACTTGTCATCGTGTCGGCGGCATCCAACCCCTGGCCCGGCGGGCTGGGCCCGCTGTACGGGTTTGCGGCGTCGTCTTTCGGCGGCGTTGCGATGGTGCCGCTGATCACCGCCTTTGCCTCTGACGCTCAGGTAAATGCCACGATCGGCGCGATCTTTGCACCGCAACCCGCCCCCGACGGCTATGCCGATCACGTCGGCGCCGCCCTGACCCTGCGCCGTGACACATTTCGCGCGAATGCCCGGCAGGTGAATTCCTTGCGTCCGCATGTCGTTGCGATGACACAGCGCTATGGCAGCCTGACGATGCCGGTGGAAATTCTGCATGGCACCGCCGACGACATCGTGCCGCTCGCCATCCATTCCGAACCCCTGTCACGGCAGATCCCCGGGGCGGCCTTCACCCAGCTGGAGGGAATCGGCCATATGCCCCACCACGTCGTGCCCGATGCCATTGTCGCCGCCATCGACAGGGCCGCCCGGCGTGCCGGATTGCGCTGAGCCGCGCGCGCCCCTAGGGTCGCATGATGGCATCAGGAGGTTCCCATGACATTGCCCTTTGAAGGCGCCATCAGCGCCATTTTCGAAACCGAGGTGCCCGAAGACGTCCGCGCCGCAATCAAGAATGGCACGAAGAAAGACATCCTTGACGATGCCTATCCCTATGCAGATGCGATGCCGGGCGATGAGTATGACGCCGCCATGGATGCGCTGCAACTGAACCTGGTTCGGCTGCACTATGACGTAAAGGAAACCGGCAAACGGCTGTGCGTCGTGTTCGAAGGCCGCGATGCCGCAGGCAAGGGCGGCGCAATCAGCCGGATGCGCGAAAATCTCAACCCGCGTATTGCGCGTGTCGTCGCCCTGCCAAAGCCGACCGAGCGTGAGTCGGGCGAGTGGTATTTCCAACGCTATATCGCGCAACTGCCCACCGCCGGCGAAATCGTGCTGTTCGACCGGTCGTGGTACAACCGGGGCGTGGTGGAACATGTGTTCGGATTTTGCACGCCCGAACAACGTGAAAAGTTCTTTCAGCAGGTGAACCAATTTGAACATATGCTGGTCAATGACGGGATCATCCTTGTCAAACTGTGGCTGAACGTCGGCCGTGAGGAACAACTGCGCCGGTTCCTGAAACGCGAACGTGATCCGCTGAAGCAGTGGAAACTGTCCTGGATCGACATCGAGGGGCTGAAACGCTGGGATGCCTATACCGATGCAATCCGCGAAACCCTGGCGCGCAGCCACACTGAAACCGCCCCCTGGACGATAATCCGCGCAGATGACAAAAAACGCGCGCGCCTGGCCAGCATTCAGACCGTGTTGCAAAATATTGATTATGAAGGAAAAAATGCCGCCGCCGAACTGCCCGATCCGGCGATTACAGGGGGCCCCGACAGCCTGCATGTCTAAGCGTGGCTATCACCATGGCAACCTGCGTCAGGCCCTTGTCGATGCGGCGCTTGATCTTATCCGTGACAAGGGGCCCACCGGCTTTACCCTGTCCGAGGCGGCCAAGCAGGCAGGCGTGACACCCGCCGCCGTCTATCGCCATTTTGAAGGGCGCGAAGATCTGATCGCCGAAGCGGCGGCGCAGGGATATGGCATCTTCGCCGACCTGATGGAATATGCCTATAACAGCGGCCAGCCCTCCGCGTTGGCCAGCTTCGAGGCGACCGGCCGGGCCTATCTGGCCTTCGCCCGCCGGTATCCGGGGCATTACGTCGCCATGTTCGAATCCGGCATCTCGATCAATCGCACGCCCGACCTGGCCCGCGTGGCCCAACGCGCCCGCGGGGTGCTGGAAAAGGCGGCGGGCGACCTGTCGAAACATATTCCCGCCGCCAAGCGCCCGCCGCCACAGATGGTCTCGGCTCATATCTGGGCCCTGTCGCATGGCGTGGTCGAACTTTTCGCGCGGGCCAGCCCCGGCACCACCTCGCCCTTTCCACCGGAAGATCTGCTGGAAACCGGCATCGGTATCTATCTGCGTGGCCTGGGCCTGATCCCGCCCGACATCTGAGGCCAAGCCGGTTTGCCAAATGCGCGTCATCTCGGACTTGCGTCTTTTGCCCGGTTTCAAACATCCGTTGCAAAATCACCTCGACCTCATGTCGCGACGGCGAAAGGGGTTGCACCGCACCGATGCCCGCATTGCGGCGAGAAACGCCACACATCAAACTCAGTATCTTTGTGAACCGCTTTGCATGACGAAGCGTCACCGGTGTTCTGAAATTTCCCCTGAGCCCAAATTATGACTTATTGTCTGCACAATGCCAGACCATTTGTTGATTAAACCCAACAAGGGAGCGCGAGCGAAAATGGCTCTGGAAGGAGCAAAGCGATGACATCCATGGAACAATCTGCGTCTGAGCGGCTCGACGATGATGAGGATGAAAACGATTCGATGGATATTGCCAGCCTTGGCGCCTTTGCCTATGGGCTGAATGATCGCCACTATATCCGCTTCAAACGGCGCGGACCGGCGCTGTTGGTCAGTTTCGAGGTCGAGCGTGGGCAAACCCCCTTGGCCGACCGCGCCTCGCGGTTCGACGATCTGGCCAGCGAAATGGATTGGTCAACCCTGATCCTCGTTTCGAAAGGCGACACCTGGTTTCGCGCGCCCGAGGTTATCACCTTTTTCGACGCGCTGGTCGATGGCACGTTGTTGGATCAGTTTGCCGATGCCCTGTTTTACGGTCAGGGGTCGGGCGGCCACGGCGCGCTGGCCTATGCGCTGACGACGCCGGGTGCGCGGGTGCTGGCGCTGGCGCCGCATGTCGGTTTTGCGATGCCCGGCGCGCCTGATGACACCCGGTTTGCCCTGCCCAAAGACGTGAATTTCGCCGCCCGCTATGGCGTGACCCCCGCCAATCTGGCAGGCACCCGTGCGATCTGGCTGTTGCATGATCCCAACAACGCCGCCGACCGCGCCCATGTCACAGCTTTGTCTGCCGCTCCGGTTCAACCGTTGCGCTGCCGCAACATGGGGTCGGACATAGAGGCGGGCCTGGCCGAGTTGCGGCTGCTGGAGGAAATGATCGTACGCGCGATGGAGGGCGATCTGCGGCCGAGCGAATTCTATCGCGCCTTACGGGTGCGGCGCGACGAGCCGGCCGCGCTGCGCCGTCTGATCGGTCGGTTGATCGACGCCAAGCGCCCCGTGCTTGAGGCATTGGCGGTGCGCAACATTGCCCAACGCACCGGGCGACATCGCTTTGCCAAGCGCTTTGAGCAGATCGAAGCCGACCTGCGCGCCAAAGGCATCACCATTCCGGTCAGCCGTGCCCGATAGGTAAGCCTCAGATCCCACCTTCGCGGCGGATGAATGCAATGATCTGATCGACGCCGCAACCGTCGCGCAACGATGCCATGACATAAGGCCGCGTTCCGCGTGCCGCTGCGGTATCGCTTTCCAGCATCGCGCGATCGACCCCCACATAGGGCGCCAGATCCACCTTGTTGACCACAAGAAGATCAGATCGCGTGACCCCCGGCCCCTTCTTGCGCGGAATGTCCTGACCCGCCGCCGTGTCGATTACATAAATCGTAAGATCGGCCAATTCAGGGCTGAAGGTGGCGGCCAGATTGTCACCGCCACTTTCAATCAGAATCACGTCGAGCCCCGGAATCGTTGCGCGCAGATCAGCCACCGCAGCCAGGTTGATCGACGCATCTTCGCGGATTGCGGTATGCGGGCAACCGCCGGTTTCCACCCCCCTGATCCGCTCGCCCGGCAAAACCTGGGCACGCAGAAGGAAATCGGCATCTTCCCGTGTATAGATGTCGTTTGTGATCACCGCGAGGGACAGATCGGCGGACATTCCCCGGCACAGCGCCGCCGTAAGCGTTGTCTTGCCAGCGCCGACCGGGCCGCCTATTCCTATCCGCAAAGGCCCGTTCACCGTGTTATCCTTCTTAGATGAAAGTGCAAAATTCCGTTCCCGTTCATTGCTTGTTCAGTTTTGAAGCTTAACATCACTTTCGACGCTATCGCAGAAAAGCCCAGCCGTAAGGAAAACTCATGAAATTTGTTCTGCCCGCCCTGCTGTTGGCGCTTTCTGCCTGCGACGAAACATCCACACAGAGCGTAACAAAAGACAAGGTAGCCGTTTCTGCGACCGCCGCCCGGGAAGTGGCCGTGTCCGCGGCCGCCGCAAAAAAGGCATCCGTTTCTGCGGCCCCTGCCCAGCGCACTTCGCGTGGCACCAGCATTCAGCGCGTCGGCAATACGACCTTCATCTTTGGCAGCATTGATTAGCAAAAGCCCGGCACGCCCAAGCCCGATCAAATCCACCGCTCAACTGCGAAACAGCCTGACCTCCATGGTTTCGTGGCGCATCGCCGCCAGATCGGCACCGGGCACTGCGCTGACATTGGTCTCGGGGGTCAGGCGCGTTGCCTGTGTAGCCGCCGACAGGATCGTTGGGTGCAATGCGGCCAGCACGCGTTGCCCGGCGGCCTGCCCCAGCGGCACAAATCGCACGGCGACCGACACGAGGTTTGCGGCAAAGGATTGCAGGTAAAGGGCGATCACCCGTTCATCCGGCAGGTCCAGGGTGCGCGCCGCGATCCCCACCGCAACGGGCAAGGCCAGGCCCGCCGGTACCGACACCCCCACCGCAGCAACAGCCAAGGCAAAGGCCGTGCCCTGATCGCGGGTTTCAATCCAGCGTTCGCGCGACGGCGCCAGCGCCCGCGCCCAGTCTGCCGCATCGTCGCGCCCCGCCCGGGCGGCGCCCAAAAGCACCCCATCGGCCAGCCCTGCACCCCGCGCCAATATCTCGGTCAGCCAGGCGCACAGCGATTCGGGCGACGTCACGTCACCCGCCGCGACACCCTGTTCAAGACCATGCGAATAGGCATAGCCGCCCACCGGAAACGCCGGCGACAACCATTGCATCAGGCGCAACAGATCGGCGTCAGCCATGGCTGTGCCCATCCCCGTGATCATGGCCCAGCGTGCGCCCATGTCCATAGGCCCCGCCTTCGGGGGTGAAGGGCGCCTCGACCTCGCACAGCTCTGCGCCCAGCCCGGTCAGCATCGCGGCCAGAACATGATCCCGACGGATCAGCAGGTGATCGGCTGCGATCTGGCAAGGCGTGTGGCGGTTGCCGATGTGCCAGGCCAGCCGGACAAGGGCGGCGCCGGTGACCTGCAACAGCGGCTCGGGTGCGGCGCGCACCTCGATCCGGGTGCCATCGTCCAGCTTGAACGCCATGCCATGGGCCAGGCTGACGGTTTCTGGCAAATTCACCAGAAAGGCCCGGCCCGCCGCACTGACCAACCGTTTGCGGCGCAGGAATCGCCCATCGTAATCCAGCGCGATGTGATCGTCCCCCGCGTGGGCGTGATCGGCCAGACCCGTCGCGTGCGGCAGATCGCTCATCGCCGACCCAGGAAGGGGCTTTGGCGGCCCGGTGTCATTCGCTCGCAAAAAGCAGGTAATCCCATTGAGATGATCGAATCCATGTAAGCCATCAGAACATGAAATACCGTTGTGCCATCGGCAGAACGCTGGCCGGTTCGCAGGTCAACAACTCGCCATCGGCGCGCACCTCATAGGTTTCGGGGTTCACCTCGATCTGCGGCGTGGCACTGTTGTGCACCATGTCGGCCTTGCCGATGGTGCGGGTATGTTCCACCGCAAGAACCGTTTTGTTCAGGCCCAACGCTGCCCCAATTCCGTCAGACGCAGCGGCGGCCGACACGAAGGTAACCGCGCTGTGCGCCACGGCGCCGCCCATGGCACCGAACATCGGTCGGCTGTAAACCGGCTGTGGCGTGGGAATGCTGGCGTTGGGGTCGCCCATCTGGGCACAGACGATCATCCCACCCATCAGCACCATTTCAGGTTTCACGCCGAAAAACGCCGGGTTCCACAGTACAAGATCGGCACGCTTGCCCACCTCGATGCTGCCGATGTGGCGGGAAATGCCGTGGGCGATGGCCGGGTTGATGGTGTATTTGGCAATGTAACGGCGCACGCGCAGATTGTCATTGTCGCCGGTTTCTTCCGCCAGACGGCCACGTTGTTTCTTCATCTTGTCGGCCGTCTGCCAGGTGCGGATCAACACCTCGCCCACCCGGCCCATCGCCTGACTGTCGGACGCGATGATGCTGAACGCGCCCATGTCGTGCAAAATATCCTCGGCCGCGATTGTTTCGCGGCGAATCCGCGATTCGGCAAAGGCGACATCCTCGGGAATCGACCTGTCGAGATGGTGACAGACCATCAACATGTCCAGATGTTCTTCCAGCGTGTTCACCGTATAAGGGCGCGTCGGGTTCGTCGAACTGGGAATAACATTGCCCTGGCTGACCACCTTGATGATGTCGGGCGCATGACCACCACCCGCCCCCTCGGTGTGATAGGCGTGGATCGTGCGGCCCTTCATCGCCGCCACGGTGTTTTCAACAAACCCCGATTCGTTCAGCGTGTCGGTGTGGATCATCACCTGCACGTCCATATGATCGGCCACCGACAGGCAGCAATCGATGGCGGCGGGGGTGGTGCCCCAATCCTCGTGCAGCTTCAGCGCGCAGGCTCCGGCCTGTACCTGTTCGATCAACGCATCCGGGCGGCTGGCGTTGCCCTTGGCGGCAAAGCCGATGTTCATCGGCGAGGCGTCGATCGCCTGCAACATCCGCCCGATGTGCCAGGGGCCGGGGGTACAGGTGGTGGCCATGGTGCCATGGGCCGGGCCGGTGCCCCCGCCCAGCATCGTGGTTACGCCGGAATGCAGCGCATCTTCAATCTGTTGCGGGCAGATGAAGTGGATATGCGCATCAAATCCCCCGGCGGTCAGAATCCGCCCCTCACCGGCAATCGCTTCGGTGCCGGGGCCGATGATGATGTCGACACCCGACTGCGTGTCGGGGTTGCCCGCCTTGCCGATCTTGTAAATCAGCCCGCCGCGCAGCCCCACATCGGCCTTGTAGATGCCGGTGTGATCGACGATCAGCGCGTTGGTGATCACCGTGTCCACTGCCCCCTCGGCGCGCGTTGCCTGAGACTGCCCCATGCCATCGCGGATCACCTTGCCACCGCCGAACTTCACCTCTTCTCCGTAGGTGGTCAGATCACGCTCAACCTCGATGATCAGGTCGGTGTCGGCCAAGCGCACCCTGTCGCCGGTCGTGGGGCCGTACATGTCGGCATAGGTGGTGCGGGCAATCGTCGTAGACATCAGCGGATCCTTCCAAGTGTGGCGCGGTTCTGGCGGCCAATGTGGCAACAGCGCGAATTACGGTGCGGCGCTCTGCGACACGAGAACGATCCCCGCAACCGAGGCGGGGTCGATGCTGCGGGCGCATCCCTGCACTGGCGGCGTCGTCCCGCATGGATGCAACGGTGCTCATTTCAACTGCGCCAAGAAAGGGACGGCGCGCGCATCGGTCATCCGCTGCATACAGTCGTAAAACAACACCGATTCCGTAACCGCCGCCCCCCTCGGACGAACAGCTTGCGACAGCATCGGCGCGCCATTCCGGCTGCCCCGCCAAAAGCAGCGGCGCTGCGCGCAAGGGGTCGACCGCATCGGCAAGCGCGACCTTGCCTGCGTCCCAGGCCTGCTGCATGCATCCGGCCAACGCCACATCGTCCGCTGGCGCGTCACACTCAAACGCGGCGGCGGGCAGAGCGACACAACACAGCGCCAAACTCAAAGTGGATACGTGCATCTCTCAGACCATCCCGAAACTGCGCGTCATATGATCCCTCACAAAAACTTCACGCTGTTCATGACACGTTCCGGTCACAGATCGCCCATGACCGCCTGATTGAATCCGAACACCCGCCGTGCCCCACCGAAGCGGACCAGCCGCACCGACCGCACCTGCCCCGGTTCGAACCGCACCGCAGTTCCTGCCGCAATGTCCAGCCGCATTCCCCGTGCCGCAGCCCGGTCAAAGGACAATGCGCCATTGGTTTCACCGAAATGATAATGGCTGCCCACCTGGACAGGCCGATCGCCGGTATTTGCCACCTCGATCTCGATCACGTCCATCCCTGCGTTCAGGGCGATCTCGCCCGGTGCGCAGATCACTTCACCCGGAATCACCGGCGCACCTTTACCGGCAGCCGGACAGGCACCGGCTGTGGCCCCGGTCCCATCAGCCACCGCCGCAACTCCTCGATCAAAGACTTCATCGCAACCCCCATTTCTTCTTGCCAAAAATACTCAAATCCCACCCTGCGCCAATCCACGCAGCGGCCCGATCCCTCAGCGGATCGGATGATGCACCGTCACCAGCTTGGTGCCGTCGGGAAAGGTCGCCTCGACCTGCACATCGTGGATCATGCTTGCGATTCCATCCATGCACTGTTCAGCCTTCACCACATGCGCCCCGGCTGCCATCAGATCGGCCACGGACCGGCCGTCGCGGGCCCCTTCCACCACATAGTCGGTGATCAATGCGATCGCCTCGGGATGGTTCAACTTCACCCCCCGCGCCAAACGGCCGCGCGCCACCATGGCCGCGACGCTGATCAACAGCTTGTCCTTTTCCCGAGGTGTCAGGTTCATCGCGCGTTCCTCATGACTGCCAGACCCGGGGCAGCGTTCCGCCCCGCAAATGTTGCACCATTGCGGCCAAGCGGCGGCGCAACGCAAAGGCATCCCGCCCCATCAAGCGCACCACACACTTGCCATCCCAGCCGCTGACCGCGCCCATGTCGCCCACGTGGGCGCGCAACGGTCCGACGGCATCTTCCGCCCCCTGCGTCACCAAGGCAAGGCTGGCCAGCGCCAAGGCATCGCCAAGCCCGGCAGGGCCGCGATTTGCCAGGCTGGCGGCGTCCAGGCACAGCGGCTCGATCAGCAGCGGCGTGCCGTCGCGCCAGATTTCGCGGCGGTCGTGAAACGTCATGTGGCGCAGGGTCTCGCCCATGGCGATGCGCCCCAGAACCACGGATTCGATACACAGAATTGCGGCGTCACCCGTCAGGTCGATCCGCGTGCGCCGATCCAGATGCGACGCCTCGAACAGGATGGTTTCCTGCGGCAGCCAGTCCAACCGCGCGCCCGCAGCCACGCGCAGCGCCACGTCGATCCGCCCCGCCACCCCGGTCGAGGCATAGGCGCGCTCGGCCGTCTGAGTGGTGGCCGTGGCCCGCGCACCGGCACCCAACGCAAGCGAAAACCGCAAATGATCGCCCCCCGTCACCCCACCGGCGGTGTTCAGGAACACCACCTCGGGCGGCGCCCCGTGCATTCGGGGCAACATCGCCTTGGCCGAACCGCTTTGGTGCAGGTCGCGCAACCCACCGCCATCGATCGCCACATGGGCGCGGCCATGGGTGCGCTGCATTTGCGGAACTGGGGGGGCGGTGTCGAACATGCGGGCTCCTCTCGCGGCAGGCTAGTCAGCGCACGCGCCCGGCTTCAACCCCTGGCATGATCACGCCGGGCGCATTGGCATGAGAGCCGCGCAATTTTCCGCCGCTGCGCCACTTTTTTACGCAGAAAATGGCTGCGTCTCTGGGTCGATCCGGCGATTTGGTCACTGGAAACACCCGCACACTGCGGCTATGCCATGTGGCATGGACAGCCTCACGATACCCCGCCCCGACGATTGGCACCTGCATCTGCGCGATGGCGCCATGCTGCGCGCGGTTCTGCCGGAAACCGCCCGCCATTTCGCCCGGGCTCTGGTGATGCCCAATCTGGTGCCGCCGGTGGTCACGGCCGCGCAGGCCGCAGATTATCGTGACAGGATACTGGCCGCGAAGCCGCTGAATTCAAAATTCCGGCCGTTGATGACGCTATACCTGACCGAAGAAACCCAGGTGCGCGACCTGCGCGCCGCCGCTGAAATCGGGCTGGTCACTGCGGTGAAACTGTATCCGGCGGGGGCCACCACCAATTCGGCCAGCGGCGTGTCGGATTTCGCCAAGGTGCGCCGCGTGCTTGAAAACATGGCCCAGATCGGCCTGCCGCTGTGCGTGCATGGCGAGGTGACGGACCCCACAATCGACATCTTCGACCGCGAGGCGGTGTTCATCGACCGTGTGCTCGACCCGATCCGCCGAGACGTGCCCGGCCTGCGGGTGGTGATGGAACATATCACCACCCGCGACGCCGCCGATTACGTCCGCGCCGGCGGTCCCGACCTGGCGGCGACGATCACCACCCATCACCTGGTGATCAACCGCAACCATATCCTGGCCGGCGGCATCCGGCCGCATTACTACTGTCTGCCTGTGGCCAAGCGCGAAGAGCATCGCCTCGCCCTGGTGGCCGCAGCGACCGGGGGCGAGGCGTGTTTCTTTCTCGGCACCGATTCTGCGCCGCATCTGGACGCGGCAAAACTGATGCCCTGCGGCTGCGCCGGATGTTTCACCGCCACCAACACCCTGTCGATCCTGGCCGAGGTGTTCGAGCGCGAAGCCGCTCTGGAGCGGCTGGAAGGGTTCGTATCGCGCCACGGCCCAGCGTTTTACCGGCTGCCGGTGAACACAGACACGGTGACGCTGATCAAGGGCGAGCCGGTGGCGTATCCGGCCCTGATTGCCACGGACGACGGGCCGGTCACGGTTTTTGATCCGATGATGCCCCTGCACTGGCGTGTCGCGGGTTGAGGGGGCGGATGCCTCCGGCGGGAGTATTTTTCCAAAGAAGAATCGAGGGACAGGAATGATTCCGAGCGGATATCCGGCACGGGAAGAAATGGCACGATTGACGGCATCAATGCTGTTGGAGATCGGGGCAGTGCATTTCAACGCTGAAACGCCCTTCGTGTTTGCCAGCGGGCTGCTCGCGCCGACCTATATCGACTGCCGCAAGCTGATCTCGTTTCCGCGGATCCGCAGCACGCTGATGGATTTCCTGACGGTGACGGTGCTGCGCGAGGCCGGGTTCGAGGCGTTCGACAATGTGGCCGGGGGCGAAACCGCGGGCATCCCCTTTGCCGCACTCATCGCCGAACGGATGGCCCTGCCGATGACCTATGTGCGCAAGAAGCCGAAGGGATATGGGCGCAATGCCCGGATCGAAGGTGTGATGAGCGAAGGGCAGCGGGTGCTGTTGGTCGAGGATCTGACCACCGATGGCGGCAGCAAGCTGTCCTTCGTCGATGCAATCCGTGAGACGGGGGCGAACTGCGGCCACACGGCGGTGATCTTTTATTATGGGATATTTCCCGGCACGGTGGAAAAGCTGGCGGCGCATGGGGTGACATTGCACCATCTGTGCACCTGGTGGGATGTTCTGGCCGAGGCGCGGGCGCGCGGCGCATTCGACGACGCGACGCTGAGCGAGGTCGAGTCGTTTTTGCGGGCTCCCGACGCCTGGCGCGCCGCCCGCGCAGGGGGCTGAGCGCGGCTGTCGGCAGGAAACCGCACCGCGTGCCGCGTGCGGCCGTTGCCATATGTTGACAGGCTGTCACAGAGTGCCGCAAGATAAGGTGGCGGCGGATTGCCCACAGCCTGTCCACAGAAACATACAATTTGCGCTCGCCGTCAGCCCGGCGTTATGACGGGCGACACATTGGGCAAGACCACCGGGGGCAGGCATGAACGAGATCGCAACGATCCGCACCAACACCATGACAACGGATGAGGCCGGGCCGGACCTGCTGCCCCACAACATCGAGGCCGAACAGCAACTGCTTGGCGCGATCCTGACCAACAACGATGTTTTCGACCGGGTTGCCAGCATCATTAACGACGCGCATTTTTATGATCCCGTGCACGCGCGGATCTATGAGATCTGTGCCGCGCGCATCGCCAAGAACGCCCTGGCCAGCCCGGTGACATTGAAAGCCTTCATGGAAGACGATGCCGGCTTGAAAGAGCTGGGCGGGCCATCTTACCTGATGCGGCTGGCGGGCGCGGCGATTTCCAGCTTTGCCGCCCGCGACTATGCGCAGATGATCTATGATCTTGCGATCCGGCGCGAGCTTATCAGCCTGGGCCGCGACATCAGCGCCAAGGCCGCCAAGGTGGATGTGGCCAGCGAGCCGAAGGAGCAGATCGTCGAGGCCGAACAACGGCTGTACAAGCTGGGCGAGGCGGGGCAGGCGACGCAGGGATTTCAAAGTTTTCTCAAGGCGGTGACCGACGCGGTGAACATCGCCAATGCCGCCTATCAGCGCGAGGGCGGGCTGTCGGGGGTTTCGACCGGGCTGATCGACCTGGACAAGAAGCTGGGCGGGTTGCACAAATCCGACCTGCTGATCCTCGCCGGGCGCCCGTCGATGGGCAAGACATCGCTGGCCACCAACATCGCCTTCAACGTCGCCAAGGCGTACAAGCGCGGCCGTCTGCCTGATGGCAGCGAGGGCGCGGTGGATGGTGGCGTCGTGGGGTTCTATTCCCTGGAGATGAGCGCCGAGCAACTCGCCGCGCGTATCCTGTCCGAGGCCAGCGAGGTGCCCAGCGAACAGATCCGCCGGGGCGACATGAACGAGACCGAGTTCCGCCGCTTTGTCGAGGCGGCAAAATCGCTTGAGGCCTGCCCGCTGTTCATCGACGACACACCTGCCCTGCCGATCGCGCAACTGGCGGCGCGGGCGCGGCGGCTGAAGCGCACCCATGGGCTGGACGTGTTGGTGGTGGATTACCTGCAACTGGTGCGCGGCACCGGGCGCAGCGAAAACCGGGTGAACGAAATTTCCGAGATCACCATGGGCCTGAAGGCCATCGCCAAGGAACTGGATATTCCGGTGATCGCCCTGTCGCAGCTTTCGCGCCAGGTCGAAAGCCGCGAGGACAAACGCCCACAACTGTCCGACCTGCGCGAATCCGGCAGCATCGAGCAGGACGCCGACGTGGTGATGTTCGTGTTCCGCGAGGAATATTACAAAGAACGCGAAAAACCCGGCGATCACGAACTGGAAAAAGTCGCCGCCTGGCAGGAAGAGATGGAGCGCCTGCACGGCCGTGCTGAGTTGATCATCGGCAAACAGCGGCACGGCCCCATCGGCACGGTCGATCTGTCCTTCGAGGGGCGGTTCACCCGGTTCGGCAATCTGGTGCAGCCCTGGCAACAGCGCGGCGATGATGGGTTCTGACCGGCGCGGTTGACAATCCGCCGCGCCGCTGTGTCGCATCGCACCCCTTGCCCCGACGGTGTTTTCCATGTGATCCTTGACGCGGGTTTGGGTATCGCGCGCGCGCGGCGCGCGCGACGCTGGGTATGGCAGAGGTGCCGCGCGGCTTGGGTGCTTGGCCCGCGCTGGCGGATCAGGGGGCAGGTGTGGCACGAGATTTGTCCGATCCGACCGACCCCGATCCGCATGTCGACTATGCCACGCGACTGCACCGGCTGTATGAAACCGATGTGGGTCGCTCACGCGAATTCCTGCTGCGCAATGTCATTGTCCTGGGCGTTGGTTCGGCGGTGGGCATTGTTGCGGAGGATCTGATCGTCTTTGGCTGGCTGGCGGTTTATTATACGGTGATCACGGTCAATACACTGCACCTCAGGGCGCGCCGTGAGCTCAGTTTTGCCACACCTGGACAATGGCGCATCGGAGTGGGTCTTGCCGCAGCAGCGGGTGTGATTTACGCGATGCTGCCGCTGTACCTGTGGATGTTGCCCGATCTGGCGCTGAACTTTGTGGCGGCAGCAGGTATTTTCGGCCTCGCGATGCTGAACCTGACGCGCCACACCTTTGATCGCACGCTGGCGCGGTTCGACATGGCGGTCGTGTGCGGAGCGATCCTGATCATGGGCGGGGTTGCTGCACGGCAGATCGGGTTGAATGGACACGGCGGTCTGATCCTGGCGGGCAGCCTCGCCTGCGCCGCCTATTACGCTGTGGCGCATCAGGACGGGCTGATCCTGCGCACCCGACTGTTGAGCAACGAACGCCGCGAGGCCCAGGCCGCAAAAATGCAGGCAGTGGGCCAGTTGACCACCGGAATAGCCCATGATTTCAACAATATCCTGACCGTTGTCATCGGCAACATCGAATTGGCCCGGCTCAGCCATGACCGCGCCGAGATCGACGAAAGCCTGACCGAGGCGCATCGCGCCGCCGAGCGCGCCAGCAGCCTCGTGGCCCAGCTTCTGGCGTTTTCACGCCGCGCCCAGTTGCGCCCGGTGGCGATCAACCCGCAAAACTTTGCCGACGGATTCGTGCGCACCATCGCACGCCTTTTGCCGGCCAGCATTACCTTGCACCACCGGGTCGCACCGGGGATGGCGCCGTTTCTCTGTGATCGGACGCTGCTGGAAACCGCATTGCTGAACCTGGTGATCAATGCCCGCGATGCGATGACCGGGAGGGGCAAGCTGACGATCCTGATCGACGAATGTCGTCTGGCCACCGCCCACAGTGTCGCGCAACATGAAATTGCACCGGGCCACTATGCCTGCATCACCCTGTCAGACAGCGGCACCGGTATTTCGCCCGATCTGCTGGGCCGGGTGGCGGAACCGTTTTTCACCACGAAATCCATCGGCAAGGGGTCGGGGCTGGGCCTGGCGATGGTCAAGGGGTTTTCGGAACAGTCAGGCGGAGGGCTGGATATTGCCAGTTCGCCCAAGGGCACCGACATCACGCTGTATTTGCCGATGGCCGACAACACGGCACAAGCGACGCGTGAAACCGTGACTGAACCGACGAACCTGCCCAAATCAGACTGAGATCTTGCGCGCCTTTCCAACCATATTTTGACTGTTTGTCCTTCTCAGCACCCGGCCGGACGGGCGCGCCGCAGTGCTGGATGAACACGGGTTCGACGAAATGCGCAAGGGGATCAACATTTCCGCAAAGGGCCGTATCGCCGGCGGGACAGGCAGTATTGCGAACAGCCATGATCCGATAGGCGGCCCGCCGCCAGATTTCGTCACCGCGCCCCTTGCCAGCCCGGCGCGCCTTGGTCACAACAGGGTATGGGAACCGCAACGCTGCATATCGACCTGAACGCTGTTGTCGCCAACTGGCAGGCGCTGAACGCCCTGTCTGGCCCGGGTGTTGAAACCGGCGCGGTGGTCAAGGCCGACGGTTATGGCCTGGGCGCGGGCAAGGTGGCGCGCGCGCTGCACCGCGCCGGTGTGCGGCGTTTCTTCGTCGCCGTCGCCGAAGAGGGTGCCGCCCTGCGCCAGGACATCGGCCCCGAGCCGGTGATCTGCGTCTTTTCCGGACACATGGCGGGCGATGCCGACATGCTGCACGATTTGAACCTGACGCCGATGCTGAACAGCATCGAACAGATGACACGGCATTTCGAATCCCTGCCCGGCCAGCGGTTTGGGGTACAGTTGGACACCGGGATGAACCGGCTGGGCCTCGAGCCCATGGAATGGGCGGCGGCGCGCGCCATCGTCATGGCCCAGAACCCCACTCTGGTAATGAGTCATCTGGCCTGCGCCGATGAACCCGACCACCCGATGAACGCCGCGCAACTGTCAGCCTTCCGCGACATGACCGATGATCTGGGGGTGCCCCGTTCGCTGTCAGCCACTGGGGGCATCCTGTTGGGCGCGGAGTATCATTTCGACATTACCCGCCCCGGAATCGGGTTGTATGGCGGCGCGCCGTTTGCCGAGGCGGCGCCGGTGGTACGCTTGGCGGTGCCGCTGATTCAGACCCGTGATGTGGCGCAGGGCGAAACGGTGGGCTATGGCGGCAGCTGGTCGGCAGAGGAACCATCGGTCATCGCCACCTTGTCGGCTGGCTATGCGGATGGCTTGATCCGCGCCATGGGCAACGAGGCGGTGCTGTTTGCCGACGACATCCCCTGCCCTTTGGCGGGCCGGGTGTCGATGGACCTGTTGACGGTGGACATAACCCACCTGACGCGCATCCCCGACCACCTCGACATCCTGTGCACGGCGCAGACGGTCGATGATCTTGCGGCGTCGGCGAATACCATCGGGTACGAAATCCTGACATCGCTGGGCCCACGCTATCAGCGGCGCTATACCGGCGTGTGCTGAAACCACGGAGGCCCCTTGCGGGGCCACACGATGTTTTTGCGCGCTCTGGCGTCGCGGGCTGGACTTCGCAATCGGATGGGGTGTGGGGTGCGCGCGGCGATGTTCCCCGCCGCGGCGTTTGGGCAAGAAAAAGCCGGGCGCGCGCTGCGCCGCCCTTGCGGCGCGCGACGGGGGCGGGCACAAGACGCCATGGCAAAAACCCCCGGTTTCACCTGCAATGAATGTGGCGCCGCCCATACCAAATGGTCGGGGCGGTGCGATGCCTGTGGTGCGTGGAATTCCATCGTCGAAGAGGTGCCATTGTCGACAGGCCCGGCGGCGCAATCGCTTGGCGCGAAACGAGGCAACCGCATTGTGCTGAGCGATCTATCCAGCGACGAGGCGCCGCCGCCGCGTACATCATCGGGGATGGATGAGTTGGACCGCGTGCTGGGTGGCGGTCTGGTGCCGGCCTCGGCGGTGTTGGTGGGGGGTGATCCCGGCATCGGCAAATCGACGCTGTTGTTACAGGCGGCGGCGAGTTTCGCCAATGCCGGGCTGAAGTCAATTTACGTCAGCGGCGAAGAGGCCAGCGCCCAGGTGCGGATGCGCGCCCAGCGGCTGGGCCTGACCGGGGCACCGGTACGTCTGGCCACTGAAACCAACCTGCGCGACATCCTGACCATGCTGGAGGCGGAAAAGCCCGCCCTTGCGGTGATCGATTCGATCCAGACGATGTGGAGCGATCAGGTGTCATCCGCCCCCGGATCGGTCAGCCAGGTGCGCGCGGCGGCGCATGAGCTGACCACATTTGCCAAACGTCACGGGGTGGCGGTGATTCTGGTCGGCCATGTCACCAAGGACGGCCAGATCGCCGGACCGCGGGTGGTAGAACACATGGTGGACACCGTGCTGTATTTCGAGGGCGAGCGGGGGCATCAGTTCCGCATTCTGCGCGCGGTGAAAAACCGGTTTGGCCCGGCGGATGAGATCGGCGTGTTCGAGATGACCGGCGATGGTTTGACCCAGGTGACAAACCCCAGCGCGCTGTTCCTGAGCGACCGTGAAAATCCCGTCCCCGGTTCGGTTGTGTTCGCAGGCATCGAGGGCACCCGCCCCGTGCTGTGCGAGTTTCAGGCGCTGGTCGCCCCCTCGCCCCATTCACAGCCCCGGCGCAGCACCGTGGGCTGGGATGGCGGGCGCCTGGCGATGATCCTGGCCGTGCTGGAGGCGCGGGTGGGCATCCCCTTCGCCGGGCTGGACGTGTACCTGAACGTCGCCGGCGGCCTGCGGGTGGGAGAACCCGCCGCCGATCTGGCGGTGGCGATGGCGCTGCTTTCGGCGCGCGAAGATACGGCAGTGCCGCCCCAATCGGTGGTTTTCGGGGAAATCAGCCTGTCGGGGGCGATCCGCCCGGTGGGTCAGACCGAAAACAGGTTGAAAGAGGCGCAAAAACTTGGTTTCACCACGGCGATCGCGCCCAAGCGCAGCAAGATGACGGGCAGCGCCGATATCGCCATGCGACAATATGGCGATCTGACCGATCTTGTGGGCGATCTGTTCGGCGCGGGATGATATTGCAGCCTCAGGCGGCATCAGGGAAGGCGAAGGCATGGAAGGTTTTACCATCATTGATGGTGTGGTCGCGGGGGTGATCGTCATCTCGGCGATCCTCGCCTATTCGCGGGGTTTTGTGCGCGAGGCGATGGCGATCGTCGGCTGGATTGCCGCTGCGGTGTTGGCATTCATCTTCGCACCCCGGGCCGAGCCTTTGGTGCGCGAAATTCCGGTGCTGGGCGATTTTCTGGGGGACAGTTGCGAACTGTCGATCATCGCGTCCTTTGCGGCAGTGTTCGCCGTGGGGCTGGTGCTGGCCTCGATCTTTACACCCTTGTTTGCCGGGGCTGTGCAACGCTCGGCGCTGAGTGGCGTCGATCAGGCGCTGGGGTTTCTGTTCGGCGTGGCGCGTGGCGTGCTGTTGGTGGCGGTTGCGCTTGTGGTCTATGATCGGGTCATGACAACCAATTCGATGCCGATGGTCGACAACAGCCGCACTGCAAAGATCTTTGCGCGCACCCAGTCGAACATCGACGATCAGATCCCGTCCGACGCGCCCGGCTGGATCGTGTCGCGCTATGAACAGCTTGTCGGGGATTGTGGCCGCTGACTGTGAAAAAATGCCGCAAGACGGAACCTTGAACCACTTGTTTTGTTGATTTCTTCAGAACCGGAAAGGAAACAAGATGGCGGAACGCAAAAGATCGAAAGACGGCACGCGCGAGACGGAACAGTTCTTGGACGATGCCCCCACCCCAAGCCAGCAGGGCCGCGCCCACGGCAACCTTGAGCGCAACGTCGGCACCCGTGACGAGCTGGACAATGCCGAACAGGGCAAATCAACAACCCGAGTGCGCAAGTCGGATGAAAAGGGCAGCGGCAATTTGGGCGGCCACCACGGCACGGAGGGGGAATGAGATGAAGCGGCTTGGCAAGGGCACTTGGGTTCTGATTGCCGACGGCGCCAAGGCGTTGTTTCTTGAAAACATCACCGACGGTCTTGATCCCCATCTTCAGGTGCGCCGGGTCAAGACGCAGGAAAATCCCAAAGACATTGATCAATCCGATGATCGGCCCGGTCGGATGCAAAAAGGGCCGCGTGGCAGCGCGTCCTCAAACCCCCGCTCGGCGCTTGAGGATACCGATTGGCATGAACTGGCGGAAGAGCGCTTTGCCGGCGAACTGGCCGACATCCTGTACCGGCAAGTTCATGCCTCGGCCTTCGAAAATCTGGTGATCATCGCGGCGCCCCGGGTTCTGGGCGATTTGCGCAAGGCGCTGCACAAACAGGTGATAGACCGGGTGATCGCGGAAATTCCAAAGACTTTGACCAATCATTCGATGGATGACATCGAAAAACTGATTCTGGCCGAGTTTCCGAACACCTGATCCCGCGACGGGAAAACCAGAGGCTCCCCCCGTTTCGCGGGGGGGGCACGTTTCAGATCAGTCGCACCTGCGCGCCAGTCGGAACAAGCTCGAACAATTCGGCGATCTGCCGATTGTACAGACCGATACACCCCGAGGACGAACGCCGCCCGATCTTGCGTGTGTCATGGGTGCCATGGATCAGATAGGCGGGCCAGCTGAGATACAGCGCATGTGTGCCCAACGGGTTGTCTTCACCCGCCGGCATGAAGGTGGGCAGGCTGGGGTCACGTTCGCGCATCGACACCGTGGGCGTCCAGGTTGGGCCAACCTTCTTGCGGACCACTTCGGTGTATCCAAGGCGGGTCAGCTCTTCGGTCAAGGGCACCGATGTGGGGTACATCCGGTAATCTGCGCCATCCGCCGACCAATAGTGCAGCGCGCGCGACGTCGTGTCGGCGACCAGCGTCACACGACCCAGCGAATCGAAATGATCCTGCCAGCGTTGGATGCGAAAACTGGATGCGTTGCGCCGTGCCACCGCGTCGGCGCGGATATTCGGCAGGTCGTCCTGAGCGCGCAGAACGGTCGGCGTGGCGAGAAAGGCTGCACCGTTCGCCAACAAGACGCGGCGGGACAGAGGGTAGTGTGCCATGGATGTACCTCTCGTTCAACAAAGCACCTGATGTATCGCACGTGTGGCGCACTAGGGCCAGCCCGCCTCACGGCAATGTCAACGGCAATGAAGAAGTTACCGGGTTAATCCCGATCTGGCCCACCTGTGCGCCCAACAGGGTGAAACCGGCCAGTTGCACGGCACCCTTCGGACCGACAACAAGTCGGGAAAATGGCCCAACGACGCTGTACTGCGGAAAAGACGTGATCCTTTCGTGACACTTCCCGCGCAACGCACTATGTGGGTCGCATATTGACCAAGGAATTGGAGCACCGCTGCCATGCGTGTCCTGCCCCCTGCCCATCCGTTCGATTTCGACGGGGACAAGCTGAAAGAAGAATGTGGTGTATTCGGCGTGGTCGGCGTGACCGACGCGGCAAATTTCGTCGCCCTCGGCCTTCACGCCCTGCAACACCGCGGCCAGGAGGCCGGCGGGATCGTCAGCCATGACCCCGAAAAGGGGTTCAACTCAGCCCGCCGGTTCGGCTATGTGCGCGACAGTTTCACCAAGGCGTCTCTGATGGAAACCCTGCCCGGGCCGCTGGCCATCGGGCATGTGCGCTATTCCACCACCGGGTCCAAGGGCAACACCCAGATCCGCGATGTTCAGCCGTTTTTCGGTGAATTCTCCATGGGCGGCGCCGCCATCGCCCACAACGGGAACATCACCAACGCCCTGGCCCTGCGCCGCGAACTGATCGGTGCCGGGTCGATCTTTCAATCGGCCAGCGATTCGGAATGTATCATTCACCTGATGGCCCGGTCCCTGCAACGCCAGGTGCCCGAGCGGATGAAAGATGCCCTGCGCCGGGTCGAAGGCGCTTTTTCCATCGTTGCCATGACCCGCACCAAACTGATCGGCGTGCGCGATCCTCTGGGCGTGCGGCCGCTCGTGCTGGGGCAGCTGGGCCCCGACCAGAATGGCGGCTGGGTGCTGTCCAGCGAAACCTGCGCTCTTGACATCATCGGCGCCACCTTCATCCGCGAAATCGAACCGGGCGAAATGGTTGTCATCGAAGACGGCGAGGTGCAAAGCCACCGCCCCTTCGCCCCCCGGAAACCGCGGTTCTGCGTGTTCGAACATGTCTATTTCTCGCGCCCCGACAGCATTCTGGGCGGGCGCAGCGTTTATGAAACCCGCCGTGCCATCGGCGTGGAACTCGCCAAAGAGGCGCCGCAAGACGCCGATCTGGTTTGCCCGGTGCCCGACAGCGGCACCCCCGCCGCCATCGGATACAGCCAGCAAAGCGGCATCCCCTATGCCATGGGAATCATCCGCAACCAATATGTCGGGCGCACCTTCATCGAACCCACGGAACAGATCCGCAACATGGGCGTGCGTCTGAAACTGAACGTCAACCGCGCGCTTATCAAAGGCAAACGGGTGATCCTGGTGGACGACTCGGTCGTACGTGGGACAACGTCGATCAAGATCCGTGAAATGATCCTCGATGCCGGCGCTGCCGAGGTACACTTTCGCATCGCATCGCCGCCCACGGCCTGGCCGTGCTTTTATGGCGTCGACACGCCCGAACGGGAAAAACTGCTCGCCGCCCACATGTCCGAAGATGAAATGCGTGTGCATCTCGGCGTCGATTCCCTGCGCTTCATCTCACTTGACGGCCTCTACCGCGCCGTAGGCGAGGCCAAAGGCCGCAACAACGCCGCCCCACAATATTGCGATGCCTGTTTTTCGGGCCAATACCCGGTTGCCCCTTCTGACATGATCGAAAAAGGCTTCACGCTGCAAGCGGCAGAATAGCATCAGCTTCTTCTTTGTAAAAATACTCCCGCCGGAGGCATAGGCCGCCGCCACAAATCCAACGCCCGAAGTGACAGAATGACCAAGATTGCCCTCATCACCGGCGCCTCGCGTGGTCTTGGCGCGGCGCTTGCCAAGACGCTGGCGCAGACCCATCACATCGTCGCCGTGGCCAAGACCACCGGCGCGCTGGAAGAGCTGGACGATGCGATCCAGGCGCAGGGCGGTCAGGCCACGCTCGCGCCTCTCGACATCACCGATGCACAGGCAATGGCGCATCTGTGCCTGTCGATTCACGACCGATGGGGTCATGTCGATGTCTGGGCCCATACGGCGATCCATGCCGCCCCACTGACGCCAGCCGCCCATGTCGATGGGCGAGACTGGGAAAAATCGGTCGCGCTGAACGCCACAGCAACCGCAACGCTGATCCCGATGGTTTCCCCGCTGCTGCTGGCGGCCCCCGGGGGCCAGGCGTTGTTCTTTGACGATCCGCGTGCAGGCGAAAAATTCTTTGCCAGCTATGGCGCGACAAAGGCGGCACAAATGGCGCTTGCTCGGTCATGGGCTGCGGAAACGGTAAACACCGGGCCGAAGGTGCATATCCTCGCGCCACGGCCGATGCCCACAGCCACCCGTGCGCGGTTTTTCCCCGGGGAAGACCGCGCCGCACTCACCCCCCCCGACACCGAAGCCGCCCGCCTGCTGAACAGCATCGGCCTCTGAGCCTCCCTTGGCCCCAGAACCGGGTCAAGAGAACCGTGTCAAGCAGCACCTACCTCAGCTTTCTCTTTTGCCAAAACACGCGCTGAAGACACCCCAGCCCCCCTTGAGGGCGCAAGGGTGGGTGGGTGGGCGCCCGAAAGGGGGGCTTTGCGCGGCTTGCCCCTGCGCCCGCCCTCGCTTATTGAGAACAAAACAGGCGGGGCAAGACGTGCGCATTCTCATCACCAACGACGACGGCATCAACGCTCCGGGGTTGAAAGTGCTGCAACGCATTGCCCATGATATCGCCGGGCCGACGGGCGAAGTCTGGATTGTCGCCCCTGCCTTTGAGCAATCGGGCGTGGGGCATTGCATCAGCTATACCCATCCGATGATGATCGCCGAACTGGGCCCGCGCCGAGTGGCGGCCGAAGGCTCGCCCGCCGATTGCGTTCTGGCGGCGCTTTACGATGTCATGCCGCAACGCCCCGATCTGGTTTTGTCGGGGGTGAACCGCGGCAACAACGCGGCTGAAAACACGCTGTATTCCGGCACCATCGGCGGCGCGATCGAGGCGGCGCTGCAAGGTCTGCCCGCCATTGCCCTGTCGCAATATCTGGGCCCTGGCAATCGTGATCTGGACGATCCGTTCGATGCGGCCAGCGTCACCGGAACCGCCACCATACGCGCCCTTCTTGACAAGGCGGATTGGGACAATGGCGATGATTACCGGCTGTTTTACAACGTGAATTTTCCCGCCGTGGCCGGGCGCGATGTCAAGGGCATCCGCGTTTCGGCCCAGGGCTTCCGACGCGACAGCTATTTCTCGACCGAACCGCACCTGTCGCCTTCGGGGCGCAAGTTCTTGTGGATCAAAGGCGGCACCCAAGGCCCCAGCGCCCCTGGATCCGACGCGTTTGACAACCATGACGGGTATATTTCGGTCACCCCGATGCGTGCCGATCTGACGGCCCATGACAGGCTGGCCAACCTGAAGGCCGCCCTCGAATGACCAATGAAGCGGAACGCAAGATGCAGTTCCTCTTCGCCCTGCGGTCGCGCGGCGTGACCGACACCCGGGTGCTGAACGCGATGGAGCGGATCGACCGTGGCGCCTTTGTGCGCGGCATTTTTGCCGAACGCGCCTATGAGGACATGCCGCTGCCCATCGCCTGTGGGCAAACGATCAGCCAGCCTTCGGTCGTCGGGCTGATGACACAGGCGTTGAATGTACAGCCACGCGACAAGGTGCTCGAGATCGGCACCGGCTCGGGCTATCAGGCAGCGATCCTGTCGTTGCTGGCGCGCCGGGTCTATACAATCGACCGGCACCGCCGCCTGGTGCGCGAGGCGCGGCAGGTATTTGATGCCCTTGGCCTGGCCAATGTCACTGCCTTTGCCGCCGATGGCAGCCGCGGTTTGCCCGATCAGGCGCCGTTCGACCGCATCCTGGTGACCGCCGCCGCCGAAGACCCGCCCGGCCCCCTCTTGGCGGAATTGCGCATTGGGGGTATCATGGTCTTGCCGGTCGGGCAGTCGGACACGGTGCAAAGCCTGATAAAGGTCACGCGCCTTGACACCGGGTTCGACTATGAAGAACTGCGCCCGGTGCGATTTGTGCCCCTTCTCGAAGGGCTTGGACAGGACTAGAACCGGTCGCGGGCCGATGCAGCCCCGGCATCATGGCGGACAGGCGAGTGCCCGACAGAAGGCGCCGCCCTTGAGTTGAGGACGAGAGCGATGGCAGTTATCCGCACGATCCGGGCCCCTTTGCTGTTCGGGGCCACAGTGCTGGCCCTTGCCGGCTGTGGCGACCGACCCTTCGACATCGACCTGCGCAACGGCATGAGCGGCAATGTTCTGAACACCAGCGAAGCAGCCCTTGCCGCACGCACCGCTGATCGGCCCCGCCCGGACAACCGTGGCATCATCTCCTATCCGACCTATCAGGTGGCCGTCGCGCGCAATGGCGACACCGTAAACACCGTGGCGACTCGGGTGGGTCTGCCTGCGGACGAATTGGCACGGTATAACGGCATTCCCCTCGATTTGGGTTTGCGCCGCGGCGAAGTCATTGCGCTGCCCCGCCGCGTGGCCGAACCTTCGCCCGCCACCGGCGCCATTGCCCCGCTGCAAACTGGCGCAATCGCCGCCCGCCCCATCGCGCCCAGCGAAACCATCGCCAGCACCCCCTTGGGCGACGAAGGCATTCGCCCGGCCGCCGCGCAGGCCCCTGCCCCCGTGCAGGCAACAGTGCAGAGCGGACCCGAGCCGGTGCGCCACAAAGTGGTGCGCGGCGAAACCGCCTTTACCGTGGCGCGCAAATACGGCGTGTCAACCAAGGCCTTGGCCGAATGGAACGGGTTGAACGCCGAATTGATGATCCGCGAAGACCAGTACCTGTTGATCCCTGTGGCCCTGCCCGGCGGCGCCCCTGCCGCCCTTGGCAGTACGCGCCCCGGAACAGGCAGCGTGGCACCAATGCCCCCCAGCGCGGCCACACCATTGCCCGACGAAAAAGCAACAGCAGCAAAGCCGAAGGAAACGCCCCCGTCCCCCGCCCTGGCCGGCACCCAGACCAAGATCAGCGATACCGGGCGTTTCGTGACGCCCGCCACAGGGCCGATCATCCGCCCCTATGCCAAGGGCAAGAACGACGGGATCGACATTTCGGCCCCCGCAGGATCGGACGTGCGGGCGGCGGATGCCGGCACCGTTGCCGCGATCACCCGCGATACCGACCAGATCCCGATCCTTGTGCTGCGCCATGCGGGCAATGTCCTGACTGTCTATGCAGGGGTCGATTCAATCGCCGTTCAAAAAGGCGATACCGTCAGGCGTGGTCAGGTGATTGCCAAGGTCCGCCCGGCCGCCGCGCCGGGCCTGCATTTCGAGGTGCGCGAAGGTTTTGACAGTGTTGACCCGGTGCCTTATCTCAACTGATCCGCGCAAATGCCCGGGTTGTGATCCAAAGGAGTGCCTGCGGCACATTCGATGCTTTTCTGGCACCTCTGGCCGGTGATCGTGCCATTCGTCGAGGGAAGTCACGATTGTGGGCGAGGATGCTGCGCGCCAAAGGGTTTGGCAGGGCCAAACTCAGGGGCGTTTGCTGAGGGTCAGCCAGATGCCATCTTTCGCGCGGACGGTCAAGTGGGCCACCGGCACCGGCACCCGCTGTGGGTCGGCCGAGAGCTGCCAGCGGGCCAGAACCGTGGCCAGCAGCAGAGGGCCCTCGACCATGGCAAAGCCTGCACCGGTGCAGACGCGGGCGCCCGAGGAAAACGGTATATAGGCCTCACGCGCGGATGTGCGCCCGTTCGGCGTGCCAAACCGGGTCGGGTCAAACCCATCGGGATTGTCCCACAGCCGGGTGTGGCGGTGCAGGTGCCAGGGGCTGAGCACGACCTGGGCGCCTTTAGGCGCCGTCCGGCCACGCATCTGTTCCGGGCGCGATGTCTGGCGCACCATCATCGGCACCGGGGGATAGAGGCGCAGCGCCTCACGGAACACATCGCGGGTGAACTTCAGCGTTGACAGGCGGGCAAATTGTGGGTCTGCCATAAAACTGTCGGCCTCTTGCGCCACCTTGTCCTGAGCGTCGGGGTGGGTGGCCAGCAGGTACAGCGCCCAGGCGAGGGCCGATGCGCTGGTCTCGTGCCCGGCAAGGAAAAAGATGGCGACCTGATCGACCATTTCACCGGTGCTGAAGCCATCGCCACTGACCGGATCTCGGGTGGTCATGATCTTGGTCGCCAGATCATCGGGGGCGGTGCCGGCGGTGATCTGCGCCATGCGATCGGTGGTCAGCCGGGTGATCAGCGCGCGAATGGCGCGGGCCGTCTGTTTCGTGCGGGCGCGATGGAACCGCGGCACCCACGCCGGCACCGGCACAAACGCTGCAAGGTTCAGGATTGGCTGAGTGCGCTGGTAATCGCGGAACTGATCAAACACCTGGGTGGCGATCGCGTGTTCGATCGGGATCGAAAACAAGGTGCGAAAGATCACGTCAGCGGCGGCGTGGCTTGTTTCAGGCTCGATGTCTTGCGGTCCTTCGGTCAGACGCGCCGTCGCCGCCTGCCCCGCGGCCAGCATCGCCGGGAAGGTATCGCGCAGGCGGCCCCCCTCGAACGCCGGGTCGATGATACGGCGCTGTTTCTGCCAAAGCGCGCCGTTGGTCAGAAACACCGAATTGCCCAGAAGCGGGCGCAGACCTTCGCCAATCCGGTCGGATTTCGGAAAATCCATCGGCCGCTCGTTCAGTACCATGCGCAGCAGTTTCGGATCGTTCACCAGATAGCTGCGGAAGAACGGCGTGCGGAACTCGGCCATCCAGGCGCGATAAAGTTTCGCCGGTTGGGCCGACAGGATGTCTTGTCGGAACAGTTTCAGATAGCGCCAAAGCGACACCTTGTCGGGGCGCGCATCCGGCTTCGGGGGCGTCATGCCGCCATCGTGGTGTGGGACGAGGCCGGTCTGACAATCCGCGATTTGCTGGGCTTGCGGCCCGCATAGCGGGCAGCCAGGGTTTGCGGCCCGGCGGTGATGCGAAAATAGTCATAGTCGCCGGGCGCGTCAAAAGCACACAGATATTGGAAATGCAGCCGGAAAAATCGCCAACGCAGCGCCTTCCACGTTTCAGGCTTTAGGGTCTGGGTGAAGGCGGCAGAGACCACCAGTGGCCATTTCTGCCCCTCAGGGGCCACGCCGGATACCGCCACCGGATCGCACAACGCAAAGGCACAGCCGTCACCGGGGGCGGTGACATCGACCCAAGTCAGATCATCGCGCGCCGACAGGAAATGCAGATCAGCGCGCAAACGCTGTGCTTCGGGCAGAAAACTGACCATCGGGATCACCTGACCGAGGGTCAAAAGCGCCAAGGCCGGGCCGTTTGCGGGCACACAGCCCTGGCGGATCAAATCGGCAATGCAGGACACCGCCAGATGCGCGCCCGAAGAATGGCCGACCACCAGAACCTCGTCCGCGTCGCTGGCCATGGCGCGGGCGATGGCGGCGGTAAATTCGGCCATCCGCGCCTCAAGTGCCGGGGGGTTGGCGCCCCGCGTCGCGGCGGAAAAAGCATAGTCATGCATCAGGTAATAGGCGAAGAACCGGCCATCCCTGGCCCGGAACCAGCGCATCAGCCAGACCGCCGCAGCAAAGCCAAGCGTATGGCCCGAAAGCCGCAACAGCAGCGGCGCAATGTCCAGACCCAGCGCGCCCAGACCCCACGCCAAAGCCGCACCGACAGCCTGCCCGCCATACCACGCCACGGCCATCGCCAGCGCCAGTTGCCCCAACAGCATCACCACCGGATAAAGCGCCGCAATCACCGGCCCCTTGCGCAGCCACATCAGCCGCCGCAAGGCGCCGCTGACGATATAGATCCAAGCGGTGCGCCCAAGCTGGCCATAGGTTGAAAGGATGCCGGTGTTCATCGAATGGCGCACAATGTCTGACCAGACCAGAACCTCGACATCCGCCTGCACCGGGCGCCCCTCGATCGTCGCCGCCACGTGCCAGCCATAGCGCGCGCCCTTGCGCGGTTTCAGCGCAATCTGATAGCCCGAAATCGCCGCCTGCGCCGCGCTCTCCTTGCGGTACAACTCGCGATAGCGTCGCGGGTGGATCGGATCATATCCCGGAATGTAAAACACCCGGCGTCGGGTGACGGGCACAGTGCCTTGGGCCATCTGACTGTTCATCCTGCTTGCTGCGGATCAGAATACCCGAACAGTTTGGCGAAATTAAGCCACTCAGCCTAGGGTGGCCAGCGCCGGAAAGGTTTCAAGCAGCCACCATGAAAACGCGCTGAATGCCCCGGTCAGCAGCGCAACACCAACCAACACCAGCAACGCGCCCATGGCCTTTTCGATCACGCCCATCCAGGGTTTGATCCGGTTCATCACCCCGATCGAGCGTTGGATGAAAACCGCCGCCAGAAGGAATGGAATGCCCAGCCCCGCGGCATAGACGCCCAACAGCGTCGTGCCGCGCGCCAGGCTGGCCTCGGATGCAGCAAGCGACAGGATTGCGCCCAGTTGCGGGCCGATGCAGGGCGTCCAGCCAAAGGCAAAGGCAAGGCCCAGAACATAGGCCCCGAACGACGATCCGCCCTGGTCGCCCGCATCCAGCCGCGCTTCGCGGTTCAGCAGTGGAATACGCAGGATGCCAAGGAAATGCAGGCCAAACACAATGACAACAATGCCGGAAATCTGCGCAAACCGCTCCTGATTTTGCAGAAAGAACGCCCCGAACACCGAGGCGGTAAAACCCAGAATCAGGAACACGGTTGACAGACCCAGTACGAAGAACACCGCCGAAACCACGGCGCGTCGGTGACCGGACGCGTTTTCCTTCATCTCGTTCATCGTGATGCCACCCATATAGGCGAGGTAAGGTGGCACGATGGGCAAGACGCAGGGCGACAGGAAAGACAGCAAACCCGCAAGCAGGGCAACCGCCATGGCGGGAATCAGGCCCGCGTCGATGATTTCGATTCCGAACATGTCTCACGGCTTAGGGCATGGCACAGCCGCCGTCACGCGCCATGCTGTCACATCGCCGTGGACAAACTGAAACAAATGGATAAATTCGCATCATGAACACCCCGGATGACACCCTTGATGCCCTTGGTTTGCTGTGCCCCCTGCCGGTGCTGAAGGCGCGCAAGCGGTTGGGCGCACTGCGCCCCGGGCAGGTTTTGCAGATGCAGGCCGATGATCCGGCGGCGATTATCGACGTACCGCATTTCTGCAATGAATCGGGCCACGCACTGTTGGAAATGAAAACCGAAGGCCCTGTGCTGACCTTCCTGATCCGCCGCGCCTGAGGGCCGTCAGAGGGTCGCACCCGCACCGCCCGGCGGCGCGGGTGCGCGTCATTTCAGCGGTTCAAAGCCCACCAGCCACGACGCTTGGGTTTCGAATCGTCACCTTCGGCAGAGTCCTCGGCCAGGGTCGGCTGTTTGACCTCGGGTTCAAAGACCTCTGGCTCAGCCATCTCGGGCACTGCGGTGACAGGTGTTTCGGTAATCAGCGCAGGTGCCTCGGCCGCTGGTTCGGGCGTTTCCACAGCGGCGGTCGGCCCGGCCTCGGGCACATCGCCAGGAACCGGGGCATCGGGCGCTGCGGTCTCGGGTGCAGCGTCCTTTGGCTTGGCCCGGCTGCGGCTGCGCCGTTTCGGCGCCGGCTTGTCCTCGGGGGTGGCAGGCACCGCTTCGACGGTTGCCTCGACAGGGGCGTTTTCCCCGGCTGCGGCTGCTTCGGCCTCGGCCTGAAGGGCCGCGGTCGGCTTGCGCTTACGCGGGGTGCGGGTGCGCTTTTTCGGGGCGTCCGCTGCCTGTTCCACCGGCGCGTCCTCGGCGAGCTGAGCGGGGGCCGTATCCTGCACCTTGTCCGTCTCGTCGTCCGCTGCTTCGGTATCGCTGGCCTGATCGCCATCGTCCGAAGTCGCCTGCGCGTCGCCTTGCGCGCCATTGCCCGGCTTGCGCCGCCGCCGCCGACGGCGCCGTTTTTTCGGCTGGCCTTCGTCATCCTCCGGCGCGACACGATTCTCCGACACGCGGGCATCGTCCACCGCTTCGGCGGGATGATCCGCAGCAGCGGGCGCTTCTTCGATCTCTTCCACGTCATCCACGTCGTCAACAATGTCCTCGTCGTCGGCCATGTGCGAGGCGTCGACCTGAACCACGGGCAGGATCTGTTCCACCACCCGCGTTGCCGTTTTGAACTTCTCGACGCTGAAATCAGGCGAAATCAGGCTGGGATCGGCCTCGATCCGCACCGACATGCCATAGCGCAGCTCGATATTGGCGATATGTTCACGCTTCTGGTTCATCAGGAAGTTGCAGATGCCCACCGGCACCTTGACCAGCACCTCTTTGCTGCGCTTGCGTACGCCCTCTTCCTCAAGCTGGCGCAGGATGTTCAGCGCCAGATTGTCGTCCGACCGGATCAGCCCGGTGCCGTGGCAGGCATGGCAAGGCTGGGTTGTCGCCTCGATCATGCCGGGGCGCAGACGCTGACGCGACATCTCCATCAGGCCAAAGCCGGAAATACGGCCCACCTGAATGCGCGCACGATCGGTTTTCAGCTTGTCCTTGAACAGCTTTTCAACGGCGGCATTGTTGCGGCGTTCTTCCATGTCGATGAAATCGATCACGATCAGACCGGCCAAATCGCGCAGACGCAACTGACGCGCCACTTCGGCCGCGGCCTCAAGGTTGGTGTTCAGCGCCGTCTGTTCGATGCTGCCTTCCTTGGTCGCCCGCCCCGAGTTCACGTCGATCGCCACAAGCGCCTCGGTCACGCCAATTACGATGTAACCGCCGGATTTCAGCTGTACCACCGGGTTGAACATCGCCGACAGATAGGATTCGACCTGATGGCGCGCGAACAGCGGCATCTGTTCGGTGTATTGTTTCACATTCTTGGCATGGGACGGCATGATCATCTTCATGAAATCCTTGGCCGTGCGATAGCCATCCGCGCCTTCAACCCACACCTCGTCGATGTCGCGGTTGTAAAGATCGCGGATCGAGCGTTTGATCAGATCGCCTTCCTCATAGATCTTGGCGGGCGCGATGGATTTCAGCGTCAATTCGCGGATCTGCTCCCACATCCGTTGCAGGTATTCATAGTCGCGCTTGATCTCGGTCTTGGTGCGCTGGCTGCCTGCTGTGCGGATGATCAGCCCGGCGCCTTTCGGCACCTCGATCTCGTTCGCGATTTCCTTCAGCTTCTTGCGGTCGGCGGCATTGGTGATCTTGCGGGAAATGCCGCCGCCCCGTGCCGTGTTCGGCATCAGCACGCAGTACCGCCCGGCCAGCGACAGATAGGTGGTCAGCGCAGCGCCCTTGTTGCCACGCTCCTCTTTCACAACCTGCACCAGAAGGATCTGGCGCACCTTGATCACTTCCTGGATCTTGTACTTTCGCCCGCGCGGTTTGGAGGGGCGACGGATTTCTTCCGACACGTCCTCATCCGCAACCGATTCAATTTCGTCGTCGCGGTCGGCGTTGGTTTCATCGGCGTCGTCATGATCGTGATCGTCACCCTCTTCTACAGGGGTCTCGGCGACACGCTCCATCGGGCTGCTGCCCTCGATGTCGTCGTCGTCCTCGGCAAGATCGACAACATTCATCCCGGCGATGCCGTCACTGTCGTTGGAAATCACCGCATCGTCGCTGAACGTATCCTCGGCCTTGGATTTTGTCCGGCTGCGTGTCCGGCTGCGGCGCTTGGGCTTTTCCTCTTCTTCTTCGAGGGATTTGGCATAGGCCGCTTCTTCCTCCATCAAGGCGATCCGATCGGCCACCGGGATCTGATAATAATCCGGGTGGATTTCCGAAAACGCCAGAAATCCGTGGCGATTGCCGCCATAATCGACAAAAGCCGCCTGAAGCGACGGTTCGACGCGGGTTACCTTGGCAAGGTAGATATTGCCGGCCAGTTGCCGACGGCCTGCGGATTCAAAATCAAATTCCTCAACCTTGTTTCCATCCACCACGACGACCCGGGTTTCTTCCGAGTGGGTGGCATCGATAAGCATCTTCTTTGGCATGTTTTTCTGTCTCGCACCACAGCAGTGACGGCCCTGAACGGGCGCCTTGCGTCTGGGTGTTGTCTGTTGGGGGCAATGGCCGGGCGTGCAACTTGGGTTAAAAAGCCAACGGGTGTTTCACCCAATGCCTTCCGCCCCGTGTTTGCGTCGCGCGTCATCACGTTTCTATCTCCAGCCGCCCGGAGGCGGCCCATAATTCAAACCCGGCCTTTGCAGGCCCACGGGCATTCGGCTGGCCCGAAGGCCGATCAGCATGTCCCGCAAAGGCGACCATACGGTCTGTCGGCGCACAGGCGCAGACCCTTTCGAAACAGTGAATCTCATCAGGGTGGCAGTCCTGTTCAGGACCGGTCACCGATATTTCATATTAAGGGCCAGTGGCCGGCGATTACAACGACTATATTTCACAGCCCAACGCCGCATGTGCCCGGCGCGCAGACGCGCTGCGCTGAGCCGTCAAAACTGATGGATTTTGCAGCAGTCCGTGTCGCAAGGCGCTATCTCTTGGGCGCAATGCGGCGTCCGGTCTGCCGACACTCCTAAATATAATCCGACCGGGTCAGGTTGTATTTCGCCATCTTTTCGTTCAGCGTCCGGCGCGGCAGACACAATTCGTCCATGACGTTGACAATGCTGCCCTTGTGGCGGCGCATGGTGTTGTCGATCAACATCCGCTCGAATGCCTCGACATATTCCTTCAGGGGCTTGCCCTCGGTGGTCATCCCCGGCCCGTTCTCATCGGACTCGGCCATCAGAAGGCTGGAAATCGTGCCAGTGCCGCGGCGGTTTTGCAGCACCGCGCGTTCGGCCACGTTGACCAGTTGCCGGATATTGCCGGGCCAGGGCGCCTGCAAAAGCTGCGCCGCTTCCTGCGCTGACACCTCGGGCGCGTTACATCCGTATTCCTCGGCGAACTGTTCGGAAAACCGTGCGAACAGCGTCAGAATGTCCTCACCGCGGGCGCGCAATGGCGGCACCGTGATCTTCATCGCCGCCAACCGATAGTACAAATCGGGGCGCAGCACGTCTTCACAGGTTTTACCCTGCTCCTGAAGGTTCGAAATCGCCACGACCCGGGTTTCCGCCGGGCTGCCCTGATCGTTGATCCAGGCCAGCAGACGGGCCTGCAACGGCTGATCCAGCGCGTCAATATCCTCAAGCACCAGGGTGCCGCCCCGCGCCTCTTCCAGCAGGGGCATCTTGTCGCCGCCCGGCACCCCGAACAACCGCGCGCCCATCTGGTCGGGGTCGTAGCCGGCGCAAGAGGCCAGCACGAACTTGCGCCCTGCCTTCGCCCCCACCGCGTGCAGCGCATGGGCGACCAGTGTCTTGCCCGTGCCGGTCTCACCGTCGATCAGAACATGGCCATCGGCCTGCCCCAGGTCCAGAATGTCTTCGCGCAACCGCTCCATCACTTGTGACGACCCGATCACCTTGCGCATGATCCCCGTGCCGTCCGACAATTCGCGGCGCAAGGCGCGGCTGTCCAGGGTGAGGCGCCGCTTGTTTGTGGCCTTCTTGGCCAGTTCGGTCATCCGGTCGGGGTTGAACGGTTTTTCAAGAAAATCATACGCCCCCACGCGCATTGCCTCGACCGCCATGGGCACATCGCCGTGGCCGGTGATCATGATGACCGGCAGCGAACTGTCGATGGTCATCAGCCGTTTCAGGAAGGCCATGCCATCCATGCCGGGCATCTTGATGTCACTGACCACAACACCGGGAAAATCCGCATTTATCTCTTTCAGCGCTTCTTCGGCGCTGGGATAGGTCTGGGTGTCGAACCCCGACAGGGCAAGCCATTGGCTGATCGACTGGCGCATGTCTTTTTCGTCGTCGACGATGGCGATCTTCATAGCCTGGGCCATTGCGAATCCTATTCTGCCGCCTTGACGGTCTGTTGTTTGCAAATGGGGATCTGCATTTCAAATACAGCCCCCCCGGCCCGCCCATTGCGCGCGGTCAACCGCCCGCCCAGATCGGCCACGATGCCCGACGAAATCGCCAGCCCGAGGCCCACCCCATCACCGGGCGCCTTGGTGGTGTAAAACGGTTCAAACAGTTCTTCCAGATTGGCAATGCCGGTGCCGTTGTCGCGCACGCTGAGCGTGGCGGTATCGCCCGCCGCCACCAACAGTTCGATCTTCGGGCGCGCCACGTCCTTTGTCGCGTCCAGCGCGTTGCGCAACAGGTTCACGATCACCTGTTCAACGCGCAGCCGGTCGGCCTGTACCATAACGGGTTCACGCGGCAGGGATTTGACAATTTCGATGTCGCGGCGTTTCAACTGCGGCTCCATCATCGCAAGGGCGCTGCTGACCGAATGGCGCAGATCCATCGGCTCAAACGCCTCGCCGCCCCGGCGGGCATAGGATTTCAGCTGTCGGGTGATCGCCGTCATCCGGTCGATCAGATCGTCAATCCGCGCGAAACTGCTCAGCGCTTCGTCCGGGCGCTTGCGTTTCAGCAACAGCCGCGCGCCGGCAAGATAGGTTTTCATCGCCGCCAAAGGCTGATTCAACTCGTGGCTGACGGCCGCCGACATTTCGCCCAACACGGCCAGCTTGCTGGTCTGGGCGACGGTCTGTTCGGCCACTTCGAGGTTTTTCTCTGCCTTCTCACGCTCGGCAATCTCGCGTTGCAACGCCAGGTTCAGCTTGCGCAGTTCCGCCGATTCCCGTTGGAACAGCACCACCCGGCTCAGCGCCTTGCGGCTGACCAGGTAAAAGGACGCCGCGAGGATCAGGGCAAAGGCCATGATTTCCAGCGCCAGCACCCCGTTCACGCGTTCACGCACCGAACTGTAGGTGGTGAACGACGCCATGCGCCAGCCCTGGAACGGAATCCGCGCCGCCTGCCGCATCACCGCCTCGCCCAACAGATAGGCATCGGCTGGCAAGGCCGCCCAGTCGGCGGTGGCCTGCAACGCCCGTTCGATCGCATTGGGCGCGCTGCGCACCGACAACGCCTCTTCCTCGGTGCGACCGCGCCAGCGGCTTTCGGTGGCCAGAATGATCATACCTTCGCTGTCGGTCACGAACACCGCATCGGAAAAGCCCGCCCAGGAACTTTCGAACTTGGCCAGATCGACACCCACGACGATGACCCCCGACAATTCATTGCCCACCATGATCTTGCGCGAATAGGAAAAGGTAAAGCCCCCCGATTCGGTGCGCACGGTGGAAAACACCGTGTCATTGCTGCGCAGCGCCTCGACATAGAACGCTGCGTTGCGGTGCAGGCTGCCCAACAGCGCGCGGTCGGTCGCGGCAACGGTGCGCGCATCGCGATCCAACAGCATAAGCGACGCCGCACCGATTTCATCGCGGTACGAAATCAGCCGTTGTGTGGACTGCGAATAATCCTGTGAATTCAAAGCACCAATCAAAGACGGATCGCGCGACAGCAACAAGGGCACGATGCTGGCCCGCTGCAATTCGCTGCGCAGATTGCCGATGTAAAGCGCCATGCGCACCTCGGCGCGGTTGCGCGTGCTTTCGGTGAACCGCTCGGTCAAAAAGTGGTTTGTGTACCAGACGATCGACACCGCCCCCGCCACGAGCGCGGTAAAGACAAACCGCACCAGCCAACGGCGCGGCGGCGTGTCGATGAAATCGGGTTCGGCGCTTTTCATGATGTGCAGGCTACGCCGTGCACCGCCTTTCCTCAAGACTCAGGCAGGGGCCAGCACCCCGGTTAATGCGCGGAACATCGCCGCCCCGTCAGTGCCGCCCAAGGCCGGGTCGGCCGCCCGCTCGGGGTGCGGCATCAGGCCCAGCACCCGCCGGTTGTCAGACAGCACCCCGGCAATGTCACCCGACGATCCGTTGGGATTGTCGACATAGCGGAACGCCACCCGATCTTCGCCCGCCAACCGCGCCAGAACCTCGGCATTGGCGACGTAATTGCCATCATGGTGCGCGATCGGAAAATGCACGATCTGCCCCGCCACAGAGCCGGCAGTGAACGCGCTGTCGGCCGTCACCACCTCAAGCGCCTGATCGCGGCAAATGAACCGCAAACCGGCGTTGCGGATCAGAGCGCCGGGCAAAAGACCGGTTTCGGTCAGCACCTGAAAGCCGTTGCATATGCCCAGAACATAACCACCCCGCCCTGCATGGGCCACCACCGCCGCCGCGATCGGCGAACGCGCCGCGATGGCGCCGCAACGCAGGTAATCGCCAAAGGAAAACCCACCGGGCACACCCACAACGTCTGTCCCGTCGGGCAGCCCGGTGTCCTTGTGCCAGACCATGGTCACATCCATGCCAGCCGCACGCAGCGCCACGGCCAGGTCGCGGTCACAGTTCGACCCCGGAAAGACGATCACGGCAGCTTTCATGTCCCTGGCCCTCTCAGTTCAGAAAATCGGTCACAACCGCCACACCCGGCGGCGTCGGTCCGTTGAACGCGGCCAGTTCGGCGCCAACCCGGCTCAGCGGAATTTCCCGCGCGATCAGCGGCGACATGTCCACCCGCCCCGTTTCAATCAACCCCAGCAGGCTGGGATAGCGCCACGAGGGCATTCCACGGGTGCCGAACAACGCCAGATTGCCCATGTACACAGCGTTCATGTTGATGTCCATCCGGGCATGGTGACCGACGGGCATCCCCACCTGCACATGGCGGCCAAGCGGGCGCAGACATTCTATGCTGGCGTTGGTGGTTTCGGGAATTCCCAAGGCCTCGACGCTGACATGGGCACCGCCGCCGGTGATCTCCCTGATCCGTGCGGCGACGTCGCCGTCGCGCGCATTCACCGCAGCCTCGGCGCCCAACCCCATGGCATGGCTCAGTTTTTCCTCAACCACATCCACAACGATCACCCGCGCGCCGATGGCCCGCCCGAGGATCAGTGTGGAAAGGCCGATCCCGCCGGTGCCATGCACCGCCAGCCATTCCCCCGCCTGCACCGCCGCACGCCCGGTCAGCGCGTGCCAGGCCGTCGTCACCCTGCATCCCAACCCCGCCGCCACCGTGGGCGACAGCGCGTCTGACAGGCGTGACAGATTGTGATCGAACGGCACCGCGACATATTCGGCAAAGGCACCCGGTTCAACAAAGCCCGGCAAACGCTGGTTTGGACAGGTGTTCTGCGCCCCCGACTGACACGCCGGGCAAGATCCGCAGGCCAGGATGAATGGCGCCACAACCCGGTCCCCCACCCGATAGGTCGCCCGCGCCCCGGCCTCGACCACTTCGCCACAATATTCATGACCGCCGATCTGGCCCGGCTTAACCCGCGGATGTTCGCCCACCCAACCGTGCCAGTCCGACCGGCAAACGCCGCAGGCCAGTACCTTCAGCACCACACCATCTTCCGGGCAGGCCGGTTCCGGTACGTCCTCGATCGACAGATCGGCGTTGTATTCCCTCAGAACCGCCGCGCGCATCAGGCCATCTCGACGCGGTAGCTTTCGATCACCGTGTTCGCCAACAGCTTTTCGCACATCTGGCGCACCGTCGCTTCGTCCGTGCCCTCGTCGAGGTCCAGTTCGATCACCTTGCCCTGACGCACCCCGTTCACCCCGTCAAACCCGAGGGTGCCCAAGGCATGACGAACCGCCTCGCCCTGCGGATCAAGAACGCCATCCTTCAGCATCACATGCACCCGTGCCTTCATGTCGCCATCCCCTGTTTCTTCTTTGCCCAAATACTCGAATTCCGCGATCTGACTCAGTTGATGAGGGTCGGCTTGGGCGCGTGGGTGACATTCGTGGGCAGCACGCCCAGTCGACGCGCCACCTCGGTATAGGCGTCGGCGAGGCTGCCGAGATCACGGCGAAACACGTCCTTGTCCAACTTCCGTCCCGTCTCTATGTCCCACAACCGGCACGAATCAGGCGAAATCTCGTCCGCCACGATCAGGCGGTGGAAATCGTTTTCCCAGACCCGGCCAATCTCGATCTTGAAATCCACCAGCTTGATCCCGACGGCCAGCATGACGCCGGACAGAAAATCGTTCACCCGCAGCGCCAGCGCGATCATGTCGTCCAGATCCTGCTGGCTGGCCCAGCCAAAGGCGATGATATGCTCTTCGGCGACCAGAGGATCCCCCAGGGCATCGTCCTTGTAACAGAATTCAACGATAGGCCGCGGCATCGGCGTGCCTTCGGCCATGCCCAGCCGCTTGCAGATCGACCCGGCGGCGAAGTTGCGCACGATCACCTCAAGTGGAATGATCTCGACACTGCGGATCAGCTGTTCGCGCATGTTCAGCCGCTTGATGAAATGGTTCGGAATGCCGACCTGCGTCAGCCCGGTCATGAAAAATTCGCTCAGCCGGTTGTTCAGCACACCCTTGCCCTCAATCACGGCGCGCTTTTCGGCGTTGAAGGCAGTAGCGTCGTCCTTGAAATACTGCACCATCGTACCCGGCTCGGGGCCTTCATACATGATCTTGGCCTTGCCCTCATAAATCTTCTTGCGACGTGCCATGGCGGCTCCAAAACAAAACGGGGCGCGGGACAAGATGCACCGCGCATTTCTTCCGGCTATAGGGCAAAGCAGGCAGCACGGCAAGAACGCCCTCTTGCCCATTGGCCCGGGCATGGGCATATCACCAGTGCCACAGGTGCAACGCAAAAAGGAAAGCCGATGTCCACATTCGACGACCGCGAAAATGCATTCGAGAACAAGTTCGCCCACGACGCGCAAATGCAGTTCCGGGCCGAGGCCCGCCGCAACAAACTGTTGGGGCTGTGGGCGGCTGAATTGATGGGCAAGACCGGCGACGCCGCCGAGGCCTATGCCCGCGAGGTCATCAATGCTGACTTTGAAGAAGCCGGCGACGAAGACGTGTTCCGCAAGGTGTCGGGCGATCTGGCCGATCTGGCCGATGCAGCCACTGTCCGCACCAAGATGTCGGCGCTGATGGCCGAGGCAAAGTCGCAACTTATGACCGAGATCAAGGACTGACCACAGCAACCGGGCGCGCCAGATGGATCGGGCGGTGCCCGGCGCAGTGCCGGACCGGGCCTTGTGGGGCACCGCAAAGGGCCGCCCGATGCGGTCGCCGCGTCGTGCGATACGCTGGACAAGTGGCGTCGTCTTCCGATGGAAAGCCCCGATATGATTGATGCTTTATCCCGAATGTTGGCCGAAAAGCCGTTCATCCTGGCCGATGGTGCCACGGGCACCAACCTGTTCAACATGGGGCTTGCATCGGGCGATTCGCCCGAATTCTGGAATGTCGATGCGCCGGACAAGATCCGCGCCCTGTATCGCGGGCCAGTCGAAGCGGGCAGCGATCTGTTTCTCACCAACACATTCGGCGGCAATGCCGCGCGCCTGAAGCTGCACAATGCCCGGCACCGGGTGCGCGCGCTCAGCATGGCAGGCGCCGAACTGGCCCGTGAGGTGGCCGATAGCGCCGGGCGACCGATCGTCGTCGCCGGGTCGATCGGCCCGACCGGCGACATCATGGAGCCGATGGGCACGCTGACCTATGCCAGCGCCGTCGAAATCTTCCACGAACAGGCCGAGGCGCTGAAAGACGGCGGGGTCGACGTGCTCTGGGTCGAAACGATCAGTGCGGGCGAAGAATTCAAGGCCGCAGCTGCGGCGGCGGCACTGGCCGGGATGCCCTGGTGCGGCACGATGAGTTTCGACACAGCCGGGCGCACCATGATGGGGCTGACCAGCGCCGGCATGGTCGATCTGGTCGAGGGGCTGAGCGGGCCAAAACCCCTCGCTTTCGGCGCGAATTGCGGCGTCGGTGCATCGGACCTGCTGCGCAGCATCCTCGGCTTTGGTGCCACGGGCACCGATGCGGTGCTGATTGCCAAGGGCAACGCCGGTGTCCCGAAATATCACGGGGGGCACATCCACTATGACGGCACACCCGAGCTGATGGCGGATTATGCCGTTCTGGCCCGCGATTGCGGCGCACGAATCATTGGTGGCTGTTGCGGCACCACGCCGGAACACCTGCGCCACATGCGCGCCGCGCTGGATGGCCGCGCCCCCGGCCCCCGCCCGACGCTTGAGCAGATCACCGCCACGCTGGGCCGGTTTTCTTCGGCCGGCGATGGCACGGGCGACGACACCATTCCGCCCCACGAAAGGCGCGGCCGCCGCCGGGGATAGCCCTTACGCCGCAGGTTTGCGCGCCACCAGATCGACAAGGGCCGAGCGGCCCGAATGCCCCGGCCCTTCTTCGATGGTGGCATCGTAATCTTGCAGGTGAAGAATGTCCCAACCGGGATAGGCCGCGCGCAGCAGATCCGTGGTGTACATCTGCGCCGCATTGCCCGGCCCGCCGGTGCCATAGCCCACCTGGCGCGGCGCATAGCCATGCAGCAGCAACAGCCCCCCCGGGCGCACCGCATCCCCCATCCAGCCGAACATCCGGTCGCGCAGATCGGGCGGCGCAAACTGGATGAAGATGCCCACCACGGCATCGTATTGCACTGACCAATCCCAATCCTCGACCCCGGCGATGTGATGCGCCACCTGCACCCCCGCCCGGTCGGCCAGCCGCCGCGCCTTGGCAACCCCTGCCTCGGCGGCATCAAAGGCCGTCACCGCATGGCCCAAACCGGCGAGATAGGTCGAATTGCGCCCCTCGCCGTCGGCCACGCACAGCACCGCTGCGCCATCAGGCAGGTGCGCTGCCGCGCGCACCACGAATTCGGCCGGGTCGGTGCCGAACAGATATTCCTTGCCCTCATATCGTGCATTCCAGCTCATCGCACAGTTCCATCCTTTCTGCAGTGCCCCCAATCTGCCCGACACCGCCTTTCAGAACAACGACAACTGGTCGCCCGGGCGCGGCGGCACATGAAACAGATCGCACCGCAGCGGCGGCAAAGTTTCGACCAGCCCAAGCCGCGCACAGGCCAGATCGAACCGTTTTGCGATCATGTCGGCATGGAGCCCCTCGCCGCGCATCCTGTGGTGCCACTGGGCGCTGTATTCCTTGCCACCGTGCATTTCGCGCAGACGCGCCATCACCTTGCTCACCCGGTCAGGATAATGTTCGCGCAGCCAGGCGACGAACAGCGGTGATACCTCAAGCGGCAGGCGCAGCATGATCCAGCGGGCCGCGACCGCCCCCGCATCCCGTGCCGATGCGAGTATCCGTTCAACCTCGGGGTCGGTCAGGCCGGGAATCACCGGCGACACCATGACCCGCACCGGGATGCCCGCCTTCGCCAGAACCTCGATCGCGCGCAGACGCCGGGCCGGCGACGGCACACGGGGTTCCAGCCGCCGCGCCAGGGTGGCGTCCAGCGTGGTCAGCGAAATGCCGACCCGCGCCAGCCCGTCATCGGCCATTTCAGACAAAATATCCACGTCGCGCTCTATCAGTGTGCCTTTGGTGGCGATGGTGACGGGGTGGCGGAATTGCGCAAGCACCTGCAACAACTGCTGCATGATCCGGCGGTCCCGCTCGATCGGTTGATAGGGGTCTGTGTTGGTGCCAATCGCAATCGGCGCCACCTTGTAGCGCGGCGCCGAAAGCTCACGCGCCAGACGGTCGGGCGCGCTGGGGCGGGCGATCAGACGGGTTTCAAAATCCAGCCCCGGCGACAGCCCCAGATAGGCGTGGCTCGGCCGCGCAAAGCAATAGATGCAGCCGTGTTCGCAGCCGCGATACGGGTTGACCGACCGATCAAAGAAAATATCGGGCGACGTGTTGCGCGTGATCACCCGGCGCGGCACCTCGACAGAAACGCTGGTGCGCAGGGGTGGCAGATCGTCATCCGGCGCCCAACCGTCGGGTTCGCTCTGGCGCACATAAGGGTCGAACCGCACCGCCGGATTGAAGGCCGCGCCCCTGCCCCGGCGCCGGCCCGGCGCGATGTTCTGATCTTGATCCTGCTCCATCGCACAACGATAGAACAAAAAAAGAACACAATGCAATCCGATTCCCGACAGGCCCGGCCAGTGGTGTGCGCGTCGGTCCTCGCACCGGCGGTGTCGCAATCTGCCCCCAGAGGCGCGCGCAAATGCCGCTAGATACCGCAAGGATCAGTGCCCAGCGCCCGGAGACAGCCATGGCCGACCAAAACGACGACATCATCCTGGCCGATCTGTCCGATGATGACCTGGTGTTGCAGATGCACGACGATCTGTACGATGGGATGAGAGATGAAATCGAGGAATCGGTGCGCATCCTGCTTGCGCGCGGCTGGACACCTTACGACATCCTGACGCGCGCATTGGTGTCGGGAATGACCGTGGTGGGCAACGATTTTCGTGACGGCATCCTGTTTGTCCCCGAGGTGCTGCTGGCCGCCAATGCGATGAAGGGCGGCATGGCCATCCTGAAGCCCCTGTTGGTGGAAACCGGCGCGCCGCGCATGGGCAAGATGGTGATTGGCACCGTCAAGGGCGACATCCACGACATCGGCAAGAACCTTGTCGGCATGATGATGGAGGGGGCCGGGTTCGAGGTGCTGGATCTGGGGATCAACAATTCGGTCGAGAAATATCTGGCAGCACTTGCCGCGGAACAGCCCGACATCCTGGGCATGTCGGCCCTGTTGACCACCACGATGCCCTACATGAAGGTGGTGATCGACACAATGGTCGCCCAAGGCATCCGCGATGATTACATCGTGCTGGTCGGCGGCGCACCGCTGAATGAAGAGTTCGGGCGTGCCATCGGTGCCGATGCTTATTGCCGCGATGCCGCCGTGGCGGTAGAAACGGCCAAGCAGTTTGTCGCGCGCAAGCACAACCAGATGGCAACAGGCGGTCAAGCCGGATGAAACTGACATTGCACTTGTCCAAAGGTTCAGTTGCGGTGGCCCCGCATATCGCGCTTGAGGAAATCGGTGCGCCGCATGATCTTGTATGGGTCGATTTTGTCACCGGTGAACAACGCACCGCCACCTATGCCGCGATCAACCCCAAGGCGCGCGTGCCGGTGCTGACGACGCCCCAAGGCAGACTGACAGAGGCAGCGGCAATTCTGACGTGGCTGGCCGTCACACACCCCCTAGCAGGGTTGCGCCCGACCGATCCATGGGATGCGGCGCGGGTCGATGAAATGTCAATGTACCTGGCCAGCACGGTACATGTGAACCACGCCCACAAACGGCGCGGGTCGCGCTGGTCGGACGATCCGGCAACTTGGCCGGCGATGACGGCAAAAGTGGCGGCTAACCTGGCCGAGAATTTTGCCCTGATCGAGGCGGCGCTTGGCGATGGTCCCTGGCTGTTGGGGGCACACTACAGCACTGCCGACATTCACCTGTTCACCGTCACCCTCTGGCTGGAAGGTGACGGTGTGGCGCTGGCGCGATTTCCCCGCGTCGCCGCGCATTTCGCGGCGATGCAGAAACGCCCCGCCGTACAACGCGTCCTTGCGCTGCACAGCTGACGTGCAACGCCCGCTGCTATTGCGGCAATGGCGCGGCGTTCCGGGCAGAGCGGCGCAAGGCAGGCCAGAATTCAACACACCCTGACCCGCAGCGCGCCGTGATCCCGTCACAAGGGTTTGGCACATCATGGTTGAAGAAGGCTTAATCCCAGCAACAGGAGTTGCCCCATGACCCTTGCCCGGTTTTTCCAGCGCACCTGCCTTGCTCTTGCTGCGCTTGGCTTTGCCGCGCTGCTGCATACCGTGATAAACGCCGACAGAGCCCTGTTGGGCCACGGCCTTTTCGCCCTGCTGCCCGCCGGCTTTGTCATGGTTTTGCTGGTGCGCATCGCACGGCAAGACGCCCGTTTGAGCCGCAACACAGACTGAACCCTTCCAATTCCACGCCCGCCTTGCCATATCTGGTGCAGGAGGGGCGCCTATGCCGCTGGATCGCATCGTTCTGATCATCGTCTGCGTCGTGATCGCCGCAGGTGCCACCATTTGGCTGGGGGTATTCCTGTTGGCGGCGCTGACCCTGCCGCTTCCGGCGCTTCTATTGCTTTTGCTGCCCGTGGCGCTGGTCGTTTGGCTGGTGTGGCGGGTGATTGCTGACCGTTTGGCCAACCGCGAGGACGATCATTATGATCAGATCGAAAAGTGACATCATCGTCGTGACCACCGAAGGCGTTCCGGGGCGCGATGTGGTGGCGGCGCTTGGCCTTGTCCGCGGCAGCACTGTGCGCGCGAAACACCTGGGCAGTGACATCGTGGCGGCCCTGCGCAGCCTTGTGGGGGGCGAAGTCAAGGAATACGCCCAGCTTCTGGCGGCGGCGCGGGAACAATCCTATGACCGGATGGTCGCCGAGGCAGCGGCGCTGGGGGCCGACGCGATTGTCGCAACCCGCATGGAAACCTCGACCATCATGCAGGCCGCATCCGAGGTGGTGTTCTACGGCACCGCCGTGCGCCTGCGCTAGACGCACGGCCCATCATGCCTTCAAAAGACATTGATCCAACCGG
>Ga0100398_1000193_pt1 | contig 58028 bp, 48 predicted proteins | sample CryGeymeta201522_FD_81568 | JGI IMG/M metagenome (GOLD analysis project Ga0100398, IMG submission 81568) | Groundwater microbial communities from Crystal Geyser aquifers in Utah, USA - Crystal Geyser metaG 2015-22 | ecosystem: Environmental > Aquatic > Deep subsurface > Groundwater | place: USA...
AATTTCGAATGATGAAGTTAAAATACGGATTGCATTCACTTCGAAATTCATTATTCCTTGTTCAATATTCGATATTTAATTATCGTTAACATGTTAGCGATAGCGATTCTCTAAGTGCCTAACAACCAGAGATCGGAATGGCTGCATGGAACTGAATGGCTCAGCGTTTTCCATTCGATTATGCAATCATTCGTTCAAGAGTTATGTTTTGGCTCGTTCAGGTCAAGCAATATTTCTTTTGATTAAACTAAAATATTTTCCCGTCCCTTGTTTCTAAAAAAATATTCCCCTATTTTTATGTAGATTGAATCTAAATAATAAGTGAGAAAACTTTGGCGATACAAAATGCAGCCGACATCTTTAGAGAATTTCTAAAGAACGGAAGTAACCGGATAACTCCCGAGCGCTTTGAGATCCTCGATGCCGCTTTGGAATTTAAGGGACATTTTTCTGCTGATGAGCTCTTCATCGAAATGAAAAAGAAAAATTCCCTTATCTCACGAGCTACTGTTTACAATACACTTGAACTCTTAGCTCAGTGCGAACTCCTTTCCATTTGCAACTTCGGCGATAAAATGAAAAGGTTTGAAAGCAATTTTAAGAAACAATTGCACGATCACCTTATCTGTGTTGACTGTGGGAGGATCCTTGAATTTGCCTCCAATGGTTTGGACAAGATAGAGCAGCAAGTTTGCCGGGATTTAAATTTTCTTCCGTCAAGTTTTTCATTTAATATTTTTGCCCGCTGCAAAAAAGGAAAGAATTGTAAGTATTTTCATGGGAATTAAAACATTGGACACTATCAAAAAAGGGACTTACTTTACCATTGAAAAACTTCCTTCCGGAATCATCAAAGTGCAGCTGATCAGGCTTGGAATATCGGTAGGGGATACCATTTTTTGTCTGGGACGATTACCCGGCGGAACCATCATCGTTCAGAAAAACCGGCAGGAAATTGCGATTGGATACGAACTCGCCAGGTCAATTTTTGTAAAAATTAAAATTACTTGAGAAGAGATTGAAAGACGTTATCGAACATAAAGAACATCACCTGCACTTAGAAAATGTTTTATTGAGCGGGACAGGCGGCGGTATCCAAAAAATTGTTCTTGTCGGAAATCCGAATGTCGGCAAATCGCTTTTTTTTAATTATTTAAGCGAAACGTACGTTGATGTCTCAAACTTCCCCGGAACGACCGTTTCAATTACGAAAGGATTTTATAAAAATTCCGAAGTGTACGATACCCCCGGAGTTTACGGCGTTTCTTCGTTTAATGACGAAGAAAAAGTCGCGCGTGATATCATTCTTGAAGCTGATATCGTTATTAATGTTATCAACTCGCTTCATCTTGAAAGAGACCTCTTTCTTACTCTACAATTAATTGATATGGGAAAGAAGATTTCCGTCTTTCTAAATTTTAGCGATGAATTGATCAAAAGAAAAATTAAGATTGATACAGAAAAACTTTCGGAGCTTCTCGGAGTTCCGGTTTACGAAACTTCAGCGGTTAAAAAAATCGGTTTTGAAAAACTTGATGAAGCAATTGCAACAGCCAAAGTTGGTATCCAGCCAGACGGGCTGCATCACGTTTTGCATGAGACTTTAAATCGAGTAGGTTCTCAAGCCGAAGCGTTATTGATAACCGAAGGAGATGAGTTTACAGCCGCTAAACACGGTATCCCGTGCGGTTCGGGAGATGATAGGGAGTTTATTTACATTGAACGAAGAAACCGTGTTAATGAAGTTGTGTCATCAGTTGAACGTGAAGATTCACCGAAGGGACTTTTCTTTAATGCTTTAGGTAAGTACTCGCTAAACCCGATTACGGGAATTCCAATTTTACTTGTGATGCTTACGGTTCTTTATTTTTTTATCGGAGATTTTGTTTCGCAAAGAGTCGTAAACTTTACTGAAAAAACGATCGGCAAAAAATATTTTGAGTATTATCTGAAATCGTATGTGGCAAATTATACTCCCTCCGAAATTGCGGTTACTTTAAAAGATGAAGCGGATCCGGCAAATAGAATAAGAATTTATACCTTTAAAGAAAATCTGAAGAAAGATTCGAAAAAAGAACAAGAATTTAAGCACGTCTCACGGGATGAGAATGCCGTAGTTGATTTCAAGTTTTCCAATTGGATGGCAAAACTTTTATTTGGTGAGTTCGGCATAATCAGTATGACAATTACGTATTTGTTGTTTCTGCTTTTGCCGCTTGTTTCGGCATTCTATTTTGCAATGGCGTTAATGGAGGACAGCGGGTATCTTCCGCGCCTGGCAACTATGCTTGATAGAATGATGAATAGAATAGGATTGAACGGTAGGGCTGTCATTCCGATATTGCTTGGATTCGGCTGTGTAACTATGGCGGCAATCACTACACGGCTGCTCGGCAGCGAAAGAGAAAAAACTATTGCTACGGCAATTTTGATGTATGTTATTCCCTGTTCGGCGCAGCTTGCCGTAATTGCCGTTTTGTTAAGCGGAGCGGGAATAGCTCCATTGCTTATTTATGTAACGGTTATATTTTCAACGCTCGTTGTTATCTCAACAACATTAAATAAATTTTTACCAGGGCAATCAACTCCCCTTTTAATTGATTTACCGATCATGCGTTTACCAAGATTAGACAACGCTTTCAAAAAAACTTTTTTTAGAGCGTATGGATTTATGAAAGAAGCATCCGTCTGGTTCTTTGTCGGTGCTTTAGCGGTTGGACTTTTAGATATCGCCGGGATGTTAACCGTCTTTCAGGATATTCTTGCGCCGGTAACAACGCATTGGCTTAAACTGCCTAAAGCAGCCGCAACTGCTTTTGTGATGGGAGTTGTAAGAAGAGATTTCGGAGCTGCAGGGTTGTTCGGCTTACATTTAATGCCGATGCAGATCACCGTTGCACTTATAACCATAACGTTATTTGTTCCCTGTATCGCTGCTTTTATTATCATGATAAAAGAACGCGGGGTGAAAGAAGGACTAATCATCTGGTTCAGTGCGTGGGTCTTCGCCTTTTTAATCGGCGGTATCGTCGCTCAAATTATTATTTAATTTGTATGATGAAAAAAAAACAAGATAAATCAACGCCAAAATATCCCATCGTTTGGAAGAAAAAAGATTTTTCAATTAAAATCTTCTGCTCCATTCCGAATATTGCAACCGGAATTTTACTAACTGCCGCAGAAAATCATTTTGTAATTGATCCGGGTGATGGAATTCTTCGTGATTTGAGCAAGGAGCTCGGCGTGGAAAGTTTGAAAAAAATTTCCCATATTTTCGTTACTCATGGGCACCACGATCACCTTGGCGGGGTTTGGTCTCTGCTTACTTATTTACGCGTAATGAACAAAACCTCCCGGCTTAAAATCTATTACCCGGTTGGCTGCATAGAAATTGAAAGCATCTACCAGGCTTTCACAAAAGTTTATGCAAATGATCTTCCTTATAAAATTGAATTGAAAAAAATCAGCAGCGGTAAAAATTTTTCCGTAAAAAATGTAAAGGTTAAACCTTTTGCGGTCCTTCATAAAGAATTTCTTCCTAATAAAAAAAATAAAAGAATTGTTCCCGCATTGGGGTTCAATTTCACCTACGGGGGGAAAACTATTTGCTACGGCGGTGATACCGGTTATTGCGATTCTTTGGTAAAAGCCGCAAATGGTGCTGACCTTGCTGTTCTTGAGGCTGGGCATAAAGATGCTGTTGACGATGATATGCACATGACGATAGAAGAAGCCCATTTCATAGGAAAATCAGCTAATAAATATGTTCTCGTACATATTCCCGAATAAATAAACTCTGATTTTTTACGAACAATTCTTATCTTTTAAATAGATTTAATAATCAATCTGGAGACTTATGAAATTCTTTCTGTTAATTTTTCTGGCGGGAGCTCTCTACTGCCAAACTACTGATTCATTTTGCTTACCCGAAGAAAAACATCTTACGAACATTCGTATGTTGACTCCTGAAGGAGAGAACGCCGAAGCTTATCTCTCCTTCAATGAAAAAAAATTAATTTATCAAACCACCCACGGGAGCCTTCAATGCGACCAAATTTTCACAATGAATATTGACGGCAGCGATAAAAAACTTGTTTCAACCGGGAAGGGAAGAACAACGTGTTCGTATTTTCTCCCAGGAGATTCTTTAATTATTTATGCTTCAACTCATCTAGCAGATGAAAACTGTCCACCATTGCCGGACAGATCAAAAGGTTATGTTTGGAAGTTATATGAATCGTTCGATATTTATTCTGCAGATGCTGATGGTTCAAATGTGAAAAGATTAACTTCCACGGATGGATATGATGCCGAAGCTACTGTTTCACCCAAAGGGAATAAAATTATTTTTACGTCAACACGCGATGGTGACCCTGAGCTTTATCTAATGGATTTAGACGGTTCAAATCAAATTAGATTAACGCACGAAAAAGGTTATGACGGTGGAGCTTTCTTCTCAAATGATGGATCGAAAATTGTTTTTCGTGCAAGCCGCCCAAAAACTGAAAAGGATTTGGTTGATTACAATGACCTCGTAAAAAATGGATATGTCCGTCCAACTGCACTTGAAATTTTTACGATGGATGCCGATGGGAAAAACATGCAGCAGATCACCCATCTCGGTAAAGCGAGTTTTGCTCCCTTCTTTTCTCCCGACGCAAAAAAAATAATTTTTTCGTCAAACACGGGGAGTAAAACAGGAAGAGATTTCAATTTGTTCATGATTAATTCCGATGGTACCGGGATAGAACAAATAACTTTTTATGAATCCTTTGACGGCTTCCCGATGTTTACCAGAGACGGGAAACATTTAATTTTTGCTTCAAACCGCTGCAGCAAAAAAGAAGGTGACACAAACATCTTTATTGCGGACTGGATTGAGTAAGCTGATATAATTAAAATAATGCACTTAAAAAACGATATTGCTAACACACTAACGAGAATTAAATATCGAATAATGAACAAGCCTGCCCGGCTAAGACGGGGAATGATGAATGTCGAAGTGATCTTATTTTAACTTCATCATTCGAAATTCCTTGTTGGATATTCATTATTCTTCTCCCCTTTTGGCTTTTTTCCTACACGGCGTCTGGGAAAAATGTATTACTTTCTCCCTAAAGTTTGTGTAATTCGCCGTGTCGAATTGTTTTTTGTGATTTCTGGTTTACCCGGCTTATTGCGGGGGTCGTCCGGGTTGGGTAAACTTGACTTGATCACCTTAATAGCTCTATACGCAGAGCAGAAGAAATAGTCGCCTATTTGAAAGCGAAAATCAAGTCGAAATTGTACTTGGCTTTTTTGTTATTTCTTCGCTACAGCGAAACAGCTTATTGATTTAGCTCAAATCTCACTCGGCTTATGAATTATTTCATCTTTTATCAACCAAGATTTTCTTAATTTCTTTTTGAAACTAATATCCTTTTAAATCTTTTGGATTTTTAATGAATAGACTATTACTATTATCTATGTTATTCCTTTTTTCGGCACAATCATTTGCGCAATACGCATCTGTTTGGGATCAAGTTCCTTCAAAAATAAAAGATAGAAAATCTTTTAAAAGATTGGAATGGTTCTACCGGCAGCGTGCGTTTCCTTTAGACACAATCCCTTTGACGAAATATTTCAGTGAAAAGGAGAAGCAGATAGCAATTGATAAATTATCCCTCTCCAAAACTAAAGCTCAAGTTTCATGGGGAGCCATCGGACCAAAATCAATTACTTCAGGCTGGCCTTTTATTTGGGGAAATTTTAGCGGCAGAATCCGCGGACTTGCGGTGCATCCCGTTGATCCAAATATTGTTTATATCGGGGCTGCTGCAGGAGGCATTTGGAAAACAACAAACGGCGGAAGTGCCTGGCAAGATTTATCAAATCAATTTGAACTCTTAACTTTCGGCGCTATAGCAATTGATCCTCAAAATCCGGAAACCGTTTTTGCGGGCACCGGAGAACTGCTTGCAGGATGGGATATGAATACTTATTCCGGCGATGGAATTTATAAGTCAACCAACGGTGGTAGTAGTTGGACGAAAATCAATCAAGGAATTGGCAGTTCCACACATGTGGCAGCTATTGCGGTTAGTCCCGGTAATTCGAATATAATACTTGCAGCATTAGCCAGCGGGAATTGGTTCAAAGGAGATATGGCAAACGAAGGAATATGGAGAAGCACCGATGGAGGTGCAGCTTGGACTAAAGTGAAAACAGTGCAAGACCCGAACGACATCGTTTTCCATCCGACCGACCCGAATAGAGTTTACTTTTCTTCCGGAGGAGGTTTTACTACTGCAGGTTTCTATTCCTCGACGAATGCGGGTTTAAACTGGGTTCAATCCAATACCGGGTTACCATCCACTCCATTAATTGTTCGGATGCAAATTGCGATTGCAAATTCTGCTCCCGCTACGCTCTATTCATACATTTATACAAACCAAACCGACTTCACCTCAAAGGCTTATAAATCAACTGATAATGGAACAAGCTGGGCGCAAATTTCAGCTGAAAAAAATCTCGGTGGAAGTTATGATGGTTCAACGTGGGATGATCAAGGCTGGTATGATCTTGCTTTAGCGGTGAAGCCAACGGATCCAAATTTTGTTCTCTTCGGAAATATAGAGTTCCATAAAACAACCAATGGTTCAACAATAAACGTTGTACGAAATGTGTCAGGTCCATTCAGCGGAACAACTGCATGGGACAGTCCCATGCATGTTGATTATCATAAGATTGTTTTTGCTCCTTCCAATTCAAATTACGTCTATACCGGCTGCGACGGAGGAATTTATAAATCAACTAACGGCGGAACATCGTGGTCTTCGGTTAATAATTCAATTTCTACACTTCAATTTTACAGGCTTGCCTCTCATCCTACAAATGAAAATATTCTGCTTGGAGGCGCTCAGGATAACGGCGTTTTTAGAACAACGAATAAAGGCAGCACAAGCTGGAGCTTTGTTTCTACCGGTGACGGAATGGAATGTTTTTATGATTATACAAATCCGAATATCGTTTATTATAGTACGCAAAACGGGAGTTTCACCAAATCAACTGATGGCGGCGTAAATAATTGGTCTGACATTACTCCCCCATGGGATGGAACTCCGGCATGGACTACCCCATTTGCAATGCATGTAACCGACCATACTATCCTCTACACTGCTTCCACGGGCTTTTGGAAATCTACAAACTCAGGCGCTTCATGGACAAATATTTCTCCCGCGGCGGCAAAAAAAACAATCGTTTCTTTCAATCAAAGTAAAGTAAATCCTAACAACTTTATTTTAGCGGCAGGCGAATATTCCACCATACCGCAAATTAAAGTTTCAACTGATGGAGGAATAAATTGGATCGAGAGAACTTCAACCATCCCTACACCCAACAACTATATTGCACGGGTTGTAACTGATCCGGGCAATGCAAATACTGTATATTTTGTCCGCTCCGGTTTCGGCGCCGGAAAAGTATTCCGATCAACAGATTTGGGAAATAGCTGGGTAAACATCAGCGGAAATTTACCCGATGTTCCATGCAGCGATCTTTTTATTGATCCGGTGAACACCGCTTACATGTATGTTGGAAATGATTTTGGTGTATATTACACGACAAACAGCGGGGCGACCTGGAATAGATTAGGAGAGGGAATGCCTTACGTTCCCGTTCTAGATTTTAGTTATTTCAACAATGGAACAAAAAGACTGTTGCGCGCGGCAACTCATGGACGATCAGCTTTTGAAATTAATTTAAATGATATTCTGACTGCAATTTCAACAGAAGAAACTTCAGCGATTTCGCCAAAACAATTTTCTTTAGAGCAGAATTTTCCGAATCCTTTTAACCCGGCAACGATCATTAAATTTTCCGTTCCGCAGAAAAGTTTTGTTTCTCTAAAAGTTTTTGATGTGTTGGGAATAGCGGTACAAACTTTAGTTGGAGAAGAAAGACCCGCCGGGAATTATGAAGTTACTTTTGATGCGGCAAAATTACCTTCGGGCGTTTACTTTTACACTTTGCAGACAAATAATTTTCTTGCAACCAAAAAATTAATAGTATTGAAATAAAGTATGAAATATTCAAGATCGGAGGAACAAATGGAGACAAAAAAAGAAGTAGTTCTGTTCAGCAGCTTAAAAAAGATTCTTTTCTTTTCTCTGCTTCTTTCCAACTCTCTCTTTTGCCAATTTACAAACATCCGTGTTGATGCCGCTTCAACCACCAATGCAGAAGAAGTCACAATTGCCATCAATCCAACGAATCCCGCACAAGTTGCAGGTGGTGCAAACATTAATTACAATTTCTTCTCTTCAGATTCTGCAAAAACTTGGACGCAAGGAACACTTACTTCTTCGCTCGGAGTTTGGGGTGATCCTTGTGTAATTTATGATGGATTGGGAAATTTATATTTCGCGCATCTTTCCTACCCGGGATATGTTTCTGCAAACTGGATAGACAGAATAGTAGTTCAAAAATCTACCGATAACGGTAAAACCTGGAATGACGGAAAAGGAATTTATTTCAACCCGCCTAAGCAGCAGGACAAAGAATGGCTCGCAGTTGATCTTCATTCGCAATTTAAAAATAATCTTTATGCAAGCTGGACGGAGTTTGATAAATACGGTTCTTCAGCAAAATCAGACAGCACGAGAATTCTATTTTCACGTTCAACTGATCAGGGTGAATCATGGTCACGTGCAGTAAGAGTAAGCGACCGGGGCGGTAACTGTATTGATGAAGACAATACCGTCGAGGGTGCAGTTCCGGCAGTGGGTTTAAACGGTGAGGTGTATGTAACATGGGCTGGTCCATCGGGAATTATGTTTGATAAATCTCTTAACGGCGGCGGCTCTTTCGGAAAAGATATTTTTGTTACTTCACAGCCGGGCGGCTGGGATTTTATGGTTCCCGGAATTAACCGCTGTAACGGTATGCCGATAACGTTATGCGATACAAGTTGGTCTCCAACCAGGGGAAACATTTACGTTTGTTGGGGTGATCAACGCAATGGAACAGACAATTCGGATGTCTTTGTAATAAAATCAACTGACGGCGGAAACACCTGGGGAAATGTCGTTCGTGTGAATAATGATAACTCAACCCGTCATCAGTTTTTCCCGTGGATGGCAATTGATCAGACAACCGGAAGTCTTTATGCGGTTTTTTATGATAGAAGAAACACATCCGGTTATGCAACTGATGTCTATCTGGCAAAGTCTTCAAACGGTGGGGAAAGTTTTGAAAATTTCAAGATCAGCCAATCTTCCTTCACTCCAACTTCTTCAATCTTTTTCGGTGATTACACAAACATCGCAGCTTTCAACAAAAAAGTTTATCCAATATGGATGCGGCTTGACGGTGGAAAACTCAGCGTTTACACCGCTTTGATTACCGATACGCTAAGTGTGGTGGATGTAGAAAATGAAATTGAAAAAGTCTATAATTTTCAGTTGTATCAGAATTTTCCAAATCCTTTTAATCCTACAACATCAATTCTCTATAATTTAAAAGAAGAAAGTTTTGTCCTGCTAAAAATCTATGATGTGCTTGGAAAAGAAGTTGAGGTTTTGGTAAACGAAAACAAATCTGCCGGACAGCACGAAATATTTTTTAATGCAAAGAATATTACATCGGGAATTTATTTTTACAGTTTGTCAGCAGGAAATGTTCATGACATGAAGAAGATGATCGTACTTAAATAAGCAGGCGGAAGAAAGCGGCGGACAATGATAAAAGCACCCGTGATTTGCAACTCGAGGAAGTTTATATCGCATAATGGTTCGAATAGAAAGCACAACCAAACATCCCCTAACCGGTCTGAAAAAATTGATGATAGAAAAAAATGAATAAATATCTGTAAAATGAATAAGATACTCAGTTCTGCGACCATTTTTTTTAGCTTCCCCTTGACATTAATGGTTTCTTCACTTAGCTTTACAACCAAAATTATGAAAAACATCACCGGAACATATTACCGCACTAATTTTACAACCAGCCGCTTATTTTGGTGGTGGTTTAGTACGTGCGGTTGTACATCCCAGTGATTTTTGAGAAACAATAAAATTTTAAAAACCCTTCTCAGAACCAACTGGGAAGGGTTTTTTGTTTTTAGTAAACGATAAACGAAAAATGACAATAGAAAAATTTTCCGAATTAGCTGAAGAGTTCAATCTAATCCCGGTGTATGAAATTATTACGGCGGATCTGTTAACTCCAGTTCTCGCCTATCTCAAAATACGCGAGAACGGGAAGCAAAGTTTTTTGCTGGAATCGGTTGAAGGCACTCTCAATCTTGCGAGGTATTCATTCATCGGAAAGAATCCCGAGAAGATATTTTTTAACAAACATCTTTTACTTACGAAAAAGATAGCGAGCGAAGAAGAGACATTTGAAAAAAATATCTTCGAATACATCAGAGCCGAATTGAAAAAATATAAACAGCCAAAAATTGATGAACTCCCCGATTTTACCGGAGGAATTGTCGGTTTTCTCGGATACGAAACTATTTCCCTTATCGAAAAAATTGTTCCCCGGAAAGAGAACGGCTTCGATAATCCCGATTCCATTTTCGGCATCTACAAAACAATTCTTGCGTTCGACCATTACAAACATCAAATCATTTTAATTTCCAATGTGAATGTAAATGCTTTTCAATCAATTGAAGAAGCTTTTCAATCAGGCAAAAAAGAACTATCAAAACTCCGTGCAGATTTAAAAAAGCCGCTTGAGTTTTCATCCGACTTTTCCTCCCGGCATGAATATTCTACGGATCTATCGGACAATGATTTTTTTAAATTAGTCGAAGCGGGTAAACAAAACATAGTGGAGGGAGATATTTTTCAAATCGTTTTATCAAAAAGATTTTCCACTACCTATACGGGTGATCTCTTCAACGTTTACCGGGCGCTCCGTATTATCAATCCTTCGCCCTATATGTACCACCTTGAATTTGAAAATGATTTTACCGTTATCGGAACTTCGCCGGAAGATCTATTAAAAGTAAAAAACAAAAAGGCGCAACTGCTTCCAATTGCAGGAACTCGCGGAAGAGGACAAACAAGTGAAGAAGACAAACGGCTTGAAGAAAATTTATTGAACGATCCGAAAGAATTAGCGGAACATACCATGTTGGTTGATCTCGGAAGAAATGATTTAGGCAGAGTATGTAAGTTTGATTCAATTAAAGTTTCCGAGTTGATGAAAATACAACGCTACTCTCACGTGATGCACATCGTTTCAAAAGTTGAAGGAGAACTTGCGGAAGATCGGGATGCAATTGATGCTTTACAAGCTTGCTTCCCGGCTGGAACAGTTGCCGGTGCGCCCAAAATCCGCGCGATGCAATTGATTTACAAATACGAACAGCTTCGTAGAAATGTCTATGCAGGCGCAGTCGGTTACTTTGATTTTTCCGGCAACCTGGATATGTGTATTGCTATCAGAACATTATTTGCAAAAGGAAAAACATTGTACTGGCAAGCCGGAGCCGGTATTGTCGCTGACAGCACTCCCGAACTTGAAGCAAAGGAAATTAGAAACAAAGCCGCAGTATTGCTAAACGCATTACAATATGCAGAGGTGATTGATGAAAATATTAGTAATTGATAATTACGATTCGTTCACCTATAATCTTGTACAGCTTGTAGGAAGATTTGAAAAAAATATTCTTGTGAAAAGGAATGATGAGATCACTGAACAAGAAATCAAATCGTTAAATCCCGATAAAATTATTATCTCTCCTGGACCCGGTAGACCCGAAGACTCCAATATTTCTTTAGCTGCTCTTCAAAAGTTTGGAGTGAAAATTCCTGTACTGGGGGTATGTCTCGGACACCAGGCTATTGGTATTTCATTTGGCGCTAAGGTAATAAAAGCCAAAATTTTGATGCACGGCAAGACTTCACTTATTCAACATGATAATAAAACCATCTTCAAAAATGTTCAGCAAAACTTTGAAGCGACACGTTATCATTCACTTATTATCGAAAAGGGATCGATCCCCTCTTCACTGGAAATAACCTCGTGGACAGACGATGGCGTTATCATGGGTATCCGCCACAGGACTTTTCCGATTGAAGGGATCCAATTTCATCCTGAATCTATTTTAACTGTTGAAGGGAAATCTATTATAAAAAACTGGTTGTCTTTATGATAAAAAACATTTTAGAAAAAGTAATCGCAAAACAACATCTTACATTTGATGAATCGTTCAAAGTAATGAACAGCATAATGAACGGCGAAGTAAATAACTCGCAACTTGCCGGTTTACTCATCGGCTTGAAATCAAAAGGGAAATCATCTACAGAAATTGCCGGCTTCGCTTCCGCAATGAGAGAAAGAAGCACAAAAATTAAAACGAACGGCAAAACAACAATTGATGTATGCGGTACGGGGGGCGACAATTCCGGCACCTTCAATATTTCTACTGCGGTGGCTTTTGTTGTTGCAGGGGCGGGAATAAGTGTCGCAAAGCATGGGAATAGATCCATTTCAAGTCTTTGCGGAAGCGCTGATGTTTTACAGGAACTCGGAATCAATATTAATTTAGCGCCCGAACAAGCAGAGAGTGCCTTGCACAAAATTGGAATTGCATTTTTATTTGCGCCAAATTTTCATCCGGCAATGAAACATGCTGCTCCGGTACGAAAAGAACTTGGAGTAAAAACTATTTTTAATATGCTCGGACCATTGACAAATCCAGCGGGAGTAAAACACCAGCTTATAGGGACGTTTGATGAACGGGCTGCGGAGTTAATGTGTGCTGCTGCCGAATATTTGGGATTTGAGAAAGTCTGTTTTGTTTGTACCAATAAACGTTTCGACGAAATTTTATTGAAAGGCGAAACCAAGGTCTTTGAATTTGATAGAAAATTAGGAACAAAAACTTATGTCATTTCAAATGAAACTTTTTCTTATCCAAAAGTACCGCTAGAAGAAATTGCCGGAGGAGATGCAAAAACAAACGCTGAAATTATTTTAAGTGTTTTAAAGGATAAAACGCTCAACGGAGCGTTTTATACAGTCTGTGCAAATGCCGCGATGGCATTATACATTGCAAACTATTCCAACGATCTCGAAGTATGTAAACTAGCCGCAGAAGCATCAATCCATTCCGATTTAGCTTATCAAAAATTAATCGCGTTAAGGGATTTTGCGGGATGAATTTTCTAAAAACCATAGTTGATGTAAAAAAACAAGAAGTTGATGAATTAAAACGGAAGTTTTCGATCTCATCTTTTCGCGATTTTGAATTTTATTATCAGAAGTCTCTTCCCTTTTCTCCGGCGCTGCAAAAAGAAAAAGCAATCGCCGTAATCGCCGAAATAAAAAAAGCGTCCCCTTCTAAAGGAATAATAAGAGAAAATTTTGATCATTTGAAAATAGCAAAGACTTACTTCGAGAACAATGTTGACTCGGTTTCAATTTTAACGGATGAGAAATTTTTCCGGGGAAATATTAATTACTTAAAGGATATCGCTCAATTTAAAACAGCGCCGCTTCTGCGTAAAGATTTTATAATTGATGAGTTGCAAATTCACCAGGCTAAGGCTTTCGGTGCAGACGCAATTTTATTGATTTGTGAAGCGCTTGATAAATCAGTAATACCTGAATTAACTTTGTGCGCAAATGAAATTGGTCTTGAGGTACTATTGGAATTGCATTCAGAAAAACAACTTGATAAAATTAACCAAAACATAAATAAAATTATTGGAGTGAATAACAGAGACCTTGAGTCCTTTGACGTCAATTTGAAAACCTCGATCAATTTACGGCAATCTTTTAACGAAGATATAATTTTTGTTTCGGAAAGCGGAATAACGACACAACAAGATATTTTTGAATTAAAACAGATCGGTGTGCATGCTGTTTTAGCAGGCGAACATTTCATGAAGCAAATAAATATCCATTCAGCAATCCATGAATTCCAAACCTGGTGCGGCTATGAAAGTTAAAATCTGCGGAATAACCAATATTGAAGATGCTTTGCTTGCAGAACAACTTGGCGCTGATGCAATTGGTTTTATTTTTTACAAGGCGAGCAAGAGGTATGTTGCCCCCGAAAGAGCAAAAATGATTTCGCAAGAACTTTCTGCGTTTACGTTGAAAGTCGGAGTTTTTGTAAACGAACCGGTTGAAGAAATTAACCGGATTGCAGCAATTGTTAAACTAAATTTAATTCAACTGCACGGAGAAGAACCTCCTGAGATGATTTCAAAATTTAATTTTCCTTCAATTAAAAGTTTTAGAATAAGTGAAGGTTTTGATTTTTCTCGGCTTGAAGCTTATTCATGCACAAATTTTTTATTGGATACTTTTTCTACAGACCAATATGGCGGAACAGGCAAAACGTTTACCTGGAATAATATTCCGCCATCCATGAGAAAGAGAATAATTGTTGCCGGTGGAGTTTCAGAAAAAAATGTCAAAGCGATTTTCACAAATATTAATCCTTACGCCGTTGATGTTTCCTCATCTCTTGAAGAATATCCGGGCAAAAAAGATCAAAATAAAATGAAACGTTTTTTTAAAATAATAAATCAATTAAGGAGTAAATAGATGTTAATTGTAATGAACCTTACTGCAACGGATGAGCAAGTTGCCGACGTTCGAGAAAAAGCTAAAGTGAACAAATGCAGCTCGCACATTATCTATGGAGAGTCCAAAATAGCGATTGGAATTACCGGCGAAACCCGCGCTCTTTCTGTTGATGACTTCATTTTGATGGATGGCGTAATTGACGCGATGCGCGTTTCAAAAAATTACAAACTCGTCAGCCGTGAAATGAAAGCAGAAGATACCATCATTGATTTCAATGGAGATAAAGTAGGGAATGGGTTTCTACAAATTATTGCCGGACCTTGTTCTGTTGAGAGCCGCGACCAAATCTTCGACATCGCCGGACAATTAAAAGAAATGGGGATTAAATTTTTTAGAGCGGGCGCTTACAAACCCCGATCAAGTCCTTACGCATTTCAGGGAATGAAAGAGAAAGGATTAGAACTTCTTGCAGATGTTAAAAAAGAGTTCGGGTTTCACATTGTTACCGAAGCAAAAGATACCGAAACCCTTGCGCAAGTGGTTGAAGTTGCAGACATCATTCAAATCGGGGCGCGCAATATGCAGAATTATTCTTTACTTGAAAGAGTCGGACAAATACAAACACCGATTTTTCTCAAAAGAGGAATGGCTGCTTCAATTGAAGATTTATTTATGAGCGCGGAATATATTTTGTCTCAGGGCAATTTTAATGTTATCCTTTGTGAACGCGGTATCAAAACCTTTGAAACAGCCACTCGCAATACATTAGATTTAAATGCAGTTCCGGTTATAAAAAAGAATACACATCTTCCAATTTTTGTTGATCCATCACATGGCATTGGGATACGCGATAAAGTTGCTCCTATGGCAATGGCTGGAGTCGCATGCGGTGCAGATGGCTTGATGATTGAAGTTCATGCACACCCAGAAAAAGCTCTTTCAGACGGTATTCAATCATTAACTCCACAGCAGTTTAAATCATTGCTAAACAAAATTCAGCAATTAGCACCAATAGTTGATAAGAAGTTTTGACGAGTATGGAAAAGAAAAACTACCAGTTTCCGGATGCGGCGGGACATTATGGAAAATACGGTGGAAAATTTGTCCCCGAAACATTAATAGCTCCGCTTCAAGAATTGGAAGAAATTTATCAACTTGTAAAGGATGATCCTTCTTTTCAATTTGAATTAATGCAGCTTCATAAAGATTATAGCGGAAGACCAACTCCGCTGACTTTTGCTGGGCGATTAACAAAACATTTCAGCAAAGCAAAAATATATTTGAAGCGGGAAGATTTATGTCATACCGGCGCGCATAAAATTAATAATGCGCTTGGACAAATTCTGCTGGCAAAAAAATTAGGAAAGAAGCGCATCATTGCCGAGACTGGAGCCGGGCAGCACGGAGTTGCTGTTGCAACCGTTTGCGCAAAATTCGGATTGAAGTGCGTTGTTTATATGGGCGAGGTTGATACGCAGAGACAAAGCCTGAACGTGTTCAGAATGAAACTGCTTGGCGCGGAAGTAATCCCCGTAACTTCCGGAAGCAAAACTCTGAAAGACGCTACCAATCAAGCGATACGCGATTGGGTTACCAATGTGAAAGACACCCATTACATCATCGGCTCGGTTGTTGGTCCCCATCCCTATCCAATGATAGTTAGGGATTTTCAAGCGATTATCGGGTATGAAACAAAAGAGCAAATTCAGCAGAAGGAAAATCGTTTGCCTGATTATCTTGTGGCTTGTGTCGGCGGTGGAAGTAATGCAATGGGGATTTTTTATCCCTTTTTAAACGATAAACAAATAAAAATGATTGGCGTTGAAGCAGCCGGTTACGGTTTAAATACCACAAAACATTCAGCAACGTTAACACTTGGTCGCGAAGGAATTTTCCATGGAATGAAAACTTACCTTCTTCAAAATAAAGATGGACAGGTTGAAGAAGTCCACTCTATTTCCGCCGGGCTTGATTATCCAGGAGTGGGTCCCGAGCATAGTTTGCTAAAAGATATTTCGCGTGTTAAGTACGTTTCTGTAACCGATGACGAAGCGCTCGAAGCAACTAAATTGATGACAGAGCGCGAAGGAATTCTTCCTGCACTTGAAACCGCTCATGCAATCGCCTATTTAAATTATTTAATGCCGAGTACATTGAAGAATGAAATTGTTATTGTGAATATCAGCGGACGCGGAGATAAAGATTTGAACACCATCATTGAAAATTTGGGGAAGACAAAATGATCAAAAAGTATATTGAAGAAGTAACCGCCCGAAGGGAAAAAGTTCTCTCAATTTTTCTAACCGCCGGATTTCCGCACAAAAATGACTTTGTACATCTTGCAGAAAAAGTTTTGCAGGCAGGTGCAGACATGCTCGAAATCGGAATTCCTTTCAGCGACCCGCTCGCGGATGGACCGGTAATCCAATATTCATCGCAAACTGCATTAGAGAACGGCGTTACTATTCAGGATGCATTTCACTTTGCAGAAGAAATCAGAAAGAAATCCGATAAACCTCTGATCGCCATGACGTATGCGAATATCGTCTCAAATTATGGAATTGATAAATTCGTAACCGATGCTTCTTTATCGGGATTCAATGGAGTTATTATTCCTGATCTGTCTTTAGACGAATATGACAAATTCATCACTTTTCAAAAAGAAGATTTTGATATAATCCTGCTGGCAACGCCAACTTCTTCAGAGAAAAGAATAATTGCACTCGATGAGAAAAGCAAGGGGTTTGTTTACTATGTAAGCGTAACCGGAACAACCGGAACGAGAAATGGTTTTACCAATGAAGATATTTCGGCAATGCAAAAAAACCGCAAACTGATCTCGCAGAATAAAATGTTAGCAGGGTTTGGTATTTCTTCAGCTGAAAATATTTTACAGATTCAAGATTTTTGCGACGGAGTAATTGTGGGGAGCGCGGTAATTAAAAAATTAATCAATAATGAAAGTTATGATTCGGTTGCATCTTTCGTTTCTGAATTAAAAAAAACTTGCAGAATAAGAGAGTAAAGAAGAATTGCAACGAAAAGAAATTGATTAGATTACGAATGTAAGTTTGAGTGAACGTATGAATGCATGAATGACTGAGAGTTCATGCTTAATTAATTTTTATGCTTCAATAATTATCCTTCAACGATTCAACCCTTCAACCCCCTCAACATTTTTCAATCTCCCTCAGGTTTTGCTTCAGTAGATTTCGTAAATTCATAAAGACATGTATCGCCAATCCGTTTAAAAGGCTCCTTGCCAAACCCTTCAACATCTTTTTTCAAAGTTTGAATTGAACGCTCAACTATAAAATAGCCTTCTTCTGAAAGCAAATTATTTCCAAAAACATATTTAACAACCTCATAAATAGAATATTGGAAAAACGGTGGGTCTGCAAGAATTAAATTAAAGCGTTTATCGGTCGTATATTTAGCAAATTGCACTGCATCGCTTTTCACTATTTCACAGCTCTCTTCAAGATTCAGAGATTTGATATTCTCCAAAAGATTTTTATAAATAGGATAATTTTTTTCGATGAAGGTTACGTTTGATGCTCCACGGCTAATACTTTCAAACCCCAGGGCACCGGAGCCGGCAAAAAAATCAAGAACGGAGATTCCGTCAAAATCAATTTTGTTGTGTAAGAGATTAAAAATTGTCTCCCGAACTTTATCTGTAGTAGGGCGAGTAAGATTGGAATCGGGAGCTTTGATCATCCGCCCCTTTAAGGATCCTGAAATGATTCGAAGTTTCACTATTCTAAACGGAAAGCTATTCCAGCCGCAGCGGCGAAAGAATGTGCTTTCTCCCTAAAATATTTTTCATTCTGAAAATCTTCAGCGATGCTGAACTGGATGAAAGGATTTACAGAGTAACAAGGAATCTGAAGTTGTTCTTCTATATGAGTGATAAATGAAATGGTTACTTCATCTCCTCCGAAAAAACATTTATTAATTTTATATTCGGATAAGTCAATTGGGATTTCACGAGCAAGAATTGTCTTAATTTCATTTACGAAATCAGCCTTATTTTTCAGAGAAAAAACTTTCATAAAAATCGGTTTTTGCTCAAATAAAAGCTCGAAAGAAACTAAAGGATCATCAAAATAAATACTGCCCGTGATTCCCTTTTCCTGTTTCTTGTCTATAAGTTGAACGCTTTTATCAAAAGCAAAATGATCGCAATCTACTGTTGTCAAGAGTAAATTATTCCTATCGCAAAAAGTATAAAGTAAATCAATTATTCTTTTCTCTAACGCTATCACAATTGCTTTGGGTTCTTTGACGAAGATTGATTTCACCATCTCGTAAAACTGAAATTGATATTCGGCTTCATTTTTAAATGGATAGAGTACGGAGAACTCCCACCTAAATTGGTCTTCAAGATCATTCCGCATAAGCGTGTTGTCATAGGGGATTTGAAAAAACGTAAAACAGTGCAGCGGCAATGTAAAAGAAACTTCGGTAGTGGAGATCAATCCCTTAATCAGTATTTCGTTAAAAGCACTTTGGATTGTTAATAATAATTTTGTGTCCTTATCTGTTTCATAATGAAGAGGTTCATCAAAATAAACTTCATCAAGAGTATTGATACGATAGTAATTGTCAGCAAAAACAAGTTCAACGATCTGTAACCTGTTTTCGGAAAGATTTAAACTGAGCCTATTTGGTAATGGTTTCATGCAGATAATTTAATTTAATAATTATAAATATAGGTGAAGTCATAGAAACTTTCCAAAGCGGCAAAAAACAAATTACTTAAACGTGATAAATGGCTGAAGTTTTGATAGTTTCTTTTCACCTATTCCTTTGATATTCAAGAGTTCATCCAAAGATTTTATAATACCGACACGTTTTCTATAAGCAATGATTTGTTCTGCTGTTTTGAAACCAATTCCCGGAAGAGTAGTGAGTTGAGTTACGGAAGCTGTATTAAGATTCTGTTTCCCGGTAACTGTTTTCTTTACGTAGGGATTTTTTTCATTGCCTTTTGCTATAAAAGACTTTTCGTTTCGAAAAAGAGTTTTGGATTCTATTAACGCCGTATCTATCTCCTGGTTTTTGAAATAAGCGAATAAACTATCTTCCTTAGCATAGGAAAATTTCTTTGCTTCGTACGCGGGAAGTGATTTATAATATTTCACTCCACCACCTAAACAAATCATAGAGATCACAAAGAGAAATATTTTCACTTCAGTTTCAGTTAACGAAGTCAGCCGGGAAAGTTTTTTTATCACGGCTAACTTTCCAGCTTTATTTCATAAACAAAAACTGAATTACAATCCGAACCTTTTAAAGAAATTTTTGTCATCACTCCCTGAACTTAATTTAATATTTGGCATATCTAAAAGCTCTTTTAATAACTCTCTCTCCTTAGCAGAAATTTTCTTCGGAACAGCAATGTTTACGCGGACAAGTTGATCGCCTGCGCCGTGTTGATTTAAATGCTGAATTCCTTTTTCACGCATTCGAAGAAGTTTGCCCGGTTGAGTTCCTCCATCAATTTTCAACTTTGCCTTTCCATTTAAAGTCGGCACTTCCACTTCGGTTCCAAGAACAATTTCAGGGAAGCTCAAGAAGAGGTCATAGAGGATATCATCCCCTTCACGTTTAAAATATTCGTGGAGGGTTTCCTGAAACACCACGATAATATCTCCTGCCGAACCACCGCGTAAACCGGCATTTCCCTGCCCGCGCAAGGTCATATAATTTCCATCAGAGACGCCTGCCGGAACGTCAATTTTAATGGTTACTTCTTCCTGTTTTCTTCCATCGCCAACACAGGCTCTACAAGGTTTATCAACAACCGTTCCCTCTCCGTTACAATTTGAACAGGGCTGAATGTTGACAAATTGTCCGAAGACTGAACGGGAAACACTTCTGACTTCACCCGCACCATTACATACTGAACAAGTTTTGGTCGAACTTCCTCCATCGGAACCAGTGCCTTTGCATGATTCGCAGATGACATATTTTTTAATTTTGATTTTTTTTGAAACGCCGCTCGCTATTTCTTCAAGGGTAACTTTTAAGGTAACGCGCAAATCAGAACCGGGTGTTCCGGTGGACCGCCTTCTGCCTCGACCGCGTGAAGAGGTCTGACCGAAGAAATCATCAAAGATTGAAGAGCCGCCAAAAATATCAGAGAAGTGAGAAAAAATATCGTTTACATTTGAAAAGCCGTGGAAATCCTGCCCGCCGTGCAAACCGCTATGTCCAAATTGATCATACCGTTGTCTCTTTGTGGCGTCACTTAGTACTTCATACGCTTCGGAGGCTTCTTTAAATTTATCTTCAGCTTCTTTATTGTCAGGATTTCTATCAGGGTGAAACTGCATAGCAATTTTTCTGTAAGCTTTTTTAATTTCGTCTGCGGAGGCAGTTTTAGCAACTCCCAAAATCTCATAATAGTCCCGCTTATTCATAATTGCTCTTCTTTCGTTGTTTCATCAGGAGCAGTATCCTCAACATGAAAATCCTCATTAACAATAACTTTTGAGTGGCGAATTACTTTATCCTGATAGAGATAGCCGGTTTCTAATTCATCGAGAACAATATGCGGCGGTTGTTGTTCGTCTTTTTGCTGGAGCAATGCTTCATGAAAATGGACATCAAATGGTTTACCGACTGTATCAATTTTTTTAACTCCCTGATCATCAAGAATTTTCATCAACTTCTCGTAGATGAGTTTAATCCCATCGGTGACAGAAGAATTTTCTTCCGATTCCGCGAGATGTTTCAGCGATCTTTCAAAATCGTCAACAACGGGGAGAATTTTTTTTATAAAATTTTCGGCGGCATATTTGAACAGGTTTGAAAATTCGGTCTCGGTTCTTCTTTTATAATTATCAAACTCGGCAATCTTTCTAAGTAGCCTGTCCTGTAATTCATTTTTTTCAGTTTCCGCTTTTTTAAAATTTAATTTCAATTCCTCAATTTCCTTTTCTTTATTTTCAACAGAAAGATCAACGTGCAATTCTTCTAAGTCTGCAGTTATTTCTGTTTCAGTAGTTTGTGAATCCAAGTTTTCTCCATTCTTTATTTGTTCATCATTTTGAGTATCAAACTGATCTTTTTCATCCGGCATTTATTTTCTCCGACCTTATCTTTGTGTAAAATATCCTGTTAATATATTTGAGACATAATCTATTATTGAAATGATTTTTGCATATTCCATCCGTTTTGGACCAACAATGCCAAGGGTTCCACTACTTTCGCCAATTTTATAATCTTTTGTGATAACGCTGTATTCTTCCATTTTCATATTTGGAATTTCTTTCCCGATTGAGACTGAGATTTCTCCATTTTTACCTTCAGAAGATTGCTCAAGAATGTGTATGATAATTTCCTTCTCCTCCAGCAGTTCGATAACGCCCTGAATTCTTCCCGGAGTTTCAAATTCAGGCTGCTTGATAATATTTTTCGTTCCGGAAAGAAAAAGTTTTTCATCTTTTTTCGCACCCATAAATATTTTATCAACCGAATCAATGAAAAGAGTTATCACCGGCTTTTCTTTTTGATTAATATCACGAAACCTTTCCTGGAATGTCGCGCGTATTTCAGAAAGCGGAAGTCCGCCTAATCTCTCATTTAACAACTGTTGAACAGAATAAATATTCTCCTCTTCGAATTCCGTATTGTATTCAAGAGTTATAGTTTTCACCAATCCCGATTTAATTGAAACTACCACCAAGAGTCTAGTGGAAGAAATTGTGACAAGCTGTATTCTTTCTAAAATTCCTGTCTCCAAACTCGGGTATAAGACACAAGCGATCTGATTTGTGATACTCGATAACAATTTAGAGGTTAAAGAAAGAAGTTCTCCAGTTTCACCAAAAGGCTGTTCAAATGAGTGTTTGATTTTTCTTTTATCAATTTTGTTTAAATGCTCCAACTCCATGAGAGAATCAACATAAACCCTGTACCCTTTATCTGTTGGCATTCTGCCGGCAGAAGTATGGGGATGATTTATAAAACCGCTCTCCTCTAAATCGGCCATAATATTGCGAACAGTTGCCGGTGATAGCCCAATTTGATATTTTTTGGAAATATTTCTTGAGCCGACCGGTGACGCGGTCAAAATAAATTGTTGAATAATGAGGCGGAGAATATTCTTTTCCCGCTCGTTTAAGAGTTCATGCACAGTATTATTTTTATTTGTTTCTGTAAATATAATGATTAACCGCCGATTTTTGAAGGCATTGCAAAATCCCCCTCATGGGTATCAAATTTACGAATCTTTACAAGATTTAGATGCAAAAATCTTATTTTAGAATCAGACTTTCTAAATTTTACTTCAGCGATTTAAAAGGACTTTCAGTGGAACTAACTTATAAAACAGCCGGTGTTGACATTAAAGCCGGCGAAGAAACAGTAAAAAAAATAAAGGGATTTGCAAAATCTACTTTTAACGAAAATGTTTTAAGCGATTTGGGCTTATTTGGCGGTTTTTTCGAATTTCAAAAAAACGTTTACGCTGAGCCGGTTCTCGTCTCCAGCGTGGATGGAGTTGGAACGAAACTCAAAGTTGCGATCGCTATGAATGTTCATTCTACGATTGGACAGGATTTGGTAAATCATTGTGTAAATGATATTGCTGTTTGTGGCGCTAAACCACTTTTCTTCTTGGACTATTTAGCATTTGGGAAATTAAATCCCGAAACCGCTTCATCAATTGTTGAAGGATTCTCTGTTGCGTGCAAACAAAATGGCTGTGCCTTAATTGGAGGTGAAACCGCTGAAATGCCGGGTGTTTATCAAAATAATGATTACGACATGTCAGGAACGATAGTTGGCGTTGTTGAGAAGAAAAAAATAATAAACGGAAAAAGAATTCTCAAAGGGGATGTGCTGCTCGGGTTTGTTGCCAACGGGCTACACACCAATGGTTACTCGCTTGCCAGAAAAGTTCTTGAAATATTTTCATTCGATCAAAAATTTGATGACTTAGAATTACCCTTGGGAGAAGAGCTTCTCCGTGTTCATAAATCCTATTTAAATTTAATTACTCATTTGAAAAAAGAAGCCGATATTCACGGATTTTCCCATATCACCGGTGGTGGAATTGTTGGAAATACTAAAAGGATCATTCCGGATGGAAGTGATCTTAAAATTGATTGGACAGCTTGGGAACTTCCGTATCTTTTTAAATTGATCCAAAAAACCGGCTCGATTTCTGACCAGGAGATGAGAGCAGCTTTTAATTTGGGCATAGGGCTTATTGCTGTTGTTGCTAAAGACGAAGTTGATAAAATAATAAACGCCTCTATAGCATTGAACGAAACCGCTATTCTCCTCGGAGAAGTTATCTAACAATTACTGAAAAGAATTCCATGTTTATAGACACTCACGCACATCTTTTTTACCCTAACTTTCAAGAAGATCTCGAAAAAGTTTTACAAAATGCAAGAAATGCAAAAATAGATTACATCTTAATTCCGGCAACCGACTTACTCACATCCGTTAAAGTAATTGAACTTATAGATAAACACGAGATGCTGTTTGGCGCTGTCGGTATTCATCCGCATGATACAAAAGATTGGAATGACAGTAATCTTCCCCGGTTAAAAGAATTGGCACAGCACAAAAAAATTGTTGCAATCGGAGAAATCGGATTGGATTATTTTTATGATTTCTCTCCGAAAGAAAAACAGATTGTAGCTTTCCGGAAGCAGCTTGAGCTTGCAATATCTTTGAACCTGCCGGTCATCATCCATAACCGCGAAGCTGATGAAGATGTATTTTCAATTGTTGCAGAATTTTCCAAACAAGGCTTACGCGGACAATTTCATTGCTTCAGTGGTAGTTTGAAAGATGCGCTCTTAATTACGGAAATGAATTTTTCTCTTTCCTTTACCGGTAATATTACTTTTAAAAAGACCGATGAACTTCGAACCGTTGTATCCAAAGTTCAGCTTCAACATTTACTGCTTGAAACCGATTCCCCCTTCATGACTCCTGTTCCCTACCGCGGTAAAAGAAATGAACCGGCAAACATTCCGTTGATCGCGCAAAAAATTGCCGAACTACATAATGTTTCCGTAGAGGAAGTTGGGCGGATTACTACGTTTAATGCGTTCAAGCTTTTTGGTGTCGGAGAAAAAGCCGGAACAAGTTTCACTTATAAACTTGGGAACTCTCTTTATATCAATATCACAAACCGCTGCAACGCCTGTTGTTACTTTTGCGATAAAGACGGTGATGCAGTGATAAATGGCTATAATTTGAAAATGAAAAAGGGTGATGAACCGCCTGCGGAAATTTATATTAATGAAATCGGCGACCCAAAACAATTTAGTGAAATAGTTTTTTGCGGTTACGGCGAACCTACCATCCGCTTTGAAGTAGTGAAACAAATTGCAAAATATGTGAAAGATAACGGCGGCAGAACCAGGTTGAATACTAACGGTCATGGAAATATCATCAACAAAAGAAATATCGTTCCCGAGCTTGCAAATCTTATTGATGTAATTTCGATCAGTTTGAACTCATCAGACGAAAATCAATATGCGTCAATTATGAAGGTGGAGAAAAATCATTTTACGGCGATGAAAAATTTCGCATCGCAGGCTAAAGAGTATGTTAATAAAGTTGTGCTTACGATTGTCTCCATTGATGAAGTTGAAGTTGAAAAAGCCAGGAAACTTGTAGAAGAAGAAATCGGGGTCGAATTTAGAATAAGGAAATTTTTTTAAGATGGCACAAAAAATTCTCTCCGCAGTTATTTTATTTACTCTTGTGCTTTACACACAAACCACCCAAAAGAACATCACCTTAAAATTGGATAGTTTGACTTCCGCATCTTTCTTTGATACCGCGGCAATTTCAGTTGATATTTTTGATCTCACAGCAAATAGAAAACTTTATCAGAAAAATAATACAATGCTTATGCATCCAGCTTCAAACATGAAGATACTCACTTCTGCTGCAGGATTGCTTTTCCTGGGGCAAGATTTCTCTTTCGAAACCTCCCTCTATTACGATGGATTTATCAGCGACTCAACACTCTTCGGAAACTTATTTTTCGTCGGTGGCTGCGACCCTGATTTTACTTCTGCCGATTTACAAGTTTTAGTTTCATCAGTAAAAAACCTGGGAGTGAACCATGTTGAAGGAAATATTTACGGCGATGTTTCAATGCTTGATTCACTTTTCTGGGGAAACGGCTGGATGTGGGACGATGATCCATCAACCGATTTTCCATATCTCACTCCACTCACAATCAATGATAACGCGGTTAAAGTCCTTGTACAACCAACTGAAAACGGTAGCGCGCCAAAAGTACTTCTTGAACCGGCAACAAATTATTTAGAAATCGAAAATTTGGCGATGACAAATACTGCTGGACGAACCTCACTTGAAATCACCAGAGATTTTGTCAACAGAAAAAATAATATCATTGTCAAAGGAGACATTAATCGAAGCGACCATGATTTCAAATATGAAATTAACATTTTTAACCCGGAAAAATATTTTTTATCATTAGCAAAAGAAGAATTAGAAAGGAACGGGATCGGTTTTATCGGCTCTATAAACACGTTGCGTTTGCCTGGAAATGCAAAACATCTCTTTACTATCAGAAGAAAATTTACAGACGTTATCGCTAACCTGAACAAACAAAGCGATAATCTCAGCGCCGAAATGACGCTTCGAGCATTGGCATATAAGTTCTACGGAAAGCCGGCAACTCCCATGAATGGAATTCTTCTTGTTGATAGTTTGATTACAATAGCGGGAATGGTGCCGGACAATTACAGGATTGTTGATGGCAGCGGAGTTTCCCACTACAATCTTGTTTCAACCGAACTGCTCAATGCAGTTTTAATATATTTATATTTCCAACAGCCTGAATTGTATAAAACATTGTCACTATCTTTCCCATTAGCCGGAGTTGATGGAACTCTTAGGCGAAGAATGCGAGGAACTTTGGCGGAAAATAATGTGCGAGCTAAAACCGGAACCATAAGCGGTGTTTCTGCCCTTTCAGGTTACGTTACAACAAAAAATGATCACCAACTTTCTTTTTCAATGATGATCCAAAATCATGTTAGAAAAACAAGCCGCGCCATCTATTTTTTGGATAGTATATGCGCTCTCTTATCAGAATTGGAATAAGAAATGTTTCTTACTTTCAAAGATATTTCTGTATTTGTAAAGAAAAATTTTAGAAGATCAAATCCGGGTAAACCGGGTATCTTTTTTCTGCATGGATTTGGCGGGTCTTCCGGCGATTGGGAAGAAATTATTTCTCTTCTTGGTTCTGATTTTCAACTCATTGCAATTGATCTGCCTGGTTTCGGCAAAAGCAGCAAACCGGATAACACTAAATTCTATCAAACTAAATTTCTTGTGCAATTAATTAGTGATATTTCATACAGACTGAAATTAACCGGTGTCGTCCTCACCGGTTATTCAATGGGGGGAAGGCTTGCATTGCAATTCGCCAACAAGTATCCCGGGAAAATTAAAGCATTAATTTTAGAAAGTAGTTCACCCGGGCTCAAAACTAAATTAGAGCAAAAAGTAAGACGAAAATATGATGCTGATCTGATCTCATTTATTAAGAATAATACTTTAATAGATTTTTTTACGTTCTGGCAGAATCAACCTCTTTTTGCTTCTCAAAAGAATCTTCCACAAAAAAAACAAATTTCAACTCTAAAGAAGAAAACCAGGTCAAATTCGAAAACCGGATTATCAAACTCTTTGAGATGTTTTGGTCAAGGTGAAATGAAAAATCTATGGTGTGCACTGCCGGAAATTAAAATTCCCACATTGTTACTTTCTGGCAGCCTTGATGCAAAATACACAGCAATTCAAAACGAAATGGAAACACTTTTTCCAAATTCGATACACAAAATAATTGAAGATGCCGGACACAATCTTCATCTGGAAAAACCGAAGGTTTTTGTAAATTTGATAAGAGAATTTTTACAAACTTTGAAATGATAAAACTAGAAAATGGATTTTCAATGAAATTAAATTGGATCAAAGCCAAAGACTATAAAGATATTCTTTATGAAAAAATGGGCGGCATCGCAAAAGTGACCATTAACCGACCCGAGGTACGCAACGCATTTCGTCCCGAAACGGTAATTGAAATGTTAGATGCTTTTAACGATGCACGTGAAGATCAATCAATTGGAGTGGTTTTGTTAACAGGAAAAGGACCTGCAAGCGATGGCAAATATGCATTTTGTTCCGGCGGTGACCAACGAATCCGCGGAGATCAAGGTTATATCGGCGGCGATGGTATTCCCCGTTTAAATGTACTCGATCTGCAAAAACTTATTCGAAGTATTCCAAAACCGGTTATTGCTTTAGTTGCCGGTTATGCAATCGGCGGGGGGCATGTTTTACATGTTGTCTGCGACTTAACCCTTGCAGCCGATAACGCAGTCTTCGGACAAACCGGTCCTAAGGTCGGAAGTTTTGATGGAGGTTTCGGTGCAAGTTATTTAGCCAGGCTCGTTGGTCAAAAACGTGCGCGTGAAATTTGGTATTTGTGCCGGCAGTATAATGCTTCTGAAGCATATGAAATGGGATTGGTCAATAAAGTTGTCCCTGTTGATCAGTTAGAAGATGAAGGCGTACAATGGGCAAAAGAAATTTTGGAGATGAGCCCTCTTTCTCTTCGCCTATTAAAATCTGCATTTAACGCTGAGCTTGATGGGCAACAGGGAATTCAAGAACTTGCCGGAAATGCTACGTTGCTTTATTACATGACCGAAGAAGCGCAAGAAGGAAAGAAAGCTTATTTGGAGAAACGAAAACCTAACTTCAACAAATATCCAAAGCTTCCCTAATGACTAAAAGAAAATATTCAACTTTTGAAATTTGGTTTCTTGCAAGTAGACCAAAAACTTTATTTGCAGCTTTTGTGCCTGTCATTGTTGGCGCATCTTTGGCTTTTGCTGAGGGGAAATTAAATCTCACGGCTTCAATCGTTGCCCTTCTCTGCTCAATACTTTTTCAAGTCGGTGCAAATTTTACTAATGATCTCTACGATTTTCTGAAAGGCGCCGATACGGAAAAACGAATCGGTCCCATACGCGTTCTCAATGCTGGGTTAGTATCCCCTCGTCAAATGAAAATCGTTATAATTTATAACTTTGGGTTAGCATTTCTTCTTGGGCTTTATCTGGTTTATATCGCCGGCAATTTTATTTTGATTATCGGGTTACTTTCGATAATAGCTTCACTCGCATATACAGCGGGACCTTATCCCCTGGCTTATCATGGACTCGGAGAACTTTTTGTTTTTCTTTTTTTTGGTTTCGTAGGAACGGTAGGAACATTTTTTGTCAATACAAAAGAAATATCCACCATCGCATTTATTGCTGCAATTCCAGTTGGTGCATTAATAACTAATATTCTTGTTGTGAATAATTACCGGGATAGAGACCAGGATAAAGCTGCCGGGAAGAATACATTAGCGGTTACGTTCGGGCAAAGTTTTTCCCGATATGAATATGTGATCTTACTCTTTTCTTCGTTCTTTGTTCCCTTTCTCATGTACGCAAATTATAATTTTAGCTTCTGGATTTTTCTTCCCTACCTAACGCTTCCGCTTGCATATAAATTAATGCTTTCAATTTTTAAACAGAGCGGTATACAATTAAATTCAGCGCTTGAATTAACGGCGAAGTTTTCAGCTCTCTTCGGTTTCCTTCTTTCCCTTGGTTGTATTTTATGATCCGTCAGGGGTTTTTCTCTACTCCTTTTGCTCAATTTGAAAATCTTAGCAACAACAAATTTTTAGTCGTACACCATACCCTGGTGGAAAAATCTGAAATGTTGGATCTTTCTCTACTTCATCGAGTTGATCGAACGGGTGATTTCTTCTCTTTTACTTACGAACAAGTTTCTGAAGCGACAAAAGTCATTGCTTCGAAAATGCTTTCGGCAGGATTGACCAATCAGAAACTCGTACCAATTTTGATGACTAACTCTTTTGATCTTATTCTTAGTGTGATCAGTTTATGGCGAACCGGTGCAGTCCCCGTTCCGCTTAATGTTCATCTTCTTAAAAACGAACTGGAAGACAAAATAAATTTTCTCAATGCTGAATGCACCATTTGTGAAAACAATTTTGCTGATTATTTTCCTACCATAAAAAAGTTTGTCACCTCAAATACTTTTTCGGGTAATAAATTATTTCCAAACGATTTTAAAGACTCAGGTACAGCCGTTTTATTGTTTACATCAGGAACAAGCGGCAAACCAAAAGCCGTTCCATTGAGTTACAAAAATTTGTCCGCCGCATTTAAAACAGGAGACTCGATCTTCAACTTTTCTAAAAAAGATTCGTGGTATCTCAATCTGCCCCTCTATCATATCGGAGGATTTTCAATTCTTGTAAGGGCTATTCTTGCCGGTTCAAAGGTAATTCTTCCCGAGTCTAACGAATTCACCACCCTAAAGAGAAATTTGAAGATTTTAAAACCAACCCTTATATCGCTTGTCCCAACGCAGTTAAAACGTATTTGTGAAGATCCAACTCAACCAAATAAAGAGCTACGTGCTGCATTGATTGGCGGCGGATTTGCCGCCGATGCGATGCTTTCTACTGCTTCTAATCTGGGGTGGAAAATTTATAAAGTTTATGGCTCAACGGAAACCTCTGCCTTCATAACCATTCTAACTCCGGGAGATTTCGTTTGCAAACCAAAATCTATCGGGAAACCATTAAATCAAGTCGAGATTCAAATTTTCGACGCAAGAAAAAATGTCCTTCATCAAAATGAAATTGGTGAAATCGGAGTAAAGGCATTCTCCGTTTTTAAAGAATATTTTTCTAATACAGCGGATACAAGCTCTGCATTTTATAATGGCTTCTACTTGACCGGTGATTTTGGATATTATGATACCGATGGTTACCTCTATTTAGAAAACAGAAGAACCGATTTGATCGTTAGCGGTGGAGAAAACCTCTCACCTATTGAAATTGAAAAAGTACTTTTGCAATTCCAAAATGTAGATGAAGCATGTGTCTTCGGTATACCGGATAACAAATGGGGTGAAATTGTTGTTGCTGCCGTAGTTACAAAAGACAAGAGAAAAATTGATTTATCAGCATTAAAAATTTTTCTAAAGAGGAACCTACCTGCCTTCAAAATTCCGAAAAAATATTTTCAAGTAGAAGAACTGCCAAAATCCGCTATCGGCAAAATAAAACGCTCTGAAGTAAAAAAGCAATTCATAATATTTGCTTCATCTCATACTTCGCAATAGCTTTCTGAATACGATCCATCAAAGCTACACCAAGCCCTTCCTGCGGGATTGGTTCAATGAGGATACAGCCGAGCTGCAGCTCATCAAGCTTGTGAAGCGTGGAAAAAAGATTGGCAGCCGCTTCGCTTAGAGAACCTGAACGAGATAAAATAATTTCCTTTTCAAACTTAAATTTCGAATCATTCCCTTTAAAGAATATTGCACCAATTTTTTCATCTTTATACTTTTCAATATTCTCAATTGTTAAAATCCGAAGCGGTGTTTGAGGAGAATAATGGTAAGCCAGTTGTCCGGAAGAATTGGGCCGATCAGTTTTTTTGGGAAAGAGTGTAATCTCTCCAATTACTTCTCTAAGAGATTCAAGAGGAATTCCTCCCGGTCTCAATAACGTAACTTCTTCCTCTTCAACTAAAAGAATAGTGGATTCAATTCCAACGCTGCATTTACCGCCATCAAGGATCATATCAATTCTGTCGCCAAACTGCTTTTGAACGTGTCCGGCGCGGGTTGGGCTTAAATGGCCGAAAAGATTAGCGCTGGGAGCCGCAATTGGGGTATCGCTTTCTTTAATTAATTCCAGTGCAATCAAATTGTCAGGCATTCTAACCCCAACGTTAGGAAATCCACCTGTGACAATCTCGGGGACGTTTGGTTTTTTCGGTAAAACCAAAGTTAAGGGACCGGGCCAAAACTCCTGAATAAGATCATACACTTTGTCGCTCGGTATATTGCATACCGAATTAAGTCGGTCTTCATTTTCGATATGCAAAATAAGGGGATTAAAAGTAGGCCTATTTTTAACTTCAAATATCTTTGCAACAGCGACCGGGTTTAATCCATCAGCACCAAGCCCATAAACAGTTTCAGTTGGGAATGCGACCAACCCGCCGTTGCGGATAATTTGCGCAGCATATTTTATTTGTTCTCTGACCGTTTCTTCCATAATTCATTTATTTATTCTTGTAAATATACTCACTTGTAATGGTTGTTGCACAATAAGAAAAAGTAAAAATGTAGTTGTTGACTTTAATGATTAGAAAGTGAATTTTGCGGTTAGTTAATATTTTTATTAGCTGCTTTTAATTCACGAAAGGAATTTCTCATGCAAGTTGAAGAAGATTTGGTATGGATTTGCCAATATTGCGGGATTCATAACACCGTTGACGTTGATCTAACGATAAACGGAAAACAAGATTTTGTTGAGGATTGCCGCATCTGCTGCAGACCAAACAGAATCATTGTTCAAATAGACCAGGAAGAAAATATCTCCATTGAATCAAGATACATAGATGAATAGCATACTCCGGTGTTGGGATGGAGTGTTGTGCAGTTTTTTATTAATCCATTATCATCCTAAGGAAACTTGAACTTTCATCTTCATCCTCATTTGAAATATTTTTCTTCGTTTTTTCTTTCTCCATATCATCCATTCTTACATTTTTAAACCGATCGAACGTAAAACCAGGAGAGACCGATTCTTCTTCTTCAGACAATGTAGCTGCCGGGGATTTCAGATTAATGCGCGCAATTGTCGGTTCATCTAAATTCTCATTCTTCACTTCATCAAAATTAAATGAAAATGTTCTGGAGACTTGTTCATTCTTTGAACTTTTTTCCTGATTTTGAAAAAGCGAAGAAGATTTTTTACCAAAAGATTTTTTTGCATCATCAAACCCGGTTGCAATAACCGTGTAGGAGACGTAATCATTCATAGATTCTTTTTGAACGCATCCAAAGATCATATTACTTTCAGCGCCGGTGGCTTCGAAAATTACATTATTACCATCGTAGATTTCCTGCATTGTCAAGTTGCTCGATCCTGTAACATTTAAGAGAACGCTCTTTGCTCCTTTAATACTTATTCCGTCAAGCAATGGACTTGAGATCGCCTTTTGTGCGGCTTCAACAGCTCTGTTCTCGCCGCTTGCAATACCGCAGCCCATAATTGCAATACCGCTTTGATTCATCACCGAGCGAACATCCGCAAAGTCAACGTTTATCAATCCTTCAACGGTAATAATGTCGGCTATTCCGCGAGTTGCCTCATAGAGCAATTCGTTAGGTTTGTCAAACGCAGTGAAGGCATTTGTATTCTTATCTATTATCGAAATAAGGCGGTCGTTCGGAATAACAATAAGGCTGTCAACAAACTGCTTCAACTCTTGGATACCCGCTTCAGAGTTGAGCATACGTTGCTTCCCTTCCCAACGAAATGGTTTCGTAACAATTGCTACGACCAAAGCCCCTAAACTTTTTGCAATTGAAGCCACGATAGGGGCTGCGCCGGTTCCGGTTCCACCACCCATACCTGAGGTAACAAAAACCATATCTGCTCCACTCAAAACTTCCGCAATTTTTTCACGGTCTTCTTCAGCGGCTTTACGTCCAACATTAGGATCAGCTCCAGCTCCAAGTCCCTTGGTCATCTTGGTTCCAATCTGGACTTTGTGCTGGGCATCGTTACTTTCAAGCACTTGTGCATCAGTATTAACGGCAACGTACTCAACTCCGTTTAATCCTCTTTTTATCATAGATTCAACAGCGTTGCAGCCACCGCCACCCACACCCACAACTTTAAGTGAAGCGCCGGATGATTTTGAACGATCGATTGTAGCGAAATTAGCCATGTGATTACTCCATAGTTATTTTATAATTCATCAAAAAATTGACGGAAATTGTTCCAAAATTCTTTGGTTTTATTTTTTTTCTTTTTTGTATCTTTTTCAATAACTTCAATTGTTTCAACGGTACTCCCTGGAATACCACAAATCAAACCTGCAACCGTAGCAAATTCAGGTTTTTCGATTTCGGTCATACCTCCGGTGGCAATTTCAAGAGGGACACCAATTCTTGCCGGAAGACCGAAAACCTCTTCAGCTAATTCTGTAGTTCCACGAAGAAGAGAGCCGCCGCCGGTAAGAACTATCCCGGCTTTAATTTTATTCTTGAATCCCGAATTTTTTATTTCGTGATCAATTAGAGTAAAAAGTTCTCTCATCCTTAAACTGATTATCTGGGTAAGTAAACTAATCGGAACCCGTGTATTCCCTCTTGCACCGACGCCCTTAATTAAAATCTGCTCTTCTTTTATTATAGCAGTTTCAGTTGCGTATCCAAATTGCTTTTTTAAAGTCTCAGCTTCTTCAGTAACAACACCGAGGGTTTCTCTGATATCGTTGGTAACCTGGTAACCGGCTACACCAAAGACTTTCGAATGTTTAATTGCCTTACGATGGATAACAGCTATATCCGTGGTTCCTCCGCCAATATCAATCAACAAAACTCCAAGATCCCTTTCACTATCGTCTAATACCGATGAACTTGAAGCGATCGGCTGCAAAATTAATTGTTGAATTTGCAAACCAGCCCGTTCAACTGATTTTCTGATATTTTGAATCGCCGGAATTGATGCTAAGACCACATGATTAGTTGCCTCCAGGCGGGAACCCGACATCCCAATAGGATTTTCAATTCCACCTTGGTAATCAACAAAAAATTCTTCGGGAATAATATGAAGTATCTGACGATCGGAAGGTATTCTTATCGTATGAACATCAGCTTCGAGCCGATCAAGATCTTCTTTTGTAATTTCATGCTCTTCATTTGTTATCGTAACATAATTTCTATGCCGCATACTTGTAATATGTTCACCGGCTACACCAACATTTACCGCCGGAAATTTAAGCCCTGCTCTATTGGATGCAATAGAAACTGCCGCTTTAATAGCCTCGGCAGTTTTAGAAATATTAGCAACTAACCCTCGGTGCAGTCCTTCGGATGGAGCAACTCCAAAGCCGAGGATTTTAAAACGATCGCTGTCAGTTTTTTCAGCGATGACCGCACAAACTTTTGTTGTACCTAAATCTAAACCGGCAATAATCTGTTTTTTCATTTATATTCCCGCGTTCTCATCTGTACCGATAAAAATATTACCGGCATACCGAAGGTCGATATAATTTGTATTTGCCAAAGAGATTCTGTTTCCTATCTGTTTTATTAGCGCATCAAGTGTATAAATTTTTTCCGTTAAATTTTTTTTTCCAAGAAAGATAACTGAAGTTCCATGCAAAAGTGAAAGGGTGATATCCCCTCCATTATGTAAATTAATTTCAGAAATAGATTGAGAAAGATTATCACTCATTTTTCTTGCGGAGCGGATTATAGTAAATGCTCTCTGAACATCCCTGTTCCGTTCAATTTCTTTTTCCACGTTATTCTCCGATAAATTTGTAAGAACCGGAAAGTCGAGAACTTCCGTATTAGGAAGAATCGGAATAATTTCGTTTTGAGAACTAATTAAACATACTTGTTTATGCAGAAGTGCAACGGCTTCAAATGATTTTTCTTCAATGGTTATGTACACTTTTTTATCTACATCAATCAGCACGGAAGCATTTCCAACGTAAGGGTGCTGTAAAAATCTTTCACGAAGTGAGGAAAGAGAATATTTTCTTAAATCCCTTTCCGTATTGATGTTCGCAAATATCAGATACTCACTCTTCGATAAGAGATTACAACCTTGTAAATCAACAGTTCGAAGCACTTCACCTTCTGTTTTTTTCGATGAAAAAAATCCAACTAATATTAAAAATAAAATTAAGAATGAAAACAACGTTATACTAACGATTTTATGCATAAATCAATAAATAATTAATTTATTAATGTCTTAACAAATGTTTCACCGAATTTCCAAATATCTCCGGCTCCCATGGTTACAATGATATCTCCATTTTTTCTAATTTCGCTTAAAAAATTTGGAATATCATTTTTGTTTTTTATGTAAAAAACATTTTTATGTCCGAATTTTTTTGCTGCTTCGGCTATCAATTCACCGGATACTCCGGCGATTGGTTCTTCCCTGGCAGGGTAAACCTCAGTGCAAATAAAAATATCCGAATTCAGAAATGATCTGCCGAACTCCTCATAAAAATCACGGGTTCTCGAAAACAAATGAGGTTGAAATACAGCTACCAAACGCCTATTCCAGCCGGAACGGATACCTGCTAAAGTAGCAGAGGTTTCGGTAGGATGATGGGCATAATCATCGAGCACTAAAACTTCTTTGTTATATTTTATTTCAAACCTACGGTAAACACCACTAAATGATTCGAGCGCTTTTTTAATAGTTGGAAATTCTAAACCTAATTCTAAACCAATAATTACTGCAACAAGAGAATTTTTAACATAGTGCAAACCTGGATTACTAAGTTTTATGTTCCCAAGTTCATTTCCTCTATAAATAACTTTGTAGGTACTAATAAATTCCGAATGTTTGATCTCTGTTGCGCGCATATCGGCTTGAGAAGTTGTCCCGTAAGTTATTACTTTTTTATTAATGTGCGGAAGAATATCCTGAAGCGCCGGTTCATCTAAACAGAGGACGACAAAACCATAGAATGGAACTTTATTAGCAAAAGCAATGAAAGCTTCTTTAATATCATCAAGGTCTTTGTAGGTATCAAGGTGCTCTTGCTCTAATGTGGTTATCGCTGCAATTGTGGGAGTAAGTTTTAAAAACGTTCTATCAAATTCATCTGCTTCCACAACAATAAATTCTCCGTTCCCAAGTCTGGCGTTTGTACCGCCAAGTCCGCTGAGTTTTCCTCCGACAATGATAGTTGGATCAATATTTCCTTCCGTTAAAACCAATCCGACCATTGAGGTAGTAGTTGTCTTTCCGTGAGTACCCGCAATGCCGATCCCGTATTTCATGCGCATACATTCTGCGAGCATTTCTGCTCTTTTAATAACAGGAATTTTCCTTTCAAGGGCTTCTTTCACTTCAGGGTTATCAAGCGATACAGCGGATGAATAAACAAGCACATCAGCATCTTTCAAATTTTCAGGTGAATGTCCTTCATAAACTTTAATGCCGAGTTCCTGAAGCCTGTTTGTTACTTCAGAATAACTTTTATCCGAACCCGTGATTTCAAATCCCTGGTTGAGAAGAATTTCAGCGATGCCGCTCATACCTATTCCGCCGATGCCGACGAAGTGAACTTTTTTAATATTTTTAAACATTGTTTCTCATTTCTTAATATTGTTCTGCAAGCATTAAAGCGCGTTGGGCAATTTCTTCCGCAGCGTTTGGTCTTCCCATTGCTTTTGCGTTTGCCCGTAGTTTATTAAGTTCGTTATTATTTTTAATTAGAATTAGAATTTCATGTGCGAATTCTTCTTCGATATTTTTTTCTTCCAAAAGAATTGCTGCACCCTCATCAACTAAAGCTTTTGCATTAAAGTATTGATGATTTTCCGCAACATTGGGCGATGGGACCAAAATAGATGCTACTCCATAGGAAGTGATTTCTGCAATTGTTGTTGCGCCTGCGCGCGACAGAAGAGCATCACAAGCAGAGTAAACAAGCTGCATATCTTCTACAAAAGCCATTACTTTACAATCGGCGTTTTGCAAATTTTTATATTGTTCATAATACAGATGCCCTGTCTGCCAAATAATCTGTAGACCATTCTCAAGCAGTAACGCCAATTCTTGCCCCATCATCTGATTTAATTTCTTCGCACCTAAACTCCCTCCTAAGAGAAGAAGAGTCCTTTTATCCGCTGAAAGTTGAAGTTTTTCTAAAGCTTGTTCCTTATTAATAAGCACATTTAGATTTCGGACAGGATTTCCTGTTACAAAAAGGATTTTATTTTTCTTAAAATATTTTTTTGAGCTTTCGTAACTCACATGAATTTCCTGTGCGTATTTTTCAAGCAAACGAGTTGTAATACCGGGAAAACTATTTTGTTCAAGTAAAATTACTTTCGCACCTAAAAGATTTGCAGCAAAAATTGCCGGACCAGCAACATACCCGCCGGATCCAATGGCTACTTTTGGTTTAAACTTCATACAATAAAATATTGATTGAAAAACGCTCACCAATAGTTTGACGGGAAAGAGAAAATTTTCGACTGTAAATTTTCTTGCGAAACCCTTTATCCAGATCGGTTTGAACTGAAAACCGAGTTTCGGAACAACTCTTCCTTCAATTTTTGATCTCGTTCCTATGAACAAGAATTCGGCTTCAGGTTTCAGCAAACGAATTTTTTCCGCAACTGCTACCGCCGGAAATAGATGTCCCCCGGTTCCACCGCCGGCAAACAGGAAACGATATGGGGATGTCGTTTTCAAGCTGTTACCGCTGCCTCTTGTTCAATCTTTTGTTTCGCGCTTGTTAACCCGATGTTTATTAATATTCCGACTGATGCGCATAAAATTGTCATGGAAGTACCTCCATAACTAAGAAACGGTAAAGGTAGTCCGGTTGTTGGAAGTAAGCCGGTGGCAACAGATGCATTAATAAAAGCAGATGCTATAAAAGAAAAGGAAATTGCAAATCCTAAATACTGACCAAAAAGATCCTTTGCATTTTTCGCAATAACAATTCCAATAAAAAATAAACTTAAATAAATAAGCAGCATAACCACCACACCGACAAAGCCTGTCTCCTCTCCAAGAATAGCGAAAATAAAATCACCATAAGCTTCGGGGAGAAATAAATTCCTTTGATTACTATGTCCAAACCCAACTCCGATCCAATGCCCGGTTGCCAATCCAACGATAGCTTGCCTAACCTGATCATTGATAGCACCACCATCCTGCAAGCTTGAAAAAAACGTGAGAATTCGTTCACGTGAATGCCGGAAGAGCATAGCTGTCATCGCAACGAGAGAGCCTGCAATGAAAACTGAGGCAAATAAGTGTTTTAGTTTCGCTCCACCGATAAACAAGATAAGAAAACTGATGAACAATAAAATTAATCCGCTGCTAATATTTGGTTGAATAAAAATTAATACTGCAATGCCAAAAATCCAGATGAGCGCATAACGCAACCCCCCCTTAAATATTTTTATATTTTCCCCTTTTTCTTCAAGCAAAGCAGCCAGGTGAATAAAAAGAGCGATTTTTGCAATCTCGGATGTTTGAAAACTTACAAATCCTAAATCTAACCAACGGTGTGCCCCTTTTATTTTTGTTGAGACGAAGAGGGTAATGATAAGCAATGCCACAACTCCGAAGAGAATCATCTTTGAATATTTTTTATAATTTTCGTATGGAACAAAGGCAATAATCATCATTAAAATAATTCCGCCAAAAGCTTTAAATAGGTGATTATTGAACATATGGAACTGATCCGCAAACTTGTAACCGCTGTATGTGCTGCTGGCGCTCATCACCAGGTACAATCCAAAAAGAATTAAGAAAAAAGAACCGAGAAATAATAAGACGGGCAGACGTTTCATTTTTGTAATTCTCCTACTGCTTGCTTAAAAACTCTACCGCGATGTTCGTAATTTTCAAACATATCAAAACTGGCGCAGGCTGGCGAAAGAAGAACGATGTCTCCTTCTCTCGTATCCTGATTTGCAGCTTTTACACACTCTTCCATTGAATCTTTAATCTCAACTTTAACGGTTGTATGGAAATATTTAAATACCCTTTCTGCGGAGGAACCGATGGCATATATCTTTTTAACTTTCTTTTTCACTAGTTCTTTAATCTGGTCATAGTCATTCCCCTTGTCTTGTCCTCCAAGGATAAGAAACAGAGGTTGGTCAAAACTTTTTAAAGCGTACCAAACAGCATCAACATTCGTCGCTTTTGAATCATTGATATACTTAACTCCATTAATGTCTTCAACTAACTCTAATCTATGTTCTACTCCCTGAAAAGAGCGAAGTCCTTTAATAATTTTTTCTTGAGGAAGACCGATACAATTTGCCGCAATTATCACAGCCATAGCATTCGCGCGGTTATGATCCCCGGGCAAAGAAATTTCGTTCACGTTGCAGCTAAAAAAGGTTTTCCCGTGATCCATGTAAATTATTTCCCCGCCGGAAACAAAAGCGCCGTTTTGTAATTCTTTCGTCAGCGAAAAATTTTTTATTTCTGCATTTGTTTCGAATGAGTATTTCTTAAGAATTTCATCATCGGCATTTTTAATAAATATTTGTTCACCGGTTTGATGTTTGCAAATAGAAAACTTTGCCTGTGCATAATTTTCAAGACTATTGTCGTATCTGTTCATGTGATCAGGAGTAATGTTCAAAATGATAGAAATAAATGAATTGAAGTTCTCCGTGAAATCAAGCTGAAAGCTTGATACTTCAAGAGAAACGAACTCATTTTCTTTCACATCCAAAACGATTTCAGAAAATGCGGAACCAATATTTCCGGCGGCATAGGATTTTTTACCGCTCAGATTGATGACATGATCCATCAATGAGGTAGTTGTAGTTTTACCGTTAGTGCCTGTAATTGCAATTATTTTCCCTATGCAAAAACGGGATGCGAATTCAAGCTCACTAATAATTGGAATATTTTTTTCTTTTGCCTGAAGAACAATTTTAGATGAAGACGGAACACCCGGACTAATAATTATAAAATCGCAATCAAAAACTTTATCAGAGTGTTGACCCGCTTCATAAGGAATCCCGGCAGCTCCTAATTCAGCTAAAGACTTTTCAATTTTCTTTTCATCTGCAAAATCACTTACAAAAGGAGAGCCGCCAAGCTTTTTAACGAGAATTGCCGCACCCCTGCCGCTTCTTTCAGCACCGAGAATCGTTATTTTTTTGTTTTGCAAATCCATAGTTATCTAATTTTAAATGAAGCTAAACTGATGATTGCCAAAATTATTGCAATGATATAAAAACGCATTACAATTTTCGGTTCAGGCCATCCCAGCATTTCAAAATGGTGATGAATAGGCGCCATCTTAAAAACTCTTCTTCCAGCACCATATTTCTTTTTTGTGTATTTGAAATAAACGCGCTGAATAATTACCGAAACAGTTTCGATAAAAAAGATTCCGCCGAGAATCGGCAGGAGAAATTCTTTTTTTATCAGAACTACCAATATTCCCAAGGCGCCACCAAGAGCCAGGGAGCCGGTATCCCCCATAAATACTTGCGCCGGATAAAAATTATACCAAAGAAATCCAAGTGAAGCACCTATGACCGCCGCGATAAAAACCGTAAGTTCACCGGAGCCGCGTAAATACATAATGTTTAAGTAATCGGCATACCTTACGTTTCCACTAACATAACTGATTATTGCCAGCGCAATCATCACTATCATGATATTTCCTATCGCCAACCCGTCGAGCCCATCGGTTAGATTTACGGCATTTGAAGTTGCGGTGACAATAAATATAACAACAGGAATATAGAAAAAAGAGAAATCGAAATTCATGTCTTTTAAAAATGGAATTGTGGTGAGCGTGCTTTTCCCGGCAAATTCGGGTGAATACCAGATAACGATACCAACGACAAGACCAATGATCACTTGTCCAAGAAGTTTATAGCGTGCAATTAAACCGTTGGGTAGTTTTTTTACAACTTTGAGATAATCATCTAGAAATCCAACTAAACTTAACCAGACTGTTCCTGCCAACACTAAAATGATATATACACTTTTAATATCGCTCCAAAGTAAAACAGGTATTACGATTGAAGAAATAATTATTAATCCACCCATAGTCGGCGTACCGGCTTTTGACCAATGATTCTTGGGTCCATCGGCTTTTTTTGCCTCACCGATTTGATTTTTTTGAAGCAGTCTAATTATCCTTGGTGCAAAGAGCAATGAAATCAATAATGCTGAAATAGCGGCTAACGCACTGCGGAATGTCAAGAATCTGAAGACATCAAACCCTGGCGGATTAAACGTTTTATTAATATATTCAAGAAAATAGTAAAGCATTATTTTCCCAACTTGCATTCTAATTGATGAACAAAATCTTCCATTTTCATCCCCCGCGAACCTTTTACAATTACCACAGCATTTTGGAAGGGATGACCTTCAAGAAATTGCTCTAACTTTTCTCGAGATGCAAAATGCTTACAAATGATCTTTTCATCTTGAAGTTTTTTAGAAAGAAACTTCATCCCTTTTCCCAAAAGATAAACGTCATTGATCTTATTTTTTTTAATGGATGCTGTTAAAAGTTCATGTTCTTTTTTCGAATCAGTCCCAAGTTCAAACATATCGCCAAGTATTGCAATTTTTTTTGGATACAGTGAAATGGATTTCATCGTTTCAAATGCGGCTCTCATTGACTGAGGATTGGCATTATAAGTGTCATCAATCAATAAAACATTTTCAAATATTTTGCTTACAAGCCGCTGTTTTATCGGTTTAATTTTTGCAATTCCGGCAAAGATTTCGTTTTTTGTCAATCCAAGTTTTAATGCAACAGCAATTGCAGCGATTAAATTTTTCGCATTATGTTCCCCCAATAAAGGAGAAACACACTCAATCGTCGTTTTTTTGTTATGAATTCGAAGAATAATTCTTCCATCTTTAGTGCAGCCTTTCATTGACGCTTGAACATCAGCTCCATTATCAAAACCAAATGAAATATTTCTATATTTCGTTGTCAACGAGTTCAAGCGTGAATCGTCAAAGTTAATAAAGACCAACCCTTTATTCTTTTTTGTTTCATCGAATAAAGATATTTTTTCTTTCCTTACTCCTTGATGATCTTTCAAATATTCTAAATGTGAAGCGCCGATGTTTGTTATCAATGCGAAGTTGGGTTGAAGAATTTTTGCTGAATAGGCGATTTCTCCAAAATGGTTTGTACCGGTTTCGGCAATAAGTATTTGATGCTGAGAGCTGCAAGAAAAAATAGTCAGCGGTACGCCGATATGATTATTGTTATTGCCAACCGTTGCCTGGACTTTAAATCGTTCGGCGAGCAATACTGAAAGCATTTCTTTTGTTGTCGTTTTACCGTTACTTCCGGTGATTCCTATAACTTTTGCCGACAATTTGTTACGCCAGACATTCGCTAAATCACCTAATGCATAAACAGTATTCTCGACCGTTACAATTGTTCCCTCACTGTTCTCATATTTTTTCAATTCACCTTCATTAATGACAACCGCGTTTGCGCCCTTTGCCAACGCCTCATCAACAAAATCATGCCCGTTAAATTTTTCACCTTTGATTGCTACAAAGATTGAGTTTGGTTGTACTTTTCTTGAATCTATGGTAACGTGTGCAGCAGATTTATACCCATCCGGGCAATAAATTGATGCCGTAGGCAAGTTGAATAAATCATTTAGCGTTATAATTATTTTTTTCATTGCTTTTCTTAACTACCCGCCAAATATTTTTCAGCAACTTCTTTATCAGAGAAATGGGATTTAACACCTTGAATTATTTGGTAATTTTCATGTCCCTTTCCTGCAATCAGCACGACAAAAGAATCATCACTCCCGGTAATTGCTTTTTTAATGGCTTCTTCCCTATTCAAAATGATTTCGTAATTGGTTTTTGAGATCCCTTTTTCGATATCAGCAATAATCATCCTTGGATTTTCATTGCGCGGATTATCGTTTGTAATAATTACGAAGTCACTCAGCTCTGTTGCAATTCTTCCCATTTCCGGACGCTTAGTTACGTCACGATTTCCACCGCATCCGAAAACCGTAACCAATTTATTTTCTGCCGAGATTACTTTTCTCAAATTACTAATCGCTTTTTCTAAGCTGTCTGCGGTGTGTGAATAATCAATAACCGCTTTTTTAGATTTCCCCGAAACAATCTCAAACCTTCCCGGAACAAGCGGAATAGTTTTAATTCCTTCAAGAATTTGTTCAACAGCTATACCTCCGACAAAAGCGGCAGCAAATGCCGAAGCTGCATTGTAAGCGTTAAATTCACCTATCAGCGGAGTTTCAACTTTGTATTCTTCCCCGTGATTAAATAATGAAAAACGGGTTCCCGTTAGATTGAATGATATATTTGAAACTCTAAAATCTGCATTTTCATTTTTGCCGTAAGTTAAAATTTTTGCTTTGCAGTTTTTAACTAAATCTAAATAATTGATGTCGTCACAATTAACTACTGCGAATGAATGCCCTGAGAGACCATCAAATAGTTTTTTCTTTGCATCCAGATAATTTTCAAATGTCTTGTGGAAGTCAAGATGATCCGAAGTAATATTTGAAAAGATTGCAACATTAAAAGGAATTCCATAAACCCGCTCAAGCGCCAGTGAGTGAGAGGAGGTCTCCATTACTACAGAATCACATTTTTCTGCAACCATCGAAAAAAACAATTCGTGCAAATCGGAAGATTCCGGTGTGGTCATGCTCGATTCAATTATTTTCTTGCCGATAACATTTATAATAGTGCCGAGAAGCCCTGTTTTCTTTCCAGCTTTTTCTAAAATATTTTTAAGGAGAAATGTTGTAGTCGTTTTCCCGTTCGTTCCGGTAACGGCATAAGAAAATAGTTTCGAAGCAGCTTCTTTGTAAAATGCTTTTGAAATTTCCGCCAAAGCTTTTCGTGAATTAGGAACGAGAATCCTTGCGATCTTTTTTAGATGAAAATAGTGTTCCGGAATTGAGTTAGTATCTTCTATTACGACCGCAATCGCTCCCTTATTAATCGCATCAGCAATGAATTTGTGTCCGTCGTTCGTAAAACCTTTGATTGCAACGAAAATCGAGTTGACTTTAACACGACGGGAATCGTAAAAAATGCCGCTGACATCCTTCCGCTGCACCTCGCCGGTAACTTGAATTGTATGGACGTTATTTAGAAGTTGAGTTAATTCCATTAGTTAAGCGAAATTCCGTTTGTTTCATCTTGTGCTGTAAGTTTACAGAACATTCCTTTTTTAATTGATGTTCCTGCAAGAATACTTTGAGAAATAATTCTTCCACTTCCGGTGATTTCACATTTCATTCTAAACATAGAGAGAATTCTAATTGCTTCACGAAGTGACTTTCCTTCTAAGTTAGGCATAATTTTTTTTGAAAAATCAAATCCCTCAACCTCTTGTTGAGACTGCCTTGAGTCAGCAAAGATTAATCCTGCTTTTGGGGAGCGATTAAGCGCATCGTAAGAAAAAATTGTTTCATCTTTTTTTTCATCATGTTTATTTTTCAATCCCGGATTTAATGAAATAATTTTTGTGGCTATTTCTTTAAAAACCGGAGCGGCAACATCACCGCCGTAATAACTGTTTTGTTTGGGAGCGTTTACTAAAATATAAATCAGATATTTTGGGTTGTCTGCCGGGAAAAATCCGATAAATGAAGAATTATATTTTTGTGTTGAATATCTTCCTCCAATTAATTGTCTTGATGTGCCTGTCTTTCCGCCGGCAGTACAGAAGGAAAGTTTGGCTTTTTTCCCCGTACCCTCTTCGATGGCAGAAACAAAAAATTCACGCATTAATCGGGAAGTTTCATTTTTAAGCACCTGCCTTACAAACTTCGGTTTAAAAGAGTTAATTGTTTCACCATCATTTGTTGTAATTTTATCAACCAACTGCGGCTGAAATAATTTTCCTCCATTAATTATAGCAGCATAGGCTGTAGTTAATTGAATGGGAGTAACGGCTACTTCGTAGCCAAACGAAATGGATGATTTAGTGTAATCAGACCAACTGTCCGGATTCTTCAAATTTCCTTTTGCTTCTCCCGGCAAAGGAATATCAGTATAATTTCCAATCCCGAAATCTCGTAAATAAAGATAAAATGATCTTGGGTCAATCCGTTGTGAAAGCTTCGACATCCCAATATTACTTGAATGCACAAACACATCCTTCACTGACATCCATCCGGAATTATGCGAATCTTTAATAGTGATATTTTTAAATTTATAACTTCCGTTTTCTCCAAAGACTTTATCTTCGGGTGAGCATGTTTTTTTATCTAAAAATGCTGCCATTGAAATTGCTTTGAAAGTTGAACCGGGTTCATACATATCAGCAATGACCTTATCCCGTTTAATTGAATCTCCGGCGGTGTTATAAAAATTGAGATTGTAATCATCACTACTTGCCAATGCGAGTATTTTCCCGCTTGCCGGATCCATTATAATCCCGATAGCATTTTCTGCCATGTTTTCAATTGCAGCTTTTTTTAACGCGCTTTCTAAAATTACTTGATATGATTTATCTATGGTTAAATAAATTGAATTACCGGGAGCAGGCGGAATGACAGATTCTTCTAAGACAGTTATCATTTCACCGCGCGCGTCTTTCAAAATGATGCGGCTTCCGTCAACACCTTTTAATTGATCGTTAAAATACTTTTCAATTCCGTCGGCGCCAGAGAATGAGGCGTTTACATATCCTAAAATGTGCGATGCAAAATTGTCATACTGGTAAACCCTCGAAGGGTCTTCCTCAAATTTCAATCCATTAATTCTTGCTTTCTTTAAAGCTAAAGCTTTTTCTGAACTGACTTTTTTTGCAATGCAAACATTTCTTCTTTTAGCAGTCTTCATCATGTCAAGATAGTGTTCGGAAGAATACCCAAGGAGACCCGAAAACAACTCAGCAATTTCCAGTTTGTCATTTTTTCTTGCTGACTTTACATCAACAAAAAAAGAAACTTCATTTTTATTGAATGAGAGCACAAGCCCGTTGCAATCATAAATTAAACCGCGTTGTGCAAGAATTGTTTGAACTCCCTTGTTTTGGATTTCGGCATATGCCCCATATTCAACATTATGTAAAATTTGGATGTTGTACAGCCTAAACACAAGTGTGAGAAAACCTAAAAAAACAAAAATGACGACAAACAGCAATCTATTATTGTTCATTCAGGGGTCTCTCCGGATCCTACAAAATTTTGTAAATCGCTAGTTGAGATGGAAACAGAATAAAACGGAACTCTTCTTTCGAGCTGCAATTCCGCGACAGCAATCGGGACTATCCTTTCTTCTGAACTTAAGAATTGGGCATCTGCAAAGAGTTTTGTTTTTTGATTTTGCAGCTGTTTTATTTGTTCATTAGTTATTACTGCTTCTTTTTTCATTGAGTCAATACGAAGTTTTAATCCCACATACCCAAGAAGCAGTAAAATTGCTGACACAAACGTAATGATTACATTAAGTAATTGATGGTCATGCTTACCGTTCATTTTTTTTCTGCCGCCCTTAATTTTGCGCTTCTTGCTCTGTTGTTCAATAATATTTCATCTTCGGTCGGCAGTATTGGCTTTTTCATAAGAAACTTTAATCTACTTACCTTACTGCAGGTGCAGACCGGGAAATCAGGCGGACAAATGCATGAGGATTCTTCAAATTTGAAAAAGTCTTTAACAATTCTGTCTTCTAATGAATGATACGTTAAAATGACGATGCGGCCTCCGGGTAAAAGAAGATCAACTGCTTTAGAAAGAAAAGTTTTTAACGCGGTCAACTCATCGTTTACATAAATTCGTAATGCTTGAAAAATTCGTGCAAGTGTTTTCACAACGAAATATTGCGGCGTCAATTGTTCAATTATTTCAACAAGATCTGAAGAAGTTTGAAATTTCTTGAAGCCTCTTTGTTCAATAATTGATTTCGCTATTTTCCTTGAATTTTTCTCTTCACCATACTTATAAAATATTTCAGTGAGTTCCTCTTCTTCAAATGTGTTGAGTACATCAGCAGCGCTGATCGCTAAATTTTTATTCATGCGTAAATCCAGCGGAGCTTCCGAACGAAACGTAAATCCCTTTTCAACATTATCTAACTGATATGAAGAAACACCGAGGTCTGCAAAAATTCCATCGAATCCGTCAATCATTTCTAATTTTGCAACGCTGTCGATCTGAGTAAAATTAAAATTATATATTTTCATACGCTCTTCATTCACAAATTCTTTTTGGCAATAGCTGAAAGCGGTTTCATCCACATCTGTGGCGGCTAAAAGGGCATCATCGTTTAAATGTTGTAAGAACGCTTCCGAGTGCCCGCCAAAACCCAGTGTTCCGTCAAAATATTTCCCGGACTTATTGCTGATAAGCAAACTGACGGATTCATTCAATAAAACCGGTTGATGCAATTGTTCGGTCATTCCATTCTCATAACTTGGGATGCAATTTGTTCAAAGGTTTCGGGAGAGCTTGAAATATATCCATCATAGGTTTCGGGCGCCCACAGCTCGATTTTTTTAAGTATCCCAATTATTTTAACCTCATTCTTTATTCCGGCATACTCCAAAAGCAACTGCGGGATTAAAATCCTTGATTGAGCATCCATCGTATCCTCATGTGCATTCTGTAACATCATGCGGAGCAGTCTTGCTTCTTTTGGATCGAAGAAGTTTAATTTTAAAAGTTTTTCTTCTATCAACTTCCATTGATCTTTAGGATAGACTTCGATACACTTATCAATTCCTAATGTCATTACAAAAGAATTATCAGCGTCTTGCGCCACATTTTTTCGTAAACGTGCAGGGAGACTTAATCTTCCTTTGCTATCTATTGAATGTAAAAACTGACCTTTGAACAACTTACTCTTCCTTACATAATTGGATTTTTAAACCACTTTCTCCCACTACCTCCCAAAATAAGTGATTTTTTTCGGCAAAGTCAAGAAAAATCTTTTAAAATGGTGAAGTTTTTTTTCTGATAACTTATTTATTTTTATGCAGTTAGGAAGATTTTTAAGGGGTAACTTATTGTAAACAATGAGGATAAAGAAATTGAATTAAAGTGGGTTATTAAAAGAAATGAAAAATAGGAATTTTCCCCCACCAATTTTATTCAAGCCGCCGAAGTACACAAATGTAAAATCCGTCAAATCCATCTGCGGCAGGAGAAATTTTTCTCTCCTCAATTAGTTTGAACTTTTGACGGTTGCTTTCAGACGAAAAAAATCGTTCAATTTGTCCCTCATTTTCCGAAGGAAGAATTGAGCAAGTTGAATAAACAATTTTCCCGTTGGGTTTTACCATTGTCGAATAACTTTCCAATATTTTTTGCTGAAGAGATTTTAATTCTTCAATCCGTTCGTTCGTTAGTTTCCATTTTGCATCGGGATTACGGCGCAATACTCCCAAGCCGGAACAAGGAACATCAAGTAACACGCGGTCAGCGCTATCCGCAAGACGTTTTATCACTTTGGAAGAAGTGATTGTTCGTGTTTCAATAATGCTTATCCCGTTTCTATTTGCACGTTTTTTTAATTCATTCAATTTCCACTCTTCCGTATCGAGTGCGAGAACTTTGCCTTTATTTTGCATCAGCGCTGCAATGTGAAGTGATTTACCTCCCGCTCCGGCACATGCATCAACTACACGCATCCCTGGTTTTACATCTAAATAATTTGCAACAAGCTGAGATGATGCGTCCTGGAGTTCAAAGTATCCTTCTTTAAAATAGGGAGTTTGAAAAAGATTTTGCCGCTGTTCAACAAGCAATGCATCCTTCGTAAAATCAAGAGGAAAGGTTTGTATCCCGATCTCTAAAAATTTTTCTATCAGCTGTTCTTTAGAAATTTTTAAAGTATTAGCACGAAGAATAACCGGAGCTTCTTTATTTAACGCGGCAATTTCAGAATCCCATTTGTTTCCTAATTCCTTTTCGCCCAACTCATCAAGCCAATCGGGAATTGATTCTTTAATTTTTCTTTCATTCAGTCTGCTGTTCTTTTCAATCGATATTTTATCTTTATCGATCGAAGAAAATTCATCCCACAGTGGCAGAGGAATATTTTTCCAGAGAAGGTAACCGGCAAAAAGTTTCCAGAGATAATCACTGTTTTCTTCAGCATTAATACGCATCATCTCATTTAACATACGCCAATAGCGGACGATTGTATAGGTTGTTTCGGCAATAAATTTTCTGTCCCGGCTTCCCCATTTTTTATTGGATTTTAACGATTGCTCAATTGCTTTATCCGCAAATTTTTTCTTAAAAAATATTTGGTCGAGGTTGAATAGAATTCCTTCACAAATATTTCGATGTAATTTTATCATTTATCTTTCTTCTCTTCAAAACTGTTTTAGAACTTTCCACTTGATACTTTCTACTTCTTCCGCCTTACCGCTTAACCTTCTTTTCTCCCGTTTGGAATAAGCAGGAATTTTTTTATAGATTTACTTTGTAATTTAATTAAAAAAATCTGTCGTTTTATGTTTCAAAGTACTACAAAAAAATTAAGAGAAATGTTCGGGATATTAACTTCCGATATTTCCGCAAAGGAAATCAGGCAACTGATAACCAAAGATGCTGCCGGTTATCTTACATTCTATTCAAAGTACGCGGAAGAAGTTTCCTCTAAAAGGAACCCCATGCGATATTTAAAATTAGCAAAAAATCTTTTCATCGCATTTCTCTTAAAATTAAATCCCGCAAGGCGATTCATCTATTTCGTTCTTCTTTTTCTTTTTTTCTGGGGATGGCAAAACGATATTTGGTTTTATGTGCTTACCGGTTTTGTCGGAATTAATATCCTCTTAGCATTTGAATTAGCTGACAAACTCATCATGCGGAACGAATTGGAAGTCGCTCGCGACGTTCAAATAAATGCTTTGCCGAAAGAACCACCACAAAATGATTTTTATGATATTGACTTTTTTTACGAAACCGCTCAGGAAGTAGGAGGTGATTATCTCGATTTTTCATGCGACCCGACCGATAACAAACTGAAACATATAATCATCGGTGATGTTTCCGGCAAGGGACTCGGAGCCGCGTTGTATATGCTTCAAATAAAGGCGGCGTTCCATCTTCTTGGGAATTTTTTCCAATCACCTACCGAGATTCTTTCTCAATTAAACTGTGAACTTTACAAAAAAATAAAAGTTGGGAATTTTTTTACTGCATCAATTCTTTCTCTTAATGAAGAAGGGAATTTCAAATTTGCCCGCGCCGGACATTTGCCCCTTTACAAATACACCCGTGCTTCGCACAGTTTTGAATTTTTCCAGCCAAAGGGAATCGGGATTGGATTATCGAATCAATCTATTTTTAATGAGAATCTTGAAGAAATTTTTATAGAAGCAAAAAGCGAAGATGTTTTTGTTCTTTTTACAGACGGACTTACAGAAAGCAGAAATTCTTTTGAAAGAGAATTTGGTGAAGAGAAATTAAAAAACGTCATCACCAAATACTCGCACCTTTCAAGCAAAGAGATCAAAGACGGTATCCTAAAAGAGTTGAAAAGATTCATCGGTGAAAACAGCATTTTTGATGACGCTACGGTTATTGTTTTGAAGAGGAAATAAGTTTCAGCGCAGTATTAATGCCTATCTTTTTATTGTAATCTTTTTGACCAAACTTCACTAAGTTTTTTCATAATCTTCTTTTCCGAAAAGAAATTATTTTATAAATCAGAGGTAGAAAAAAGATAATATAGATGTATGATATAAATATTCCCCCTGCAATACTAATACTTAAATTTTTCCAAAATGTTGCTCGCTCACTAAGAATAAAAGGAAGCAATGCAGCAAAGGTTGTTAACGTAGTAGATGTTAGTGCGCGAAGACGAGTCTTTGTCGCATTTATTAATTCTTCTATGTTGGTTAAAGCATTCTGTGAGAGATAACTTACTAAAACTATTGAATTCGAAACCGACAAACCAACCAATAGTAACATACCTGCATAAGCTCCCCGTTCTATATTATTATCTGTTAACCAGAAAAGAAAAATAGCTCCAATAATTGCGTAAGGTACAGCGGTAATTATTATTAATGGTTTTTTAAAAGATTCAAAAAATCCCGCGGTTACTATAAAAATCACAAACAATGAAGCTCCTAATACTTTCCAAATATCAATCTCATCTTTCTCGGCAAAGCGGAACGAATAATCGGATTGCTTCAGCGAATAACCTTCCGGGACTTTAATAGATGCAACAGTGGATTCCAAAAAATTATTACCGTATTTATAAGGACCTTTAAACTCAAAACTGACATAACGGACATATTGTTGATCAACCCTGTTGATTGAAGAAAGAACTTTCCTTTCTTCAAATGTGATCAGATCACTTACTTTAAACTTCTCTTTTCCATTTTCATTTACAATTAGATTTTTAAGTTCATCCAATTGTATGTTATCATAATTAGAAAATTTTACACGATAGTTTACTGATTCATTTAAAATTTTAAAGCGACTGTAACTCATGTTCCCGCTTGTATTCTTGGCAATAATATTGAAAAGTTCTTGAACTGTAATCCCATAAGCAGATAAACGGCTCCGGTCGATCTTTCCAACTATTTCAAATGTTTCAGATGACCAATAAAAATCGGATTTATCGATATCCACATTGTCAACTCGTGGATTTCTTTTTACAATATCCCGGAATGTTTCTGCAATTGACCTGACTTTTTCAAAGTTAAATCCTTTCACTTCAACATTAAAATTACTGGATGCCCCGCCTCCGGCATTTGAAAAACCGGGACCAAATCCATAAACATAAGAATCAACTCCGCCAAGACGTGTTGCGTAAGCGGTAATATAATTTTTTAGCGTATAGGGAAAAGCTGAATTCGATTGTTCCGGTGTAAACTCAACCCTAAGAGAAGCAGATTCTTCATCTATTACATTGGCAATAAGAGTTTTGAAGTTTTTCTTATAAGCTGATATTTCATTCTCCAAATCACCGCATAATTTATTTATTCTTTCAATTCTATTCCCATTCGGTAAGTCAAGCCGGACATAGATGTAAGTCTCTGCGCCATAATTCCAAAGCTCTCCCCGGGAAACATGATTAAAGAACAAATTTAGCGCCCCTCCAAACGCATAATTTATATATGGCTTTACATCCTGATATGTCTCGCTATCAAAGACTGAGTTGTAAGCATCACCGATGATTGGAGTTTCAATTCTAGTTGGGAGAAGCCAGACAGGAAAACCAATGACTAATAAAAGGAAAGCAACACTCACTTTTTTTCTTTTAATAATCTGAGATACAATAATTCGATAAACTTTGTATAGGATGCTTTCACTCTTTATATCTTTTACTTTTCTTCTGCTCACATGAAATGTCTTAAGATATAAGAGTGGCACAACAGTAAAGGAAACTACTAAAGACGCTAAAAGTGTAAAACCAATCCCCAAAGCAAACTGTTGGAAATAAAGTTTAAGTTCCCCGGTAAGAAATAGTAAAGGAATAAAAACAGCAACAATGGTAATTGTTGATGTAAATAACGGGAAGAATATCTCTTTGATAAGCACAGTTAAATGTTTTTCACCGCGTCCGTCATAATGTTTATCAAGATAATCCAGAACAACAATTGAGTTATCAACTATAAATCCAAAGCCAAGAACAAAACATGAGAATGTAATAATGTTAAGAGTTAATCCAAACAAATAGAATAATGAAAAAGCTGCGAGTAAAGAAAAAATAATTGAACTAAGAATAATAAACGGATAACGTATATTTCTAAAAAGTAAAAGTATTACAAAAAATATTATAATGAATGAGAAGAGCCCGTCGCGGTACAACTCATCAAGATCTTTGTAAATATCTTCGCTTCTATCAATCTCTTTTATGATGATATAATCCGGGGGGAATTCTTTCGATAAATCTCTTAATCTTTTATCTACTTCTTTTGCAACACTTAAAGTATTAGCACCAAGTTCTTTATTGATTATTAGTGTAATGGATTCTTTTCCATTAATTCTATAATATGAGAGTTGCTCTTCATAATCATCAATAATCTTAGCAATATCCCGGATGCGGATTGCGTTTCCATCCGGGAAAATTTTAACAACCTGGTCACCGATGCGGGACGGATTAATCACTTCATTATTTATCTTTACAAATATTTGGTTGTTATTTCTTTCAAGTTTTCCTGCCGAGAGAATTTTTTCCGTTTCGGAAATTGCATTGTTGATCTCCTCATTAAGTATTCCAAGTGATTTAGCTTTACCATAATCAATGATAATCTCTATCAATCTATCGGAACCGCCTCTTACATCAACATCAGAAACACCATCAACATTTTTAAGACGCATTACTACATTATCCAGCAGATACTTGCGTACGTCGTTAGATGACCGGTTAGAGGAGATAGAATAGGTTAGAAACCCTTGTAAGTTTTTAAGATCTTCAGGTATGTATGGTGAAACCCTTGGAGAAGAAACACCAACCGGTAAAGCATACTTAATGGAAGAAAGTTTTTCATTTATCTCAACACGGGCAAATTCGATGTCAACTGAAGGATGGAATTCTAAAGATATCCGGGCGGATCCTTCAGATGAAGTTGATGATATTTTTTTTACTCCTTGAATTGTTGCAAGCTCCGCTTCGATGGGAGAGGTAAGATGCGCTTCAACCGCTTCAGGGGAAACACCTGGCCAGGAAACTGAAACAGATAAGCGTGGAAATTCTACATGAGGACTTAACTCAACCGGAAGATTAAGAACAGAAACAATTCCAACAACAACTACGCTTAAAAAGAACATAGCGGTTGTAACCGGTCTTGTTAGAAATATGTAAAAGATTTTTTTCAAAATGATATAATTATTTGAACGCAGATGATACGATCAATTTGACAAAAGACTCGAGATGAAAGATCAAAACCGTATCAGCAACCGATAATGGATTATTTTATTACTCTCACCTTTGCATCATGCGCTAACGTATATTGTCCTTCAACAATAACATTTTCACGGGGTTCGAGTCCTTCTGTTACTTCAATAAATTCATCATTCTGTTCACCGATCTGGATGTATTTCCATTTTGCAAGATCGCCTTCAACAACAAAAACAAGAGGACGTTTATCTCTTACAAGCAATGCTTCCTTAGGGATGAGAATTCTACTTTGCAGATTATTTGACTCGATGAATACTTTAACAAACATACCTGGTTTTAATTTGTTTGAACCGTTCTGTATTTGAATAGTTACTTTACAAGTTTTAGTTTCTTTATCGATGTAAGGACTTACATTAACTACACGTCCGCTAAAAGTTTCTCCGGTTATAGAAGGAATTTCTATCTTCGCAACATTACCTACCTTTATTTTCGTTATATCGTTTTCCAAAACTCCCACATCAATTCTAAGCGAAGAAGAGTTGAACAGTTTACAAAGTTTTTGCCCCGCATTAATTCGCTGTCCTTTCACCAAATCAAAATCACCTACAGTTCCGTTGAACGGTGCTGATATCTTTGAGTACTCATAATTAAGTTTTGCTCTTTTGTAAGCATTGATAGCAGTTGTTAACCCGCTTTTATTTTGAATTATCTCTTCCCTTTTAGCTCCTGTAAAGATCAACTTCATATCTAACTCATCCTTAAGCGCGTTATATTTTAGTTCATTAATCCTTCCTTCATTGAATTCTTTATCAAGCTTTTGGATACGTTCAGTTATTTCCCGCGCTTTTGGATTATTAGTTGTATCTCCCGGAGTTTCCATTGCTAAAAATCCATATTCAACTCTTGAATCGGTAACTTTCACACGGGCATCGTTCAAAGCTAATTCATATTCACGGTCGTCGAGACCAATCAACAGTTCACCTTTTTTAACTTTTTTCCCTTCGAAAATATTGAGCGTAGTTATTACTCCGCTGATATTGGAAGTCAATTCAAGTTCTTCAGTTGCTCTTACTATTCCGTTTGCATTTATGTACAAGAACAGATCGCCCTTTATTACCGGTTTTGTTCGTACGTCAAAAACAATTTCATCTAATTTATCATAGTTTATATTTGCAGTGTCTCCTTCTCTTTGCTTTTCGCTCTTCCCCGGAAGTGCTACCCAAAGCAAAGAAGATATTATTAAAACGACAATAGTAATCGAGACCCATAATTTAATTTTCATATTTATCTCCGTACAACAAAATGATAGGACACAGATCGAACAGATTAAACAGATCGAAACTGATTTTTAAATTTGTTTTCAAATATTTGCCTTTTGATCTGTGGTGTTTTTCCAAAGTTTAACAACAATCCAATTTCTAGCTCTGTTGCTTTTAAATAATTTAATAATTGTGCCTCATGTTCGGCTATAATTCCTTCAGCTGCTTTTAATTCAACAATCACTTTATCTTCTACCATTATATCTGCATAATATTCACCCACTCTTTTCTCTTTATAATAAACATTAATTGGAACTTGTTTTTCGCATTTAATATTCATTGCTTTCAATTCAAGAATCATAGCATTTTCATAAACCTTTTCTAAAAATCCATAACCGAGATAATTATAAACATTATAAAATGCCCTAATAATTTTATCAGTAATATCTTTATGTAAATATTCCATTTTTTATCTGTTAATATCCGTTTGATCCGTTAAATCTGTGTACTATTTTTTTCAAATTTCTTTTTAGAATATCTTTCCATATACGTATATAAAACAGGTATTATCGTCAATGTTAAAAATGTTGAAGAAATCAATCCGCCGACAACCGCAAGTGAAAGAGAAATACGCAATTGCGTTGCGGCGCCTATTCCAATCATCATAGGAATCATTCCAAACATAACGGTAAATGAGTTCATAACAATAGGTCTAAATCGGTCTTTACCGGCAGCTACTATTGCATCATGCACCGAAAGCCCCTCTCTCCTTTTACGAATAATAAATTCAACTTTTACAACCGCATCATTATCGGCAATACCTACAAGAATAATTAAACCCATTAATGAAATAACGCTGATGCTTTCTCCAAAAGCATAAAGAAGTAGGATACCCCCGATAAGTCCCAACGGAACCGAAAATAAAATAATAAAGGGAAAGAGAACGGATTCAAATTCCGAAGCTAGAACCATATACATTAATAATACGGATATTATCAACGCAACATAAAGAGCGGAAAAAGCATTGTTTATTTCTTCGTTTACACCGCCAACTGTTATAATTTCTTCCGGAGATTTTGAAAGATTAGTAATTGTGTGATTAATATTTTTAATCACCTCATCTAATTTTGCATTTTGAAGAGCAGAATAAATGTATAACGTCCTCGATTGATCTTCTCGCCATATTTCGCTGTAATTAAATCCGAATTTATAATCAACTAAATCTTTTATCTGAATTTTCGTATTCCCGTTCTGAATGTAATTCTGAAGAATCGTCTGAATATCATCGCGATTGTTTTCCGGCGTTCGAATATTAATCCCGATTTTCTTATCAAAGTCTGAAAAATACGTTGCGACATTTCCTTTAACCATATTAACGATCTGCGTTGCAACCAGGCTGACACTCACTCCATAAGCCAAACACTTTTCCCGGTTAATGGTAATAGAAAATTCCGGTGTTCCTTTTTCAAACCCTATTCTGGTCTCTTTAATGCCTTCTATCTTTTGGCTGTTTATTTTTTTTAAGATCATTTCAGCTTTGGAAAAAGCTTTATCCAGATCTTTGTTTTTTATTTTTATTGCAATATCATTTTCAGAAGGACTAATTAACATTGAATAAGAGGTCTTTACCTCATTGAATGTATATTTAATTCCCTTCAATTTTTCCAAAATCTTTCTAAGATGGTTCTGCACATCGTAATAGTTTTCATACGAATCTAATTTTATGATAAGATTTGTTTTATTAACCGTAATCTGTTCTTTGTTCATAAAATCAAATTCATTAACTCTCCCGATATTAGAAACAATTGCTTTAACATGAGGAATTGAAAGAATCGAGTTTTCAATTTTGGAAGTAAGAGCCGCATTCCCCTGCAATGAAGTTCCCGAAGTGTAATCAAAATCAAGGATGAACTCATCTTGCGCTCCTTTCGGAATGAATTCTTTTTTCATATCCATTGCGGCAAGAACGGTTATTACAATTAAACCAAGTGTAATAGCAAGTACCGTCTTTTTATTTTCAAGTGACCATTCTAAAAGCAGTTCATATTTTTCAATAAGGTATTCCATAAATTTATCAACCGCTTTAAAAAAATACGCCAATTTCTTATTAAGGTATCCCCCGACCTTTAAATGAATTACAGCGAGAACATAAATGAATGACCTGATACAGACTTTAAAAGGAAAGAGTATCCAGAAGATTAATCTCCTAAAAAGATTTTTTTCTTCGTTCCGTTTTATTATTAAAAATCCTTGGGTAAATTTTTCGGGATCGTTAATCAATCTAAAACTCTCGCGGGAATCGAGCATCGGTATCAATGTTAATGCGGTTATTATTGATGCTGCAAGCGAAAACGCTATTGCCAAAGATTCATCTCTAAAAAGCTCGCTTACAATTCCACGGACAAATATCAATGGAAGAAATACTGCAATAGTTGTTAAAGTAGAAGCGACTATCGGCATTGCCACTTCTTGCGTTCCTTTTATAACCGCCAGCCTGTTGGAATATCCAAGCTCCCTATAGCGCATATTGTTTTCTATTACGATGATGGCATTATCAAGAAGCATTCCCACGCCTACTGCAATACCGCCGAGAGAAATAATGTTGAAATTGATCTTAAACAGGTAAAGCAGGAGTATCGTTATTACTAATGAAGCGGGGATTGTTATACCAATAATTAAAATGTGCCTTAGATTAGCAAGAAAGAAGAAGAGAACAATTACCGCTAAGATACCGCCGTAATAAATTTCCTGCTTTACATTTGAAATTGCATTCTCTATAA
>Ga0100398_1000196_pt1 | contig 57600 bp, 56 predicted proteins | sample CryGeymeta201522_FD_81568 | JGI IMG/M metagenome (GOLD analysis project Ga0100398, IMG submission 81568) | Groundwater microbial communities from Crystal Geyser aquifers in Utah, USA - Crystal Geyser metaG 2015-22 | ecosystem: Environmental > Aquatic > Deep subsurface > Groundwater | place: USA...
TGGGAAAAAAGCTAAAGGAAAAAATGAATAATGAATATCGAACAAGGAATTTCGAATGATGAAGTTAAAATACGGATTGCATTCACTTCGAAATTCATTATTACTTGTTCATTATTCGTTATTCAATTATCGTTAACATGTTAGCGCTAACAAGAATCTAAGGTACTAAGAATATCAATTTCTGGTTTGATGCACAGTTAATGGTTTGAATGTTTGCTTGATCAAGCATTTTAATAATGTCATGCCTTCGGCATTTAGTTCCGCTCTTCTCAGGTGTTATTATAATAATTTCATCCGATCGGGATTGAGAAAAATAACTCCCGAGTGGATAACATAATTAGAGAGAAATGAATATAGAAGCAAAGAAAATCCTTTTTGGGATGACAAATAAAACCTTAAATCTGCGCTACGATTTTGTATTTATTTGGCAATAGGGTAAAGAACTTTGCGTAATGTAAGTGAATAAGAATTTTTTGCCTTACATAATATTTTGAATTAGCGTTACTTTAAAAACTGTGTGAACATCGTAAAGCTAAAGCAAGATTCATCCCGCTTATTGCGAAGAGCTAAATCAATTATAAATTCTTCGTAGGTAACTTTGTAAATCAATTTGAACCAAAAGAGGTTATGGTAAAACGTTTTCGAGACCCAATCAGTGGATTTACTCATTTCATTGGAATCCTTTTTTCAATTGTTGGACTGATCGCACTTCTCACCCGTGCAAGTGGTTCGGAGACAATTTATCATATCATCTCCTTCTCGATTTTCGGCGGTGCGATGATCTTGCTTTATACCGTCAGCACCTTATATCATTGGCTTCCGCTATCAGAAAAAAATCTGGTTCTCTTCCGAAAAATTGATCACATCATGATATTTGTTTTTATTGCTGCTTCTAATACCCCGATATCTCTTATTTCAATTAGGGGAGTATGGGGTTGGTCAATATTTACTGGCGTTTGGGCATTTACTCTCGGCGGATTTTTCCTCAAAATATTTTGGCTTGACGCACCGCGTTATCTTTATACGTCTATTTATTTGTTGATGGGATGGATGATCGTTATTGCTCTTTATCCTTTGACTAAAGTCATGCAGACTCAAGGGATTGTCTTGTTAGGCTTGGGAGGAATATTTTATTCAATTGGCGCAGTAATCTATGCAATGAAAAAGCCGGATCCGTTTCCGAACACATTCGGTTTTCATGAAATATTTCATCTCTTCATAATGGCAGGGAGTTTTTGTCATTATTTAATGGTCTACTCTTATGTGTAAACCTAACCATGGTAAACCTGGAATCAAAAAAAATAAATGCCAAATAATTTGGGATGAATGATTGAGTGTTTGCATGGCTGAATGAAAAACGGTCATCCATTCATTTTCCTTCAGTCATTCTATCGCTTTAAAGGAATTTTGCATACTGAAGTTGAAGTTTGGATGGTATTCACTTTGACTTTTACTCTCCCATGTTTATCCCCCTCGGATAGATAATTAAAACATTTCACCGATCATAAAAAAAATTATCCAACGGATTGAATTATCCGATATTCAATCATCGTTAACGGGTTAGTGAAAACGGTTCTCTACGAGTCTATCTGCTCAACATAGCAGAGAAAGCAAGCAACCCTACGCTACCCTAAATTATGCGGCTGGTTATTTCAATTTAGCTGATTTGATTAAATTCAGAACCTATTTGAGAACTATCATCTTCCTCGTTTGAATGAATTCTCCAGCTTGCAGCCTATAATAATATGTTCCGCTTGCTAATTTAGCTGATGAAAACTCAACTGTATATGTCCCGGGTGATTTTGTTTCATGAACCAAAACAGCAATTTCATTACCAAGGAGATCATAGATTTTTAATTGTACATGTTGAGTAAAAGCGACCGAATATTTTATTGATGTAACCGGGTTAAACGGATTTGGATAATTCTGGTCTAATCCAAATTCTTTTGGTAGCAAACCTTCATCACGTACATCTGTTATAGAAGCATTAATGTTGAACTTGTATGTTTTATCCTTCTCAACTTGCAGTGCGAGGGAGAATTGTTTCAACATATCAACCGGCTGAAAATCGGGAATATCAGTCGTTGACAAACTAATTACTGCAAATTGTTTTTGCACTTCAGCCGGAATTTGTGTTAAAATATTTTTCCAGTCTAATGTCATCATTCCATTTTGTAATGCAGCAACATTAAATGACCATTGAGCATCTTTATTAGAAGATGATTTTTTAATATCGCTTGCGAATTTGCTAAAGTAAGAACTCCAGTCTGTATTCTCAAAGTATGTCTCAACGGAAGCAACAGGAGATATTGGAGGTTTAACATAATCATATTTTGCATCAAACTTATCGGTCGCGAGATCACTTTGTCCAAATGATAAGAGATTATCATTCATACCGTTTAATGATGCAGAAATTGAAACAGCCCAGAAGTTTGTACCATTATCTTTTGTGGCTTCTTTTTTAGGCAGCGAACCCGATTGATTATTTTTCAAATATAACGACTTCACTCCATCGGTTAAGGCAGCTAACCAGTAACCATTCCAAAGAGAGAGAGTATCGGCGGATTCATATGTTCTTGATGTTACGTTAAAATTATAAAATGAATTTTGTATCCAACCTAACGTTACAGCAGAATCTGCTGAAACAGTAACCCCATTTTTAGAATATTGTACAGCTGACTTTGGATATTTCTTTAAAAATGGTGAGCCGACTAAATTCCAACCCGCAGAAACAGAAAGTGTATCATCAACAATTTTAGGTTTTCCGGTGACATCAACGGTAGTATTCGTTTCAATTCCGAGCCAGTAACCTTTATTTCTTTCAACCGTTATTGCTGTTTGATAAACTGCATTCTTATATTCATAGAAGAAAAAGTTTGCAACATCATCTCCAATAACCGCGCTTGTATTTTGATCTGTTGGTTGAACGGGAATGGATATAAGGTTCCATCCCGCAGAAAAGTCTTTTTGAAGAACAGATTCAATTCCGCTTCCGGTTAGATATATTTTAAACGGATTGTTTGTCGCGTCAGTATTAGTGATTAAGAGTGAATCATTGTAGGATTTGACTTCGTCAGGTGTAAAAGTTGTCGAGACGGATGCGGAATCTTTTACATTGATTGAGAAGGGAACAGAAGTATTTACAGTAAAATTTCCGCTTGATGAAGTTATTGCTGACACCGTGAGCGTTGTGTCTCCGGTATTAAATATTTTAAATGTCAGTGAAGAATCGTACGCAACTTTTATTGAACCAAAATTCAAAGTAGAAGAACTAACTGAAATTATTGGCAGAAGTGTTACACCGGTTCCGCTCAATGCAACTTCAAGCGTATCAGTATCCGGGTCGTTGCAGAGGACCAAAAGTTTCCCTTCAAATAATCCTGCGGCTTTTGGACTGAATTTTACCGGAATTGTTACAGAATTATTTTTTGTGATCGTGTAGGCTGTCCCTCCGGTAAAAGTATAAAATGAATGAGTAGAAATAATGTTTGAAACAACAAGTGCAGAATCTCCAATGTTTGTAAGTACAACATTTTGTATAGAATCTTTATTTGTTTTTAGCGTTCCGTAACTCAAAGAGGTTACATTAGCGCTGATGTTAGGTGATGAAAGTGAATTCCCAATTATTAACCGGAAATAATATGTTGCCGAAGATGAACCGGAACTGAACTGATAGTTTGAAGTCCGAAGATTGTGCGTTGAATCCTTTGCAATATCGTAAAAAGAAATAGCATAATTGGAAGGGACAAAATCGAATGACGAAGCAGATACGGTCAATGTCTGGCTGACAAGATCAGACGCAATGGATACATCCCATGAAGAGGTAGTGCTGTCGAGTGATTTGTAAAGTTTAAAATTACGGGCATATTTTGGACCGAGTGAAGACCAAGCATCGTGCGGGAAATAGATTGAGAGATAATTACTTGGAGCAGATGGCGGTTTTGGAAGATCAACACCGGAGTCATAATTATCGGTTCCATTTAAAGCCATTCCTGCAATTGCTGAAGAATCTGATAAAGTTGAAGCCGAAACTTCTAACCTAATCTGCCATTGATAATTATCTAAATTGAATGCTGCATTAGGATTAACCTGATCATTCAAATAATAATTTAAAAAATGGTTATTAAAAGATATCGAACCTTGCGTAGTAGTGTTGGTAAAAAGAGTTGAAGGAATTCCGCCGTTCAGATTTCCATCCAACCAATCTTCTTCAACATAGCTGAGAAGATTGATCTGCTGTGGTGAGCCGAGATCACTTAATTTTATCTTTAATTCCCAATAACCGGAATTGTAGTTTTTATAATTTTGAGTAGAAAAAGATGCATCTGTCCAAATTGCCCCATTAAAAACCTTCCTGTATTCTGTTACGTTACTTGCATCAAATGTTTTGAAAGCGTAATGGTAATTTGCCGAGAAGGGGAGAGTCGGGTTCCAAGCCCAAGCATCAGATGCGGTTGTTCCGGTTCCACTTGTTGCAGTTTTTTGCGGGTCGGTATCCACGTAAATATGAAAAACTCTGTTGTCGTCTGTAACCAAACCGTTTGGAGAGTTGCCGGAGTATGCGATGTAGAGATAATCTTTATCCCAGGTTACAAATCCGTAAAGTTGTGAACCATTTGTTGTTGCCAGTTTTTCGTTTGAATCATTAAAGCTATTGACACCGTCAATTGATTCTGTTCTAAAACTTTGCGCATTTAAACCAAAAGTAATGAAAACGATAATAAGATAAAGTATTTTCTTGTACATGAATTCTCTCTTCATATTTTGTTGACCAAATTTACTCTGTTCTTAGGATAAATAAAAACGAAAAGAAGAGATTGTGTGTTATGGAGAATGGTCGCGACCACACTGTAAATCACGGTACTTTTTATTTGTTCGAATATTCCTTTTGCTCTAAGCTTGCATATTTTGATCTTGCAGGGCAGTGGCAAAGAAGAGCAGTTCAGAGATTTCTCCCCATAAAAAAAAGAATAAAACAGACCGCATGACCTATTTATTAGTAAAAACTTTCCCTTTTAATTATATTTGCAAGAAAAGTAAGATATATTAGTCACCCGAAATTACGGGAGGAAGTCTTCGAGCCCACAAAACGTACGAACGGAAAATTAAATGCAAAAGTGCTGGTACTAAATCAGAGTTATGAACCTTTAACTATTTGCAACATCAAAAAGGCATTAATACTACTTTTGCTAGGAAAAGCAGAAATTGTTTCCAAGGATAAGAAAAAATCAGTGAGAACCATTCACCGGTCTTTTCCATGGCCAAGCGTAATTCGCCTTGCAAGTTATATTTCTGTGCCTTACAAAAAAGTTGTGCTTACGAGGAAAAACATTTTAAGAAGAGATGAGTTTAAGTGCGCTTATTGCGGAAGAAGCGATATTCCATTAACGATTGATCATATTGTCCCAAAAGCAAAAGGGGGCATTGACAGCTGGGAGAACCTGGTTGCAGCATGCACCGTTTGTAATAATAAAAAAGGTGACCGCTCTCCGAACGATGCGCACATGCATTTGTTGATCAAGCCGTTCACGCCAAATCATATTCTTTTTATTAAGAATTCTGTGAGAAAGCTTGATGAGTCTTGGAAACAATACATGTATCTCAGTTGAAAGTAAAAAGTAGAAAGTTGAAAGTGGAAAGTTGAAAATTGAAAGTTAAAAGTGGAAATGAATAAAAAAAGAATTTTAAGTGGAATGCGACCCACCGGTAAATTACATATCGGACACTATGTCGGCGCGTTAGAAAATTGGATCTCTCTTCAACACGAATATGATAATTTTCATCTTATTGCTGATTATCATGTCTTGACTACAAATTTAAATTCAGATTCAATTTACCAGGACTCAATTGAGATGCTGATAGATTGGCTTGCAGCCGGACTTGATCCGAAGATAAGCCCGATGTTCCGCCAATCACAAATAAAAGAACATGCCGAACTTCATTTAATTTTTTCTATGCTTGCAACGGTGAACAGGCTCGAACGAAATCCAACAGTGAAAGATCAGATTAGAGATTTACATATTGAAAATGTTTCATACGGACATTTAGGATATCCCGTTTTACAAGCGGCAGATATTCTTTTATACAAAGGAGATTTGGTTCCCGTTGGGGAAGATCAAGTCCCGCATATTGAAATAACCAGAGAAATAGCAAGAAAATTTAATAACCAGTACGGAGAAGTATTTCCTGAGCCCGAACCAAAATTAACTGCATTTGCCCGACTTCCCGGATTAGACGGCGATGCAAAAATGAGTAAATCATTAGGTAATACGATTCTCCTTTCGGATGACGCTGAAACCATTAAAACTAAATTAAGAAAAGCCGTAACCGATCCTTTGAAGGTACGTAAAAATGATCCCGGCAGACCTGAAGTTTGCTTAGTGTTTTCATATCATAAAAAATTTAGCCCGTCTGAAATTCTTGAAATTGAAACCGGCTGTAGAAGCGGTGCTTTAGGATGCGTTGATTGTAAATTAAAGTGCACCTCAAATATTTCTTCTTTTATTGCTCCCATTTTGGAGAAGAGAAAATATTACGAAGAACACCTCGACGAAGTAAAAGATATTTTAACCGATGGCGAAAACCGTGCACAAAAAGTTGCAAAGATAACTATTCAAGAAGTTCGTGATAAAATGAGGTTAGGATAAACTTGTTTAGGATTAAATTAAGTCATTTTGAAGGTCCGCTCGATTTGCTTCTCTTTTTTATTAAGAGAGATGAGTTGAATATTTATGACATTCCCATTTCTTATATCACAAAAGAATTTCTTGCATATGTTAATCTCATAAAAATGCTTGACCTGGAAGTTGCCGGTGATTTCATTTTGATGGCTTCAACCTTGATGCACATTAAGGTTCGCTTGCTGCTTCCCAAAGAGATTGATGAAAAGGGAGAAGAGATTGATCCGCGCGATGATCTTGTGAAAGCATTATTGGAGTATAGGCGGTATAAAGAAATGTCGGAAGAGTTGGGATTCTTCGAAACTGCTCAACGGAAAATCAGTTATCGCGGTTATTATGCTCTTGATCCGAAAGAGGCGCCGCCGGAACTTGATGTGCTTTTAAAAAACATCACTGTTTTTGATCTCGCTAAAGCTTTTCGCAAAGCAATAGATAATGTTAAAAAGGAATTTGTTCACGAAATTAAAAATATTTCGATTTCGATTGATGAGCAAATTGCATTTGTTCTCTCGTTGCTAAATACTACTAATGAAATAACTTTTTTAGAACTGATCCGCGATATGCACGAACGTATTAGAATTGTTATTACCTTCGTTGCTTTGTTAGAACTGACTAAAATGGGACAGATCGGTATTAGAGAAACTTTTACTTCGAATGATTTTATAGTTTACGGAATTGCAAACAATGGATAATATTTACAACTCGGTTATTGAAGCCCTCATCTTTTCTTCTGATGAACCATTAAAAATTGATGAAATCATTAAAGCAATTAAAGGAATTGACGGAGAAGAAAGCCCCATAACCGGCGAGGATATTGAAGAAACTGTTACAAATATTAATCAACAGTTAGAAGAACAACAAAGACCATTCAGAATTATGAAAATCGCAGGAGGTTTTTCTTTTTCAACTAAACACGAATATGCAAAATATATCGGTTATTTATCTACTGAAAAAAGCAAGAGAAGATTAAGTCAATCAGCTCTTGAGACTCTTGCCATTATTGCATACAAACAGCCAATAACAAAACCGGAAATTGAAATGATCCGCGGCGTTAACGCTGATTATATTATGAATACTTTGCTTGAGAAAAGTCTTATAGCTATTAACGGAAGAGCCGAAACGGTTGGGCGACCGTTATTATATGGTACAACAGATGAGTTTTTAAAATACTTTGGACTAAACCGGTTAACGGACCTTCCGAAACCGAGAGAAATTGATGAAATTATGCAAGACGAAGATTTCCTCGATCAAAAAAGGAAAATTATGATGAACGCGCTTGAAGAAGACGCCGAAGCAATATTAGAACAAGAATTAGAGGAAGAACATGACACACAAAATTAGACTGAATAAATATCTTAGTGATTGCGGAATTGCATCGCGAAGAAAAACAGAGGAATTTATCCTTCAGGGGAGAGTATCCGTAAACGGGAAAACTATTACTACACTTTCCTCCGTTATTGATCCCTCGAAAGATAAAGTTGCAATGGATGGAGAATTGATCAGGGCAAAGAAACTTCTCTATTTTCTTCTTCACAAACCGAAAGGTTATATTACTTCTACCAATGATGAAAAAGGAAGAAAAACAGTTGTTGAACTGATTGATACAAAAGAAAACATTTTTCCTATCGGGAGGTTAGATTACAATACAACCGGTGTACTTTTACTTACAAACGATGGCGATTTTTCCAATTTTCTAGCGCATCCTTCAAGCAAAATCCCGCGTGAGTACGAAGCAAAAATTAACAAACCGTTGAAACTTGAAGATGAACCGAAATTTTTAAAAGGTTTTTATATTGATGGTAAAAAAGGGAAGTTTGTCTCAATAGAAATTCATAAAAAAGATCCAACAACAGTAAAAGTAGTAACCGTTGAAGGAAGAAATCACTTCGTAAAAAAAATGTTTGCGGCTGCGGGTTATTTCGTAAATGCACTCGATAGAACAAACTACGGACCGTTTTCGCATAAAAAAATACCGGTTGGAGCTTATCGTTTTATAACAGAAAATGAGATTGCAGAGGTCTATAATGAATACGCAAAAAAATAGTAAATATCTTTCCTTCGTTTTGATCTTCTCTACTTTCAGCTTTGCGCAGGAAGTAAAACTTGATACCGTACCAAAGTATTCAATAACCACTGTATCTGAATTTTCGTCACAAATTGATGATATTTTTAATGATCCGAATTTTAATAATGCCAATTGGGGTGCTTCGATTCAGTCACTTGTAACAGGCGAATATTTTTATAAAAAGAATGAAAACAAACTTTTTATGCCTGCTTCAAATCAAAAATTAGTTACTAGTGCGGTGGGATTACTTCTGCTTGGTCCAATGTACCGGTTCAAAACAGAAGTTTATTCTGATGGAGTGATTGACGGTTCCATTTTGAAAGGTGATTTGATAATCAAAGGTTTTGGTGACCCGACAATTTCCGGGCGATTTAATAATAATGATATGACGAAGATTTTACGTGATTGGGCTGATTCATTACTAGCCTTAGGCATTGACGAAATAAGAGGAAATATTTTAGGAGATGACAACGCTTTTGATGACACCGGCTTAGGTTTAGGCTGGTCCTGGGATTACGAGTCTGATTGGTACGCAGCTCCTTCAGGCGCACTTTCTTTCAATGATAATTGCATTGATATAAGTGTTAAACCCGGGCGAAAAGGAGAACAAGGAATTCTTAGCATCTCGCCTGAATCGAAGTATACGATTATTCAGAATAAGTTACGTACAGTTGGAAGAGATTCAGTTACCGACGTTAGTGTTTATCGCGAGCGAGGAACAAATATTATTTCTGTGATCGGTTCAATAAAAGAAGGTGATGATTCTCTTAAAATCTATGCTACCATTAATAATCCAACACAATACTTCGTGGTTACGCTAAAAGAAATTTTGCAGCAAAAAGGTATCTATGTCTCAGGATTCGCATCGGATGTTGATGATCTTACGCGTACTCTTGATTATGCTCGAACAAAATTGTTATTTACTCATTACTCAGTTTTTTTAAAGGATATAATTAAGGTGCTGAATAAGAACAGCCAAAATTTTTATGCCGAACAATTGCTCAAAACAATCGGTTTTGAAAAGAAAGGGTTCGGAAGCGCTGCACAGGGAATTGATGTTGTGAGATCGACATTAAATAAGATTGGTATCAATACAGATAATATGGAAATTGTTGATGGTTCTGGATTATCAAGATTAAATCTAATTTCACCAAACCAAATTACTGTTCTCTTAAATTACATGTATAAAAGTGATGTCTTTACATACTTCTATAATTCCCTTCCCGTTGGAGGTGTTGATGGGACTCTTGCAAATAGAGTCAGGAAAACGAGGGCGCAAAACAATGTTAGAGCTAAAACCGGTTACATAAATGGTGTTCGAAGTATTTCAGGGTATATTTTTACAGGAGATAAAGAACCGGTTACATTTTCGATCATCGCGAACAATTTTACGGTTCCAGTAGTGCTTGCGGAAAATTTACAAGATTTAGTTTGTATCCGCCTCGCTAATTTTAAAAGGAAATAACGGAGAAAAAATGGAGCAGCCAATTATTGAAGATATAAGTGAGCTCATTAAAAGAAGATTTGAAGAATTAACTGAATTGAAGGCAAAGGGTGTAAATGCTTTTGCTTATAATTTCGAAAGAACTGATTACTCTGCTGAAATAAAAAGTACTTATGAAGAAGGTACAGAAAAGAATGTCTCTATCGCAGGGAGAATAATGGCAATACGTCGTATGGGGAAGGCTTCATTCGCTGCCATTCAAGATGTTAAAGGAAGAATACAAATCTATCTCAAGCGGGATGAAATAGCTGAAGCTTATGACCATTTTAAACTCTACGATATCGGCGACATTATCGGTGTCAAAGGTTTTGTTTTCAAAACTAGAACCGGAGAAATCTCGGTTCATTGTAAGGAGCTTGTTCTTCTCACAAAATCACTTCGACCGATTCCTATTGCTAAAGAAGTTACGGATGAAAACGGCAATAAAACAGTGCATGATCAATTTGCAGATAAAGAATTGCGTTACCGTCAGCGGTATGTTGACCTCATCGTTAACCCTGAAGTGAAAGACGTTTTTATTCAGAGGAGTAAAATTATTTCTTTTCTCCGCGCTTTCCTCGACAAGCAAAATATCCTTGAAGTTGAAACGCCGGTGCTGCAGGGTCTATACGGCGGGGCTTCTGCACGACCATTTGTAACCCATCATAATGCATTAGACATTCCACTCTATCTTCGCATTGCAGATGAACTTTACCTCAAGCGTTTGATAGTTGGGGGTTTTGACGGCGTGTACGAAATTTCTAAAGATTTCCGGAACGAAGGGATGGACAAAACGCATAATCCCGAATTCACTATGATGGAAGTTTATGTAGCGTACAAAGATTATGAATGGATGATGAAGTTTGTCGAAGAAATGATTTCAGGGTTATGCATGCAGGTGTACGGAAAAACAGATTTTCAATTTGAAGATAAAATAATTGACTTTAAGCCGCCATGGAACCGGGTTTCAATGGTTAATTCAATTAAAGAAAAAACCGGAGTTGATGTACTTTTAGTTGATGATGCAGTCTTGAAATCAACCGCAATAAAATATGGCGTTGCATTAACCGGGAAAGAAAGCCGTGGTAAAATTATTGACGGGATATTTGAAATCTGTATTCAAGATACTTTAATTCAACCAACATTTTTAGTTGATTATCCTGTTGAAACTTCTCCTCTTGCAAAAAAGCATCGTTCCATTCCGGGGCTTGTTGAACGCTTCGAAGGTTTTGTTGCCGGAAAAGAGATATGCAATGCTTTCAGTGAACTGAACGATCCTATTGACCAAAAAGAAAGATTTGAAGATCAGGTAAAAGCACGTGATGCAGGCGATGATGAAGCGCAAACGTATGATGAGGATTTTATCCGCGCACTCGAATACGGTATGCCGCCAACAGCCGGTTTAGGGGTTGGGATTGATCGCTTAGTAATGCTGCTTACAAACCAAGTTTCTATTCGGGATGTATTATTCTTCCCGCAGATGAAACCTGAGAAATAAGAAATAAATGCTAATTCGTTTAAGAATGTTTTTCCTGATGGTATTAATTCCCTTGAGTATTAGTATCGCACAGCTAAGTGATTCACTGGCGTCTTCACTTAAAATAGAAACGCGTTCCTTTCAGCTTGAAAAACGAACTATCACACTTAATTCCATTACAAATATTCCGCAAAAAATAGATCCGCTGGCAACTGAGATCAACTACACTTTGCTTGGTGGAATTGGAGTCGGCGTATTCGGTTCTGCATACGGAATTATGGTCTATCAACAAAATGCCTGGTGGAAGGAACAACGAGTAAAATTCCGAATTCTAAATGATTGGGAGTATGCTCTTTGGATTGATAAAATCGGACATTTCTACGGAACAGCACTTATTGCTCACGGTTTTTCTGCTGCGTTGGAAGGCGCAAATGTGCAGGCGGAAGCGAATACCTGGTATTCATCAGCGCTTGCTTTATCATTCCAACTGTTTGTCGAAGTGCAAGACGGATTTGGACCGCAATGGGGTTTTAGCCCGGGTGATGCAACCTGCGATTTATTGGGAGCTTCTTATCCCGTATTGCAGTATTATTACCCATACTTAAATAACTTTAAATTTAAGTTTAGTTATTATCCGGCGGATCTTAACAAAGTAAATGAAGTAAGCGGGCAAACCCATATCATTATTGATGATTACGCAGGACAAAAGTTTTGGTTTTCCATGCAGTTGAAAAATATGCTGCCGCAAAAAGTTGCCGAATATTGGCCCGCATGTCTTTGCATTGCGGTGGGAATGGGAGTAAAAAATCTTGACGGCAGCGGCGGCGGACAACGTGATTTCTACCTGGCATTAGACTTTGATGCTGAAACGATTCCGCTCTACGGAAAATATTGGCAGTTTGTTAAAAACACTTTGAACTATTTTCATTTCCCGATGCCTGGTATCCGCTTAACCCATAATGTTGTTTTCTTTGGTCTTACTTATTAGGTGAATTTTGAAGTATAGTATAATTATCCCGACGCTCAACGAAGAGAAGCTTTTACCTCAACTTTTAGAACAGCTTACTTTGGAAATTTCCTTGAAAAAGTCGGAGTTTGAAATTATTATTTCAGATGGCGGCAGTAAAGATGCTACTCAAGAAATTGCCGGGCGTTTTAAATGTAACTTTATCAAACATGATTCACCGCTAAAAGAAAACATTTCTGCCGGCAGAAATAAGGGAGGGGAAAAGGCGCAAGGGGAGTGGCTTATTTTTCTTAATGCCGATGTACGGCTTGCAAATGTCCATAAATTTTTTCAATTTCTGGAAGCAAATGTATATTCATCTTCTTTATTAGCTGTTGGCGGACATGTAAAAGTTTTCCCGGAAGAAGAAATATTTTCTGACAGGCTTTATCATGGCTTTTATTATTATTATTTCCATTTGTTGAATTTTTTAGGTATGGGAACCGGCAGAGGAGAATGCCAGATTGTGCGAAAAGATATTTTTACACAGCTCGGCGGTTATGATGAAACTTTAGCTGCCGGAGAAGATTTTGATCTCTTTAAAAGAATAAAAAAACTTGGTAAAATTCTTCTTACCCATGAATTATTGGTTTATGAATCACCCAGAAGGTTTAGACGTTACGGTTATTTTACTGTCTCAATGATGTGGCTTAAAAATTCTACTTCCATTGTTTTGAGGAAAAAATCAATTTCAAGTGAATGGGAAGAAGTACGTTGAAAAAAGCAGTTCTAATATTATTTGTACTTCTGCAAGTCCAGCTCTACTCGCAAGTTGAGTTTGTTCCAGGCTCAAATCCGGTTTATGGATTTCTTGAGAGAATGGATGCCTTGCATCTAATAAAAAAGTACGACTCTTTTCAAAAACCGAAAACAAGAAAAGCAATAGCAGCATATCTCCTTCAAGTTAATAAAACAGAAAGAGAGCTTGATCTAATTGACAATCGGATTTTTACTGATCTCAAATCAGAATTTAATATTGAACTTTATGAGACAACCAATACCTATCAATCCCTTTTAGCCGGGGATAAGTACGAGCCGCTTTCTCAAAAAGAAAAATTCTTTTATTTCAATTCCGGTGAGAAAGGAAATTTGTTCATCAATTTAACTGCTGATGGAGATTTTATTTCACATCAGAGTAACTCTTCTGAGAACAATGCAGGATTACTAAACGCTGGAGGAATTATCCGCGGTACCCTTATGAATACTTTCGGCTTTTATATTCAAGGTTCAAATGGCTTCTCTTCGGGGAACAAAAAAGCAGCTTTACAGAAAAAAGAATTACAGTACAACTTTAAATTTAACGAATCAGTCGAACAGACTTTTTTTGATGATAATGAAGGGCATCTCTCGTTTGATTTTGATTGGCTGAATCTAAAAATTGGCAGAGACCGTTTAATGCTCGGCTATGGAGAGAATAAAGCGATTCTTTCTGACGATAGTCCAAAGTTTGATTACATACAACTTCAGTTCAATTATGGAATATTTTCATTCTCTTCATTTCATGGAAAGTTATTGGGGCAAAGCAGTTTTGCACCTGATACAGTTACCGGAGGAACGAATGTCATCAAAGAAAAATACATTGCGTACCATCGGTTAGGTTTTAATCTTTCTGATGATTTTACTTTAGGCGCGGGAGAAATTATCATTTACGGTGATAGACCTCTAGAGTTTTCTTATCTTAATCCCTTTAATTTTTATAAATCGGTGGAACACAATAATCGAGATAGAGATAACGCGATGGTTTTCTTTGATCTTGAAAACCGCTCTATCAAAGGATTAAAACTTTTTGCAATGGTGCTGTTAGATGATATCAATTACGGAAAACTGGGAACCGGCTGGTATGGCAATCAAACGTTATGGGATCTCGGCGTTTCATCATATAATTTATACCGGATCATTCCTCTAGATTTTCATTTTGAATACACGCGGGTTGAGCCTTATGTTTTTACTCATCGTCTACTAAATAATAACTTTACAAATTTTGGTTACGGGCTTTCTTCGGTTCTTGCACCAAATAGTGAATTGTTCTTTTCAAAAATTAATTATAGATTAAATCATAGATTTAAAGTCTCTTTTTCATTCAGTTATACTATTCACGGAGCTAATTATTTGGATGCCCAGGGAAACATCACTAAGAATGTAGGAGGAGATTTCTCCTTTGGTCATCGCGTTGGTGATTCTGAAACCACAAAGTTTTTAGATGGAGTAAAACAATATTATCGAAAAACTTCCGTTGCAGTTAGTTATGAACCATATAATGAATTCAATTTGGCGTTGCAGGTTCTAGTCAATAATAATTCATGGCAAAAATACTCTATCGAATCAAGCCATTCAAATTTAGCGGCAATCTTTTCATTACAAGTAAAAATTTAAAAGGTCAACAATGAACTATAAAAAATATAGAATCCCGTTAATGGTAATCATTTTAACTTCCGGTATCTTGCTTGGAACGCAAATTCAGAAAGCATTAGCCGGAGATAATCTTTTTGATAACTTAAATAAATTCAATGACGTGCTCACCCTAACGCAGAAATATTATGTAGAAGAGGTGAATACAGAAAAGCTTGTCGAATCAGCTATCAACGGAATGTTGAATGAACTTGACCCTCACTCAGTTTATATTCCTGCGAAACAAATGACGGCTGTTGAAGAAGAGTTTCGTGGTGATTTTGAAGGAGTTGGGATTGAGTTTCAAGTTGTAAATGATACGCTTACTGTAGTTTCTCCAATTACAGGTGGACCAAGCGAGCAGTTAGGAATTTTAGCCGGAGATAGAATAGTTAAAATTGATGGGAAAGATTGCATCGGAATTACTAATGATGATGTGCGTAAAAAATTGAGAGGGAAAGCCGGTTCGAAAGTTAAAGTTTTAGTTTTGCGGGTTGGAGTAAAAGAACCGATGGACTATGAAATCACGCGCGATAAAATTCCGCTTTATTCAGTTGACACCCACATCATGCTTGATAAGCAAACCGGCTATGTAAGTGTTAGCCGCTTTGCAGAAAAAACCACAGATGAGTTAGAGGCGGCGCTTGATGATCTGAAGAATTCGGGAATGAAGCAGTTAGTTCTTGATCTCAGAAATAATCCCGGCGGTTACCTAAATCAAGCATTCCAAATTGCTGATCTTTTTATTGACGGCGAAAAGAAAATTGTTTATACCCGTGGAAGAAGAAAAGAATTTGACGAAGATTTTTATGCTTCGGTTACTTCTCCGTTTGAAAAAATTCCACTGATTGTTTTAGTAAACAGAGGCAGCGCTTCGGCAAGCGAAATTGTCTCCGGGGCTGTTCAGGATTGGGATCGTGGGTTAGTGGTTGGAGAAACTACTTTTGGTAAAGGATTGGTGCAGCGCCAATTCCCGCTGAGAGACGGGAGTTCACTTCGCCTGACAATATCAGATTATTTTACCCCTTCTGGTAGATTAATTCAGCGGAAGTATAAGGACAAAGAAAAGAAAGATTATTACCTGGAGAGCATGGATAGGCAGGATGAAAATGACGGTGAAAATTTAGATCACAAAACAGAGAATGATTCCCTGCACCCGACCTACAAAACAAACAAAGGAAGAATCGTATATGGCGGCGGCGGAATTACTCCCGACTATTTCGTTAAATCTGAAAAACTAACGAACTACTCCACAGACTTAATTCGAAAAAATACGTTCTATCTTTTTGCTCTACACTATATTGATCTTTACGGCGCTTCAATAAAAAAGATTTCCGCAGATAAGCTTGAAAATTACCTTTCTTCTTTTGATCTTTCAGATACTGACATGCAGTCCTTCATCGAATTTGCGAAAGGAAAAGATGTAAAATTTGTTGAAAAAGATTACGACAGCGAAAAAGATTACATTAAAGCGAGGCTAAAAGCTACGATCGCAAGAAATTATTGGAAAAATGAAGGGTGGTATTCAACTTTAATTCCAATGGATAAACAAGTGAAGAAAGCATTATCTCTTTTTGGCAAAGCAAAAGAATTAGCAAACATTAAATAGAGATGAAATATCCAATTCTGTTTTTTGCAATTGTAAGCATAACGATTTTACAATCAGGATTTACCTATAAACCTGAGAGGATAACAATAGCAAGTTCCATCATTTCTGAAAAGGAGATGCTTGTTGGTGAAGACATTAATTATGTTGTAAGTTATTCCTTCCTTAAACTGGGTGAGGTACGCCTGAGAATAATAAATAAAAGAGAGTATCAAGGGAAAACTATTTACAACACCATTGCTCATATTGATTCTTACTCAGGCATTCCTTTTGTCAACCTCCATCAAATATATGAAAGTAAAGTAAATACAGACTTTTACTCTGAGTATTTTAAGGGGTTGAACAGAAAGGAAGAGTTTACAACTTCTACCGAATATTTTTTCGATTATAAAAATCATAAACTTCGCGTTAAGAAGGGGAAAGTATCTCCTGCAGAATTATGGACTGATTCAACTACTATCGCAGAAAAAATGTATCACGATGGACTTTCAATTTTCTACTATGCCCGTATGAATAACGGACGTAAAATGTCGGTGAAAGTCCCATGTTTTGTTACTGAAGAAAAAGTCTTTACAAAAATAAATTTTTACGATAGGATAGACAAAGTATCTATTGATGCCGTTGATCACGATATCGCTTGCACATATCTGGATGGCGACACAGACTTTATCAGTGTATTCGGCTTGACGGGCCGCTTTGAAGGGTGGTTCTCAAACGATAAAGCCGCAGTTCCTATAATGGCTAAAATGAAAGTGATCATTGGAAATGTTAATTTAGAATTAAAATCATGGAATAGACCCGGATGGAATCCGCCAAAGTACAAAGACTAATAGAAGAAAAAGTTTTCTTTCCGTATCAAAGCATGCTTCCGGAAATTGATGATTCTGTATTTATTGCTTCGGGCGTAAAAATTATCGGAAATGTGAGGATAGGAAAAAACTCAAGCGTTTGGTATAATACCGTTCTAAGAGGAGATGTAAATTTTATTCGCATCGGTGAGCTGACGAATGTTCAGGATTGCTCAATGCTGCATGTTACAAGTGAAACGTATCCTTTAATCATCGGAGATAAAGTTACTATCGGGCACAGCGTTACACTGCACGGATGCACGGTGAATAATTTATGTTTGATTGGAATGGGCGCCGTTGTTTTAGATGGTGCGGTTGTTAGTGAAGGAAGTGTGGTAGCAGCCGGAGCAGTCGTCCCTCCAAAATTTCTGGTTCCTAAGGGAGTATTGGTTGCCGGAGTTCCGTGTAAAGTTATTCGACCTTTATCGCAAAAAGAAACTGAAGAACTTGAAAAATCTGCTCTTCACTATAAGGATTATGCGAAAATATCAAGTGATTCATTAATAAGAAGAAATGATCGTTTATGAATATTTCAAATTCAAAAATTGCTATCTTAATTCCGAAAATAATAAAGTTTAAGAAATCTCTTATTAGAGCAATTATTCTTCAGCTGGCAGAAGAATTACAATTTTCGATAGCAAGCATTCATGTTTCCTTTGTTGATAAAAAAGAAATTTTGGCGCTAAACGGTAAATATCTAAGTCATCATTTTTCAACTGATATTTTGACATTTAATTACAGCGGAAGTAATACGGATTTAGACGGTGAAATTATTATTTCTTATGAGGATGCAGTTGAAAACGCCCGAAGATTTTATACTTCTGAGAATGAGGAATACTTGCGGCTTATAATACACGGGATACTGCATCTTCTCGGTTATGATGATCAACAAAAAAATAATAAATTAAAAATGAAAAGAAAAGAAACCTCTTTAGTGAAAAAACTATCCACTATGATCTTGAATAAAATATGAGAAATCGGCTGGCTGAAGTTCTCTCAAAATTACTTGATGGACTTGCGAAAGAAAAATCTTTAGAACAAGTTGAATCGAAGTTATTGAAGAAAAATAAATATGATAAAACTATAGTAGCAACTGCATACAGTTGGATTATCGACAAGATAAATACTAATCAAATCGGGCATTTAACTGTACCTGCAGCCTCAAAAGGTATGCGTATTTTTTCTGAAGATGAAATGTACATAATCGGTATGTCTAATTACAATCGTCTTCTAAAATTATTTAACATCGGGTTACTGACAAATTCCGATCTTGATGGAGTAATGGAACAAATCTTTTTCTTCCCGGAATTTCCGTTATCGGAAGATGAAATGAATTTTCTTATATTAAATTCCATTATTGATGCAGATAAATTATCAATCCCGGGAAGTAGAAAGCTTCTCTATCTTTCAGATAAAATAAATTAAGCAATTATGAGTAAAAATCTTGTTCTCGTTGAATCTCCGGCAAAAGCTAAAACCATTAATAAATATTTAGGAAGAAACTACCATGTGGAAGCAACCGTAGGACACATTAAAAATTTACCTAAATCTAAGTTAGGTATTGATGTTAAGAATTCGTTTCAACCCCAATTTGTAACAATTCGCGGGAAGGGCGAGCTTCTAAAAAAAATTAAAAGTCTTTCGGCAAAAAGTGATAATATTTTCATCGCAACTGACCCTGACCGTGAAGGTGAAGCAATTGCTCAAGACATAGCCGATTATTTGAACGTTAAAGATGATACCAAAGTATTTCGTGTTCTCTTTAATGAAATAACAAAAACCGGCGTTCTTAAAGGAATGAAAGCCCCACGCTCGATTGATTCAACCTTAGTTGCTTCACAGCGTGCACGTAGAATTATGGATCGGTTGATTGGTTATAAAGTAAGCCCTTTTTTATGGAAGACACTTATCCAAGAATCGGGAGTAACACTTTCTGCCGGAAGAGTTCAGTCTGTAGCATTAAGGCTTGTATGCGAACGAGAAATAGAAATCAGTAAATTCAAAACAATTGAATATTGGTCAATCTGGGGTTTTTTTGAAACCACCACGAATGAAATATTTAAAGCTAAACTCTTTAGCATTGATGGGAAAGAAATTAAAGTAGCTCCCAGAGCTGAGATGAGTGAAAGGGAATTAGCTGAATTTCTAAAAAATCATATTCTTCTTAATAATGAAGCAGACACACTTAAAATATTTAATGCTGTAAATCAAAAAAATAAATTTGAGATCTCTCGAATTGTTAAAAAACATACTAAGAGAAATCCTTCCCCTCCTTTTATCACCAGTACGCTGCAGTCTGAAGCTTCAAAAGCCTTACGGTTCCGTGCTAAACAAACTATGGGCATAGCTCAGAAATTATATGAAGGTATTGATTTAGGAAAAGATGGAACGGTCGGTCTCATCACCTATATGAGAACTGATTCAACTAGAATTTCAGAGGATATATTAATTGAAACAAGAGAATTTATCCAAAAAAAATTTGGAGAAAGTTATTTGCCTGCAACTGCTAATCTATACGACAAAAAGAAAAATGCGAATGTTCAGGATGCGCACGAAGCTATTCGACCGACCTCGATGGAATTTACCCCTGAGAAGGTAAAAGAGTTTTTAGATGATAGATCATTCAAACTCTATCAATTGATTTGGAAAAGATTTATCGCTTCACAAATGAAACCGGCAGAATTAGAAACGACGGTAATTGAAATATCTGCGGATGAATTTCTCTTTAAAGCATACGGGCAGGCTCTGCTCTTTAGTGGTTTTATGCAAATGTATGTTGAGGTTAAAGAACAACCCGAGGATGCCGAAACAGACGATAAGGCTGAGGCAAAAAACGAATCAATCCCTGCTGGAATGGAAAAGGGAGATAGACTTGTTCTGGATGATTTGAAGGAAACGCAGCACTTCACAAAACCACCCCCTCGTTATACGGAAAGCAGTTTAATTAAAGAATTGGAAAGTAAAGGAATAGGCAGACCAAGTACCTACTCTTCTATTGTAAGTACGGTTGTAGATAGAAGTTATGTTTCGGTCAACGAAAGAAAATTATCGCCGACTTCTCTCGGAATTAAAGTGAACGGTATCCTGGTACAAAATTTTCCGAATATTTTTGACGTGAGTTTTACGGCTAGGATGGAGAGTGAGTTAGACCAAATTGCGCAAGGCGAAAATGAATTTGTGACTGTTCTGAATGATTTTTACAAACCGTTTTCTGAAACGCTCGCGGCGGTTGAAGATAAAATCGAGAAGATCCTGTGTGATAAATGCGGAAATGAAATGGCAATTAGATTCAGCCGTTTTGGAAAATATTTAGCGTGTACTAATTATCCAGAATGTAAAAATATTAAATCATTTAAGGAGTTTTCCCAAGATTCAAAGGAACCGGAATATACTGGCGATTCTTGTCCCAAATGCAATAATCGAACTATTTATCGAAATGGGAAATTCGGACGTTTTATTGGATGTGAAAAATATCCCGATTGCGACTATTTGAAGAATATATCAATGGGCGTTGCTTGTCCAAAATGTAAAGATGGCGAAATTGTTGAGCGAAGATCAAAAAGAAACAGAGCATTTTACGGTTGCTCAAAGTATCCTGACTGTGATTTTGTTTCATGGAATAAACCGATTGCAAAAGAGTGCCCGAATGGAGATTCGGCATATTTAGAACATAAATATTCAGCCAAAAAAGGGAATTACCTACAATGCCCAGTTTGCGGTGAAGAAATAATTGAAGTGCTCGAAGAAGAAATTGATGAAGTTGAATAAAATATTTTAATGATGAAGAATATCATTCAATCATATTTAAAAGAAATAACAACTACAACGGGTTATGCCCCTTTGACAATAAAAGCTTATAAAGAAGATTTAATACAGTTTTATCTGTTTTGTGAGTCTTTACAAAAGATTGAAATATCTTTAATAAATGAAAGAACAATTAAACTTTATTTAGTACATCTCAATGAATTGGGTTTAGAGAAATCTTCAATTTCAAGAAAACTATCTTCGATTCGAAGTTTTTTTTCTTTCGCGTTTAAGAAGGCGTTTATTAATAAAAACTTAATTGCCTATACAAAAAACCCAAAGGTGAAAAGAAAACTTCCTGAAGTAATTCAGGAAGAGCTTTACGGAACATTACTGAACAATATTCGTGCGGCACAACATAAAGATTATCTTTTGCATATTAGCGTTACCGAAGTGCTCTACGGTGCTTCACTACGAGTATCTGAAGCGAGCAATCTCTTATTAAAAGATGTTGATTTTTCATCGTCAATTATTCGTGTAGTTGGAAAAGGAAATAAAACCAGAATCGTCCCATTAGGGGAAAAATCTAAACTAATACTTCACGAATATTTATTAAGCAGACCGACAGATAAAAATCAAAAATATTTTTTCCTTAAATCTAATGGTTGTAATGTCAGTTCGAATTATATCTACCGCTTTGTAAGAAAGTATTTAAGTGAACTGACAGATCTCAAGAAGAAAAGCCCGCATATTTTTCGCCATAGCTCAGCAACGCACATGTTGAATCATGGGGCAGATTTAACGGCTATAAAAGAGATTTTAGGTCATTCCAATCTTTCTACTACGCAAATATATACTCAAGTTAGTATAGAACGATTAAAAAATGTTTATAAGCAAGCACATCCAAAATCATAAAGAAAAGGAGCTCAACATGAATATCTCTATCACTGCACGAAAATTTAAAGCTCATGAAACTTTGAAAGATTTCATTTCGGCAGAGGTTTCAAAAATTGATAGATTTTATGATAACATTTTAGATGTTGATGTTATTTTAAGCTATCAGGCAAATAAGGACACAACTAAAACAGCCGAAATAATTGTGAAAGTACCCGGGCAAGTCCTAACTGCAAGTGAAATATCAGATGATTATAAAAAATCAACGGTTCTTGCCGTTGAAAAAATTCAACGTCAGTTGGAAAAATTAAAAACAAAAAATAAATCACACTAATTTATGATTACCATTGATAAAAATGCAATTTCAAGAGTAGCATCAATTGATGTTAATTTCTTCTACGTAAATGCAAAATCGAAATTCAAACTCACTTTACACTCAGATGAATCAGGTTTCGATAGGAGAATTAAAGATCAAAACGTTCATAGACCCGGCTTAGCATTAGCCGGGTTTGTTGAACTCTTTGCATATGAACGTGTGCAAATATTTGGGAACACTGAAATAACTTATCTCAAAAATTTATCTGCTGAAAAAAGATTGAAAGCATTAAAAAAATTGTTTCAATTCCACATTCCATGTATTATTCTCACTGACGGCAACAATCCCTTTCAAGAAATGATATCTCTGGCGATAAAATTTCATGTCCCACTTTTTTCATCCCCCTTGTTAACAACAAAATTAACCTATTTAATAAGCGATTTTCTTGACGATCAATTTGCTCCCCGTGTTTCAATTCACGGTTCATTTGTTGATGTGTATGGAGTCGGTATCTTATTTATTGGAAAATCAGGAGTAGGGAAGAGCGAAGTTGCTCTGGACCTTATTGAAAGAGGTCATAGGTTAGTAGGAGATGACGTCATTATACTCACAAAAAAAGGAGAAGGAATTCTGATTGGAGCCGGGACTACTTTAGTAAAACACTTTATGGAAATTCGTGGTTTAGGTATTCTGGATATTCAGAAAATGTTTGGAGTGAGAGCCATCCGGCACCAAAAAAGGTTAGAGGTTATTTGTGAATTGGAGGTTTGGAATGAGAGTTCTACTTACACGAGAACAGGGCTCGATGAATCTATTGAAAAAATATTAGATATTGAAATACCCTATGTCAAACTGCCAATTATACCCGGCAAAAATATTACAGTAATTTCAGAAGTTATCGCGCTGCATTATCTTTTAAAGCATTATGGTTATGATGCCGCTCAAGTATTTAAGGATAGATTAGAGAAAACAATTTTGGACAAAAGTAAAGGAAATCAAGAGCGAGGGGTAAATTATTTTGAACATGACTTCGAATAAAATATTTTTCAGTATTTTTAAGAAATCGTTTGACAAAGAGGTGTTGTTTGGTTATTTTCGCATACAAATTATGAAGAAATTATACTATTTTACCAGCAAAAATCTAAGATTTATAGAAATTACTGAACTTAGAGCGAAATTAGCCCTTTTGTTTCTGGTTTCTTTCATTGCAATGTTTTTGTTCGGATTCTATTTATTCAATCAATTTTCCAAAACGACTACCCTCCCAACCGACCAGGCTTTTCAATTTAAAATTGAATCCCTCTTAAAAAATTATCAAAAAGTGAACTTGCAATTGGATAGTTTACTTAAAGTTAATAATGAACTGCGAATCGCTGCTAATCTACCCGTGATTTCCACTGAAGAGCAAGAGTTGGGTGTCGGTGGTGGTGAATTTAATATCTCAGTAGATTTTAAGAAAAGTGTAAACACAAATGGATTAAAAGAAGTAAGCGATCTAGTTGAAAAACTATTGACAAAAATTGAATTTGAGAAACACAACATCAATGATATTTCTTCTGCATTAATGCAAAATGAAGAACTATACAAAGGTATTCCAGCTATTAAACCCTGCGTCGGCGCGATTGCGACACATGGATTTGGGATACGGTTTCATCCTATCTTGGGCAAAAATCGAATGCATAATGGAATTGACATCATCACTAGTGTTGGAACTTCAGTCTATTCATCCGGTGGTGGATTAGTTGATTTTGTTGGTTTTAGAAATGGTTATGGACTTTGTGTTGAAATTGATCATGGCTTTGGTTACAGAACAATTTATGGACATCTTTCTAATGCAAAAGTTAAGCAAGGGCAGAAAATTGAGCGAGGTGCTTTAATTGCTTTAACAGGAAATTCAGGGCTTTCTACCGGTCCACATCTTCATTATGAAGTTTTACACGACGGGATAAATCTTGATCCAGATCTTTTCTTTTTTGACGATTCACAATTATTCGCTAATAATTAATACTGAGGATTTTATTTTATGATTTGGACTATCGAATTAGCTTCATTTTTAGATGATGCTCCCTGGCCAGCTACAAAAGAAGAACTAATTGATTACTGTGAAAGAATTGGAGCCCCATTAGAAGTAATTGAAAATCTTAAGGAGTTAGAGGATTCGGAAGAACCTTATGAATCCATTGAAGATATTTGGCCTGATTATCCAACTGATGAAGACTTCTTTTATAATGAAGATGAAATATAATAATTTAAAATATTTAAATTTTAAGGCACAAAATGTGCCTTTTTTTATTCCTTAAAGTATGTTATCAACAATTATTGGGCAAGATTTCGTTAAAAACTCACTTTATCTTTTATTACATAATAAAAAGCTCCCCCATGGAGTAATATTATTTGGTGATGAAGGATTGGGTAAGGATGCAGTTGCTCTAATGTTAGCAAATTTACTATCCGGTTTTTCTTCTGGAACTCCCAACTTTACTGAAAACATAAATATTAAATTCATTACAGCCTTTCCAAGAGGTAAAAATGAAACTGATTCTGACGGACCTTTTGACAAAATTCCTGCTTCGGAATTTGAAAAAATTCGTACCGAATTAAGGAAAAAAGGATTAAATCCTTATTATAAAATTGAAATTCCGAATGCTAATGATATAAAGATTAACAGTATTAGGGAAATACAAAAATATCTCTCTTTAACACCAAATTCTTCTCAGACTCGAGTTGTTATCATTTCAAATGCCGATTTGATGAACGAAACATCCCAAAATGCTTTACTTAAGAATCTAGAGGAACCTCCCGACAATACATTTTTTATCTTAACAACAAATAATATAATTAATTTACGAGAAACCATTCGCTCACGATGTCAAGAATTTCAGTTTGCCCCATTAACTGAAAACGAAATTGCAGAAATTTTGCAGGAACACTTTAATATCTCGCATGATGAAGCTCATGTCGTAAGTTCAATTGCAGAAGGATCATACTCCAAAGCATTAAAGTTGATAAAAACTGATGTCAATTATTTTCTGGAGAAAACAATATCTACTCTAAGATATGGTTTAGCTGGTAAATACTATTCTTGCTTAAAAGAACTCAATGAAATGGTTACTAAAGAAGAAAAAGATTTTCAACTTGTTATTTCTTTTATCATTTACTGGCTTTATGAATTAAATCTTTCTCGTAACAACCTAATACCTCATTTTTTTAGCAACTATCGTGAGACCATCGAAAAATTCAATTCAAAATATGGACAAATTGATCTTGGGAAAATAATTAGTGATTGTGAAGCCTTGTTGAATAAAATTAAAAATACAAATGTCAACCTTAACATTTTAAAGTTTCGATTAATTATGCTCCTCTCATCGGTAATTAAAATTAAATAAAAGTAAGGATAATTATGATAAAAGAAATATCTGTAATTGGTGGTGGTACAATGGGGAACGGGATTGTAACAGTTTTTGCTCTTAATTCCTCTTCTGTTAATTTGATTGAAATGGATCAAGAAAAAGTCGATAAAGCTTTAAGCTCAATAGCGAACAATTTAAGCAGAATGGTCACAAAGGGGACAATAACTGGGAGTCAAATGCAAAAATCATTACAAAGAATAAAATCTTTCATAGGGGTCAAGAATACTCCTATTACATCTGATTTGATAATTGAAGCTATTTACGAAAATAAAGATGCTAAGATTTCAATATTTAAGGAGTTACAGAAACTGATTAAACCTGAATGTATTTTTGCTTCAAACACATCATCCATTTCTATTACTGAATTGGCAAATTCATGCAGGCCTGACAAGTTTATTGGTATGCATTTTATGAATCCAGTTCCGGTAATGAAATTAGTTGAAATTATACGTGGGTTTTCTACCAGTGATGAAACTTTTCGAATAATCAAAGATTTAGCGAATGCAGTTGGAAAAACTCCTTGTGAAGTAAATGATTATCCCGGATTCATTTCCAACCGTATATTATTACCGATGATAAATGAAGCGATTTATACTTTGATGGAAGGTGTGGCGAAAGTTGAAGACATTGATACAGTAATGAAATTAGGGATGAATCATCCCATGGGTCCACTCGCACTGGCAGACTTTATCGGTTTGGATGTTTGTTTAGCTATAATGGAAGTTCTTCACAATGGATTTAACGATTCGAAATACCGACCATGTCCATTATTGAAAAAAATGGTTGCAGCTGGTAAATTAGGAAGGAAAAGTGGTGAAGGATTTTATAAGTATTAAATTTGACGAATAACAGGATTGATCATGCACGATAATGTATCTTATGTAAACTATATTGTCTAATTATTTATATGTATTGTTTGGGAATTTGGCAGAATGCTTACTCCGATCTCCTTTTCTCCCTCTTCCAATTCAATAACTTCGCCATCTACGTGAAGGAAAACTTTCTCGGTTGTTAAATATTTTAATAATTTAAATTTGTATGATTCAACTCTACTATCAAAAATATGCGTCCCAGTGATAGCTTTTGGTAAAACTTGTAACAATGTCGTTTTTGATATATTCCTTGCCATACATAAATTCAGATAACCATCATCAATTTTTGCATCTGGATTAAGTTTAAATCCTCCACCAGCAGTTTCAGTATTCCCTATAGCAAATAAAAAAACTTTATCCGTGAAATTTAGGGCTAACTCTTCGCTTATTACCGAACATTTAGGAGCTTTATAGCTAAAGAGACTTAAAATGACAGAAGAGATATAAAGCGGTAAGCCACTTAAAACTTGAATTGAGCATATTTTTGATGCAACAAAGGCATCAAAACCAATTCCTAAACTTGAAATAAATTTTTTATTTAGCTTGATTTCATTATTTCTTCTAACAACGACTTGACCAATATCACACTTAATTGAACGAGTGCTTAAGATATATTTTTCAAGATTAAAATCATTTGATAAATTTCCTATAGCACGTGCAAAATCATTACCGGAACCAACTGGAATAATACCTATTGGCGAATTGAAACCTTGCTTCACTCCATTTATAATTTCGTTAAGAGTTCCATCTCCACCAATGCAGAAAATGGAACTTTCAGCAAAATTCTTTGAATTAACTATTTCAGTGGCATGCCCCGGATATTGAGTTATGAATATGTTACTATTAGGTATTGCGAGACTATGAAGAGCTTTTTGTAATGGTACAATGTATCTCTTCCCTCTGCCTTTACCGGCCGAAGGATTTACAATAAATTTTTTTAACATTCCATAAAACTCGAAGTAATTAAATTATCAATATGTAAATAAATGGTTAATTAGATCCAACTAATGAATTTACGAATATTTTAGAGTCGAAGTATTGCAAATCATTTATCCCTTCCCCTACGCCAATATATGGTATCATGAGCTTTAATTCTTTGGCCATCTGGAAAACTATCCCACCTTTTGCAGTTCCATCTAACTTGGTAATAATTAATCCAGTTAATTCGACCGATTTTGAAAAAGTTTTTGCCTGTTGGATTGCATTTTGACCATTGTTTCCATCAACGACTAAAAATGTTTCATTAGGAGCATAATTAAGAAGTTTTTTAATGACACGTCTTATTTTCGATAATTCCTCCATTAAATTTGTTTTAGTGTGAAGCCTCCCTGCAGTATCAATTATCACAACATCAATTTTCTCATCAATCGCTTTTTTCACAGTTTCAAACACTACTGAAGATGGATCTGAACCACTTTCCTTTTGAACAATGCTGACATTTGCTCTTTTAGCCCAAATAGCCAATTGTTCATTTGCAGCTGCTCTAAAGGTATCGGCTGCTCCGATCACAACTTTTTGTCCAGCTTGACAAAAATTATGTGCCATTTTCCCAACTGTGGTAGTCTTCCCCGCACCGTTAACTCCAACAATAAGAATTACGAATGGCTTATAGTTATCAAAATCTGGTTCAAATTCTAAACGTGCGGTTGTATGATTAAGGACTTCAATTAACGTATCTTTCAAAACTCTACGAATGGATTCATCATTCCTTAGTGTTTCAACGACCATTTTTTTTTTGATTTCACCTATAATATGTAAAGATAGATCAACCCCAACGTCTGCAGTAATTAAAATTTCTTCGAGTTCTGAAAAAACTTCATCCTCCAGTTTTACTTTCCCTGTTATGACCTCTGAAATACGATTAAATATTGCCGATCGAGTTTTGGATAATCCTGATGTTAACTTGTCAATATTGATATTTTTAAATAGATTCATATTTTTTCTTTTTAATAAAATCTTTTGCCCTTATAGCGTATGCAAATAAAGATAGAAAGGAAAGAAGAATAATTAAGTAATAAACGAACAAGTATGGAGAACCGGTCTTTTCTACACCAAAACAAATCATAAAAATAAAAATAGCGATAAAGGTAACAGTTATTTTTCCCAAAAGATTGGAAGGGAGAACTTTCCCTAAATATTTACTCAATAGAATTCCACTTATAAATATTAGAACATCTCTACCGATAACAATAAAAAAAAGTAATGGTGTAATTTCTCCTATAAGATATAATTTTGAGATCAAAACCCCAGCACAGAGCTTATCAGCCAAAGGATCGATTATTTTCCCTATTTCGGTCACTTGATCAAATTTTCTTGCAAAATACCCGTCAGCCCAATCAGTAAAGACAACTACTACACCCAGCGAGATTAAAAATATTCGTGTTTCCGGATTATGAAAATCATTCAATAAAATCCAAAATGGAATTGCAAGAAGTAGCCTTAGCAGACTTAATCCATTAGATATTGTTATGTCGGATTTGCTGATTTTCATTTAATAACGGCTAACTTTCCAATTTTTTGACCAAGTTCATTTTTGTTGCTGTCTAATTGTTTAATAAAAAACAAATATATCCCTGAATTAACAATATTGCCTGCTAAATCTCTAAAATCCCATATTAATCCACCGTTCCCATCTGTCTCAAATATATGATTTATTTTATTACCTGACAACGAATAGATAAATATTTCTGCATATTGGGGAAGATTTGCAAACGTGACTGCCCCATCGGATATTTTGGCCGGACTTGGGTAACTGAATACATCTTCCAAGTTTTCTGCTTTCGCAACTAAAACAACCTCACTTCCCGCTCCTTCTTCAATAGCCAAAGCGCCTTTTGTTTTATCGGAATAAATATTCTTGCAACTTAACTTGTATTCTTTCCCAATTGCACCTATTCTATTTTTAAATATTAAAGTAATACTTTTATCATCGTTCAGTGAGAGATTAGTGATTGGGTTAGCTGGTTCGACTAAATAGTTGACACTGTTGAGAACCGACAGAGTATCAACTTGTAAATTGAAGTGCAAACGTATTTGATACGGAGTGAGAATAGAATGTGCAGAGATATAAAATTTATCTTTCGTTTGTGTTTTCCGATAAATAAAATTGAGTGTATCAGTTAGTATTGGTGAATTATAAAAATCAACTAAGTCTTTTATAACCAATTTGTTTTCTCCCTCAGGAAATTCATTCGGGAAAGTTATGAAATAGGAATAGCTGGAAGATGGTGAAACTGAATTTGGGTGTATAATTACATTATATGTGTTGAGAAAACCAAACGACATTAAATTTTCAATAACTGTTTTTATTTTTTCGGAAAATTTAATTTCGACAGAAAGTGCAGAAACAACATTAACTTCAATTACGCTTGCAGTTTTGTGATGATAAATTTCGATCAAATTAGAAAATGACTGCTCAAACGGTGGCTCATCGTTAATTGCATAATAATATTTGCTGTTCAGTATAACAGTCGAATCAATAAAATAATTTGTATTAGATGTACCAATTTTAACTAATTTGGAAATGTCCCTTGTGTCTCCTCTATAAATAGTGTGGTTGTTGTTCCCATTCCAACTTAGATAAACTGACGAAGAATCAAGACTATAACCGGTAATATCAGTTGGTATGTTTGGTACCGAAAAGGAATGAGAAAGGAACTTTATCTTGTCACCCTTTGGGAAAGCGATATCTCCTGATAAACTGCTGCTTAAATACCCATTAAAAATGGAATTACTATTTGTAGTTTCGTCAAAATATATAAAATCTATATTCGAATTAGCGGCGTTATTTGATAAAATATAGCTGTAAGGGAAAGCAAACAGCACCAATCTTTCTTGATTATCAATCTCGACAAATTTTAATGCACTTTGTTTTTTCTGGAATGAAGAACCAAACTCTTCTGCGGGATCAACAAAAGCGTTCGAGTATATCAAACTTAGTCGAGGATTATATGCAACCGAGTTATTTAACTTAAAAACTTCTAATAGTTGAAAACTTGCAATATCTATCTCAGGAATCGAATGTACGAGAACTGTCAATTCATCATTCCCGTCTTTATCAAAATCTCCCGCTGCAATTTGATTTGAAGAACTCTCAAATCCGGTTGATAGCGATAAATAAGGGACGAATATATTATTAGAGTTTAATTCGTAACTAAAGATATCCCCTTCCCTATCCAAGAACCAGAGTTCAGACTTTCCATTTTTGTTTAGATCTGCGATAACGCAATGTGGGGAATTTAATTCATTCCCGTACTTAAAAACCGGTGAAAAGTTTTTTAACGTTTGTGATAATGTTAAACTCAAATCAGTATTAGTTTTATATATTGAAATTGTTGAATCATCAGTTAACGCTCCAATTTCATAAACGGAATCGCCATCAATATCTTGTGCAAATACTGGCCAGAATGTTGTCTTGTCAAATTTTTGAATATCAACAAACTTAGATGAATTTACTTCTTGCTGTTCCATAATAAATCCGTTGCGTGACCATAATGCTAAAACATCTAATTTGCCGTTTCCGTTAAAATCACCGACCACTTTTGGAATTCTCTGGTGCAGTGAATCCATCTTAATGAAATTATCTGATTCAAATTTGTAAAGCGAAGTATATTCTGTGTTACTATTATTTCTTAGAAAAATATAATTAGTGTTTGAAGAATCAATCTTAAAGGGTGAATCAAAGATGTAACCCGGTGGGAGTGAATATGATCTTTCTTCGAAACCTTGTAAGTGAAAATAATCATTTGATCTCATCGAATAAGGATTTCCATTCTCCATCAACTTAACGGAATTTCCAAGAACATTTTCGATTTCAAAATAAATCTGGTAGTCCGTATTGGGTTCAACAATTCCTTTCGGAATAAATCCATAATGCAATTGTTTAACGAAAAGATTGTTCGTTGCAAATCCATCTAACGATACATATTTGTAGCTTTCAATACTATTTGATTTTCGGTAGTACATCTTAGCAATTGAAGGTGTGGTTGAGTAGAGAGCTGCGACAAATGTTGGTTTCTCTCCATAAAATGCCGGGAAGATAGAAATGAGTTCCCCTTCCGGTAGTTTGGTTATTCTACTAAAGTTAATTCTTTCTTCTTTAGTTAATCCATTAGTTTGATGCAAAACTATTCTTAACGTAAACACTGTATCAATTTCTAAATGAAGATCAATGCTGCCAACTTTTTGATTGTAAACCTGATTTTTTTGAACACTCAAAATAGTTTTCCAAGAATCGGGATTTAATCCAACTCCATACAATAAATCGAAACTTTCAAAAAATGGAGAAAGTATGGTAGCGGAAATATTTATAGAATCTTTGTCGGTTGCAAAATCTTGTCTTGGATAATCAAATTTCACAATTGAAGGCGATAGAGTTTTTAACGCTTTAAAAACATTTAATCTTCCTGCGCCACTATGAATATCCCAACCTGGTGAATTAATATCATCACAGGTTGATTTGATGATTTGTTTTATTTCTTCACTTGAAAAAGTTTTTTTTGATAAGATCAATGCTGCTAAGCCAGTAACAAATGGTGCAGCAGCAGATGTTCCGTTAAAAGCAGCATAATTACTCTTTCTTGCTGTCGTGAGAATGTCTGTTCCTGGAGCCACTAAATCCAAAGTAGAACCGTAATTGGAAGATGAAGCAACATAATCTTCCTGAGTAGAATTTCCCACTGAAATTACTTCGTTGTAACTGGATGGATAATGAAGTTCTGTCGAATTTGAATTCCCGGAACTTGCAACCAATACAACATTTTTAGAATATGCATAACGAACAACATCACGCAAAACGTAAGAAAAAGAAACGTCACCGAAACTCATATTAATTACTTTCGCCCCGGTCTCTATTGCATATATTATTGCTGCTGCAACATCATCTTCTTCACCGTAACCATCCGGATCGAATGCACGTAAATTCATTACTTTGGTTCTCGGTGCGACTCCGGCAATCCCTTTTTCATTATTTGAGGAAGCGGCAATTATTCCTGCAACCGCTGTTCCGTGCGAAAAATTGTTTTCATCCATGGGAAAATTATCCCAGTTTAAATAATCACCACCGGAGGAGTCAAACGGAAAGCCTGTTCTATCCGTAAAATCCCAACCTTGATAATCATCAATAAAACCATTTCCATCGTCATCAATTCCGTTAGAACTTTTATTATTTCCAGAATTATCTAATCCGGTTTCTCCATTATTTATGAAGATATTGTCAACTAAATCAGGGTGTAAAAAATCTATACCTGTATCAATTACACCAATAATTATCGAATCACTTCCTTCGGTAATTTGCCAGGCATTAAAAGCATCAATTTTTGCTAATGCCCATTGTTGACTAATCAGGCTATCATTTGGAACAGAATCAATCTTATAAATTGTTTGTTTTTGTATGTATTCGATTGTTGGATATTTCTTCTTAAAGTTCGACCAGAAATTATCGTTCGTATTCTTAGGAATTGAAATTTTAACAATATTTTTAAGTGAAGGGATTGATTTCGCAATTCCTTTCGCGAACGCTGTGGCTGATATTTCGTTCGAAGGAAGAGTCTTATTGCCATAAAGGCTTAAGTATGATTCTTGAACTGATTGTTTAAGTAATGTTAGATTAGGAGTTTCCGAAAATTTTACGAAGTAGAATTCCTGAGAAAATAAATGAGAAGCGGTGATAACAATTATGAAAATAAAGATGTTACTGATTTTCATAAATTTCTTTTTTAAAAGATGTATCAACTAAAGTTGGATAATTACCGGAGAAGCAAGCCGTACAAAAATTATTTTTATCTTCTTCATACACTGCTTCCAAAAGTTCTTCAATGGACATATACTCAACGCTATCCACTTCAAGATATTCTCTTATCTGCTCAAGATCTTCCTTCATACGGAAAGCGATTAATTCTTCAGAAGATGGAAAATCCATACCATAAAAGCATGGATAAAGAATCTGCGGTGAAGAAATTCTCAGATGGATCTCCTTCGGTTTTGCCTCTCTGATTAAGTTCACCAAAAGTTTAGATGTTGTCCCCCTTACGATTGAGTCATCAACTAAAACTACTGTTTTCCCTTCAAGGACACCTTTTACAATGTTAAATTTTATTCGAACACCAATCTCCCTTTTTTGTTGCTGAGGTTGAATAAATGTTCTTCCTATATAATGACTTCGTATCAATCCAATTTCTAATTTGGATTTAATATTCATTTTTTCCAATTCATTCTGGTAACCAATCGCGGCAGTGTTTGAACTGTCGGGAACACTGATTACGATAACTTTATCTCCGTCTTTGTCAGTCACAGGATGATTTTTGGCTAATATTTTACCTAATCGTCTTCTTACCTTATCAACATTATGACCGAATATTCTTGAATCCGGTCTTGAAAAATAAATATATTCAAAGATGCAATGTTTCTTCTGCTCAACTTTTAGGTCTAAAAAATAGGATTGAACTTTACCGGATTTATTCGCTTCATCATCTATTATAATTACTTCGCCGGGTGCTACATCTCTGATGTACTCGGCACAGTTAATATCAAAGGCGCAGGTTTCAGAGGCGATAATAAAACACCCATCTTTTCTGCCAAGAGCTAATGGGCGAAAACCGTATGGATCGCGAGCTGCTATGAGGGCGTTATCGGTTAAGATTGTTAAGCAAAAAGCTCCTTCTATTTTATTCAATGAATCAATAATCTGCTCTACTTGTGCTTCCAATTTGCTTCTTGCTATAAGATGGAGGATTACCTCGGTGTCGCTGGTAGTCTGAAAAATTGCTCCTTCATTGATTAAAGAATTCCTGATCTCCTTAGCATTGGTAAGATTTCCATTGTGAGCGACAGAGAGATTTCCGTCTCTATAATTTACTACGAAGGGTTGGATGTTTTTCCTTGAGCCTGAAGCTCCGGTTGTAGAGTAACGGTTATGCCCTATTGCAGCATTTCCGGAAAGAATCGTTTCCCATAGAGAATCATCGGAATAAACATCTGAGACTAATCCCACTCCCTTAACAATATCAAAAATTACTTTATTATTTTTGTTTACTTTACGAACTAGAATTCCCGTCGCTTCTTGTCCCCGGTGTTGAAGTGAATGTAAGCCGTAATAAGTAATTAAAGAAGCATTTTCATTCCCCCAAATACCAAATATTCCGCAAAAACTTTTAGGTTTATCCATTGAGTTCCAATAATAAAAAGCAGTTTAATAAAATTTATATAATACGAGTTGTAAAATAATAGGATTTAAAAATAAAAAGGTACAAAAAACTTTGTACCTTTAATGTCGGAACGACAGGATTTGAACCTGCGACCCCTACCACCCCAAGGTAGTGCGCTACCGGGCTGCGCTACGTTCCGTTATAAAAGCTGAACAATTCTTTCAAGAGCAGATTTAATCTCCAACAATTCCAAAACCGATATTTCTTTAACTTCATCCGGATGAACCTTAATCGGAGCAGATTCGATGATTTTCTTTCCTTCAAGAACAGTTTTAGAAACATGGGTTTCTTTTTCATTCACCAAATTTGAAAGAATATTTTTAGCTCCTTCAATAGTATATCTTTTTTCTCTTAATAAAGATTTAATTTGAAGAATCAACTGAATGTCTTTATTCGTAAAAACGCGATTTCCGGCACGATTTTTTTGAGGTTTTAACTGCTCGAATTCAGTTTCCCAATAGCGAAGCACATATTGTTCTACCTCTGTAATTTTACTCACTTCACTTATTGAATAATAAAGCTTCTTAAGGTTAAAATCTTTCATAAGCATCACTTAATGTTTGTCCTAAAAATAATTAATAAGTGGTTAATTACCAATAATTAAATTACAATTCGGTAAAAAACTTTATGAATTGCACCTTTGCTAAATTCAACAATAAATACTGAATAAATCGTTTTAATAAAAATTATCCATTTATGCGTTGCTTTTCAGAAGTTGTTGCAGAGTAAAAACCGCCGAAAGGTAACTTATTTCTTTGAACCCGGAGATGTAACCATTTACAGCTCTTGCTGTTATCAGTACTTGCCTAAAATCTTCTCTTTGAGCTAAATGGGACAAATGAACTTCGACTTTTGGTATTTTACACTCCATTAATGCATCGTGGATTGCAACCGATGTGTGAGCATATCCACCGGGATTAATAATTAATGCATCAAACTCTTTTTCAGTTGATTGAATTTTTGAAACAATTTCTCCTTCAATATTAGACTGATAGAAATTAAATGAAATATCGGGAAAGGTGCTCAGTAATAAAGATTCTATGCTCTTCAAAGTATTCCTCCCATATTTTTCGGGGTCACGTTTCCCCAACAGATTAAGGTTGGGACCGTTAATAATTAAGATTTTCATTTTTCCTCATTCATCTGATCAATTATTTCTCTTATTTTTGGCGTTAAATAGATGTTTTCAACTCCTAATTCTTTCAGTGCTTGTGATAAGATGATCGCTTTCCTTTGTGTGTTTGCCAACTTGTTTATAACCACGACTTTGCTGTCCTTTAATAGGCAGTATCCGCCTTTGAAGTCACCTTTCTCAAACCGAATTGTTGCACCAAGTTGACCTGCTAGCGCTTTCAACTCCTCGATAACATCCTCGAATTCTTTTTCTTTAATTTTCATTTTTTTTTAATGGTTGAAAGAGAAAAAGATATATTATCGCTAAAAAAGAAAATAAGTGGATCGGTGGAAAACTCCCCAAAATTTTAAAGCGTCTTATAGTTAAATCCAAAATCACTTGTGGATCAAATGAAGTATAAAAAACTGAAATTAAGATTTTATAATCTAAATGAATCAGGTAAAATTCAAAAGGAGCCAGGCTAACTACTAAAATCAACATTATAAATAACCACCCATTTTGCTTTAATTTAATAGAAGTAGTAATCACAAATAAAATGAAGCAAAGAAAAAAGAGAGCATAAGTTATTGATGTTATCAAAAGCAATGGATTTAGAATAAAAAATATTGGTTCAAGAAAAGATTGCGTAATAAACTCTCTTAACTGAAACTGATTTCCCTGAAATAAATTAAATGTTAATATTATTCTTGATAAATTTGCTCCAAACCAGATTACTCCAAAGACAACACTTAGATATTGAAATATTTTTGATACTTTTTGCATAGAATATTTTTTAGTTTTGTTGGCAAAAATAGGTAAAAAAAATGAATATTGCTTCAATTGATGTCGGAACAAATACAATTTTGCTTCTTATTGCTCAAATTGATTTGCATAAAAAATTAATTTGTACACTGCATGAAGAAATTAGGATGCCAAGAATTGGGGAATATCTCTATGAAACAGGTAAAATTTCAGATGGAAAAATTGACGAACTTGAAAATATTCTACTGGAATATAAATGTATTGTTGAAAATTATAATTGTTCGCAATGTTTTGTAATTGGTACTCATGCACTACGAGCAGCTGCAAATAAATTAGCTATTCAAAAAAGGATTTATAATAAAACTTCATTTTTAATTGAAATAATTTCACCGGAAACCGAAGCGGAATTTGCTTTTCACGGAGTAAAATCAGCAATTAGTTTTAACGATACTTTTGCAATACTTGATATTGGCGGAGGAAGTACAGAAATAATAATTGGTAAAAATGACGAAATAGTTGAGCGAAAAAGCATTCCAGTTGGTGTGGTTACGTTAAAGGATTCTTTCATTTCGAGATATCCCATTGCTGAAGATGAAAGATCAAAATTAAGGGATAAATTAGAGATAGAATTTAAAAAGTTAAATTTCAAACAATATGCTCCCAAAACGCTAATTGGAATTTCCGGCACACCAACTACACTTTCCGGCATCATAAACAAACTTAAGGTTTTTAACCCGGTATTATTAGAAAATACTTCCATATCTATAAATGAAATTCACTCGGTGTTTAATTTTCTTGGAAATTCATCTCTAAAAAAAATTAGGAGATCGTACGGTGAAATAATTTCAAAGCGAGAGGATATACTTTATGTTGGGTGTGAAATTTTGCTTTATTTAATGAGTTACTTCCAATTATCTAATGTTATGATAAGCGCAAAGGGAATAAGACACGGAGTGATTTATAAGAAAATGTTTATGGCAAGTTGATTCTTGATGAATGATGGATTATTGAACCGGAGCAGCAAACAGAATTAACAAAACCCACTTTTGTGCAATAAATAAAACATTAAAAAAAAAGATGATCCGAATTTCATCTATGGTACCGGTTTATCAAAGAATACCCAAGAAGCTCTTTTATAAGAAAAATAGTGTAGCGCAAAAAATTAAACTTAAAAAAAGTAAAGCGAAAAGATAAGAGAGAAGTTTTTGGGAAGTGTAAATGAAGCACATTTTCGATAAAAGGAAGATATTCCAAAATATAATACCCGATTCAAGGATACTAAAAAGATAAGCAAAATTCTTTTTTATCAAAAAGGGAGAGGGATTGAACGTGAAGATTTGTTCCCCGAAAACAATGAACTCCATTGTAAAAATAACGAACAAGCCGATCAACTGCGGCATAAATGAATAGGATATTCCGGCATAAAAATCTTTTATCCGGAACTCGAAAGCTTTTTTGTTGAAGACAAACTTGAAAAGAAATCCGAGTAAAATTATACCTACAAGAGAACCGGCGGAAAACATGATAAAATTAAAGAGTGAAAATTGAGCGAAAGAAAAAATGCCGGAAATAATTGTAGTGAGTAAATAAATTTTAGACAAAGAAGCAAACAGCATGAAGGTTGCAAAGTTCTTTTGTTCTGATTGAATAATTTGGGTAAACGCTTGATTTGGGTCTTCGATTAAAAGAACAAATAATTTCCAAAAGTCAAGCCCCGGAAGTCTGTCTCTTAAAGTTCTTCCACAATTTTTGCAAACACTTCTGAAAAGCGGATTCTTTTCTGAACAATTCGGGCAGATTCCTAAATAGCTTGACATGCACTAAAAAACTATTTTGAAATTAAACATCGGTTGTTGACGATAGAAATCCTCAGTAACCGAGAAATCAAACAAATGGGCATCAACATAAGCATCAACTAAATTTGCCAGGTAAGTAAAAACAAGATACATAGCGAAGAGGTCCCGTTGATCCCGGTAAAACTCTCTGTCGCTAAGGTATTGAGAATCAATAGTTTTAAGGTAAAGGTTTTGTGAATTTTTGTAGTCCTTATTGTTTTTAATATAATTATAAATAAACCATCCGCCTATCCCCCAAACAATCGGTACTTTCCAATAAGATTCGTTATAAACTTGTCCCCAGCCTGGAAAAATAGCGCTGCGTATTACCGCTCCCCATGCTGATTTTTGCATCACAAAAGTGGTATCAACTTGATTTGAATCCGCTACAGAAATGCTCTCTTGAGCCGGTAGTAAAATCGGGAAAAAAGAAATGATAAAAAATATTTTAATGATAAGTTTTTTCAATGAGATCAAACAATTCTATTAATCTTTCTAATTCATCAGGGGAGTAAAATTCAATGGTTACATCTCCGGTTCCGTCTTGTTTAACTTTGCAGAGAACTTTGGTCCCAAATATTTTTCTCAGTTTATCTTCAAGCGCCAGAACTGAAGCAGAAGTTGTTAAACCGGCGTGAGTTTTAATGGAAAATACTTTTTCCCCAGCCGAAGCCTCTGTCAGCATTTTTTTTACAAGTGATTCAACTTTCCGTACTGATAAACTATTTTCTTTAATTCGTTTAAGCGCTTCAAGCTGCATTGCATGCGATGGTAAATTTATTAAAGCTCTTGCATGCCCCATACTGATGTCATCATGAATGAGAGCATCCTGAATTTCTTGAGGCAATTTTAATAAGCGGATTGAGTTTGCAACGGTAGTTCTATCCTTCCCTACTCTCTCGGCAATTTGTTCCTGCGTTAACCCACACTCTTCCATCAAACGTTTAAATGCGAAACCGACTTCTATCGGGTTTAATTTTTCCCGTTGAACATTTTCTATAATTGCCATAGAAAGCATGATATCATCGGAAAGAACTTCTATAATATAGGCAGGGATATCAATCAGTCCAATTTCTTTGCAGGCTCTTAGCCTTCGCTCTCCCGAAACAACTTGATATTTCCCTTCTCCATATCTTCGAACGGTTATCGGTTGGATTAAACCGTTAGTAAAGATAGATGACTTTAGTTCATCTAATGCACCTTGATCAAAATGTTTTCGAGGTTGAAAAGGATTTGGAGAAATATTCTCTATTTTTATTCTCAGAAGAGATTCACTTTTGCTTTCATTGATGTTTACAGCAATTGGCTGCCCTATACTTGATGTTGATGGCTTTAATAAAGCGTCTAATCCTCTTCCTAATCCTTGTTTCATTTTATTCATGAGGGACAACTTTTTTTAAGGTACCATTTCGCTCTAATATTTCTGAAGCTAAAGCAATATAATTTCTCGCTCCGCTTGAGACAGCATCGTACAAAAGAATTGGTTTGCCGTAACTCGGCGCCTCAGATAACCTGACATTACGGTGAATGATCGTCTGAAATACTTTTTCGCCAAAATATTTTCTTACTTCCTCGGATACTTGTTGAGAGAGGCGCAACCGTGAATCAAACATCGTCAAAAGTACTCCCTCAATTGCTAATTTTGGATTAAAATTTTGCTTTACTATTTTAATTGTATTAAGAAGCTGCCCTAACCCTTCTAATGCAAAATACTCGCATTGAACTGGAATAAGCACAGAGTTTGATGCTGACAAAGCATTTAGAGTTAAAAGACTTAGGGAAGGAGGACAGTCAATGATAATATAATCATAATCACTGCTGATTCCGGCAAGTCTGTCTTTAAGCAACATCTCCCGATTCTCCATATCCACCATCTCAATTTCCGCTCCAACGAGATTGATATTTGAAGGAAGAACATTTAAAAACGGCATAAAACTGGGAATAATTACTTCTTGAATTGGCTGGCTTCCGATGAGAACTTCATAAATAGAAGGAGACTGATTAAAAATGCCCAAACCGGAAGAAGAATTTGCCTGTGGATCAATATCAATGAGAAGAATTTGCTTCTCTGCTGCTGCTAAAGATGCAGATATATTTATTGCGGTAGTTGTTTTCCCAACTCCGCCTTTTTGGTTTGCAACCGTAATTATTTTTCCCATTCTGTCCAATTTTTATCCTTCTGAAAAAACTACTTTTACTTTCAAAGTTACATAAAAAGAGATGATCAAAGAAATTTATTTCTTTTAATTTATTATAATTTCTTCACCAAATTCCAAAACCTTGCACCGCTTCCCTCTTTGCTCAACTTTGCTTTTGAATTCGAGCGGATCAGCTGCAATGACTGGGAAAGTATTGTAATGCATCGGGATGGCGGTTTTCGGATTGACGAATTCGACTGCTTTTACTGCATCATCTATTCCCATCGTAAAATTATCACCAATGGGTAAAAGCATATAATCAATTTTATTTATTTCTCCGATTAATTTCATGTCTAAAAATAATCCAGTGTCACCCGTATGATAAATAATTTTATCATCAATAAATAATAGCACTCCCGACGGTTCGCCTGCGTACTGCATTTCATCGGTTAGCGAACCATGATGAGCAATCGTAAATTTTATCTTGCCAAAAGGAAATGAGTGACTTCCACCAATCCCCATTTTATGGGTATTAAAACCCTGCTTTTCTAAAATGAGTCCCAATTCATTCACACAAATGATTTGAGAATTGGATGCCCTCGCAATTTTTTTTGCATCACCAAGATGATCTCCATGCGCATGCGTCAGTACAATAAAATCTGCAAATACTTCATTTGATCGGACAGGTGCATTCGGATTTCCATCTAAGAATGGATCAATAAGAAGACGTACTCCTCCTTTGGTAGTGATTTGAAAAGCTGAGTGAGACAAATATCTTAGTTTCATAACTTGACTCCTTCTAATATTTCAGAATAACTTTTATAAAATTGATTATTGCATTGAAAGCTTTAATTGAACTTTTCTGATTATCATATTTTGTTGAAATATCAATAAATGATATAGCAATTTTATTCCCGGCAGCCTTAAGAATCATTTCACTTTCTGCCTCAAATTCATTAGTTACCGGTAAAATCTTTCTAAGAATTCGAGCGTCGAATCCACGGTAACCGGATTGGCTATCGTAAATTTTTTGTCTGGTTTTAATTGAAAGAACAAGTGATGTTATCGTATTACTTAATACGCGCATAAACGGCATTTTAGAAAAAGAAAAGTTTCTTTTCCCGATCACAAATTGAGAGTTTTTCAAAGCTTCTAAAAAAGCAGGAATATATTTTGGTTCATGTTGATAATCTGAATCGAGAGTTACAATATATTTGCTCCCGAGTTCCAAAGCCTTTTCAAATCCTATTCTTAGTGCGGCGCCTTTTCCTAAATTCGTAAGATTTTTTAGCATAAAAATTTTAGAAGAATTCAACAAGTAATGATCAACATTTTGAGTTGACCCGTCATCCACAAGTATAAGATAATCAACCTTAGGCAGAGTATCTTCAATCACTTCCGCAAAAATCCTTTCCGGATTGTAAAAAGGGATAACTGCCGTAACCAATGATTTAGTGATTGCTGAATTTTCCGAATAAATTAATTAAATTCATTTTATTTTTTATCGGCGGCACATACATTAATTTTTGTCTTAACGCTTCTTTGGCAAGTCCCTTGGTTAAAACGCCGTTCTCAGCAACTGATATACTTCCCGTTTCTTCCGAGACGATAACGCAGATGACGTCTGCTTGCTCTGAGATACCTATCCCAGCGCGGTGACGCATCCCTAATGATTCCCCTTTATAAGTTGTTAAAGAAGTAAGTGGAAGCGTGCACCTGGCTGCCTCAATTACATTTCCTTTGATAATTACTGCACCGTCATGCAAAGCAGTTCTCGGGAAAAATATTGTCCGTAAAAGATCTTTTGATAAAACGGCATTAATGATATCTCCTGTTTCGGATATTCCGCGAATGCCCTTTGATCTTACCAACACCATCAAAGCGCCGTGTTGAAATTGTGATAACTCAAATGCCGCTTCCGATACAATGGTTGCAACTTCTTGTGACTCCCCTTTTTGCCCAAACCGAAGCCAGGGACTTCTTGCCAGCAACATTAAAATTCTTCTAATTTCAGGCTGAAATAAAATAATAAAAGCAATGATCCAAATTTCAGTAATGAATTTTAACAGCCAGTTGACAGCACGCAAATTTAATATTTGAGCAAAGAAGGAGAGCAAAAAGACCAGCATCAATCCTAAAAATATCTGCGAAGCCACGGTTCCTTTTAACAGTGTATAAAGTTTGTAAACAATAATTCCAACTATGGTAATATCCATTATATCGAAAAAAGATATGGAGATGAACCCTATTTTGACTATTTCAAACATTAGCGTAGAGCCGTAATAAGTTTTTTTGTTAACAAACCAAATTCCATGTTATGCGTACGAATAAGAGAAGCGCCTTTTGTAAACGCCACCGCTTCCATTATTGCAGTAGGAATATCTCGATTATTAGTGCCAAGATTCAAAGTTTTTCCTAAGAATGATTTTCGCGAAAGACCGATGAGCACCGGGTAACCAAGCCGCATAAAATCACTCAAGTGATTAATAATTTCAAAATTATGTTTAACTGTTTTTCCAAATCCGATACCGGGATCAATTATTATTTTTTTTACTTTGCAGATTTTCGCAGCAATTACCTGTTTTTCAAAAAAAGAATAAATTTCTTTAGTAAGATTTTTATAAGAAGGTGTATGCTGCATCGTTTTAGGATTTCCCTTCATGTGCATGATAATAAATCCTGCATCAAAAGCGCCGGCAATTTTAAACATGCGATCATCAAATGTACCGCCGCTAATGTCATTAACAATAACTGCGCCTGCCTTAAGAGCTTCTTCAGCTACTTCACTTTTTGTAGTATCAATCGAGATCAGTAACCCTTTTTTCTTTTTTAAAAGAATTTTGATAATCGGGATGGTTCGCGATAATTCTTCTTCGACGGAAATAAATCCTGAACCGGGACGCGTAGATTCGCCGCCTATATCAATTATATCTGCACCTTGCGAGTCTAATAATAATCCATGTTGAACTGCTTTTCTTGAATCAAAATACTTACCGCCGTCAGAGAAAGAATCGGGCGTAACATTAACAATTCCCATAAAAATAGGTTTTGAGAAATCGAGGATTTTATTTCCGAATCTGTATCTTTTCAAGAGAACCTTCTAAGAAGAACAACTTAGTTACTACAATAATACAATTTATTTCTAAACACATTCACGCCGTGTGAAATGGCTGCACGAAAATGGAAAATGTTGAGTGAGATTTATCTCGTTCATCGCGAAGCGCTAATAATTACTTGTTTTTTCCAAGCGAAATAAATTTCACTCAACAATTCTCACCCACCCTCTGAAGTTCGTGGTGAAAGTAAGAGTAATTTATTACTCAATTTTTTTCTGATAGACAATTTTTCCACCGAGCACGGTCATCACAACTTCGTATAGATCGTTCATAACAACCATATCTGCATCTTTTCCAACAGCTAATATCCCCTTTCTGTTTTCAATATTAAGGACTTTAGCGCCGTTAACTGAAGCCATACGAACTGCATCAGTTAATTTTGCGTTTGCTGTTTCAACTAAGTTTTTTATTGCTTTGTTTAAGGTAAGTGTGCTGCCTGCAAGCGTGCCGTCTGGAAGAAAAGCTTTTTGATCTTTCATAAATATTTTTTGATCTGCAAATTCATATTCGCCTTCGTGCATACCTCCGGCGCGGATCGAATCAGTTATCAGAATAATTCCACTTGCACCTTTTAATTTTAAAAGTAATTCCATAACCGCGGGATGCACATGAAGTTTATCCGCAATTAATTCTATTTTTAATTCATTGCGTAATAAAGCGCCGAGGATGACGCCGCCGTCCCTATGGTGAAAGGGTTTCATCGCATTGAAAATATGAGTTACATGAGCTGCGCCATTGTCTATAGCTAATTCGATCTCATCGTATGTTGCCATAGAATGTCCGATTGAAAGGACAACCCCTCTTTTTGCCGCTGCGCGCATTACTCCAATTGAACCCGGCAATTCCGGTGCAATGGTCATTATTTTCATCAAACCCTTAGAAGCTTCCCACATTGCATCAAACGAAGCTACCGTTGGTTCCCACAAATAACTTTCGTTCATGGCGCCTTTTAAACCTTTATTTAGATATGGTCCTTCCATGTGAATTCCGTAAATATTAGAGTCGGGATTAGTTTGAATATAAGTTGCAACTCTATTCAGATCATCAAGCAATTGCTTGTACGGTTTTGCAAATAAGGAAGCTAGTATGGTGGTAGAACCATTCCTTAAGAAATAATCACTAACCTTTTTTATGCTTTGATCATTTGCATCGGCAAAACCATTCCCACCACCTCCGTGAACGAGAAGATCCACAAATCCGGGTGCTATAGTATGACCGCTAATATCAATAATTTCGCAGTTATCGGGGATTTTTACATCCGAAGCTTTTCCTAATTCCTGAATAACTCCCTCTTTAAAAAGAATAACTCCATTTTTAACGATGCGGAAGGGAGTAACAATTTTCCCGCCAACTAATGCTTGACTCATTATTTCCTCTAGAAAATTTTATAAAATTGAATTTTTCAATTCAGTTGTTGCCGCTGTAATATTTTTAGCGTGGAATATGGAAGACCCGGCGACAAAGATTTCGCAGCCTGCTTCTTTAATTTTTTGAACAGTGTTTTTATTTACTCCACCATCAATTTCAATTTGATAAGAATATTTGTATTTCTCTCGAATATTTTTCAATTCTTCAATTTTGCGTAATGATGAAGGGATAAATTTCTGCCCGCCGAAACCTGGATTGACAGACATCACTAAAACTAAGTCAGCCTCTTCTAAAATATTTAATAAAGTAGAAACCGGAGTCGCCGGATTTATTGCTACGCCTGATTTACAATTGAATGACTTGATGAACTGAATTGTCCGATGTAAATGGGGAACGGCTTCCTGATGTACTGTAAGATAAGCGGCGCCTGCTTTTGCAAATTCCGGTATTAACGCATCCGGTGAAGTGATCATTAAATGAACATCTAAGGGCAATGATGTAGTTCGTTTTACCGCTTCAACAATTAAAGGACCGATGGTTAAGTTTGGGACAAAATGTCCGTCCATAACATCACAATGAATGATGTCTGCCCCACCAATTTCCGTCATACGAATTTGGCGGGAAAGATTTGAAAAATCTGCAGATAATATTGACGGTGCTAATAAGTTCATTGTTCTCTTGGATTTAGTTCTTCTTTTGTCTCAACATTTTTTGTAACGAAGAGATCTACTGCATCCCCTTGATTTAACTTGCCTCCGGGACTTGGATACTGATCCTTGACCGTGTTAGGAAGTAAATCAAAAGATGGTTGATAATTAATTTTACCAATCTTTAGGAAGGCTTCATTCAATATTTTTTCTGCTTCGTTCAGAGATTTTCCTAAAAGATTGGGAATTAAAATATCACCTTCCGTTCGCCCGGCGCTGACACTTACATTAAGAAAAGTTCCTTTTTTAATTTTAACGCCGGCAATAAACTGCTGGGCAATAATAATATCTTTCGGATTATCGGAGGAGACTTCCATAATTTCACCGATCTTCAATCCCACTCTCTCAAGAGCAAAGCGTGCGTTCGTAACAGATTTACCTAAGATAGTGGGGACAACAACCGTAGGTTCTCCACCGCTTAAAACTAAAAATATTCTTCTTCCCTTTTTAACCGTTTCTCCCGCTGAGGGTTTTTGTAGAATTATTGCATCCCTGGCAAAGCCTGTTTCAACAAAAGTAGTATCTCCAATTACAGGGTTTAAACCCGCTTCCTCCAAAATCTTCATCGCCTCCGACTGCTGCATATTCACAACTCCTGGGACTTGAACTTCTGCGGAATAAACAAACCAAGGCATGAACAAATAATTAAAGAGAAGCATAACAATAAATACCCCTGCGAAAAAGTAGAGTGGTTTTTTTACTTTTGGATTTTTTAAAAATTTATTCATCACTGCAAATATATCAATTCATAAAAAGTCTAACAAAAGAAGATTAAGCTTTTGTCGGTTTTCTGTAAATAAAGTTGTAAATCAGCATTAATAATGTGGCAACAACGCCAATCCCGAAAATAGAAAGGAAGATCAGTCCCGGATTATTACCCTTCGTAGCAAAATTATGATAGAGCAATCCGCCGATCGTTCCGCCGAATCCCCACGCAATAGCAATGGGTAAAAACGCATATCCCTGAAATAAAGCAGCCTGCCCTTGCGGAGCTAAATCGGCTATATATTCATAAAATCTTGGAGCTTGTGTTTGTTCACCGATTGAAAAGATGAAAATCCCAATCGCTAAAACCGGAATTGCCATATCGAAACTACCCAAAAAGCCGAAGGAAACTTTTTGTCCAATTGCTAAAGGAAGTGCAAGATACATAAAAAGCCAGCTCAATGCTGCTAAAACAAATCCGAAAACGATGGCTTGTCTTGTTGGAATATTCTTCGTCAAACGGTTCACCGGAATCTGAAAGAGAATAATCGTCCATGCACCAATTGAAATGATGATTTCGATCGGAGCTTCTTTTGAAATATAATCTGCTACATAAAATGGGAGGACAATAAATTCCTGCCAAAACACCAACCAGTAGAGAGAAAAAATGAGAAGGAACAGCATAAACTTTAAATTCTTCAAGACGACAAATAAATTTCTAAAAACGATGAGCAACCCGTCACTCTTTCTTATTAAATTTTCTTCAGGCTCTTTATAAAAAATTAATGTAGCAACAAACATCAGCGTGCAGCTTACTGCCGAAACAATGTAAACATATTGAATCCCGATTAAATCCCTTACAAAAAAAGCTAACAATGGACCGATAGCGGCGCCAATATTTACAAGCCAATAATAGATAGCGTACCCGAGCGATTTCGATTCCGGTGTGGAAGTTAACGCTACTGTACCAAGAACACTCGGTTTAATAAATGAACCACCGATAGCGGTAAAAATTAAAATTACAGTTAACAGCCAATAAAGATTTTCTTTTGGATAGAAGGAAGAAAACATTTCCATCCCTGTTGAACCGATAAGAAAATAGCCGATAGCTAAAACAAAAAACGCGAAAGAAAAAGCTTTCCTAAATCCGAATTTATCTGCTAACGCGCCGGCAAAGACAGGAAGGAGATAAATTAATCCGCCGAATATTGACGAAAGTTGTCCCGCTTCCACTTCACTAAAATTTAGGTGATCGCGTAAGAAAAGGCTGAGAATGGTAGCTTGACCATAGTAAGCCAGGCGCTCAAACAATTCCATTACATTAGCTACCCAAAAGGAGGGTTTGAACCCGGATTTGACTTTTTGTAAACTGGCGGAAATATTCACGAAAAATGCTCCTTTTTCTTATTTTTTGTTTTAAGTAAAAGTTTTTAATTATTTTTGTGTAAGATAAAGAATTTGCAGCAAGTCTGAAAGAACTATGAAACTTTGTGTGGTTTGAATGATAAATAATTATTTTTTTCTCGTCCGTTTTGTAAAAGAATTACAGACAAAATTAACCGGTTGCCGTTTACATTCTGTCTTTTCTCAAGAAAAGGGTAAACTGCTTCTCTCTTTTACTAAGAATAAAAATGAGGTTTTCGTAGAATTCAGTACGGGCACGCAACTTCCCTACCTACAGGTAAGAGATTCATTTCACCGAGCAAAGAAAAATACCGGCTCTTTTTTTGAAGAATTTTACGACTCTGAATTACAAAATATTCAAGTAGCTAAGTTTGAACGGGTAATAAAATTCACTTTCAATAATTTTTCACTTTTTCTTCTTCTTCGTGGAAAAGACTCAAACGCTCTCCTCATTTCAAATACCGGGAGGAGAGAAGTATTTAAAGATTATACAACCGAAACGTGCAGCAAAATTGTCAATGAGCTTAATGAAACTGATTTTGCCGATTCTTTTGCTTTTTCAAATGAATTGGAACCATCCCCCGGCATTAAAGAATTTAAGAGCAGGTATCCTTTCTTTGGGAAGAAAATAATTGCCGAACTTCTTTTAAGAAGTGAAAATGGACAGAAAGCACTGAATGGGATTATTGTTGATATCCTTTTTGATGTTATGAGTAACAAACTGGGGTTATTCCTTAACCGGAAGACTAAGGAGTATTCTCTTTTACCGGAATCTTTTTTAACCGCGCAAGCCATGGAAAAAGAAAAATCATTTGACTATTGTAAAGAAGCAATTCACGAGTTTCTCCTTGTTCAAATGCAATACCATTTATTCCAATCTCTTTATAAACAAGCGGTAAAATTTCTGGAAAAGGAGTCCACCTATACTATTGCAAAACTTAAAGCCATAAAGAGTAAGGTAGAAGAAGGTTCGAACGAAAGCATTTATACTGAATATGCAAATTTACTGCTCATCAATCTTCCCAATATTTCTAAAGGAATGTCGGCAATTGAAGTTGATAATGTTTATCACGACGGACTGAGTGAAAAAATCATTTTAAAAGAAAATCTCTCTCCGAATGAGAATGTAAATTATTATTTTAGTAAAGCGAAATCGGAAAAAGTTTTTTTTATTCGCGCTAAAAGTGAGATTTTACAATTATCAAAAAGATTAGAAATAGTAACTTCGCAGGAAAAACAGATGGTAGGTATCTCTTCTCTTGCAGGGTTAAAACAAGTTACGAAAGTATTACCTTTGAAAAATGATATCCGGAAAAATGACACCCCAAAAATAAATTTTAAACAATTTCTTGTTGACGGGAAATACAAAGTCTATGTTGGCAAAGACAGTAAGAATAACGATCTGCTTACTACTAAATTTGCAAAGCAAAATGATTTCTGGTTTCATGCAAGAAGCGTTTCCGGTTCGCATGTTGTTCTGCGTGTAGAAAATACGAAGGAAGCCGTTCCTAAACCGGTACTTAAAAAGGTCGCTCAAATTGCAGCATTTTTTAGCAAAGCAAAAACAGCAGGAACAGCACCGGTTTCCTATACTTTAAAGAAATTTGTTGTGAAAAGAAAAGGGATGGAAGTTGGAATGGTTTCCATGCTCAAAGAAGATACGTTATTAGTAAAACCGGAAATTCCGCAAGGCTGCGAAATGATTTTTGAAGAGAAGGAAGTATAAAGTCAGACGCCTAATATTCTCTAGGTAACTTTCGATTAAATACTTTATATTTGTAAAAATATCTAAAAGAAATGATGCAAAAGTTTAAACCTCCTGAAGAATGGTTCTTGCAAGCAGAATACGATATGGATACTGCTCAAAGGCTTTTACGCTAAAGTGCATTGCAACGATGCCCCAAAGACCCGTAATCTTTTATACTTGTTAGAGTTGATGAATGCAAAGGAAGATTTAATAATTCCCGATGAGTTCGAAGATTTTTTTAAGATTTTGAATGAAAAAAGTGTTCCCACAAGATACCCTGATATGCTTTTTGGTATATTGAAAGAATTCAAAAAGACAAACACGAAACAATTTATTACTAAAGGGAAAAAGGTTCTTAAGTGGATAAAAGGAAAATCAGTTTAATAAAAGATACGGTCAGCGGTGTTTTAGATCGCAGCAAAGTTGAATTAAATAGAATTGTTCTCTTCGGCTCTTATGCTAAAAATGAACAAAAGGAGGATAGTGATATTGATCTAATCATTGTATCTAAGAATTTTAGAAATGACACCTGCTTCAAACGGATTGATAAAGTTTTAAACTTGAACTCAACACTTGTAAAAACGTTAAAAAAACCATTTGATGTTCTTCTTTATTCGGATATTGAATGGAATGACTCCGCTACTATGATGATCCGTGAAGCTAAAAAGAACGGAAAAACACTTTATTGCAATTAGCAGTGTTTACATATTTCGAGCAACTATAAAATAATTTAGCAGACTGGAAGAATGGTGCTCTTTCGATCATTAAGGTAAATGATTTTAAGAATAATGTTCAGTGATATGTGACTTTTTGAAAAATGATCAGCAAGTACTTTAATAATAAAGGAGATTCACTATGAGACTTATCATTCAACCATCGTACGATTCCGCATCTAAGTGGGCTGCACATTATGTGGCAGCTAAGATTCTTGAATTTCAACCAACCGCAAAAAAACGTTTTGTGCTCGGACTTCCAACCGGCTCTTCCCCGCTTGGTCTTTACAAAGAGCTTATTAAGTTGAACAAGAAAGGAATTGTTTCTTTTCAATATGTTACAACTTTTAATATGGATGAATACGTCGGCTTGGCAGAAAATCACCCGCAAAGTTATCACTACTTTATGTATCATAATTTTTTCAATCACATTGATATTGATAAAAAGTATATCAACATTTTAAACGGTAATGCGAAAGACCTGGAAAAAGAATGTCTTGCTTACGAAAAGAGAATTTCAAAAAGCGGCGGCATTAATTTATTTATCGGCGGAATTGGTCCCGATGGACACATTGCTTTTAATGAACCGGGTTCTTCTCTCGGTTCGTTAACAAGAGTAAAAACGCTTACGCTGGATACAATTATTGCTAATTCAAGATTCTTTGATAATGATGTAAATAAAGTTCCAAAGACTGCTTTAACCGTGGGAGTAAAAACTGTTCTTGATGCTGATGAAATCTTACTCATTATCAGCGGACATGCAAAAGCACGCGCCCTTGCAAAAGTTGTGGAAGAAGGAGTAAACCATATGTGGACTGTCAGCGCTATGCAGCTTCATCCAAAAAGTATCATCGTGTGTGATGATGCTTCAACTGTGGAATTGAAAGTGGGTACGGTAAATTATTTTAAAGATATTGAAGCGTCGAATTTGAATCCCGATTCGCAACTACATATTCGAAAGTAAAGATTAAGTTGAAGAAACCTAACCCGGATAAACCCCGCAATAAGCGGGGTAAACCGGGAATCACATAAAAAACAAATACCTAATAATTTTAGATGAATGAGAATCATGCATCCATTCATCCTCATTCCATCATGCTATCACTTAATTTGCCTCATTACTATTCTGCCAAAAATTACACGAATTTTAGTGTTAAGGTGCCACGTTTTTTCTTTTGAAAAAAAACTAAAAAGGGAAAGAATAATTTTTCCCTCTCGTCGTCTGCTAAATCCTGAAGGATATAGCTGAACGAAAATATATCCCGATAAATCTCATAGGCGTCAACCTAAGAATATCAATTTCTGTTTTGATTCACAGTTAATTGTTTAATTGTTCGATTGATTAAGCATTTTATTAATGTCATGCCTTCGGCATTTAGTTCTGCTCTTTTCAGGTGTTGTTATAATAATTTCATCCTTTCGGGATTGAGAAAAATAAATCCCGAAGGGATAACATAATTATAGAGAAACGAATAAAAGAGCAAAGAAAATCCCTTTAGGGATGACATATAAAACCTTCATTTTTTTCAAATAACAAATCAATTGTACCAATTATGATTGAAGAACGTAGTCGTTAAGTTGACGCCTATGTGATAAATCTGGATGGTTTTATTTGGCATTTCGCTTTAGCGGTATTTGTTCGTGCAGCTCAATCCATAAATGGTTGTGAGGAATTAGAATTACGTTATCCCCTATACAATTATCGTTAACATGTTCGTAATAACAGATTTCTAAGCGTCCAATCATTTCTTCAACTCTCTCACTTCCTTAAAAAAGTTCTGCAGCAGCTTTTGAGATTCTTTTTCCATAATACCGGAATAAACTTTTATCGAGTGATTGTACTTCCCTTCGGCAGGTAAGTTATAAAGCGATCCGCAAGCGCCGAATTTTATATCGAAGGCTGCAAAGTAAATATTAGATATTCGTGCGAGCAGAGCAGCGCCGGCACACATAAGGCAAGGCTCTAAAGTAACATAAAGATCACAGCCGGTTAGTCTCTCTTCGTGCAACGTATTCGCAGCGGCTGTAACAGCGATCATTTCCGCGTGAGCTGTCGGGTCTTTTAATCGTTCTGTTTGATTATGCCCTTTCCCAAGAATTCTTCCATCTTTCACAATAACAGCGCCAACGGGAATTTCTTTTTCATCAAAAGCTATTTCAGCTTCTTGAAATGCGGCATACATAAAACGGTAATTTTCTTCACTAAAAAGCATTGTGTTAAATAATTAGATTGTTACTAAAAATATTCTGCGCAAAATGCTAAGAACATTAACTGGTATCTCACGTTACGCAAAAGTGAGAAATTATATTGTTAATCGAAGCGAAGCTTCGATAAAATGCTTGTTTTTTACGAAGCTACCGTTTCGTATTACAAATTCTGCGTAAGGTGACCTGGTATAAAATAAGAGCATGGATGAATGAAAGTGAATGGTTGAATGTTTTCCATCTCGTCAACCAATCTCACATCTATTCGTTCAATTTGGTTCCGGTTGTGCCTGATTACAAAAAAGGAATTATTAGAAACATTTCAAGTTGCATACTTAACTTTTATGTGTTTCGCTTTCAATCTAAGAAATCTTGCTACTATTTAAATAAAAATTCGACTTATAAAACCATTGGACAAAAAAAAAGGTTGCACAAAAGGCAACCTTTTTTTATTGAAAGAACTATTTTATTTCATTAAGATCAACTTCATCGCTTTAACAAAGTTCCCTGCAGTAATCTTATAAATGTAAGCTCCGCTGGAAACTTTCTGACCGAATTCATTGTCTCCATTCCATTGAACCGAATACGTACCGGCATTCTTCTGCTCACTGACAAGAGTTTTAATCTTTTGTCCGAGCATATTGTAAACCGATAAAGTAACTACGGCATTCTGAGGAATGGCATACTTAATTATCGTCGTTGGGTTAAACGGATTTGGATAATTCTGTGATAAATCAAAGGCTTGAGGTACTACGTTTTCAGGTGTCACATCGGTAGCCTGGTTTGGGACAAAACTTTCCGGTTGTGAGTATCCTGATACACTTCCGTCTTTTCCGGTTGCCCTTACTCTCCAGTAATATTTTGTTCCATTCGTTAAATTATTAACTGCATAAGTTCTCGATGTTATATTGCTGACTGTTGTGGCAGCGCTAAAGTCAGAGCTTGTTGCATATTGTAGATCATACTTCTCTTGATTTTGAGTTCTGATCGGGTCAAACCAATTGAGATTTATATCAGAAGCATAGACATTTACGCCGTTGGATGGTCCGCCGATTCTTGGCTGGATTGCACTGAAGCCAGGATCGGTAATAAAGTAGGTAGATACCCATGAACCCCAATCTTCATGACCAACTCCAATCCTGGATCTTACTCTCCAGTAATAAGTATAACCTGATTCTAATGAAACCGGGATAGCAAAGGAAGTTGCATAGACACCTGCAGCAGTATCTGCAGCATTTGAAGCTGTCAAAACTGAGAAGTTTCCATAAATACTTACTTGAACTTGGAAATTAGTTCCCGCCGGATTATCATTTGTGTACCAGAACAATGATTGCGTATTTGTCCAGACTATTGTTCCGTTTATTGGATAGTCTAGAATTGGTGTTGGAGCAACAGTACCAATTGGATTAACCGTAAATGCTGTCGCAGTAGTTGCATAAGCCGATTGTTCTGTAGTAACAGGGTTTCTGCTTCTTACTCTCCATAAATAACTTGCAAGAGAATTAGGCAATACCGCGCTATAATATAATGTTGATAAACCGGTCCATGAAAGCACAGGAGCTGCGAATCCCGGGTCGGTATCTGTGGTAATATCTCCGTCAAAAACCAACCCATCGGTTGGACCATTTAAGTACCAGTTCATATCATGGTTAAATGTAAAAATTGTACTTCCGGCTGTTGGCCAGGAAATTATAGGAACGGTGGGATAGCCGCTTGCTGCAGGATCAACAGTAAAACTTTCAGGAGTTGTCCATGCACCAGGTCCGGTAAGCGGGCTGGTTGCTTGTACACGCCAATAATAAGTAGTTCCAGGAACAACATAGATCGGGAAAGTCATATACTGATTAGCTGTACTGCCGGCACTTATTCCCGGGAATGTATTCGAGGTATTATATTCAACATTGAAGGTTACACCGGTATAAGCAGAATCTAAGTACCAATTTAATACCGGCTGAACAGTGTAAACTTTTTCTCCACTGATAGGCCAGGACAACTTAACATCCGGCGTAGTAATAAAGTAAACTAAAAATGAACCGCTTGACCAACCAGAGATCGTTTCCGTAATGGTTGAGGTTGCATGAACTCTCCAATAATAATATGCGGGAAGCAATGCAGTAGTTGTTATATTCTGATTACCCGTTGAATCTTTGAAAACGGGAGACCCTGTCCAGGTTGGGTTATCGTAAACCTCTACCAAATATCTATTCGTTAATTGTGGTTCATTGTGATACCAATATAACGTTGGTGTAGTTGTATAAACTGTTTGGGCGCCTAAGGGCCAAGAAGCAACAGGGTCACCACCAAAAGCAGTCTTAAATGTTGCACTTGCTGAATAAGAAGCTACCCTGCCGTCTGAACGTTTTGCAATAACTCTCCAAACGTAGGTAGTGTTCGGGTCTAATGTTGGGAGTATCACCGTCTGTACAGCAATATTGCTTGCAATTTGGATAAAATTTACGTCTGTACTTCTACGATATTGCACATCATAGATAATATTTGCAATAGGTTGATTTAAGTGCCAGTACAAGGTAGGTGTCTGAGTAAAAACGGTTGCGTTGCCAATCGGGCTGTTGGGCTGCGGCATTGCAGCGGGTAATGTCATGAAACTTGAAATCGAAGAATAGGGAGTATTATCTGCCTTAACTCTCCAATAATAATTTGTGACGTTAGTTAATATTTCTGTGCTATCCAACGTATAGGAATTAGTTACAAGTCCCACTTTACTAAGCAATGTAGTAGCAAAGTTATCAAGTGAGATATCTAAATCATAGGTTACGGCTCCAGGAACTGTCGTCCATCCAAATGCGGTTTGAATGGAAACTCCTGAAATTGTATTTGCAGGCGACGTTAATGTTGGGGGTCCTAAAGTCGTAAAAGTACTAGTAGCAGAATTTGAACCTGTCCCTAAAAAATTGGTACCGCGAACTCTCCAGTAATAAACAGTCGAAACAGATAAACCTGCAACTGAAGCAGTAGGACTAACTAATCCCGACTGTGTATTAATGATGGAAGAAAATCCGGCATCAGTAGCTAATTCAAAAGTATAGGAATCTGTTTGGGATGTAGCGCCCCAAGTAAATGTAAGTGAAAGCGCTTGTCCCGTTGCTCCATCGACTGGTGTGCCAAGTGTTGGTGCAACCGGCGTTGCCGAAGGGAGTGTCCTAAAGGTAAATGTAGATGAATAGGCTCCTGTTGTCGGCGCTGATTGTCTCACATGCCAATAATAAAGAGTATAATTAGCTAAACTCAAAGGGACTAAATGTGATGTTCCAATTACACCATCATTGGTATATGATAACGATGTAAATCCTGCATCGGTTGCAACTTCAACTCGATATGTTGTTGAACCAATATCAGTCCAAGAAAGTGTAGGGGATAAAGCGACATTCGTTGCTCCATCTGTGGGAGTCAGCAATGTTGGCTGCGCTAAAGCACTTGGCAGCACAAACAATAATGCTATAAAAGCAAATTTAAACTGTTGAATTATTCTCATTTTATTTTCCTCTTAGTTAATTGAAACTTTGTATTTACTTCTCTTTTATCTGAACTAAAAAAATAATTATTTTTTATTTTTCTCATGCTTCCCTTTTATTTTTTATTAACAATAATTTATTCTACTAAGTTCCCTCTTTATACTAATCAAATATTTAGTAAAACCATAGGGGAAAAATAACGCGCAGATTGAATAATAACAAGCAAAATATTTACCTGTTTCCTATCCATCTATGGCTTTGAGGGTCGTTAAATTGTTCTGAAATTAAGATGAGACTTTTTTATGTGGTGAATTTAGGTATTCTTTCTCTATTTGTCAAGAGAAATCTTTATAAATTTAATTTTAAAATAAGGTACAAGATAGAGATCACACCAACTAATCTTTCCGGAAATGCCCCATTTTAAAATTGAGAATTTACCAACATCAACTTACCAATGACCTTTGACCAATAAAGCGTTGTTAATTAACTATTCCTGCCTTTTCGCACAAAATATTTTTGCTAATTATTTAATGCACCGGACACTGAAACCGTAAACCTTATCGAAATCGTAAAAGAAGAGAAAACTTCCATTACTGTAGAAATAAATGCTGCTTGCAAAAGGAGTTTGTCCTTCGCTGGAACTCCAGAAATAAGTATCGTAACCTAAATAGTAGAAGTATCCATAATAACCCCGGTAGCCGCCCAACAAAGCTGAGAAACCGGTTGTGTTCGTTCCCGCTCCGAGCCCGCTTCCCTCTCCGACTGCTTTAAGTTTAGTAGAACTATCGTTCACTGCTGTCTGCAGCTCAAGGAACTCACTTCGCGCTGGGATACGCCAACCCTCCGGCGCTAATCCCCTTGGATCATTTACGGCATACCAATTATAAAGTTTACCGTATTTTTCGCCGTTCTTCGGATCGTTTTTATAGTAGCACCAGGCGCCCGTTTTAAGATTCCTCCATTCATACTGTGCTTTCACTTCGGGAATGGTGTCGCCATTGCGATAACGGGAAACATTAAGATTTTCCGACATCCATTCTTGCGCACCAATTTTTACAGACTTCATTTCTTGCCCCTGGCTAAAATTAAAAGGGAAGAGAAGAACTACATTTAGTGTTAACAAGAGCAAGAACTTATTTAATATGATCATCTTGATCACCCTAAAATAATAGAATAGGAGAAAATATTTTATAGATACTCGTTAAAACTGATCCTTAAAAAGACCAGCTTCTTTAAATCGTCGTCTGTAACTTAGAGAATCCCGATTAAGTTTACAACAGATAAAAAAAATCCCTCAGTACTGAGGGATTTAATTCCTAA
>Ga0100398_1000208_pt1 | contig 56913 bp, 52 predicted proteins | sample CryGeymeta201522_FD_81568 | JGI IMG/M metagenome (GOLD analysis project Ga0100398, IMG submission 81568) | Groundwater microbial communities from Crystal Geyser aquifers in Utah, USA - Crystal Geyser metaG 2015-22 | ecosystem: Environmental > Aquatic > Deep subsurface > Groundwater | place: USA...
CTCCGTCTCTGTTCGGGCGAACCTCGCCGTTTTCGGTTCGGTTGGATTTTTTCACGCCTTTCCAATGGCCTGAGTTTCAACCCCGCCAAAACTTCGCCCATCGTGTCAATCGCCTTCGAGGGGAACAGAGCCGCAACACGCGAGAGGCGCAGCCGCTGGGTGCGCTGGCCGAATGGCGCGTAGTGGTGGCGGTGCCGTTCGGCCTGATCTCTCTGATTTCTCGGGATTTTTGGATTGCCTTCCGGCCAGTCACCGTGCTTGGCTTTAGCGGTATATTTGATCGCGTGGGTTGTCTGATGTCGGGATCGTCCCAAGCCGGTTTGGCGGAAAAGTATCTTGTCGATGATCTGCCGGGCGCCGCGCTCGTCGGTGCGCGGTTGAACGGAATTCTGCAGAAGATCGAGGCGGGCGAGACCCTCACCTCCTTGGCACAGGCGTTTCTGACCTCCTGTGGGCTCAACTCTCTCCTGGCTTTGGCGACCCGTCAGATCGATCGCCCCACCTTCGAGGAGGCCGCGGCGCGTGAGCGATCAGTCCGTATCCAACGGGCGAAGGAAGATGCCGACAGGGCGGCAGCCGAACAGGCCCGAAAGGCCGAGGCGATGGATGCCGCGGTCAAGGCGCGCTTCGCTGCAATGGAGAATGACCCCATGCTGCCCCGCAAGCGCGAAGCCCGCGAGTTGCGGGATCGGTTCGGCATCGGCTTCATCGAGACAGAGCATTATCCGCGTGCAATGCGGCTGCTGAAGCAGGTGGCGAGTGGTAACCGCCTGGCGCCCGAAGACGTCGCATGGTTGTCGACCGAGGCGGTGGACTGCTGGTCCGATGCGTTGCAGCAAGCCTGGCATCGCCTGGAAGCCGAAGCGCTCACCAAGGCATGGGAAGAAAGCCGCGATCCGTGGGATGCCGTAAATGCTAGTGCGCATTGGCGGAAGGCTGATGAACCCCAGCGGGCGCTAGAGGTGACGGGGGCGGCGCTCGCCAAGGCGGGGCGTAGCTCGAAACCTAGATCGGCGCTCTTGACGACGCGCGGAGGCGCGATGCGCGATGCCGGGCGCCTCAGCGAAGCTCGGACACTCGGGCTGGAGGCGCACGAACTGACCCCGGCCGATGATTTCAGACCGTGCACGCTGCTTGGCGCTGTCTCGATGGGGCTTGGAGACCTCGTAGCCGGTCACGAGTGGTATGCGAAGGCCGAGGCCTTGGGGGCCGAGCGCCGCGCCATTGACCAGGATCTGCGGGCGCTGCTGATCCGTTCGGAACCCGATTCGCGAAATCGTATCCGGAACTATCTGCTCGAGCAGGATCCAGAGCGTTTCGCGTGGCTGCGAAAATGGAACCACAAGACAGCTGCGACGCATCGACGATAACCTGTGCAGGCGCCAGTTCATCGCTCGACCCTCGGTCGAGCGGCGAAGGCTACTCGATCAGTCGAACACCCGCCTCGGCTGCTCGCACCAAGGCAGGACCGCCACCGTGCAGAGATCGACGATGCTGATCGTGCTGGGCTCGCGGTGGATTACCAGTCGCTCAAGCACCTCGGGCGCCAGCCATGCGAGGCGCAGGAGGCGGCTGACATAGCGGTCGGAGAGGCCTTCCTCGGCGGCGAGATCGGCGATGGTGGTGACCTCGCCGCGCACCATGCGCTTCCGCCACGCCCATGCCCGGCCGATGGCGCGGAGCACATGGGGATCCTGTCCCAGAGGCGGTTCCGACGTTTCGACGTCCGTCGGCGGCAGGATACGCGGCCGACCACGACGCTTGCGGACCGTGAGCGGGATGTGGACGCGGATCGTGTCGTTCGCGGCCATCAGGCTGCGTCCTCCCGCGCGGGCGTCAGCAGGCTCGCTAGCGCGCCGAGCCCGTCATGGCGCAGGTCTATGTCGAGCCCGTCCTCGCCCACCGTCACGCGCGCCACGAGCAGCTGGACGACACGAGCCTGCTCGGCCGGGATCAGCGCCTTCCACAGATCGTCGAACTGCGTGAGCGCCGCGGTCACGGTGCCTTCGTCGAGATCGGGCCGCTCCTTCTTCAGCGCGCGTGCGGTGCGCGCGATGATCTCCGGTGTGCGCAGCAGTCGCCGGATCTCGCCGATGACCGCTTCCTCCACCATAGCCGCCGGGAGCCGTTGTGGGCCGCGCAGCTCGGCCGTCGGCCGCTTCTGGATCACGTCCATGGAGACGTAGTAGCCGTACCGCCTGTTACCCTTCTTCGTGTGGTGCGGGGTCATCGCGACGCCGGTCTCGGTGAAGATCAACCCGCGCAGCAGCGCCGGTGAGGGTTCCTTGGCAACGGCAACCCGCTTGATGCGATTGTTCGCTATTACATGGTGGACATCGTCCCACAGCGTCTCATCGATGATCGCGTCATGCTCACCCGGGTAGGCATTGCCCTTGTGTACAGCGAGGCCGCGATAGACCTTGTTGTGCAGGGTCTTGAGCAGCGAAGTCTTGTCGTATGGCCTGCCGGTCTTGGTCAGGATCGCGCGCGCGTCCAATTCGCGGATCACCGCCGCCGTGGAGCTGGACCGGGCGTAGAGCGTGAAGATCGTCCGCACCGTCTCGGCCTCGGCCGGGTCCACGATCAGCTTGCGGTCCTTCACGTTGTAGCCCAGCGGCACCGGCCCGCCCATCCAGATGCCCTTCTTGCGCGAGGCGGCGACCTTGTCGCGGATCCGCTCGCCGATGACCTCGCGCTCGAACTGGGCAAAGCTGAGCAGAATGTTCAGCGTCAGCCGCCCCATGGACGTCGTGGTGTTGAAGGACTGCGTGACAGAAACGAAGGTGACGCCGTGCTTGTCGAAGATCTCGACCAGCTTCGAAAAATCCATCAGCGCGCGGCTGAGGCGGTCGATCTTGTAGACCACGACGATGTCGATCAGCCCGTCCTCGATGTCGGCGATCAAGTCCTTCAGCGCGGGCCGCTCCAGCGTGCCACAGGAAAAGCCGCCGTCATCGTATTTGTCGCGCAGGCAGACCCAACCCTCGGCCTTCTGGCTGGCGATATAGGCCTCGCAGGCCTCCCGCTGCGCGTCGAGGCTGTTGAACTCCATGTCGAGCCCTTCCTCGCTCGACTTGCGGGTGTAGATTGCGCAGCGCAGGCGGCGGGGCGGTTGCGGCTGTGTCTGGCGCGTCATTTGCTGATCCTCGGGCGTGGGGTGAAGCCGAAGAACTTCCAGCCGTTCCAGTTCGCGCCGGTGATGGCCCGGGCTGCGCCCGAGAGCGACTTGAATCGGCGTCCCTGCCATTCAAAGCCCTTGGCCAAGACTGTGACGCTGTGCTCGACGCCATTCCATTCGCGGACCAGCTTTGTGCCCGGCATCGGGCGTCGTGGGTCGGACACCATCTGACCGGGTTCGCCAGAAGCCACCTCGGCCGCCAGCGCATCCAGCGTCCGCCGCACGTCGCGGCCAATGCCGCCAAGGGCCAGTTCCTGGATCCGATACCCCAGCCGCAGCTCGAGATTCTGGCGGCTGGTGTTCGGCGCGGGCTCGCCGAACATGACCCGCCACTTGCCCTGCAACTCGGGCACTGTCATCGCCTTCAGCGCGGCCAGTTCGGCCAGTTCGGCCAGGACGTCGATCCCCTCAGCGTGGCGCGCAAGCGCAGCCTTTGCGCCTGATTTCCTGCTGTTTTTCCTCATGCGTCGTCTCCAACTCGGTTTTGCAACTGTCTCCGACGACGGCGTCTGAGGGCGAGAATGTCCAGCGAACTGTCTCCGCTGAGCGGAGAATTCTCATTCATTTCCCGTGGGTTGGTCCGCGCGATGGCGCTGGCGAGGATGACAGCCAGTTCCACGAGCCGCTCATCGGTGGTGAGCGTCTCGGCGGGGGGCGCGAAAGCGATGTCGTCTTGCATGGGGAGCGAACCTCCTGAGGCGGTTTGCTCCGTGTTCGCCGGTCGCGGCGAGAGAATTCAAGTTAAAACAGAGAGTTGTCGTGGCTGCGCGAAACGGAGCGAAGCAGATGGTGCTCGCGATGTGCGCTAGTGGAGACCGATAGCCAAGCTTCCGAAAGGATCCGAGCTCATCTTCGCTTCACAACGCGGGAAGCCCTTCAACCCGTCAAGCTGTAGGGCATGCCGGTGTCAGGCGCGAATCTAGGCAGATAGCAATTGTTCATGAGGAGAGCATCCACAGTCTTTTCGCTGACGGAGAAGTGGTTGGCTGCATCCTCTATTGCGGTCTCCGAGAAGTCGCTACCAAGATACTCTACCAAAGAAGCGATTGGGCAGAGAAACTCAGCAGCGAAAGCCCTTTGAAACTTCTGTCGAGCAGTTGATAGATCAGCGGCTACAAGCCAAGAATGCGGAGCCTGCCCAATGGAGCGCACATGATCACCGATGAACCTTGCTAACTCAAATCGCTGAGCGACGGGGTGTGTCTTTCGCGGAACAAATTTCATCTTGCTATCGCCCTTCGGTCCGGCGATCGACGCCTTCGGGCGACCCGTCGGAGTCCAGCTTTCGAGTTGTCCCGTCGACAATCCCAAAAGGCCTCGCAGAGTTGTGTTGTCCATTGCTCCGCGATCTTGTCCAAGTCTTCGTCTCAAGTCACGTGCGGCAGAGACAGCAATTTCCCAGGGCTGCGCGGCGGCTTCATTGATGTTCACACTCAGTAGAGCGTCAGGTGCCCCCTCTATGCCATCTACATGAGTGAGATCCTGCATCGCACCGATACGATTATCTGCCTCTAGAGCGTAGGCGCCGGACAATTCGGAGAACGCCGCCGCTCCGATCCGATCTTCGAGTTCTATTGCATAGCCCATTAATTCATCAGGGCAGTATTCAGGGTCAAACCCAAGTGAAGCCTCTAGTCGTCGCTTCCTGAGTTGGTCTGGAATATTGAGATCTTCCAATATAAAGCCCCAAATCGTTGACAGGTCCGATTTGGCACAACCGACTTCGTGGAGTCGGGCAATGACACTTTCAATGAGTGAAGATATCTCGTTCGAGAAATGATCCTTTGTGACGTAGTGGGCATGATTAAGACCGTTCAAGAACCGAACGGAATCCTCTCTATCTTCTTGATGTGCCTGCGCCCAAATTTGGATAGCATCACTGTCAGCGGAGAATACGATCTGAGGCCAAATGAAGCCCATGTTTGCCGCCGCCATCTCATGGCTCATCCTCCATTCATGAGATGGTATGGCGCTCGCCGTGTCTGGCAAGATTTCATAATGTAAGCGCCACCACGAAGAAGCAAACCACATGGCGAGAGGATAAATTGAAACGTGCATGTGCTCGCGAATTGTCTTCGACAAGATATCTTCGTTTCTGGTGAGGCAATAGCCATTAAGATAAATGCCCACACGAGCCGTGGTATCACCAACCTCCGGCTGTATGTCCTTGTAAGAGCTCCACTCATGAGTGATGGTGAATTTTGTCATCAGAGCCCCCAGGCTCTCTTTACTTCGGCCGCCATAGGATCTTCCGGTGGCATGGGGTACCCGTGATAACTTCCTTCTCCGTCTCTTTGAGCTTCAAGAGGAATCCCAGATTCAGTAACCGCCCAAATTATCTTCGGCCATCCACCAATGAATTGCTCGCTCACAGAGCCCTTTAAAATGCCTTGCCGTAGATACTTGATTGCGTCATCTCGCCGAAAAATGGAAGCGGTGTCGCAGAGTGTTTTGCCCCTGCGGGGCTGGGCGGGAGGGGTAAGGCCAAAGTCGCCCGGGTTGCGCTTGTGCTCAGGATTTCCAGTATAGACTACGGCTTTGGCTAGCTCTTCCAGCGTCTGTGGGTTAAGACTGCCCGGAGCAGAAAGGCGCCGTTTCAGGTTGTATTTTTGGTACCGCCTCATGATGGATGCCCCTTCAAAGCACTAAGCACGCCGCAGGTCTTGTATGCGAGAATGCTGAGCACGTCGATACTATTGCTCCTGTTGAAGCGAGTTCGTGCCTCATTGTCATTGAGTTATCATCGTCGGCACATCAATGCAGCGCCGCCCTCCCGACGATCCCATCCGTCTCCAGCCGCAGCGTCGCCCGCCACAGCGGTGTCTTCATGAACATGGCCTTCTCGAAGCGATAGCTGGCCGTGCCGCGCTCTTGCTGCAGAAGTCCCGCCCAGCAGAGCGGGCGCAGCACCTGGATGTAGAGCTGTCCCATAACCTCGTCGTAGCGCGGCAACGGCCCCATCTCGGGTTCTCCGAAGAGCACGCGGCGGAGGTGGGCGCCGGGAAAAACGGGCGAATGATGGTGATGCCCTGAGGGGCGGCATATCAAGGCGGTGTCGAGTCGCCGTCAATTCTCAGCTGAGAAAGGGATATGCCACATGTCAGAGACGACCATCACTCAACTGCCCGATCCATCGGGTTTTACATCCGATCCGTTCACCGACGTCCTGCGCGATGGCGCGCGCAAACTGATCGAACAGGCGATCCATGCAGAGCTGTCCGCGCTCATGAACGCCTTTTCCGGGGACAAGCTCGAAGACGGGCGGGCACGCCTGGTCCGACACGGTCATCTGCCCGAACGCGCGGTGATGACCGGCATTGGTCCGGTGCCCGTGAAGGTGCCGCGCGTGCGGGACCGGGGCGCTGACGAGGACAAGGTCACCTTCACGCCCAGCATCTTGCCGCGGTATCTGCGCAAGGCGAAATCGGTCGAAGAGCTGTTGCCGTGGCTTTACCTCAAGGGTGAGGAGGATCAGAAAACGATCCGGGGGATCGTTTTCCCGACGCAAGCACAGGCGACTTCAGCGAGGCTCTGGAGGCGCTGCTTGGCCCGAACGCCAAGGGCCTGTCTGCCAAGACCGTCACGCGGCTGAAGGCCGATTGGTGGGCAGACTATGAGGCCTGGCAGAAACGCGATCTTGGCGCGCGGCGCTTTCTCTACATCTGGGCGGATGGTGTCTATTTCAAACCGCGAATGGCCGAGGAAAAACAATGCGTTCTGGTGATCGTGGGCGCCGATGAATACGGCCGCAAGGAGCTTCTGGCGATGACCGACGGCTTCCGTGAAAGCACACAAAGCTGGCGTGAGGTGCTGCTCGATCTCAAGCGACGGGGATTGAAACAGGATCCCAAACTTGCCATCGGCGACGGGGCCCTGGGGTTCTGGACGGCGCTGCGCGAGGTGTTCGCTACGACGCGAGAACAAAGGTGCTGGGTCCATAAAACCATGAACGTGCTGAATGCGATGCCGAAATCCGTCCAGCCCAAGGCCAAAGGCCATCTGCACGACATCTGGCAGGCTGAGACAACGTCCAAAGCGAAGGTCGCCTTCGACTTCTTCGCCGAAACCTACGGCGTGAAATGGGACAAGGCGGTCGCCAAGCTGGTCAAGGACCGGGACGCGCTGCTGACCTTCTACGACTACCCGGCGGAACACTGGAAGCATGTCCGAACGTCAAACCCGATCGAAAGCACCTTTGCCACCGTGCGCCACCGAACCAGACGCTCCAAGGGATGCCTGAGCCGCAAGACCGGCCTGGCCATGGCCTTCAAGCTGATGATGTCGGCGCACAAGAAATGGCGCAAACTCGATGGCCAAAACCGCCTGCCCGAGATCATCGAGGGGATTGAGTTTCGCGACGGGATCCGCCAACTTCACAATGCCGCCTGATCAAGCGTCAACAACTTTTGCCCATATCTCTCGCTACCTTGCCAGCAGCCTCTTCGGGCAGAAAGTTCCAAATATTCGACGTGAGATAAAGATCGTTGCGCATGTAGACGCCCATGTCTCCTGTGGCGACGGATGCCTCATAGCCGCGTACCGTGGAATATGACCCCAGAGAGAGCTGTTGGGTGCCGTAAAGCGTATGCGGGCTCCACTGGGCGCGCAGATCGGTGACGAGTGTTCCCGCTGGCCCAAGTGCCCCCTGGCGCTGCCAGCCAGCGTTGATCTTGAAAAACTGCGCGCGGGGAATGTCTGACCCAATACCCGGCACATCTTTGTCGGCCCCAAAGAGCGTCGTGCCAAAGGTCAGCGTCGCATCATCGGAGTTCCGCGCTTTCTCGCCAAGGCGGGAGTGCTTTAAGCTCCCCCCAAAATTCGGACACTGACATAAGCGACGATTTGCAGTCTGCTGATCTTCGACGAGAAGGAGATCAGAGATGTCGAAACGCAAGCAGCACGCGCCTGAGTTCAAGGCGAAGGTCGCGCTGGAGGCCCCGAAGGGCGAGGAGACCGCCGCCGAGTTGGCGAGCCGGTTCGGGGTTCATCCGACGATGATTCATCAATGGAAACGCGCCTTGCTCGAGGGGGCAGACGGCGTGTTCGAGCGCGGCGGCCGGAAGCGGCCCGAGATCGACGAGGAGCAGGTCAAGGAACTGCACGCCAAGATCGGGGAGCTGGCGATGGCCAACTCTTTTTTGGAACGAAAGCTCAAGCCCTGGGGCGGGAAGTGAGGCGCGGCATGGTCGATCTCGATCATCCGGAGCTGTCCATCGGCCAGCAGTGCAAGCTGTTGTCGATCTCCCGCTCGTCCTTCTACGACACGGCGAAGGGGGAGAGTGAGCAGAACCTCGCCCTCATCCACACGTTCGGCCCGCCCGAGATCATGAATACCGATCAGGGCAGCCAGTTCACGTCCTTTGCCTGGACGGACCGGTTGCGCCGGACCGGCGTGCGCATCTCGATGGATGGAAAGGGCCGGTTCCTCGACAACATCTTCATCGAGCGACTGTGGCGGACGCTGAAATACGAGTGCGTCTACCTGCATGTATGGGAAACCGGATCAGAGGCGAAGGCAGGCATCCGGAAATGGATGGCCTTCTACAATCACCAACGCCCACACTCAGCCCTTGGCGGCAGACCGCCAGCCGTGGTCTATTGGCAGAGAAATGAAACAACCAACCCCGGTCAGCAGGTGCAACGAGTAGCTTAAATTACGCCAGATCCTGTCCAAAGGATGGGGAGTAGCTCACCCGAGGCGCAAAACCACTTGGAAAACGCCCGCAACCTGTTCAGATCAACCGAACCACCTTTGGTGGGTGTGCTGAGTGAACTGATGACGGGGAGGAAATGGCGATGAAAACCAGCACGCGGGTTTGCGTGATCGGTGGCGGGGTCGTGGGGTGTTCGGTGCTCTACCACCTGACCAGGCTGGGCTGGTCGGAGGTGATGCTGCTGGAGCGATCGGAGTTGACCAGCGGCTCGACCTGGCACGCGGCGGGCGGGTTTCACACACTCAACGGCGACACCAACATGGCCGCGCTGCAAGGCTACACGATCCGGCTTTACCGCGAACTGGAGGAGCTGACCGGCCTGTCCTGCGGGTTGCACCATGTCGGCGGTGTGACGCTCGCCGACAGCCCCGAGCGGATGGACATGCTGAAGGCCGAGCGCGCCAAGCACCGCTTCATGGGGCTGGAGACGGAGATCCTCGGCCCCGAGGAGATCAGGGCGATTGCGCCGATCACCAATATCGAGGGTGTGCTGGGCGGGCTTTACGACCCGCTCGACGGGCATCTCGATCCGTCGGGCACCACCCACGCCTATGCGAAAGCGGCCCGCATGGCCGGGGCCGAGATCGTCACCCATTGCATGGTGCGCGAGACCAATCCGCGCCCCGATGGCACATGGGACGTGGTGACCGACACCGGCACGATCCATGCCGAGCACGTGGTCAATGCCGCCGGGCTCTGGGCGCGCGAGGTGGGCGCGATGGCGGGCTGTTATCTGCCGCTGCACCCGATGGAGCATCAATACCTCGTCACCGATGACCTGCCCGAGATCTACGGGCGCGAAAAGGAGCATCCGCACGTGATGGACCCCGGCGGCGAAAGCTACCTGCGCCAGGAAGGCCGGGGCCTGTGCATCGGCTTTTACGAGCAGAAGGCGCGGCCCTGGGCCGTCGATGGCACGCCGTGGACCTTCGGGCACGAATTGCTGCCCGATGACTATGACAAGATCGAGGACAGCATCGCCTTTGCCTATCGCCGTTACCCGGTTCTGGAACGCGCTGGGGTGAAATCGGTGATCCACGGCCCCTTCACCTTCGCGCCCGATGGCAACCCGCTGGTCGGGCCGGTGCCGGGCCTGCGCAATTACTGGTCGGCCTGCGGCGTGATGGCGGGCTTTTCGCAAGGCGGCGGGGTCGGGCTTACGCTGGCGCAATGGCTGGTCGAGGGCGAGCCGGAGCGCGATGTCTTCGCCATGGATGTCGCCCGGTTCGGGCGCTGGATCACGCCCGGCTATACCCTGCCCAAGGTGGTTGAAAACTACCAGAACCGCTTTTCCGTGACCTACCCGAACGAGGAACTGCGCGCCGCGCGGCCGTTCCGGACCACGCCGGTGCATGACATCCTCGACGGCATGGGCGCGGTCTGGGGCCATCAATACGGGCTGGAAGTGCCCAATTACTTCGCGACAAGCGATGAGCCGCGCTTCGAGACGCCCTCCTTCCGCCGGTCGAACGCCTTCGACGCCACCGCGCGCGAGGTGCGGGCGGTGCGCGAGGGCGTGGGCATCAACGAGGTGCAGAATTTCGGCAAGTATCTTGTGACCGGGGCGGACGCCCGCGACTGGCTCGACCGGATCATGGCCGGTCGCATCCCCAAGCCGGGGCGGATCAGCCTGACGCCGATGCTGGCGCCCTCGGGCCGGCTGATCGGGGATTTCACCGTGGCCTGCCTCGACGAGGGCGCGTTCCGCCTGACCGCCAGCTACGGCGCGCAGGATTTTCACATGCGCTGGTTCGAGGCGCAGCTTTCGGGCGATCTTCGGGTCGAGAACATCTCGGACCGGTCCACCGGGTTCCAGATCGCGGGGCCACGGGCGCGCGACCTGCTGGCAAAGGTGACGCGCGCCGATGTCAGCGCCGGGCGGTTCCGGTTTCTCGACGTCAGGCGCCTGCCCCTCGGCCTCATGCAGGCGACGGTGCAGCGCGTCAGCTATACCGGCGATCTGGGCTTTGAAATCTATGTCGACGCGATGGAGCAACGCGCCCTGTGGCACTTGTTATGGGAGGCGGGGCAGGAGTTTGGCCTGAAGCCCTTCGGCATGCGCGCGATGATGAGCCTGCGGCTCGACAAGTTCTTCGGCGCATGGCTGCGGGAATTCTCGCCCGATTACACGCCGTTCGAGACCGGGATGGACCGCTTCATCCGCTGGAACAAGGATTTCATCGGCAAGGCGGCGGCGCAAGCGGAGCGCGAAAAGGGCGCGGCGCGCAAGCTGTGCGCCTTCATCGTGGAGGCCGGGGATGCCGACGTGATCGCCTATGAGCCGATCTGGCTCGATGGCCGGGTGCAGGGCTTTTGCTCCTCGGGCGGCTATTCGCATTATGCGGGCAAGTCGGTGGCGCTCGGCTTCGTGCCGGTGGCGCAGGCGCAGGACGGGTTGCAGGTCGAGATCGAGATCCTGGGCGAGATGCGCAAGGCGCGGCTGGTGAGCGCGGCGCTCTTCGATGCCGATGGCACGCGGATGCGCGGGTGAGCCTCTTCCGGCGCATGGAGCGCCGTCATCGGCCGGATTGGCAGGGACGAAACGGAGAGGACGCGCATGGCTGATGACGTGACGCTGTTGTTGCTGGCCGCCGGGGCCTCATCCCGGATGCGGGGGCGCGACAAGCTGCTGGAGGAGGTGGACGGCGCGCCGCTTTTGCACGTGATGGCGCGGCGCGCGGCCAAGGCGGGGCGGCTGCGGGTGACGCTGCCCGAGGGCAATGCCGACCGCGCCGCAGCGCTTTCCGGGATCGTCTGCGACACCGTGCAGCTGCCCAAGGGCGCGTCGCAAAGCCAGTCCCTTGCCGCCGGGGTCACCGGGCTGAGCGGACCGGTCCTTGTGGTGCTGGCAGACATGCCGGAGATCACGGCGCATGACATGCACCTGATGATCGCGCTGTCGCGGCAGGCGCCGGGGGCGATCCTGCGCGCCGCCGCACAGGACGGGACGCCCGGCAACCCGGTGCTGTTTCCCGCCGATCTGCTTGCAGAGCTGCGTGGGATCACCGGCGACAAGGGCGCGCGCGCGCTTCTGAAACAGCACCGGGCGCGGTTGCATCTGGTGCCCTTGCCGGGGCAGCGGGCGCTTGTCGACCTCGACACGCCCGAGGATTGGGACGCCTGGCGCGCCGGGCGCTAAGGCGCGGACGAAAAAGGGGCGGCGCAATCGCGCCGCCCCAGTCCGGGTCCGGGGAAAGGATGTGCCCCCTCTCGCCCCGTATCCCTGCTGCGTATTGGTCAGCGCACGATCAGGCGCGCCTCGTGTCCTTTCAGAACCTTGCGCGCCGCGGCATAGCTGCCGATGCCGGCCGGTTGGCGCAGGTCGGGGAACAGCGCCAGGATCTCGTCGCGCTGTGTCTCGCCCATGGCGCCGAGGGTCTGGTCGCCGGGCTGGAAACTTTCGGTCCAGGTCCCGTCGGACAGCACGACCTCATGCTGGTCGAACATGAAGTGGATGTAAGTCGTGCGCAGGGTGTCCATGTAGCGGATGCCCTTGTGGTCGATCAGGTGCTTGGCCGCGACCAGCACTTCGCTTTCCTCGAAGTAAAGCTGGGTGTGGTCGTCGCTGACCAGCATCCGGTGCTGCGGGCTGACCAGCATGTCGCGTTCCGGCAGGCCCTCGCCCAGCGACCCGGCCTTGATCAGCACCGGACGCAGGTTCGGCGCGCGGCGCAGTTCGGCGTGGTCGAGGGTGCGCGCGCCGACCCAGCGGATTTCCTGGATGCCGTTGTCGCGGGTGATAACCTTGTCACCGACCTTCAGGCTTTCCACCGGCACTTCGCCGCGCGGGGTGGCGATGCGCGAGCCGGGGGTGAAGCAGGGCACGACGTTCTCGATTTCCTCGAACCGCATGGTGCCGGTGATGTTGGCATCCTCGAACCCGTCGCCGTCATAGAAGGTGACGGTGCCGTTTTCCGGATTGCCATCGTCGAGCGCCACCCGCAGCGGACCAGAGCCTGTCAGGTCCAGCGTATCGAAATCGTCGCCGCCGCTGCCGCCATCGACGAAATCGCCGGGATTGCCACCGAGGATCACGTCGCGGTCATCGCCGCCATAGATCGTGTCCTGGTCGATGCCGCCGTCAATCGTGTCGTTGCCGGCGCCGCCATAGATCAGGTCATTGTCGTCTTCACCAAAGATCACGTCGTCGCCGTCACCGCCATAGATCGTGTCCATGCCGTTGTCGGGCACCGCGTCGGGGCCGATCGGATTGCCATCGGAGCCGTCATCGGTGATGTTCAGCGCATCCGGGAAGCCGGGGCCGAGGCCGCCGTAGATCGTGTCGTTGCCAGCGCCGCCATACACAAGATCGGAGCCTTCGCCCGCGATGATAAGGTCATCGCCATCGTTGCCCTCGACCGTGTCGTCATCGAAACCGGCGTCGATCACGTCATCGCCGGCCCCGCCGGTGATCAGGTCGGCATCGTCGCCGGTGAAGATCGTATCGTTGCCGGCCCCGCCATGCACGGTATCCATGTTGTCATCGACCACCGGATCCCCCGGGAAAAGGCCCGGATACCCCCGGTCGGGGCCAGAGAAGTTGGTGTCGACGCGGGTGTCGATGAAATCGTCGCCATCACCGCCTTCAACGTATTCCTTGCCGTCGCCGCCGATCAGGCTGTCATTGCCGGCGCCGCCGATCAGCTTGTCGTTGCCGCCCTCGCCATAGATCGTATCGTCGCCCGACTCCCCATCCAGGAAATCTTCCCCGTCATTGCCCCAGATGATATCGTCGCCGACGCCTGCGTGGACGGTATCGTCGCCGACACCGGCAAGAACAACATCGTCGTTCGGCGCTGCGCCGGGCAGGATGGCGTCATCGTTGTCGATGCGGTCGCCCTCTGGATCGCCGGTGTAGTTCAGGTCGATCAGATCGTCGCCAGAGGTGCCGTCAACGACGCCATTCGCACTGCCTTGGTCCACATTACCAACCATGTTTCGTCTCCATATCAAGGGGCCCGAACGCTTGGCGCCGCAGCCTTCAATTGCTTTTCACGTGACAAGAACCGCGCGGCAGATCGTTGGCCGGGTGTGTCGGGAGGCATTGCAGGTCAGGAAAATCGAACCTGTCGCGCATCCCCACGCGATCGTCGTCAAACTCTTTCCAGACAGGAAGCGATGGCGGATGGACCCGGGCGGCGCACGATTTCCAACGGGGCGGGCGATGAACCTGCGACCTTCTGGTCACGACGGAATGCCTGGCAGGACATTCCCGAGCGGTCTGCGCAAGGACGCGCGGCTCACAGGTCACCTCCCAGATTCCGAAGAACCGGTTGGTATCGTGCGGCCGCCCCCGTGGCCGTCAGACATCGCCCCCCAGTCGGGCTGATATCTCGATAGCCCGAGCGGCGTCTGGAACAAAGCGAAAATTGTCCGAAACATGGCCGGAACCCGGCAGAACCCGGCAGAAATGGGCAAGTTCATGGTCAAATACGGCCATCTTCCACGCAACATTGATGATGCATTGGCAACAGTCTGAGCGATCTGGGCTTGACCGACATTCCACTTAACATATTTCAATAAATATATTTTTTCGTCACCATCCTCGCCAACGCCGCGCGCTTGCACGTTTTGGTTGCAAAAAATCTGCTGCTATCGTTTCTTCCTATATAACAATGGATTGGCATGCGCTGCGAAACGGTCTGTTCACCGTAGCGAGGTTCAGACGCATTTGCGCCATGATTGACACATTTTCAATCTGCCGCGAAACCCTTCTTTGGTTCCCGATACGAACCAATCATCGGCGAATCATCCCTGTCGCAAAGCGAATCAGCGCACGTTGTCTTTCACGGCGCGGGTGCATCATGTTCGAAATCTGACAGATCGACGGATCGACCGGCACGAAAGGCCCTCACCCCGGCAGATCGCTGCCCCGAAACCGCCAGATTGCCCCCGCATGCTCGGATCAGGCAGCAACACACAAAAGCGGAGCATCCCATGCCAAAACCGCAACCGACACCCAAGCAGACCCCCGATCCCAAGGGGACCGCTAAGCAAGGCACCGCTCACAAGGAACCGCGCGTCATCTTCACCGACTGGGCCAGCATCTGAAACGACGAAGGCCGCGCCCATCGGGCGCGGCCTTCGTCATCTTGCACGCTTCGGACGGGATCAGCCGACCAGTTCGATCCCGGCGAAGAAATAGGCGATCTCCTCGGCCGCGGTTTCCGGCGCATCGGAGCCGTGGACGGAGTTTTCGCCCTTCGACACCGCGTAATCCTTGCGGATCGTCCCCTCGGCGGCCTCGGCCGGGTCGGTGGCGCCCATGACTTCGCGGTATTTTGCAATCGCGTCGTCGCCTTCCAGCACCTGCACGACGACCGGCTCCGACGCCATGAAATCGCACAACTCGCCGTAGAACGGGCGTTCCTTGTGCACCGCATAGAAGGTGCCGGCCTGTGCCGGGGTCAAGTGGATACGCTTTTGTGCGATGATGCGCAGGCCGGCAGCCTCGATCTTGGCGTTGATCGCGCCGGTCAGGTTGCGTCTGGTGGCGTCGGGCTTGATGATCGAGAAGGTGCGTTGCAGCGCCATGGGGGCTCTCCGGGCATGTGGTTGTTGGTTGGCGCGGGCCGTAGCATGGGGGGCGCGCGTTGAAAAGCCGCCAATTGACAGCGCCGCGCAGGCGGGCCACACCGCGCCCATGCTGCGCATCGAAGACATCTCATATTCCATCGCCGGCCAGCCTTTGCTGGTCCATGCCTCGGCCGACATCCCCGAGGGCCACAAGGTCGGCATCGTCGGGCGCAACGGCACCGGCAAGACCACCCTGTTTCGGCTGATCCGGGGCGAACTGACGCTCGATAGCGGCGCGATCACCCTGCCCTCGCGCGCCCGCATCGGCGGCGTCGCGCAGGAGGTGCCGTCGTCGGAGACGTCGCTTCTGGACACGGTGCTGGCCGCCGATACCGAGCGCGCCGACCTGATGGCCGAGCAAACCGACGACGCCCACCGCATCGCCGAGGTTCACGCCCGGCTGGCCGATATCGACGCCTGGTCGGCGGAGGCGCGCGCCGCCACCATCCTGCGCGGCCTTGGCTTCACGACCGAGGAACAGCGCATGCCTTGTTCCGCCTTTTCGGGCGGCTGGCGGATGCGGGTGGCATTGGCCGGGGTGCTGTTCGCCGCGCCCGAGCTTTTGCTGCTGGACGAACCCACGAACTACCTCGACCTCGAAGGCGCGCTGTGGCTGGAAAGCTACCTTGCGAAATATCCGCACACGGTGCTGGTGATCAGCCATGACCGCGGGCTTCTGAACCGGGCGGTGAACCACATCCTGCATCTGGAAGACCGCTGCCTGACGCTCTACCAGGGCGGCTATGACACCTTCGCGCGCACCCGCGCGGCAAAGCTTGCGGCAGCGGAATCCGAGGCCAGGAAGCAGGACGCGCGCCGCGCCCACCTGCAAAGCTTCGTCGACCGCTTCCGCTACCAGGCCAACAAGGCGCGCCAGGCGCAATCGCGCATCAAGATGCTGGAGCGGATGGAACCGATCACCGCCCCGTCCGAACGCGCCTTTCGCAAGTTCACCTTCCCCGAACCCGAACAATTGTCGCCGCCCATCGTGCAGCTTGACGGCGCCGCCGTGGGCTATGACGGCAAGGCGGTTCTCAGCCACCTCACCCTGCGCATCGACCAGGACGACCGGATTGCGCTTCTGGGCCGCAACGGCGAGGGCAAGTCGACCCTGTCGAAACTGTTGGCCGGCAGGCTCGACAAGCTCGACGGGCGCATCACCACCTCCTCCAAGCTGCGGGTGGGCTATTTCGCGCAGCACCAGGTCGATGAGCTTCACATCGACGAAACGCCGCTCGACCACCTGCGCCGCGAACGCCCCGACACCACGCCGGGCAAGCTGCGCGCGACGCTGGCGGGCTTCGGGTTGGGCGCCGAGCAGGCCGAGACCGAGGTCGGGCGGCTCTCGGGCGGGCAAAAGGCTCGGCTGTCGCTCCTGTTGGCGACGCTCGACGCACCGCACATGCTGATCCTCGACGAGCCGACCAACCACCTCGACATCGAAAGCCGCGAAGCGCTCGTCGAGGCGCTCACCGCCTATACCGGCGCGGTGATCCTCGTCAGCCACGACATGCACCTGCTCAGCCTCGTCGCGGACCGGCTGTGGCTGGTCAAGAGCGGTCGCGTCGCGCCCTTTGATGGCGATCTGGAAGCCTATCGCAAGATGCTGCTGGCCGGCGACAGCACCCCGGCGAAATCGAAAACCAAGGCACAGGCGCCGAAACCGAAACGTCCCACGCGCGACGAGATGCTGGAATTGCGCGCCGAGGTGCGCAAGTGCGAGGCGCGGGTCGCCAAGATCGAGGAGATGCGCAGCAAGCTGGCGAGCAAGCTGGCCGACCCCGCGCTCTATGAACCGGAGCGCACCGGCGAGCTTGCCACCTGGCAAAAGAAATACGCCGAGTTGATGGACGCGCTGGACCGCGCCGAGGCGCTGTGGATGGCAGCGCTGGAACGGCTGGAGACGGCAAAGACACGATGACCGTGACAGACGCCATCACCGCCTTCGTGGCACTGTTCGTGGTGATCGACCCGATCGGCTTGACGCCGGTCTTCATCGCGCTGACCACCGGCACGGCGGCGCGGCCGCGGCGGGTGATCGCGCTGCGCGCCTGCCTGGTGTCGCTCCTGTTGCTCACCGTGTTCGGGCTGGCGGGCGAAGCGGTGCTGGAATTCCTCGGCATATCGCTGCCCGCCTTCCGCATCGCCGGCGGCATCCTGCTGTTCCTGACGGCACTCGACATGCTGTTCGACCGCCGCAAGCAGCGCCGCGAGGGGCAGGCCGACAGCACACCGGAAGCTGATGATCCGTCGGTGTTCCCGCTCGCCATGCCGCTGATCGCCGGTCCCGGTGCCATCGCCACGATGATCCTGCTGGCCGGCTCGGCCACGACACCCGGCGAGATCGTGCTTATCCACGCGATCATGCTGATGGTGCTGGCCTGCGTGCTGGCACTGTTCCTGCTGGCCGGCGGGCTGGAGAAACTGCTGGGCGCGGTCGGTATCAACGTGGTGACACGGCTTCTGGGGATGCTGCTGGCCGCACTGTCTGTGCAGTTCGTGATCGACGGATTGCGCGCCTTGCAGGTGGTTTGACGGGCACGATACCCTATATTGGAGGTCAGCGTGCCGGAAGGGTTCAGATGGAAAAGACCGAAATCGCCTCGTTCGTGTATCTCGGCCTGCTCGGTATTGCGCTGGCAGGCTCGATGATCTCGGCCAATCGCCACCAGATCGGCAAGGTCGCGCGCTACGGGCTCACGTGGGGGTTCCTGATCGTGGCGGGGGTGGTGATGGTCGGCCTCTGGCCGGAGCTGCGCCAGACGGTGCTGCCGCAGCAATCTGTCGTGACCGACGCGGGCGAAATCGCGGTGCCGCGCAGCTTCGACGGGCATTACTACCTGACCCTGCACATCAACGGCGCACCGGTCCGCTTCGTGATCGACACCGGCGCGACCGACATGGTGCTGACCCCGCAGGACGCCGCCCGCGCCGGGATCGCCACCGCCGGGCTGCGCTACACCAACCGCGCGATGACGGCCAATGGCATGGTGCAGACGGCGCCGGTCAGGCTCGACCTTGTCCAGGTCGGTCCGATCTCGGATCGCTTCGTGCCGGCAGTGGTCAACGGCTCGCCGATGCAGGAAAGCCTGCTCGGCATGTCCTACCTCAACCGGTTCGACCGGATCTCGATCGAGGATGGCCGGATGCTGCTGGCCCGCTGAGCGCGCGCCCCCCCCCGCTTCGGGCTTGAACGCGCGGCGCTGTCATGCCACTGGGATGCATCCGGAACGTTCAGCGCGAGGAAGCCGATGCCGCCGCTCAATATCGAAAAGGGCTCGTCCAGCCATTCCGCCTATGACCTGCGCAGCCATATGTCGGACGTGGTCGAAACCCACACGCTCGCCATCCTCGTGGAAAACGAATCCGGGGTTCTGGCCCGCGTGATCGGGCTTTTCTCCGGGCGCGGCTATAACATCGAAAGCCTGACCGTGGCCGAGGTCGATCATCAGGGGCGGCGATCTCGCATCACCATCGTGACCAGCGGAACACCGCAGGTGATCCAGCAGATCAAGATGCAGCTGGAACGCATGGTCCCGGTGCACGAGGTGGCAGACCTGACCGTCGAAGGCGCGCATGTCAGCCGCGAACTGGCGCTGATCAAGGTCTTCGCGAAGGGCGAAGCGCGGGTTGAATCGCTGCGCATCGCCGAGATCTTCCGCGCCAACGTGGTCGATTCGACGCTGGAAAGCTTCATCTTCGAGATGACCGGAACGCCGGAAAAGATCGACGCTTTCGCGGAACTGATGCGCCCCTTGGGCGAGGTGCGCATGGCCCGCACCGGCGTCGCCGCGATGGCGCGCGGTCTTTGATGCGGGCCACCTGACCCCGTCAGCGCCCTGAACCCACCGCCAGTGTCACTTTCCGTCGCAGCCTGGTCGCAACCGGGCCAGACGGGGGCGGCGCGCGGGGATGACACTTCTCCCCAGCCGGAGTGCGAAGTGGGGGGCGCGCGATGCCGAAGGACAAGGCGAATGACGTGCTGGACGCGGTGCGCGGTCCGATCCGGACGGCGCGCGGCTTGCCCAATGCCCATTACACCGACCCCGCCACCATCGCCGAGGAGAACGAGGCCGTGCTGCGCCGCACATGGGCCGGGCTGGCCGTGGGCGCCGATGTGCCCGACCCGTCCGATTGCAAGCCGATCACCTTCCTCGGCCAGCCGCTTTTGCTGCTGCGTGACAAGGACGCAACCCTGCGCGTGTTCGAGAATATCTGCCGCCACCGCGGCATGATCCTCGTCGGGGACGCCTGCAAGATCGAAGGCGCGATCCGCTGCCCCTACCACAGCTGGTGCTATGCCAAGGATGGCCGGCTCGTCGCCACCCCGCATGTCGGCGGGCCGGGCCAGAACAGCCACCCCGACATGCCCCGGTCCGGGCTTGGCCTGATCGAGGTGCGCAGCCATGTCTGGCGCGACGTGGTGTTCGTCAACCTGTCGGGCAACGCGCCGCCCTTCGAAGAGGTCCATGCGGACCTGATGGACCGCTGGCGCGACGTGGACAAGCCGCTTTACCATGGCGGCTGGGACAGCCGGGTCACGCTCGACGTCGCCACCAACTGGAAACTCGCGGTCGAGAATTACTGCGAAAGCTATCACCTGCCGTGGGTGCATCCCGGCCTGAACAGCTATTCCCGGCTGGAGGATCATTACCACATTGAATCGCGAGGGAATTTCTCTGGCCAGGGCACCTATGTCTACCGTCAGCTGGAAGGGCGGGACGGCGAACGCCTCCCCGATTTCGAGGCGCTGCCGGAGGTCTGGGAGACGGGCGGCGAGTACATCGCGCTTTATCCCAACGTGCTTCTGGGCGTGCAGCGCGACCATGCCTTCGCCATCGTACTGGACCCGGTCCGCCACGACCGCACGCGCGAGCATGTGCATATCTACTATGCCGCACCCGACACCGACGGCGCGCTGCGCCAGAAGAATGCGACCCGGTGGAAAACGGTGTTCACCGAGGATGTCTTCGTCGTCGAGGGCATGCAGCGCGGCCGCGCCGCGCCCGGCTTTGACGGTGGCCGCTTCTCGCCCGCGATGGACGGGCCGACGCACCTGTTCCACGACTGGGTTGCGGGGCGGATCGCAGACCTGCGCGCGCTCCGCGATGCCTGAGGATCTCGACACCCGCCTTCTGGCCGCGCATGCCGCGGACGACCGGGCGGCGCTTATCGGGCTTTATGGCGAGGCGGCGGGCACGGCCAAGTCCCCCGTTGCGCGCAATTTCTACCTGACCCATGCCTATGTCTACGCGCTGGAAGCGGGCGTGCCGGAGGCCGATATCCTGCGTCGGCGGCTGGTCGATTACGGTGCCGAACCCCTTGATTGATCAGGCGCCGAGAATTGCGCGCACATAGCCTTGGGTTTCGGCGAAAGGCGGGATGCCGTCATGGGCCACCACCGCCTCGGGCCCGGCATTGTAGGCGGCAAGCGCAAGACGCCAATCCCCGAAGCGGCGGTATTGCTGGGCGAGGTAGCGCGCGCCGCCGTCGAGGTTGTCATGCGCATCATGCGGATCGACGCCAAGCCGCGCCGCCGTGTCGGGCATAAGCTGTGCCAGCCCAATGGCGCCCGCGTGGCTGACCGCGCTGGTATCCCAACCGCTTTCCTGCTGCACGAGGCGCAGGAACAGATCCTCTGGGATGCCATGACGGCGCGCGGCGGAGCGTGCGACCGCGAGCCACGGGCCGCGATAGGCCCCGTCATAGCGCGGAATCGCGGTGACCACCCGGCTTTCGGGGCGCAATCGGTCGGAGAACTCGTATTGCTGCGCGGCGCGGCTGTCGAGCAGGTCAAGCTGGGCCGAGAGCCGCTCCATCCGGTCCGCCCCGACGCCCTGCGCCGATGCCGCAAACGGCAGCGACAAGATGGCAGCACTGGCAGCACATGCCAAAGTCCTCTTCCGCTTGAGCATCGTTCGAACCCTCCTGCCCTCAAACCGCTGGCACTATACGTAAAACGCCCGCAACGTCCAGCGTGACGAAAAAGAACCGGCAAGGCGTCGCGCATTTGGCTTTTCTTAACCTCGATGCGATGCTCTAACGGAATCTGAATCGAAATACGCGGGAGAGAACATGGCTGGCTCCGTCAACAAGGTCATTCTGGTGGGAAATCTGGGGCGCGACCCCGAGGTGCGGACATTCCAGAACGGCGGCAAGGTGTGCAACCTGCGCATCGCCACCTCTGAACAGTGGAAGGACCGCAACACCGGCGAGCGCCGCGAAAAGACCGAATGGCACAGCGTTGCCATCTTCTCGGAACCGCTGGCCCGGATCGCGGAACAATATCTGCGCAAGGGATCGAAGGTCTACCTCGAAGGGCAGCTTGAAACCCGCAAGTGGCAGGATCAGTCCGGTCAGGACCGATATTCGACCGAAGTCGTGTTGCGCCCCTACCGCAGCGAATTGACGCTTCTCGACAGCCGCGGCGGCGGCGGCGGCAGCGGTGGTGACGGCGGCGGGTACGGGAACGGCGGCGGTTTTCCCGATGACCGCGACGGTGGCTATGGCGGCGGCGCACCGTCTGGGGGCGGCGGCGGTCGCGGCGACATGGATGACGAGATTCCGTTCTGAGCGTGGTGTCCCGTAATCAAGCGGAGGCCGCCTGACGGCGGCCGCTGTATCCTTTGATTGGCGCTTGCTGCGTGTTCAGCCCCTTGCCACCGGCGCCCGGTCCGGTTGTGGGCGGGGGAGCCTCCGGCGGGAGTATTTGGACCAAGAAGAAGGCAAGGCGAGAGGTTTGAGATGCGCGTGCTGAACCCCAACGTCGCCGCAACCTTGCCGCCCCCGGTGATGGAGGCGCGGCGCTGGATCGAGGGAGTCGCCTTTCCCGCCGACCGGCCGCTGATCAACCTCAGCCAGGCGGCGCCGGTCGATCCGCCACCCGAGGCGCTGCGCGAAGCGATGGCCGAGGCGCTGCTGACGCGGCCAGAAAGTCACCTTTACGGGCCGGTCCTGGGGCTGCCGGATCTGCGCGCGGAGCTGGCTTCGCAGTGGTCCAGCGGCTATGGCGGCGCGGTGCGGCCCGCGCAGGTGGCGATCACCGCAGGCTGCAACCAGGCGTTTTGCGCGGTCATGGCGACGCTGGCGCGGGACGGCGACGGGGTGATCCTACCGACGCCCTATTACTTCAACCACAAGATGTGGCTGGACATGACCGGGGTGGCAGCGCAGCTTCTGCCCACCGGCGACAGCCTGATCCCCGACCCGGAGGCGGCAGCGCGGCTTATCACCGGGCGCACCCGCGCCATCGTGCTGATTTCGCCCAACAACCCCGGCGGCGTGGAATACCCGCCCGAGGTGATGGCCGGCTTCCGGGACCTGTGCAGACGTCACAGGATCGCGCTGATCGTCGATGAAACCTACCGCGATTTCCACAGCGCGGAGGGTGCCCCGCACGGCCTTTTCACCGATCCCGACTGGGATGACACGTTGATCCATCTGTATTCCTTTTCCAAATCGTACCATCTGACCGGGCATCGCGTGGGCGCCATCGTCGCCAGCGAGGCGCGCCTCGCCGAGGTGGAGAAATTCCTCGATACCGTTGCGATCTGTCCCAGCCAGATCGGCCAGATCGGGGCACTATGGGGGATGCGCAACCTTGGCGACTGGCTGGCCGGCGAACGCCAGGAAATCCTGCGCCGCCGCGCCGCGATGGAAGCGGCGTTTCAGCATATCGCCGGCTGGGCGTTGCTCGGCTGCGGCGCCTATTTCGCCTATGTCCGCCACCCGTTCGAGGCGCGCTCCGACACGCTGGCGCGGGCGATGGTCGCAAGCGCCGGCCTGCTGACCCTGCCCGGCACCATGTTCGGCCCCTTGCGCGCGGAGGGCGGCGACGGGCTGGCAGAGGCCACCCTGCGGCTGGCCTTTGCCAATGCAAATACCGGCGGGTTGGCCGAGGTCGGTCGCCGCATCGCGCAGCTTTCGCTTTGAAATCCTGTCCCGAAGGCCCCTTGCCCCCCCGCGGTCAAGCCCCTAAACCTGCCGTCCAGAACCTGAGCATGGGAGATCGCAGGCATGGCACGACGCGCAGGCAAGAAACTGTCCGATTTCATCGTCTGGATCCTCCTCGGCCTTCTCATTGTTGGCCTCGCGGGGTTCGGGATCGGCAATTTCGGCGGCTCGACAACGCAGATCGGATCGGTCGGCAACGCCACGATCAGCGCCAATGCCTATGCCCGCGCACTACAGGTCGAGTTGCGCGCGCAGGCGGCTGAGGGCGGGCCCTACACCACGCTGGCCGGGCTGCAATCCGCCGGGCTCGATCGTGCGATCCTCGATGGGCTGGTAGCCCGTGCCGCGCTGACCCACGAGGCGGGTGAGATCGGGCTCTCCGTGGGCGACGAGGAAGTGGCGCGCCAGATCCGCAATTCCGGCAGTTTCCAGGGGCCGGGTGGCAGTTTCGACCGCGCCACCTACGAACTTCAACTGTCGCAGGCGGGCTACGGCATCGCCGAATTCGAGGATACCATCCGCGAGGACACCGCGCGGTCGATCCTGCAAGCTGCAATCATCGGCGGGCTTGACATGCCCGACAGCTATATCGAGACGATGGTCGCCTACCAGACCGAAACCCGCAGCTTCACGCTGGCGCGGGTCACGGAAAACGACCTGCCCTCGGGCCTCGCCGCGCCTGACGACGCGGACCTGCAAGCCTATTTCGACGAGAACGGACAGCGCTTCGAACGGCCCGAAATCCGCCGCATCACCTACGCCTGGGTCACCCCGAACCAGATCCAGGACGACATGGAGGTCAGCGAGCAGGCGCTGCGCGACCTTTACGAGGACCGGCGCGCCGAATATGTGCAGCCCGAACGCCGCCTGCTGGAACGGCTGGTCTTCCCCACGCAGGAGGAGGCAGAGGCGGCGCGCGCCGCACTGGATGCCGACGAGACGGATTTCGACACGCTGGTCGCCGACCGGGGCCTGACGCTCGATGACGTGGATCTGGGCGAGACCTCGCCCCGCGATCTGTCCGCCGCTGCCCGCGAGGTGATCTTCGCCGATACCGAGGCGGAGATCCTTGGCCCGCTGGAAAGCCGTTTCGGCCCCGCCTTGTTCCGCATCAACGCGGTGCTGGACGCGACCGAGGTTCCGTTCGAGGTGGCACAGGACGATCTGCGCACGGAACTTGCCGGTTCCGCCGCGCGCCGCGCCATCGACGATGTGCGCGACGTGATCGACGACCTGCTGGCCGGCGGCGCAACGCTGGAGGAGGTCACGCAGGAAACCGAGATGACGCTTGGCCGCATCGACTGGAGCGACGGCGCTGACACGGGCATTGCCGCCTACGAAGCCTTTGGCGAGGCCGCCGCCGCCGCGCAACCGGGCGATTTCCCGGAGCTTGTGCCGCTCTCCGATGGCGGTCAGTTCGCGCTGCGGCTGGACGAGGTGGTGCCGCCTGCGATCCCGCCGCTGGCCGAGATCGAGGATGAGGTAGCCGCCGCATGGCGCGCGACGCAACTGCGCATCCGGCTGGAGGAACATGCCAACGCGATCCTTGGCGACCTTGCCCTGTCGGGCTCGCTCGACGATCTGGGCCTTGCCCTGACGACCGAAGCCCGCATCAGGCGGCAGAGCTTCATCCCCGATACGCCGCCAACATTGGTCGCACAGGTCTTCCAGCTTGAGGCGCCGGGCGACATGGTGGTCGTCGCCGGCCCGCGCGCGGCCTATATCGTGCGGCTCGACGAGATCCATTCCGGCACCCGCGGCTCACCCGAGATGCAGGCGCTGGAAGGGATCTTTGCGCGGCAGGCGACCAATTCGCTGACCGGCGACGTGTTCGAGGCGTTCGGCCAGGCGCTTCAGGCCGAGGTCGGCATCTCGCTCGACCCTGCCGTCATCAACGCGATCCACGCGCAGTTTCCCTGAGGCCCCATGGCGTTGACCCCCGATTTCGAGGCCTTCGAGGCCGGCTGGGCCAAGGGCCGCAACCAGCTTGTCTACATGCGGCTCGCAGCCGATCTCGACACGCCGGTTTCGGTGATGATGAAGCTGGCGGACGCGGGCCGTGACAGTTTCATCCTTGAATCGGTCACCGGTGGCGAGGTGCGCGGGCGCTATTCCATCATCGGGATGAAGCCCGATCTGATCTGGCAATGCCATGGCACCGAAAGTCGGGTAAACCGCGCCGCCCGCTATGACCGCGACGCCTTTGACCCTTGCCAGCAGTCGCCGCTGGAGGCGATCCGCGCACTGCTGTCCGAAAGCGCCATCGACATGCCCGAGGATCTGCCCGCCGCCGCCGCTGGTCTCTTCGGTTATCTGGGCTACGACATGATCCGGCTGGTCGAGCATCTGCCGAACGTCAACCCCGACCCCCTCGGCGTGCCCGACGCAGTGCTGATGCGGCCCTCGGTCATCGCCGTGCTCGATGGCGTGAAGGGCGAGGTGACGGTGGTCTCTCCGGCCTGGATCGGCGCGGGGCTGTCGGCGCGGGCCGCCTATGCGCAGGCCGCCGAACGGGTGATGGACGCGGTGCGCGATCTCGACAGGGCGCCGGGCAAAGCAGGGCGCGAGATGGGCGAGGCGCAGGCGGTGGCCGCGCCGGTGTCGAACTTTGCCAAACCCGACTACCTTGCCGCGGTGGAGCGCGCCAAGGACTACATCCGCGCCGGCGACATCTTCCAGGTCGTGCCGTCGCAGCGCTGGACGCAAGACTTCCCCGACCCGCCCTTCGCGCTTTACCGCGCGCTCCGGCGCACCAACCCCTCGCCTTTCATGTTCTTCTTCAATTTCGGCGGCTTCCAGGTGATCGGCGCGAGCCCGGAAATCCTCGTGCGGGTGTTCGGTGGCGAGGTCACGATCCGCCCCATCGCCGGCACGAGGCCAAGGGGCGCGACGCCCGAGGACGACAAGGCGCTGGAGGCCGACCTTCTGGCCGACCCCAAGGAACTGGCCGAACACCTGATGCTGCTCGACCTCGGGCGCAACGATACCGGCCGTGTCTCGAAGATCGGCACCGTCAAGCCCACCGAGGAATTCATCGTCGAGCGCTATTCCCACGTCATGCATATCGTGTCGAACGTGGTGGGCGAACTCAGCGACGATCACGACGCACTGTCGGCGCTGCTGGCGGGGCTGCCGGCGGGCACGGTCTCGGGCGCGCCCAAGGTGCGCGCCATGCAGATCATCGACGAGCTGGAACCGGAAAAGCGCGGCGTCTACGGGGGCGGCGTCGGCTATTTCAGTGCCGGGGGCGACATGGACATGTGCATCGCCCTGCGCACCGCGGTGGTGAAGGACGAAAAGCTCTATATTCAGGCCGGGGGCGGCATCGTCTTCGACAGCGACCCAGAGGCCGAGTTCGAGGAAACCGTGAACAAGTCGCGCGCCATCCGCAAGGCCGCGGAGGAGGCGGGGCTTTTTTCCGGGCGCGGCAACCGCTGACAGCGGGCTGGTTCCCGTAGGCGCGATCTGCAATGCTACGCAAGGCAAGCACCCTGTCGGAGCCCTCTGCGCGTGAGCACGATCCTGACCATCACCCTGCCGATCTACCTGTTGATCGGGCTTGGATTTATCGCTGTGCGCAGCGGCTATGTCGCCGCTGAACACGTCAAGGCGCTCAGCGCTTTCGTGGTGCGTGTCGCACTGCCGGCGCTCATCTTCCTTGCCGTCGGCACCGCCGATCCCACCGAGGTGCTACATGGCGGCCTGTTCATGGCCTATCTCGGCGGATCTGCCGCGCTGTTTCTGGCAAGCGTCGGGATCGGAAGGCTCGTTTTGCGCCAACGCTGGTCGTTGGTGGGGTTGGCGGCGCTTGGTGTAACCGGCTCGAATTCGGCCTTTGTCGGCTTCCCGCTGCTGTCGATCCTGTTTCCGGACCAGGCCCTGACCACGTTCGCCGTCGCCATGCTGGTGGAAAACGCGGTTCTCATTCCTCTGGCGCTTGCGATCGCGGGGGCGGGTGAACGCAGCGAAGGCACTGCGCTGAGCGGACTGTTGGGCGGGCTGAAAGGGCTTGCGCGCAACCCGATCTTCCTGAGCCTGCTGGCCGCGCTTGCATGGGCGCAACTGGGTATCGCTCTGCCAGATCCGCTGATGCGTCCGATCGAGATGCTGCGTCCGGTTGCAGGGCCGGTCGCGCTCTTTGCCGTTGGCGGAACCGTGGCCGGCGCAACCAGTTTTCGCGGCATCGCCCGACCCGCCGCCTTGATCGCGCTTGGCAAGCTGGTGCTGCATCCGCTGGCCTTTTTCGGCGCCGCGATGATGGTGCCGGACCTGCCCGCCGACCTGCGCCTTGCCGGTCTGATCAACGCGGCTTGCCCGATGATGGCGCTGTTCTCGATCTTCGGAATCACGTTTGGTCGCGGCGTGATGACCTCGGCCACATTGCTGATCACGACGATGGCCTCTTTCGCCACGATCTCGGCCTTGTTGTGGCTGCTTGGCTGAGACACCGAAGGCGCTGCCGTGTTGCGCAATCGAAAAAGGCGCACCGCGATGCCGCGATGCGCCTTTTGGCCTGCCCTGTGCCGCCCTGCCCTACAGCAGCGACGGCAGGATGGTCACGATCTGCGGGAACGCCCACAGCAACGCCAGCCCGATCACCTGTATCAACACGAAGGGCAATACCCCGCGATAGATGTGGCCCGTCGTCACCCCCGCAGGCGCGACGCCGCGCAGATAAAACAGCGCGAAGCCGAACGGCGGTGTCAGGAAGCTGGTTTGCAGGTTGATGGCGATCATGATCGTCACCCATGTCGGTTCCAGCGTGCCCCCGTAGATCACCGGCCCGACGATCGGGATCACGATATAGATGATCTCGAGGAAATCGAGCACGAAGCCGAGAACGAAGAGGATCGCCATCACCACGAGGAACACCACCACCTCGTTATCGAAGGCGCGCAGGAAAGACTGGATGTAGTGCTCCCCCCCGAAGGAGATCAGAACGAGGTTCAGCAATTGCGACCCGATCAGAATGGTGAAGACCATCGAAGTGACCTTCGCCGTTTCACGCACCACCGGGTTGAGGACATTGCTGCGCAACAACACCCAGCAGCCATAGAGCAACCCGAAAAAGGCGAAGTGATAGGCCGACAAGGCGATCAGATAGGCAATCCAGTCTTCCAGCGGCACCGACGAGCGGGTCATGCGCAGGTCGAAATTCACCCCGAACAGGATCATGATGACGACCGCGAAACTGGCCCAGAGGATGACCTTCGGCGACTTCTGGTCCTCCTTCAGCTTGCGATAAGCGGCCAGCATGATCGCCCCCGCCGCGCCAAGCGCGGCGGCCGGGGTCGGGTTCGTGATGCCACCAAGGATCGACCCCAGAACCGCGACGATCAAGACCAGCGGCGGAAAGACCACGCGCAACAGCTCGTTCGAGGACAGGCGTTTCACCGCCTCCAACACGCCGAACATCGTTATGGCGAAGGGGATCGCCAGCAGCAAGAAGCGCGCGCCGGGGCCGGTCGTCGGCCCGATCAGCAACACGTCGGTCAGCAACGCCAGAGCGATCCCGACCGCGCCGATCATCAGCGGCAAGGGTCTGGCGGTCGGAACGATGCCGCGCGCGAAGGTCAGCACCAAACCGAGGATCACGAAGACAACCGCGACGCCGGTCCCGATGGGTGCGACATTCGCCAGTGCCTCGGCCTCGGCGTCGACCATCTCGGCGTCGGTCCGGTCCGACGTCTCGCCGGACGCGTTCGCGGCGCTGACGATCTCTTGCTGCGCCACGGACCGGTCCCACATCTCCTGCCCGTGCAACTCGATCATCGCCGCCTGGCATTGCTCGGAGACATTGGTGCGCAGTTCCGCGCGTTCCACCTGCCCGGCCTGGTTGGACACGAACGGGTCCTGCGTGCCGATCAGACCCACCTGCCCCGCCAGCACGGCAGCGACGATCAGCGCGATCGGCAAACCGAGGAACCATGTCAGCGCCTCGTTGCGGGTGATCACCTCACCGCCGCCGCTGCCAAGCGCCACGGCCGGTGCATTGGCCGGCCGCCACAGCGCGTAGCCGAAGGCGTAGAGCGCGTAGAGCCCGGCAAGGAAGATCCCCGGCAGCAGCGCGGCCTGAAACAGCGTGCCCACGGACAGGACCGCCGGCTGACCCAGATATGTCAGCGCGTCGCCGCAACCGGCCAGCTGCGCGCGCGTTTCCTGCCCGGTGGCGTAGAGGTCGCCCACCAGCGTGCCCAGCAGAACGATCACGATGGAGGGCGGGATGATCTGCCCCAGCGTACCGGAGGCCGCGATCACCCCGGTCGCCAGTTCCGGCGAATAATTGTTGCGCAGCATGGTCGGCAGCGCCAGCAGGCCCATGGTGACAACGGTGGCGCCGACAATGCCGGTGGAGGCGGCCAGAAAGGCGCCAACGATGACGATCGACACCGCAAGACCGCCCGGAAGCGGCCCGAACAGGCGCGCCATCGTGGTCAGCAGATCCTCTGCAATGCGCGAGCGTTCCAGCGTGATGCCCATCATCACGAACATCAGCACCGCGAGCAGCGTCTCGATGGATTGGCCGGCGATCACCCGCTCGTTCATGCGGTTGACGATGAAGGAGATGTTGGTCTCCATCGCGTTTTCCCAGCCGCGTGGGAAAAGCGCCTCTTCGACGCGCGGCAGATCGGGGTATCGGAAGATCGATATCGCGTCCCGCGCGACCCCGTTGCTCAGCAGGGCGCGATACGGATCCGATCCGACGTCGATCGCCTGGTGGATCAGCAACCCCGCGGAATCAAGCGCCGCGATGATCGTGAAGGAGATGACGCCGGCGCCGGCGATGGCGAAGGCCACCGGAAAGCCTGTCATGATGCCCGAAAACAGTGTCAGGAAGACGACGATCAGCCCGATCTCGACCCCATCCAATCCAAATAGCATGCTACGAGTTCCTCTTGGCTCATGCGCGCCCGATCCTCTCGGGCGTCGTTTCGTTGGATCAGGTAGACCCTGTGTGAATCATGTGTTCGACGTCTTCGTCGATGTCGCCTGTCTTGTCGCGGTCAAGATACCGGCCTTCGCTGTCCTCGCCTTCGAGCCATTCGAGGTAGGCCCGCCAGAATACCGCAACCGACTGGATCATCACCATGATGCAGAAAGCGACGATCAGCACCTTGAACACGAAGTAAGCGTTGAAGCCATTCGGACTGAAGCCGATGGTCTCGACGTTCCAGCGCACGATCCGCGACTGCATCAGCATCCGATCGAGGGTGCCGGTCGAGGTCATGGACGGCGTAATCAGGTGCCGCCACATGAAGAACCACGCATAGAGGTAGGTGATCGTCACGAATGGCATCATGAACAGCAGGCTGCCCAGCATGTCGATGACCCTCTTGGTGCGGAACCGGACGGTGGAATAGACAAGGTCGACGCGCACGTGCCCGCCCTGCACGAAGGTGTAGGTCACGCACAGCGTGACCACGAGGGCATTGTAGAGCTTCAGCTCCTCGCCCCACCAACTCAGATCCTGCGCGAACGCGGTGCCAAACGGACCTAACTGGATCTCGGAGACCCGGAAGATGCGCTGCAAGAAGACGATCATCACCTGTTGCAGGACCATCAGCATACCGGCCCACGCCGCAACCCGTCCGACCGCGTTGGCAAAGCCTTCCAGGATGCGAACGCCCCACCAAAGGATGTCGCGTTTCCACGCCATGCCCAATGCGGTGATCACAAGGAAGGTGGTCAGGAAAACGAAGAACAGTTCAACCGACGCGCCGTAATAGATGAAGCGCACCATCGCCTCGGGATCGTCCCAGTTGAGCCAGGCGCCCGGATTGGCGAGCGCCAAGACCACGTGGTACGGAGCCAGGGCGATATTTTGCAGAACCCACAGGATTAAGTCGATCACGATGCGCCTCCTCGGTGCGCTGCCCCCGCCGGGGTGCGTCACGTCGCGTCATTGGTATCACGGCGACCCCCGCCCGGCGCGGGTCTGCGCCGGGCGGGGGGGGTGTCACAGGCCTGCGATCAGCCCGCGTTCACGCGGTTGCGCTGACGCATGTATTCGCCATCACCGATTTCGTACCACGAGGAAGATTCGGTGAGCGATGCAAAATAGCTCTCTGCGATCTCGGCATAGATCGGATCGCTCATGTTCTCTTCACGAACTTCGGCAGCGGCGCGGCCGAATGCATCCCACACATCATCGGGGAATTCGCGGGTCTGGACGCCCTCGGACTGAAGACGCACAAGTGCAGCCCCGTTTTCAGCCAGCGACAGCGCGGTGTTCTGCGCGTGCGCCGCTTCACAGGCGACCTGAACGATCTTCTGATGCTGCGGCGTCAGCGATTCCCACACTTCCAGGTTGAACGAGAGGTGCAGCGCCGAGCCCGGCTCATGGAAACCGGAGGTGTAGTAGTTGGAGGTGATCTCCTGGAAGCCCATGCGCTCATCCGCGTAGGGGCCGATCCACTCCGCACCGTCGATCTGGCCGGTGGACAGCGCCTGGTAGATCTCGCCGCCGGGGACGTTCTGAACCGACGCGCCGAGACGGCCAAGCACCTGGCCACCCTGACCGGGCATCCGGAAGCGCAGGCCCTGAAGGTCGTCGACCGAGTTGATTTCGACGTTGAACCAGCCACCGGGCTGCATCGCGGTCTGACCACACATCAGCGGCTTGAGGTTGAACAGCGAGGACAGGTTGTCGTGCAGTTCCTGACCGCCGCGACGGTAATACCAGTTGGAGATTTCCTGGCTCGTCATGCCGAACGGCACGGAGGTGAAGAAGGCGAAGGCCGGATGCTGGTTCAGGTAGTAGTATTCGGCCGAGTGGTACACGTCGGCCTGGCCGGCGGACACGGCGTCGAACACTTCGAACGCGCCAACCAGTGTGCCGGCGGAGTTCTTGTTGAGGATAAGCGACCCGTCGCTCATCTCGGAAATGTAGTCGATGGCCAGCTGCGCCGCGTCGTCGAAGATCGCGAAGCCGTCCGGAACGGACGTGACCAGCGTCAACTGACGGTTGCCTTGAGCGTAGACCGGTGCGGCCAGTGTCGCGGATGCAGCGGCAGCGCCACCGACAGCAGACGTTCTCAAGAAAGAACGACGATCCATATGGTATCCTCCCCATTGGTTTTTGACGGCCCGTGTTTGAGCCGCAGTACTTGGATAAGTTAAGGCACGTTAGCGAAGCCTTGCGACGCAACAAACCCCATTTTGCACGCTTTGGCCAGAAAATTGTAAAACTTTCTTACCAATTCACGCAATTTTGCGCTCGTGACCCTTAGATTGACCGGTGACAGACGATTTTCCGGGTGGTTCCGATGCACGCTCAGGGCGCCTGTTGCTTTGCACCTCGAAAGGCAGCGAGAATCTGTTTGCGCTAGCAGACACGCCGCGTTTCGGAGGTGAAACGTCTGCTTGCAGCGCCGATCACAGCGATGCGCTGCGGCCGATATACCCCGAACCCGACCGTGTTCGACAGAATGTTGCGGAAAAATCGCCTCACGCGACATTCTTGTGGTCAAAGTTGGTTGACGGGCTTTTCGCGGCATGCATAAGGTTTGCGCGATTGCAGAATGGAGCCCGCGAATGCCCGGCATTCTCGTAGATGTAGGAAAGACGCGCATGGGTCGGTGACGGCAACCATATCTTCCCCCCATGCGCCCCCGTCACATCGGGGGCTTTTTTATGCGATCGGAACGGACAAGACCCTGAATAGCCCCGAACGGGGCTGCTGCTGGAAGGAGCAAGAGCGATGACACAGATGACCGGTGCGAAAATGGTGGTCGAAGCCCTGAAGGATCAGGGTGTCGATACCGTATTCGGCTATCCCGGCGGGGCCGTGCTTCCGATTTATGACGAGATCTTCCAGCAAAACGAGATCCGCCACATCCTCGTGCGCCATGAACAGGGCGCGGTCCACGCCGCCGAGGGTTATGCAAGGTCCACCGGCAGACCCGGCGTCGTTCTGGTCACCTCGGGCCCCGGCGCGACGAACGCAGTGACCGGCATCACCGACGCACTGATGGACTCGATCCCGATCGTCGTGCTGACCGGCCAGGTGCCGACCTTCATGATCGGCTCCGACGCGTTCCAGGAGGCCGACACCGTCGGTATCACCCGGCCCTGCACCAAGATGAACTGGCTGGTCAAGGACACCGACGATCTGTCGGGCACGATCCACGAGGCGTTTCATATCTGCACCTCGGGCCGCCCCGGCCCGGTGCTGGTCGATATTCCCAAGGACGTGCAGTTCGCTACCGGCGAATACACGGCCAGGCCAACGGTCAGCCCTTCGCACTACCACCCGCGCGTCAAGGGCGATACCGACATGATCACCGCGCTGGTCGAGGCGATGGAAACCGCCGAACGCCCGGTCTTCTACACCGGCGGCGGCGTCATCAATTCCGGCCCCGGCGCCAGCCGGTTGTTGCGCGAACTGGTCGAGGCCACCGGCTTTCCGATCACTTCGACGCTGATGGGGCTGGGCGCCTACCCGGCCTCGGGCGACAAGTGGCTGGGCATGCTGGGGATGCACGGTCTTTACGAGGCCAACCTCGCGATGCACGATTGCGACCTGATGATCTGCATCGGCGCGCGCTTCGATGACCGCATCACCGGGCGGATCTCCGATTTCAGCCCCGGCAGCCGCAAGGGTCATGTCGACATTGACCCGTCCTCGATCAACAAGGTGATCCACGCCGATTTCCCGATCATCGGCGATGTCGGCCATGTGCTGGAAGACATGCTGCGGATCTGGAAAAGTCGCGGCCGCAAGACCAGGTCCGAGGCGCTTGCCGCCTGGTGGAACAAGATCGACACGTGGCGCGAGGTCCGCTGCCTGACCTACAAGGCGTCGCAGACGACGATCAAGCCACAATACGCGCTTGAACGGCTGGAGGCGCTGACCAGGGGCCGGGATCGCTACATCTGCACCGAGGTCGGCCAGCACCAGATGTGGGCGGCGCAGTATCTCGGCTTCGAGGACCCCAACCGCTGGATGACCTCGGGCGGTCTGGGCACGATGGGCTACGGGCATCCGGCCTCGATCGGTGTGCAGGTCGCCCACCCCGATGCGCTGGTGATCAATGTCGCCGGCGAGGCGTCGTGGTTGATGAACATGCAGGAAATGGGCACCGCCGTGCAGTACAAGCTGCCGGTCAAGCAGTTCATCCTGAACAACGAACGCCTCGGCATGGTGCGCCAGTGGCAGGAATTGCTGCATGGCGAGCGTTACAGCCAATCGTGGTCCGAAGCGCTGCCCGATTTCGTGAAACTCGCCGAGGCATTCGGGGCCAAGGGCATCATCTGCAAGGATCCCGCCGATCTCGACGACGCGATCATGGAGATGCTGGACTACGACGGCCCGGTGATCTTCGACTGCCTCGTCGAGAAGCACGAGAATTGCTTCCCGATGATCCCGTCGGGCAAGGCTCATAACGAGATGCTGCTCGGCGACGCGAAGACCGAGGGCGCCATCGAGACCAGCGGCGCGGTGCTGGTCTGATCGGCACCCGGACGCGTCACACGCATGAAGGGTCGCCCCGCCGGGGCGGCCCTTTTTTCATCGGCTTGCGGGCGCTGCGACCGGTGCCAACGGGGTGTTTGCAATCCGGCCGCCCGGTGTTTAGTCTGATTCCGACAATTTATGACGTTTTCGGTCGCTTTGGGGGCGCGCCGCTCATTGTTCGCAGGCAACGAAGAGGGCCCAATGGCTTTCAACCGAGGGTCGCCGACGGCGGCCCGAGACAACTCGCCAACCGCAAACTCGCCAACCACAAACTCGCCAACCACAAGGGAGACTGACGTGTTCAAACGGATCATGATACCGGTTGATTTGGCGCATGACGGCAATCTGGAGCGTGCGCTTCAGGTCGCCTGTGACCTCTCGGCCCATTACGGGGCGGAGCTGGTCTATGTCGGCGTCACCGGGGAAACGCCCAGCAGCGTGGCCCATACGCCGGCCGAATTCGCCGCCAAGCTGGAAACCTTCGCCAAGGAAGAGACCACGGCGCGGGGCGGCGGCTCTGCCCGCGCCCACACGATCACCGCACACGACCCGGCGGTCGAGATGGACAGCATGCTGGAAAAGGCCGCCGGCGATCTGGGTGCCGACCTGGTGGTCATGGGCTCGCACATCCCGAACCGCTTCGATTTCGCCTCGCATGGCGGCCGGGTTGCCAGCCACGCGACGTGTTCGGTCATGCTGGTGCGCGACCAGTGACGACCATCCGTCACGCAAGAGACGGGACAGGAAAAACAGGAAACGAAAGGCATTCCCATGACGGATGAAAACCTAGATACGGGCATACCCGTGCCAGAGGGCGACACCGACCTGATCGAAACCGATTACGATATCGGTCAGGACAATATCGAGGGCAGGGTCGGCCCCTTCGGCTTTGACGTCCACAACCCGGTCTTCATGATCTCGGGTCTTTCAGTGATCGCCTTCGTGGCTTATGCGCTGATCGCACCGACGCAGGCGGCCGATTTCTTCGGCTGGTTGCGGCCCGCGTTGACCTCCACCTTCGACTGGTTCTTCCTGTCGGCCGCCAATATCTTCGTCCTCTTCTGCCTGCTGCTGATCGTGCTGCCACTGGGAAAGGTCCGGCTGGGCGGGGCGGATGCGACGCCGGACTACTCCTACCTTGGCTGGTTCGCGATGCTGTTCGCCGCCGGCATGGGCATCGGGCTGATGTTCTTCGGTGTGCTGGAACCGGCCTACTATTTCGGCACCCCGTGGGGCGATGCGCCGCTGGGCGCGATCCGACCCTTCGATGAAGACGGCAACCTGATTGCCGCCAACGTGCAGGAAGCGCGCCGGATGGCCCTTGCCGCAACGTCCTATCACTGGGCGCTGCACCCTTGGGCGATTTACGCGGTGGTGGCGCTGGCGCTGGCGCTGTTTTCCTTCAACAAGGGCCTTCCGCTGTCGATCCGGTCGGCGTTCTATCCGATCCTTGGCGAACGTGTCTGGGGCTGGTGGGGCCACGCGATCGACACGGTCGCGGTCTTCGCCACCCTCTTTGGCCTCGCCACGTCGCTGGGGCTTGGCGCACAACAGGCCAACGCCGGTCTGAACCATATCTACGGCATTCCCGTCGGCATCAACACGCAGGTGATGCTGATCATCGGCATCACGGCGATTGCACTGGTGTCGGTGCTGCGCGGCCTTGACGGTGGCGTCAAGGTGCTGTCCGAGATCAACATGGGGCTGGCGATTCTGCTGCTGCTGTTCGTGCTGTTCGCAGCCGGGGCCGGTGTCATCCTGACCGAGTTCGGGCGCGGCCTGCTGGCCTATGCACAGGAGGTGATCCCGCTTTCCAACCCGATCGGGCGCGAGGATGACGGTTACCGCGAAGGCTGGACCGCCTTCTACTGGGCGTGGTGGATCAGCTGGTCGCCCTTCGTCGGCATGTTCATCGCCCGCGTCAGCCGGGGCCGCACGGTGCGTGAATTCATCACCTGCGTGCTGATCATCCCGAGCCTCGTGTGCATCTTCTGGATGGCCGTCTTCGGCGGCGCGGCGATCAACGACATGGTCACCAATACAGAAGACTCGGCGGTGATGGCCAACGTGATCACCAACTACAGCCCGGAACTGTCGCTCTTTGCCATGCTGGAGAGCCTGCCGCTGGCCTCGATCACCTCGACCCTCGGCATCGTGCTGGTGATCGTGTTCTTCGTCACCTCGTCGGATTCCGGCAGCCTCGTGATCGACACGATCACCGCCGGTGGCAAGATCGACGCGCCGGTGCCGCAGCGCGTGTTCTGGTGCACCTTCGAAGGGCTCGTGGCCATTGCCCTGCTGATCGGTGGCGGTCTGGGCTCGCTTCAGGCGATGGTGATCTCGACCGGTCTGCCCTTCACGATCGTTCTGCTGCTGATGTGCTGGGCTATTTTCCAGGGCCTGCGCAGCGAACCGCGCTGACCTTCGGCCAGGCTTGAAAACCGACGCGCGCCCCGGCCGGGGCGCGCGTTTTTTCGTTGCGACGGGCCGATGCGCAGGCGACTCAACCGCCGCTTTCGGCCTTCTTTTCCCACGTTCCGCCCGCTTCCGACCAGTATTGCGCGGCGCAACCGGCGCCGGTCAGCGCCTTCCACTGGCCGCGCGCATGGACCAGCGCCACCTCGTCCGCCCCGTCGAACAGGATGCAGACCCGGTCCATCGCCGTCACCTCGTCGGGCGACACCTCGGCGCCCTCGACGCTCATCAGGCAGGTCGCGCCGTTGGGCACGCCCGCCCCGACCGTCAGCAACACCGGCTGATCGGCATCATGCGGCCCACCAGCCCGGCCATGCGGCAGGAAGCCGTCCTCGGGGCGCAGCCACAGCCCCTCGTCGAGCCGGTCGAGCATGCCCTCGGAGCGGCCGCGCACCACCACCCGCCACCCGGCCTGACGCGACTTGCCCAGAAGGCTGCGCAGCGTCGCCTCCGCCGAGGACCGCGTCAGGTGGTAGAAATAGGCTGCCCCCATGGCGATCACTGCGCCTCATACGCATCGCGGATGAACCGGTCGAGCGCCCGCACCCCCCAGCCGGTCGCGCCCTTGGGCGCGAGATCCGTCTCCTCGGATACCCGCGCGACGCCAGCGATATCGAGGTGAATCCACGGGCAATCTTCCTTGACGAAGCGTTGCAGGAACTGCGCCGCGGTGATCGACCCGGCGGGGCGCCCACCCACGTTCTTCATGTCGGCCACGGTGGATTTCAGCAGCTTGTCATAGGCCGGCGCCAATGGCATGCGCCACGCCCCCTCGCCTTCCGCCTCGGCGGCTTTCAGGAATCCGCCCGCGAAGCCGTCGTCGTTGGAAAAGACGCCCGCCTTTTCATGGCCCAGCCCGACGATGATCGCCCCGGTCAGCGTCGCCAGATCGACCATCCCGGCAGGCTTGAACCGCTCCTGCGCGTACCACATCACATCGCACAGCAGAAGGCGCCCCTCCGCATCGGTGTTGATCACCTCGACCGTGTCGCCCTTCATCGTGCGCACCACGTCGCCGGGGCGCTGCGCGCGCCCGTCCGGCATGTTTTCGACCAGCCCGATCAGCCCCACGACATTGGCCTTGGCGCCGCGCCGTGCGAGGGTGTGCATCACGCCCGCGACAACGCCGGCGCCACCCATGTCCATGGTCATCTCTTCCATGCCTGAGGCGGGCTTGAGGCTGATCCCGCCGGTGTCGAACACCACGCCCTTGCCGACAAGTGCCAGCGGCGCCTCGTCGCCGCCGCCATTCCATTGCACAACCGCGACCTTGGTCGGGCTGTCCGAGCCCTGCCCGACAGCAAGCAGCGCCCGCATGCCGAGCGCCTCCAGCTCCGCCTCGTCGAGCACCTCGACCTCCAGCCCCAGATCGCGCATCGCGGCAAGGCGCGCGGCGAATTCCTCGGTGGTGAGGATGTTGGAGGGTTCGTTCACGAGAGTGCGGGTCAGGAAAACGCCCTCGGCCGCCGCCAGAAGCGGCGCGGCGGCGGCGGCGACCTCATCGGGTTTGCTGGCCATGATGACGGCGTCGCCAAGCGGCTTGTCCTCGTCGGTCTTGTGGTCACTGAAGTCGTAACCGCGCAGCGCCAGCCCGAGCGCCAGATCGGCGGTGCGGGTCAGCGCCCCGGCGGTCAGCGTCAGCTCCGCCTCGCCCTTTGCCTTGGCAAGCGCCCCGCCCGCCTTGCGGGCGGTTGCGGGCTCAGGGCGGCGGGCCAGCTTGACCACGATCAGCGCCTCTGCGGCAAGACCGGCGGGAAAGGCCAGCGTCACGCAGTCGCCGGCTTCCGCCTTGCCCCAGCGATCCGACTCGATCAGCCGCGCCACGGCCCCCTTGGCCAGCCGGTTGACCCGCCGCGCCGCCGGGTCGAGCTTGCCGTCGGGCGTGACGATCAGAGCCAGCTTGCCGGTTGCGGCCGCGAGCGCGTCGAGATCGGTTTCAACGAAGGAAATGGCGATTGGCGTGGTCATGGGGAGCCTTTCTGGAAAGTGACATCGGGGTAACACTAGGACTCGTGGTCCGGCTTGACCAGATAGGCCTGTCCTTGTGACCTTGATTGACTTATGACGGAAGCACTGGGGTAAGAGACGTGTTTCGCGGGGGATGTGCGCATGGGGCGCTATGACCGGTATATCCTGTCACAGCTGCTGATCCTGTTCAGCTTTTTCAGCCTCGTGCTCGTCTCGGTCTACTGGGTCAACAGCGCCGTAGGCCTGTTCGACCGGCTGATCGGCAATGGCCAGTCGCTGCGCATTTTCCTCGAATTTTCCGCCCTGTCGCTGCCGCAGATCGTCTTGCTGGTGATTCCGGTGGCGGGGTTCGTCGCCGCAATCTACGTGACCAACCGGATGATTTCGGAAAGCGAACTGGTGGTCATGCAGACCGCCGGCTGTTCGGCGCTGCGTCTGTTGCGCCCGGTCGTCGTGTTCGGCCTGATCATCGGCTTTCTGGTCGCGGTTCTGGCGAACGTCCTCGTCCCTGCGGCGCGCGGCGAGTTGATGGACCGATCGGTCGAGGTTTCGGCGGACCTGACCGGCCGTCTGTTGCGCGAAGGGGCGTTCATCCATCCCGCCAACGGCGTCACCGTCTATATCCGCGAGATCACGGATCTGGGTGAGTTTCGCGACGTGTTCCTGCAAGACCGCTCGCAGCCGGGTGCCGAGACCACCTACACCGCGCAGCGCGCGCTTCTGGTGTCGTCCGAGGCCGGGCCGAGGCTTGTCATGTTCGATGGCGTTGCCCAGACCTTGCAAATCGAGGGCGAGCGACTGTCGATCGTCGAATTCCGCGATTTCACCTATGATATCGCCGGGCTGATAGAGGCGCCGAACGGGCGGTTGCTGCATATCCGCGAATTGCAGACCTCGGTGCTGCTTTTCGCGCCGGCGAGCTACGCCGAGGCGCAGGGCTCCAGCCTTGGCGCCTTCCGCTTTGCCGGACACGACCGGCTCGCCAAACCGGTCTACGCGCTTTTCGTGCCCGTCATCGCCGCGGCGACCTTGATGCTGGGGGCGTTTTCGCGCTTCGGCATCTGGCCGCAGATCCTGCTGGCGATCATGCTGATGATCCCGCTTGAAATGTCGTGGAACGCCGCCGAAAGCATCGGCGCGCGGCAGGCCGGCATGGCATGGCTGGCCTGGGTGCAGCCGGCGATGGCCCTGTTGACAGCCGCCGTGATGACCACGCTTGCGATGCGCGGGCATCGACGGCCGCGCGCCGCGAAGGCTGCACCGGCATGATCCTGCATCTCTATATCGCGCGCCGGTTCCTGCGGGCCTTTGTGATGGTGCTGGCGGTGTTCGTGGCGATTCTGCTGCCGATAAACCTGGCCGAGCAATTGCGGATCATCGACCAGCCCGATGCCGGGCTCGCGGCGGCAGCGCGGCTTGCGATGTTGAACCTGCCCGGCGCGCTCTACCGGATGCTGCCGCTGTTCATCATATTGGCGACGCTTGTGCTGTTTCTCGGGCTGGCGCGCACCTCGGAACTGGTGGTGATCCGGGCCTCGGGGCGCTCTGCCCTGAAATCGACGATCTCGCCGGTTGCGGTGTCGCTTGGTATCGGCCTTCTGGGCCTTGGCGTGATCAATCCGCTGGTCGCGGCAACCGAAAGGCAATACGACCAGACGATCACCCGCTACCAGACCGGCGAGAACCGCACGCTGTCGGTCTCTGAGGAAGGCCTCTGGCTGCGGCAGGGCAGCGCCTTCGGGCAGACGGTGATCCACGCCGCGCGATCGAACGGCGATGGCACCGCGTTGTTCGATACCAGCTTCTTTGTCTTCGATCCCGACGGCAGCGCGCAAAGCCGGATCGACGCCGAGGCGGCGCTGCTGACCGAAGGCGCATGGCAGTTGACCGATGTGAAGCGATGGCCGCTCGGGCAGGCCAACCCCGAGGCGGCGGCCACCACCCACGACGCGTTCACCCTGCCCTCCACCCTGACGCGCAACCAGATCCGCGACAGTTTCGGGCGGCCCTCGACGATTCCGATCTACGAACTGCCCGCCTTCATCGCGCAGCTTCGCGCGGCGGGCTTTGCCGCGTTGCAACACCGGGCCTGGTTCATGAGCGAACTGGCCAGCCCGGCGCTGCTTGCGGCAATGGTTCTGATTGGCGCAAGCTTCACGATGCGGCATACCAGATTCGGGAAAACGGGGATTATGGTGTTGTTTGCACTGCTGTTGGGCTTCGGGCTGTTCTTCCTGCGCAACTTTGCGCAGGTTCTGGGCGAGGCCGGCCAGTTGCCGGTCGCCGTTGCCGCGTGGGCGCCGCCGCTTGCCGCGATCCTTCTGTCGCTCGGCTTCCTGCTGCACACGGAGGATGGCTGATGCGTATCGCGGCGCTTCTGTCGGCGCTCTTGGTGATGCTGGCCACGCCGGTTGTCGCGCAGACGGCTGCGCAGGCGGATGCGATGCCCGCGACCCTGATCGCCGACGATATCCGCTTCTCGCGGGCGACGACCACCGTCACCGCCAATGGCAACGTCGAGATCTTCTATGAGGGGACGCGGTTGCGCGCCGCGCGCGTGCGCTATGACGGCAGCCTCGACCGGGTGGTCGTGGACGGGCCGATCACCCTGACCGAAGACAGTGGGCGCAGTATCATCTTCGCCGAATTCGCGTCGCTTTCGGCGGATCTGCAAGAGGGCGTGCTGCAATCCGCGCGGCTGGTTCTTGGCCGTCAGTTGCAGATCGCAGCGACCCAGATCAACCGCGAGGGCGGGCGTTACACGCAGATGTACCAGACGGTCGCGTCCTCGTGCGAGGTCTGCGCCGAGAACCCGGTGCCGTTATGGCAGATCCGGGCGCGGCGCATCGTGCACGATCAGGAGGACCAGCAGCTTTACTTCGAGGATGCCCAGTTCCGCGCATTGGGCATTCCGATCGCGTATTTCCCGCGCCTGCGGCTGCCCGATTCGTCGCAAGAGCGTTCGACCGGCTTGCTTGCGCCGCAGATCGTGGCGAACGACCATCTCGGCACCGGCATCCGGATGCCCTATTTCATTGAAATCGGCCCGCATGCCGACCTGACCCTGACCCCGTACCTGACGACCGGAGAGGGCCAGACGCTCGAGGCGCGTTTTCGGCGCGCGTTGCGCAACGGGTTCATCGAACTCAACGGCGCGATCAGCCGCGATGACCTGACACCGGATGCGACCCGGTCCTACCTGTTCGCCGCGGGGCAATTCGATCTGCCGCGCGATTTCGTTCTCGATTTCAGCTATGAAACCGTGTCCGACCCCGACTACCTGCTGACCTATGGAATTTCGGATGAGGACAGTCTTGAAACCGGCCTCAGCGTCAGCCGGAGCCGGCGCGACGCGTATATCGAACTGTCGCTTGACCGTTACCGGTCGCTGCGCACGACGGACAACAACTTCACCCTGCCGACAACCTCTTACGATGCCGGGATCACCCGGCGCTTCACCCCCGGCGGGATCGGCGGCATTGCGACGCTCGGCCTGACCTCGCACGGGCATCACCGCCGGTCCGATGCCGACATCGTCGGGCGCGATCTGGCGCGGCTCAGCCTCAACGCGAACTGGCGGCGCGACTGGGTGCTGCCGGCCGGGGTGCTGGCCGCGATCGAGGCCGATTGGCAGGGCGATCTCTACAACATCAACCAGGACAGCACCTTCGATGACGTCACACCCCGTGTCACCCCCGCGATTGCAGCGGAACTGCGCTGGCCGCTGGCGCGCGGCGGGCACAACGGCGTGACCCACCTGATCGAGCCCGTGCTGCAATATGTCTGGGCCCTCGACAGCCAGCCGGCCCTGCCCAATGACGACGGCGCGGTGGTCGAATTCGACGAGGGCAACCTCTTTTCGCTCAATCGGTTTCCCGGCGCCGACGGGCGCGAGCTTGGCCCGCGGCTGGCCTATGGACTCAGCTATACGAGGCAGGATCCGGACGGCTGGTCGCTTGGCCTGACGGTCGGGCAGGTCTTGCGAGAGCGCGACCACGGCCAATTCACCCAAGGCTCCGGCCTTGACGGACAAAACTCGGATTACCTCGTGTCGGCCAGTCTCGGTATAGGGTCCGGCCTGACGCTGATGAACCGCGCCCTGTTCAGCAATGCCTTCAATTTCAGCTCGAACGAGTTGTCGCTGGCATTGCACGAAGACCGCTTCGACATCGGCTCTTCGGTCACATGGCTGGAGGCCGACCCGGCGGAGGGGCGCCCGCAGGACATGGCCGAATGGGCCTTCGACGCGCGCTATGACTTTGACAACGCGTGGGGCACGGAGATCGACTGGCGCTATGATTTCGAGGCGAATGAGGCAACTCGCGCCGGGTTGAGCCTGATCTACGCGACCGAGTGCGTGGATGTGCAGTTTTCCCTCTCGCGTCGCTTCACGTCCTCGGCTACGTTGCCCACAGCCACGAGCGTCGGGTTCACGGTGGCGCTGAACGGCTTTGGCGCCTCGCGCGATGGGCGCAGCTACGACCGAAGCTGCCAGATGTGACACCCCCCCCCCGTGCCCGACGGCAGAATGACGGAAATGACCATGACAACCCGCACGCCCAGATCCAGACCTTTCCTTGCCGCCGTGGCCGGCGTCGTGGCCCTGTGCCTCGCCGCCGCACCGGGCCTTGCGCAAAGCCCGTTTTCACCGGCGGTGACGGTCAATGACCACGTCGTCACCCATTACGAGATTGCGCAGCGCGCACGCCTGCTCGACGTCCTGAACGCCCCCGGCGACCTGCAACAGCGGGCCCGCGAAACCCTGATCGACGAACGGCTTCAGCAAATCGCCGGGGCGCGGGCCGGTCTTTCTGCAACGCCCGACGAGATCGAGACCGGAATGGCCGAATTTGCCGGGCGCGCCAATATGGACACGCAAGCGTTCATCGCGGCGATCGGCGAGGAGGGCGTCGCGCCCGAAACCTTCCGCGATTTCGTGGCCAACGGCATCACCTGGCGCAATGTCGTGCGCGCCCGTTTCGGCCCGCGCTCACAGGTGACGGAAGAGGAAATAGACCGGGCGCTGACCCTGTCGGGCAGCGAGTCGGGGGCGCAGATCAACCTTGCCGAGATCGTGATTCCGCTGACGCCGCAGAACCAGGCGACGTTGCGCACCGATCTTGCAGCGCTGGTTGAGGAGGTCAACGGCTCCATCGGGGCCTTTGCCGAGGCGGCGCGGGCCTATTCCGCCGCGCCCTCTTCGCAGCAGGGGGGCAGCGTCGGCTGGCGGCCGCTGTCGAGTATCCCGCCGCAGATGCGCGCGATGCTGTTGCCGATGACGGTGGGCGAGGTGACCGACCCGGTGCCGCTTGGTCAGGCGATCGGCATCTTCCAGATGCGCGGCTTGCAGGAAACCGGCTTCGTCACCCCCGAGGTGACGGCGGTGGAATACGCGCAAGTGCCAATCCCCGGCGGTCGCAGCGAGGCCGCCCTTGCCGAGGCAACCACGCTGCGCGCCAGCATCGACAGATGCGATGACCTTTACGGCGTGCGTCCCGGTGGGTTCGAGATCGTCACCTTGCCGATCGAGGATGTGCCGGGCGATATCTCGGTCGAACTGATGCGGCTCGATGCGGGCGAGGTCTCGACCAACCTGACGCGCGCGAATGGGGAAACCCTGCTGTTCGTGATGCTCTGCGGGCGCTCAACGGAATTGCCCGAGGGCGGACGCGAAGAAGTGCGTGCGGCGCTGTTCCAGCAGCGCATGGAAAGCTACGCAGACGGCTACCTTGCCGAACTGCGCGCCGACGCGATCATCGACGAAGCCCCATGACCGGCCCCGACCTGCCGCCCGTCGCGGTCAGTTGCGGAGAGCCCGCGGGCATCGGCCCCGAAATCATCGTCAAGGCGCGCCGCGCGCTTGGCGCATCGCTGCCGTTCTTCGCAATCGGCGCGGCGCGACATTTTGCAGACCACGGGGCGATTTCTGAAATCGCCTCGCCGGATGAGGCGCGCGCGGTGCCCGGCGACATCCTGCCGCTGTTGGCGCAGGACATCGCCGGCGACGCCCCTCCGGGCAAGCCCGACCCACAAAGCGCTGCGGGGGTGATCGCGGCAATCGCGCGCGGGGTGGCGCTTGTGCAGGACGGGGCCGCCTCGGCGCTTTGCACCGCGCCGATCCACAAGAAGGCGTTGAAGGACGGCGCCGGCTTCGCCTTTCCCGGTCACACCGAATACCTTGCGCATCTGGCCGGGGTAGACCGGGTGGTGATGATGCTGGCCTGCGAGACGCTGCGCGTGGTGCCGGTGACAATCCACATTCCGCTGGCCGAAGTGCCCGGCGCGCTGAGCGAGGCGCTTCTGGAAGACACGATCCGCATCACCCGCGCGGCGCTGATCCGCGATTTCGGCCTGCCCGCGCCACGGCTCGCCATTGCCGGGCTGAACCCGCATGCGGGCGAAGGCGGCGCCATGGGACGCGAGGAAATCACCCGCATCGCACCGGTTCTCGACCGGTTGCGCGGCGAGGGCATGGACATCGCCGGGCCGCTATCGGCCGACACCATGTTCCATGCCGCCGCGCGGGCCCGCTACGACGCGGCTCTGGCGATGTATCACGACCAGGCACTGATCCCGATCAAGACGCTGGACTTTTCCGGTGGCGTCAACCTGACGCTCGGGTTGCCCTTCATCCGCACCTCGCCCGATCACGGCACCGCCTTCGACATCGCGGGGCAAGGCGTGGCCGACGCCACCAGCATGATCGCGGCGCTGCGCATGGCCTGGAACATGGCCCGTTCGCGGGTGCAGGATGGTTAGCGGGTCCGGGGGCGCTGCCCCCATCGCCTTGCGGCGATTCCCCCGGAGTATTTGGACCAAGAAGAAGGAGGGGGGGCGCGCGTTAACCTTAACGGGGGGGTCAGATGGCCACGATTGACGGTTTGCCGCCGCTGCGCGCGGTGATCGCGGCGCACGGCTTGAGCGCGCGCAGGGCGCTTGGTCAGAACTTTCTGCTGGATCTGAACCTGACCGCAAAGATCGCGCGGGCGGCGGGCGATCTGACCGGTGCCGACGTGCTGGAGGTCGGGCCCGGCCCCGGCGGCTTGACGCGCGGGCTGCTGGCCGAAGGCGCGCGGCGGGTCGTGGCAGTGGAGAAGGATGCGCGCTGCCTGCCTGCGCTCGCCGAGGTGGCGCAGGCGTATCCGGGGCGGCTGGAGGTTGTGAACGCCGACGCGCTGGAGCTTGACTGGGCGGCGTATCTGACCCCGCCGATCAAGGTGGTGGCGAACCTGCCCTATAACGTGGGCACAGAATTGCTGGTCCGCTGGCTGACGCCAAAGACGTGGCCGCCGGTCTGGTCGAGCCTGACGCTGATGTTCCAGCGCGAGGTGGCCGAGCGGATCGTGGCACAACCCGGCGGCAAGGCTTACGGGCGGCTTGCGGTGCTGGCGCAATGGCGCTGTAGCGCGCGGATCGTGATGAGCCTGCCGCCCGAAGCGTTCACCCCGGCGCCCAAGGTGCGCTCTGCCGTGGTGCACCTGGTCGCTCTGCCTGCGCCGCGCTTCGAAGCCGATCCAACCGTGCTGCAACGGATTGTCGCCGCCGGGTTCAACCAGCGGCGCAAGATGCTGCGCGCGGCGCTGAAGGGGCTTGCGCCGGATATGGAGGAGCGGATCGTCGCGGCCGGACTGACGCCCACGGACCGCGCCGAACAAGTGTCTGTCGAGGGGTTTTGCGCCCTCGCCCGGCAGGTCGCGGCGGGCTGAGGCAGGTTATTCCGCCGCCTGTGGGCCGCTGTTGCCGGCTGCGCCATCCGAGCCCGTGGCGTTCTGGCCGCCGTCATCTGATTGGTTGGACTGCGACTCGTCGGTCTTGCGGGGCGCGCGGCGGCTGCGGCTGCGCTTGGGTTTGGGGGCACTTTCGGGCGTTTCGACCAGGCCGCTTTCGGTCTTGCCGGACGCATCTATCACGTCGCCAAAGCTTTTCTGCTCCTTGCCGCTGTCGCGGGTATCAGTCCTCTCGACCCTTTCGGACCTGTCGGCATGGGCCCCCCTGTCGGCATTGGCGCCCCTGTCGGCATTGGCGCCCCTGTCTGTCTGATCGGGCTGACGGGACTCGCGCGGGCCGCGACTTTGCTGTTGCTGCGCCTCTTGTTCGACGCGGCGGGCCTCCTGTTCACGCAGCGCCTCGCCCAGCATGCGGGTATAATGCTCGGCGTGCTGCTGAAAGTTCTCGGCGGCCACGCGATCATTGGACAGTTGGGCGTCGCGGGTCAGCTGGTTGTACTTGTCGATGACCTGCTGCGGCGTACCGCGCACCTTGCCTTCAGGGCCAGAGCTGTCGAACACGCGGTTGACGATATTGCCCATCGAGCGGTTACGGTTTCCCTTCGGCCGCGAGCGGTTTTTTGATGATCTCATGTGTCTTTATCTGTTCCGGTTGTCCCGGGTCACCGGGACGTGATTATCGGGACTGCTGGACCGTAGCATGTGCCTTCGGCCTGTCGCGCTCTGTCCGGGTCGTTCCCTTCGGTTTGCGGTTGACCCAGCAAAGAAGTGGTCGAGCTATCGGGGTGATCGCGAGGGCATGGCCAGAACGGCCACCCGCATCCGCTAACACCTGTGTAAACTCGGGGACAGGGGCAAAACAAGCGCAAATTGCCCCTAAACGATGAATTTTTCCTCGGATTGGCGTTATTCGGCCTCAGTCCGGTGGGGTAGGCGCGGGGATTTTCCGAGGCGCGCGCGCCTCCACCACCCTGTCACGTCCGTCGAGGTCAGGCAGGATCGACACCGCCTCCAGCCCGGCAGCGGCGAAAAGCCCCGCCACCGCAGCGCCCTGCGTCGGGCCGGTTTCCACCATCAGCCAGCCGCCCGGTGTCAAGTGATCCAGCGCCCCGGCGGCAAGGACACGGTAGGCGGTCAGGCCATCGGCCTCGTCGGTCAGGGCCATGCGCGGTTCATGGCAGCGCAGTTCGCGCGCGAGGCCGGCCATCTCCGACGCGGCGATGTAGGGCGGATTGCTCACGATCAGGTCAAAGCGACCGGTCACCCCCTCATACCAGTCCGACCGGATCAGCCGCAGCCGGTCCACCAGCCCGAGGGCGACGGCATTCCGCGCGGCCACGTCGAGCGCGGCGGCTGAAAGGTCCGTGCCGACGCCGGTCGCCCCGGCGCGTTCCGCCAGCAGCGTCAGACCGATCGCGCCCGAGCCTGTGCCGAGGTCCAGCAACGTGGCGAAGGGCCGCGTCAGCGCGGCAGCGACAAGGGTTTCGGTTTCCGGCCGGGGATCGAGCACATCCGACGTCACCGCGAACCAGCGATCGAAGAAATCCCGCCCGCCGAGGATATGCGACACCGGTTCGCGCCGGGCGCGCCGCGCGATGACGGCGGTGAAGGCGGCAACCGCGTCATCCGGCAACGGATCGGGCAGGATCAACGCCAACCGTCCCCGGTCCACACCGATTGCGTGCGCCAGAAGCAGCCGCGCGTCGAGTTGCGGAGTCTCCACCCCGGCGGCGCGCAGGGTGGATATCGCCTGCCGAAGCGCCTCGGCGCCGGTCACCCGGTCATCTCCGCCAGCATGCGCGCCCGATCGTCGGAAATCAGCGCGTCGATCAGGTCATCCAGATCGCCCTGCATCACCTGGTCGAGCTTGTAGAGCGTGAGGTTGATCCGGTGATCGGTGACGCGGCCCTGTGGGAAATTATAGGTGCGTATGCGTTCCGACCGGTCGCCACTGCCCACCTGCGCCTTGCGATCGGCGGCACGGTCATCGGCGGCGCGCTGCCGTTCGAGATCGAAGAGCCGCGCGCGCAGCACGTCGAGCGCGATCTCGCGGTTGCGATGCTGCGATTTCTGCGAGCTTGTGACCACGATTCCGGTCGGCAGGTGGGTGATGCGCACCGCGGAATCGGTGGTGTTGACGTGCTGCCCGCCTGCCCCGCTGGCGCGCATCGTGTCGATGCGCAGATCGTCGGCGGGGATCGAGACATCGACCTCCTCGGCCTCTGGCAGGACGGCAACGGTAGCGGCCGAGGTGTGAATGCGGCCACCGGATTCGGTGCTCGGCACCCGTTGCACCCGATGCACACCGGATTCGAATTTCAGCCGCGCGAAGACGCCGGTGCCCGAGATGTTGGCGACCAGTTCCTTCAGGCCGCCCAATTCCGTCCATTGGTCCTCGATGATGTCGAGCGTCCATCCCCGCGCCTCGGCGTAGCGTTGATACATGCGCAGGAGATCGCCGGCGAAGAGCGCAGCCTCGTCGCCGCCGGTGCCGGGCCGAATTTCGAGGATCGCGGCGCGCGCATCGGCGGCGTCCTTGGGCAAGAGCGCGAGGTGCAGGGCATGCTCGACCTCCGGCAGGGCGGCGCGCAGGCGCGGCAGTTCTTCCTCTGCCAGCGCGCCCATGTCAGGGTCGTCCAGCAGGGCCTCGGCCTCTTCGATCTCGACCCGCAGCGCATGCCTGGCGCGGATCTGCTCCACGACCGGCTTCAGTTCTGCATATTCGCGGGAGATCGCCGCGATCTCATCGGCCGGGGGCGCGCCATTGAGGCGGGCTTCGAGAAACTCGAACCGGTCGGTAATCTGGGCAAGGCGATCCTGGGGCAGCATGGCGGGCGGTGTGGCGCGCGGGAGCGCAGGCGTCAAGGGCCAAGCGCCTCCGACAGTGCCGCCATCCAGCGGTTTACGCGGGCCGCGTTGACGCCGCCATCGCCATATCCGAAGCGCGAGCGCGAAAAGACGGAGACCCGTGTGCCACCCTCGTCCGCGGCCTCCAGCCGGATCGACACCGCGTCGGGAAAGCCCATCAGGCGGGACCGCTGAACGTAGGTGACGTGGCCCTCGTCCGGGTCGCCGACAAGCCGCGTCACGCGCGGTTCGCCCGCCACCACGGCCTGAAGCGCGCGGGCGGTTTCGGCAAGGGACGCCGGAAACACCGGCGCCGGGGCGTCGGCGCGCTCCGCATCGCGCAGGATATACGCGTTGGGACTGGACGGACGCGGCGCTGTGGCCGGGTCGACATGCCAGCTTTCCGCGTCCATCGGGGCGAGGCGGATATAGAGCAGCGCCATGACGACAACGGCGACAAAGATGACAACGATGAGCACCACAATACGCATGAAGGAAATGTGGGTCGCTTGCCGCCAAAGGCAAGCCCCTGGTCCGGCGCGTCGCCCGTCAGCCTGGGTAAGGGCTGGCGTCAGGCGCCCTCGTCCGCGGGCTGGCGGTAGACGCCCTGCTGTTCCAGCGCGTCGATCACCTCGGCGGGCATGTAGGTTTCATCGTGGCGCGCCAAAAGCTCCGTCGCCAGAAAAGTACCGTCCTCGAAGGTGCCGGTCGCAACCGTCCCCTGCCCCTCGCCAAAGAGGTCCGGCGGCGCGGTGGAGCCGATGTAGCGCACTGGAATCTCGGCGCCACCATCGGTCACGGTAAAGGTGATGTCGGTGCCCTGGTCGGACACCAGCGTGCCCTCCAGCACCAGCCCGCCGATGCGGAAGACCTCGCCCGCCGGGGGCGGAGTTTCGGCCACCTCGCTGGGCGTGCGGAAGAAATTGATGCCGTCGCGCATCCCGTAGCCGATCAGGCCGGCCGAGACCGCCAACGCAACGCCGGCCAGAAGGATGACCTGCACCCGGCGTTTCTTTTTCAAACCGCGCATTGGCAGCGCCTCCCCTTGGAATATCCCGACCTTGCATAGCAGAAGATGGGGTGTCTTGGCAGCCCTGTCGAGAGGTCGCACACGGACAGGTTGCCTCAGGCTGCGGTGAAGGTGATCTTGCGGCGCAGGAACTGGGTGGCCTTGTTTGACACCCGGCCCGGATCGCCGGTGGTCAGGAACCCCGGTTCCGTCCCCGGACCGACCTTTTCGGGGCGCCGTGCCAGGTAATCGGCAAGGCTTTCGGCCACAAGGTTGGCCTGGCTGTAAACCGAGACCCCGGCACCCAACGCATCCTGAAAGACATCGCCCATCAGCGGATAGTGCGTGCAGCCGAGGATCGCCGCCTCGGGCAACGGCATCCGGCGTTGCAGCGCCTCGACGTGGGATCGCACCAAAGCCTCGGCAAGGATCATGTCACCCTGTTCGATCGCATCGACAACCCCGCCGCAGGGTTGCGCCTCCACGTCCACCCCGATGGCACGGAACGCCAGTTCGCGCTGAAAGGCGCGGCTGCTGACGGTTGTCGGCGTGGCGAACAGCGCGACGTGCTTCACGGCAACCTCGCGCGGTGGCGAGTTATCGCCCCACTGGCGTTCGGTCAGTGCCTCTATGAGCGGCACGAAGACGCCCAGCACACGCTTGTCCCTCGGCACCCAGGATTCCTGCATCCGCCGCAAGGCGGCGGCGCTTGCTGTGTTGCAGGCGAGAATCACCAGATCGCAACCCGCGTCGAACAGGCGCTGCACCCCCGCTGTCGTCAGCGCGTAGATGTCATCGGAGTCGCGCACCCCATAGGGCGCATGCGCGTTGTCGCCGTAATAGACGAAAGGCACCTCCGGCAGCCGTTTGTTGACTGCATCCAGAACCGTCAGGCCACCGAGGCCACTGTCAAATATGCCGACCGCCATGTCGTTTGTGTCTTTCCTCGAACTCGAACCCGATCTCGCACGGGTCAATGGGCGTTGGCGACAATTGGTAAGTCGATTGCCTGAGGAAGTCCATCATTGCGCGCGCATCCCCGGCGAAACGGTCAAGCTGGGCGCGCGGGATCGGGTCGCCGATCACCACCCGCACGGGCTTGTTCACCCGTTTGCGGAATTCCTTGATCATCAGCCCCATGCGCAGCGTGCTGTGCAAGTGGCTGGCCAGTTGGAACAGGCGGCTGGTCGAGCCTTCGAAGAAGATCGGCACCACCGTGGCGTCTGACTTGGCGATCATGCGCGCGGTGAATCCGCGCCAGTACGGGTCCATCGCGCGGCCCATGGGGGTTGTCGCGGTCGACACCGTGCCGCCGGGAAAGATACCGATGGCGCCACCCTCCGACAGATAGCGCAAAGCCGCCTTGCGGGTCTCGATATTCTGCTGCACCGCCTCGCGGGTCTCGTCGAAGCTGATCGGCAGGATCACTCTTTCGAGGTCCTCTGCCTTGCGAAACACCCTGTGTGCCAGAATGCGGAAATCGCCGCGCACCACCGACAGGATGTGGCCCAGCATCAGCCCATCGAGAATGCCGTAGGGATGGTTGGCGATGATGATCACCGGCCCCACGGCGGGAATGTTTTCGAGGCTGCCCCCAGCCACGTCGAGCGTCAGCCCGTAGCGTTCCACCAGAACCTGCCAGAAATCGCGCCCGGCGCGCACGTCTTCCTCGTAGCCCTTGGCCTTGCGGATCAGGCGGATGCGCCCGGTGCTGTTTTCCATGACCCGGATCAGCGCGCGACCGGTCTTCGACTGCGCCGAATGCGCGTAGGAGATTTCGCGCGCGATCTGTCTTTTCGCCTTGGGGTGTCGTCTGACGATCATCGCGGTGTCACGAAACAGGAAGAGCGCGCGATGCATACACCCCTTGCGGGATTTCCGCCAGCGTCATGAGGTAACAGTTTGATGACACTCACCGCCGCGTCCACCCCCACAGGCACAAAAGCTCCATCGCCACATGCGCCCCCGCCACGGCGGTAATCTGGCCGTGATCGAAGGGCGGCGAGACCTCGACCACGTCACCCCCGACAAGGTTGATCCCGGCCATGTCGCGCAGCAGGATCGCCGCCTGCGCGCTCGACAACCCGCCCCAGACCGGTGTGCCGGTGCCGGGCGCGAAGGCCGGGTCGAGCGCGTCGATGTCGAAGCTCAGGTAGACCGGCACGTCGCCGAGGATTTCCTGCACCCGCTTGGCGATTTCCGCCGCCCCCAGTTCATGCACGGCGCGGGCATCGAAGACCTCTATGCCGAGGTTATCCTCCACCACCGTGCGGATCCCGACATGCACCGACGCACCGGTGTCGATCAGCCCTTCCTTGACAGCCTTGTAGGTCAGGGTGCCGTGATCGACACGGGCCGGGTCGTCATCGGGCCAGGTGTCGGTATGGGCGTCGATCTGCAACAGCGCCAGCGGCCCGTGCCGTTTGGCATGGGCGCGCAGCAGCGGCAGCGTGATCGAATGGTCGCCGCCAAGCGAAATCATCGCCGCGCCCTGATCAAGGATGCTGTCCGCGTGCGCCTCCAGCAGGTTCGGAAAGGCCGCCGGCTGCGCGTAATCGAAGGCCAGATCGCCGTAATCGGCAATCGCCAGGGCATTCAGCGGGTCATAGCCGCTCCAGCCATAGGGCGGATCATAGACCTGAAGCGCGCTCGCCTCGCGAATCGCGCGCGGGCCAAGCCGGGCACCCGGCCGATTCGTCACCGCCTGGTCGAAGGGGATGCCGGTCACCGCAACGTCAACGCCGGTCAGATCCTTGGTGTAGCGCCGCCGGAGGAAGCTTGTCACACCGCCAAAGGTGTTCTCGGCGCTGCGCCCCTTCAACCCTTTCCGTGTGAAGGCCCCGTCCACATCCTGTTTCGCGTCTTCCAGCGCCATGCCCGGCCCTTTCCTGTCTTCGTCACGCCATTCGCCACGCCATTCGTCACGTCATTCGCCTGCCCCAAGCAAGCCCCGCACGCGGCAAAAGGCAAGCACGACTTGCATCACGCCTGCGTGCGCTACATCAAGGGAAAACCCGCCCAAAGGAGGCACGCCATGCCCGACAGCCAGTTGCGACAGAATTTCATCGAGGGCATGAGCCGCGCCGCCACCTCGGTCAGCGTGGTGACGACCGATGGCCCCGCAGGGCGGCACGGTATCACGGTCAGCGCCATGACATCGGTGTCCGCCGATGGCGATGCGCCGACGATGCTGGTCTGCCTCAACGCCGCCTCCTCGGTGCTGCCGCCGCTTCTGGACAACGGCTGTTTCTGCATCAACGTGCTGCGCAGTGGCCAGCAACAGCTTGCCGATGTCTTCGCGGGCCGCGTCGAGCCGCCAGAGCGGGGCCGGTTCGCGGCGGCGCGCTTTTCCCCCGGCGTGACCGGTGCGCCGATGATGGCAGAGGCGCTGGTCGCCTTCGATTGCACGCTCGTTTCCGCCGACCGGATCGGCACCCATCACATCTGCATCGGCGCGGTGCGCGCGGTGAAGGTCGCGTCTGACGGCACCCCGCTGCTTTACGGGATGCGCAGCTACCTGCGGGCCGAGAAGCCCTGAGCGCGCGGGCTGGACTTCGCGCCCGGTCTTTGCTTGATGCGCGCCAAGAGGGGCGGCGTGTGCCCCTGCCCTGCACTGCCCTGCAAGACGAAGGCGACCCGATGTCCGACGATCTGATTCACGACCCGCACGGCGGCATGCCCCGGCTTCTGGAAATCATGCGCCGCCTGCGCGACCCCGAAACCGGCTGCCCGTGGGATATCGCGCAGGATTTCGCCAGCATTGCCCCCTACACGATCGAAGAGGCCTACGAGGTTGCCGACGCGATCGACCGCGAAGCGTGGGACGAGTTGAAGGGGGAACTTGGCGACCTGCTGTTCCAGTCGGTCTTTCACGCCCAGATCGCCGCCGAGAAGGGGCTGTTCGGCTTCGATGATGTCGCCGACACGATGTCGAACAAGATGGTGGCGCGCCATCCGCATGTCTTCGGTGATGAATGCCGCGAGAAATCCGCCGAGCAGCAGACGCGGGACTGGGAGGAGATCAAGGCCGCCGAACGCGCGGCGAAGGCGCGCGGCGGGGTGCTCGACGACGTGGCGCTCGGGCTGCCGGCGCTGATGCGGGCGGTCAAGCTGCAAAAGCGCGCCGCGCGGGTCGGCTTCGACTGGCCCGAGATCGGCCAGGTGGTGGACAAGATCGCCGAGGAGGCCCGCGAACTGGCCGAGGCGAGAGACGGCCTGCCGCACGACAAGATCGCCGAGGAAATGGGCGACCTCATGTTCGTGATGGCCAACCTCGCGCGGCATCTGAAGGTGGACCCGGAAACCGCCCTGCGTGCGGCAAACGCGAAATTCACCCGCCGATTTCGCCACATCGAGGCGGACCTTGCCCGCCGAGGCAAGGCGCCCGGTGACAGCGATCTTGCCGAGATGCACACGCTCTGGAACGACGCCAAGGCGCGTGGATTGTAACGGGCGCCTCTTCGCCCTCCTGTCGTCGGCTCATCGGCCGATGAGCGCGCCCAAAGGCGCACGCGAAGAGGCAGCGGCTACTGGCCGATTTCGTAGGTGATCGTCACATGTGCGCTGACCGTCACCTGCCCTTGCGCCACCGGCACTGGCACCGGCATCGCCGAAAACGCTATCATCTCCGATCGCATCGCAGGCTGAGCGCCCCCGCCTTCCGCGATGGACAGAATCCCGGCAATCTCCACCCCGGCCGCATCGGCATAGAGCGCCGCGCGCGCCTGCGCGTCGGCCACCGCCGCACGGCGCGCGGCCTCCTGCAACAGGGCCGGGTCCTGAAGCCCGAATTGCAGCCCCCCGAAATCGTTGGCCCCGGCTTGCGTCACGGTGTCGAGCACGGTGCCAATGCGGCCAAGGTCGCGCAGGGTGACGCTCAGGCTGTTGGTGACGGTGTAGCCATCGATCCGCGGCGGTTCGCGGCTGTCAAGGTCGCGCTGTGACCAGATCGGGTCGATCGAGAACCGCGTCGTCTGCATGTCCTCGGCCGCGATCCCCTCGGCCTCCAGCCGGTCGAAGACGCGGGCGAGATGGCGAGAGTTTTCACCAAGCGCCCCGGCCGCCGTCTGCCCCTGCGTCACTACGCCGAGCGACAGCATCGCCATGTCGGGTGTCGCGGCGACCTCGCCGAAGCCTGTCAGGGTCATCGTCGCGGGATCTTCGGCCGAAGCCGGACCGGCGACAAGAAGCGCAAGCGCCAGAAGGATATTTTTCATGACTCAACTTTCCTTTGATCTTGTGCGTGAACAGCTTAGGATGATTTCCGCCCACCCGCGAGCGCGGTGTCGGGTTCTGGTTTTTGTTGGCGGGTTTCTGCTATATCCAGCAGGGCGCAGGCAGGGGCCCTGAGGATCGAACGCCCCGGATCGGCAGAGGATCTTGATGGCACCAAATTTCGCGTTGTTCCTGTCGCCCGAGGGCATTGCCCTGGCGCACCGCCAGACCGGCGGTCACTGGGCCGTGCTGGGCGATACACCGCTCGACGTACCAGACCTTGGCGCGGCGATTGTCGTGTTGCGCAAACTGGCCGAGGCGCGCGTCGGCAAGGACTTCGAGACGCTGGTCATCCTGCCCGACGACCAGGTGCTCTATACCTCGCTGACCGCCCCCGGCCCCGACGAGGACACCCGCCTTTGGCAGATCCGCGACGGGCTGGAGGGGCTGACGCCCTACGCGGTGGAGGATCTGGTTTTCGACTGGGTCGAGATCGAAGACGGCAGGGTCAAGCTTGCCGTCGTCGCACAGGAAACGCTGGACGAGGCACGCGAGTTCGCAAGGCAGCATGGCTTCGTGCCCGCCGGATTCGGGGCGCGCCCGCTCGACAACCGCTTTGCCGGCATCGCGCATTTCGATCGCACGCCCGACTGGATCGCCAGCATCCCGGACATCGAGTTCGGGCGCGACACCTGGCAGACCGAGCAGGCGACGGCGCAATCGGCAGCTGGGTCCACAGGCGTGGCGCAAGACACCCCCGCGCCCGGCGTCGCCACAGTGGATGACGTAGCGGATGA
>Ga0100398_1000217_pt1 | contig 55540 bp, 54 predicted proteins | sample CryGeymeta201522_FD_81568 | JGI IMG/M metagenome (GOLD analysis project Ga0100398, IMG submission 81568) | Groundwater microbial communities from Crystal Geyser aquifers in Utah, USA - Crystal Geyser metaG 2015-22 | ecosystem: Environmental > Aquatic > Deep subsurface > Groundwater | place: USA...
ACAACCTGAAATTCGCCGTGGAACTGATCGCCCCGATCGCGATGGAAGACGGCCTGCGCTTCGCCATCCGCGAAGGCGGCCGCACCGTCGGCTCCGGCGTCGTGTCCAAGATCGTCGAGTGATTTCACTTGATGTCGGCCCCGGGGTCGGATAACCGGCCTCGGTTCCGATACGAGATGCTACCTATGGGCGGGACCGTATCCCGCCCTTCGGGTTCGAAGAGGGCCGGAGGAATGAGCCTCCGGTCGTCCTATCAACTCCCATAAGCCCTGAAAGGGCGAATGACATGAAAAGCCAAAACATTCGCATTCGGCTCAAGGCGTTCGACTACCGCGTTCTGGATTCCAGCACGCAGGAAATCGTCAACACCGCGAAACGGACCGGCGCACAGGTGCGCGGGCCGATTCCGCTGCCGAACAAGATCGAGAAGTTCACGGTTCTCCGTGGCCCTCACGTCGACAAGAAGAGCCGTGACCAGTGGGAAATCCGCACCCACAAGCGTCTGCTCGACATCGTGGATCCGACCCCGCAGACCGTGGACGCGCTGATGAAGCTCGACCTTGCGGCCGGTGTCGATGTCCAGATCTCGGTTTGAGGAGGGCAAGATGATGTTGCGCTCTGGTGTGATCGCGAAAAAGGTCGGAATGACCCGATTGTTCATGGAAGACGGCAAGCAGATTCCTGTTACCGTTCTTCAACTCGACAAGCTTCAGGTGGTGGCACAGCGCACCCCTGAACAACACGGCTACTCGGCCGTGCAACTCGGTGCCGGGACCGCCAAGGTCAAACGCACGAGCCAGGCCATGCGCGGGCATTTCGCCGCCGCGCAGGTCGAGCCCAAGCGCAAGGTCGCGGAATTCCGCGTTGCGCCCGAGAACCTGATCGCCGTCGGTGAGGAAATCACCGCCGACCATTACTTCGAAGGTCAGTTCGTCGACGTGTCGGGCATCTCCATCGGCAAGGGGTTTGCCGGTGCGATGAAACGACACAATTTCGGCGGTCTCAGGGCCACGCACGGTGTCTCGATCAGCCACCGAAGCCACGGCTCGACCGGGCAGTGTCAGGATCCCGGCCGCGTGTTCAAGGGCAAGAAGATGGCCGGCCACATGGGCGCCGCGCGCGTCACCACGCAGAACCTGCAGGTGGTCAGCACCGACGCCGACCGTGGCCTGATCATGATCAAGGGCGCCGTCCCGGGATCAAAGGGCGGCTGGGTGACGATCAAGGACGCGGTGAAAAAGCCGTTTCCCGAGAACGCCATCCTCCCTGCCGCGCTGAGATCGGCAGCCGAAGAAGCGGCGCGTCTTGCGGAGGAGGCCGCAGCACAAGCCGCAGCCGCGGCCGAGGCCGAGGAAAAGCGCCTTGCCGAAGAGGCCGCCGCCGCTGAAGAGGCTGCCCTGAAGGACGCCGAGGCCACCATCGAGGCCGAGAAGAAGGACAGCGACGAATGAAACGCGATGTGATCAACCTGGACGGCGGTGACGCCGGCACCGTGGACCTGTCCGAAGACCTCTTCGGGCTGGAACCGCGCGCCGACATCCTGCACCGCGTCGTCCGCTGGCAGCGCAACAAGGCGCAGGCCGGCACGCACAAGGTCAAGACCCGGTCGGAAACCAGCTATTCCACCAAGAAGATCTACCGCCAGAAGGGCACCGGTGGCGCCCGCCACGGCGACCGGAACGCGCCGATCTTCCGCAAGGGGGGGGTCTACAAGGGGCCGACCCCGCGCAGCCACGCGCATGACCTGCCCAAGAAGTTCCGCAAGCTCGGCCTGCGCCATGCGCTCTCGGCCAAGGCGGCGGCGGGTGAACTGGTGGTGCTCGACAGCGCCGCGTTGGACGCCCCCAAGACTTCGGCGCTTGCCAGGCAGGTCAAGCAACTGGGCTGGAAGCGCGCGCTGATCATCGACGGGGCCAACGTGGACGAGAACTTCGTTCGGGCGGCACGTAACATCGAGGGTCTCGATGTGCTGCCGACCATGGGCGCAAACGTCTATGACATCCTCAAGCGTGATACGCTGGTTATCACCAAGGCGGGTGTCGAAGCACTGGAGGCTCGATTGAAATGAGCGCGAAACACGAGCATTACGACGTGATCCGCAAGCCGATCATCACCGAGAAGTCGACGATGGCGTCCGAGCACGGCGCGGTTGTCTTCGAGGTGTCGATCGACGCCAACAAGCCGCAGATCAAGGAGGCGGTCGAGGCGCTGTTCGGGGTCAAGGTGAAGGCCGTGAACACGACCATCACCAAGGGCAAGGTCAAGCGGTTCCGCGGCCGGCTTGGCAAGCGGAAAGACGTGAAGAAGGCCTATGTGACCCTCGAAGCCGGCAACACGATTGACGTGAGCACGGGTCTCTAATATCACGCATCATCTTCGCGGCCCCGGATTCGTCCGGGGCCACGTATTTTCTGAACTCGGGCACCTACGGGGGCCTACAACATCAGGGCAGCGCACGCCGCCCGCACAAGCAAACGGAAGACAGTAAACATGGCACTCAAGTCGTACAATCCGACGACGCCAGGCCAGCGTGGGCTGGTTCTGATCGACCGTTCGGAGCTTTGGAAAGGACGCCCCGTCAAATCCCTCACCGAGGGTCTGACGAAATCGGGCGGCCGGAACAACACCGGACGGATCACGATGCGCCGCATCGGCGGCGGGGCAAAGCGCCTCTATCGCGTGGTCGATTTCAAGCGCAACAAGGTCGACGTCTCCGCGACGGTCGAACGTATCGAATATGACCCCAACCGCACCGCCTTCATCGCGCTGATCCGCTATGAAGATGGCGAACAGGCCTATATCCTTGCGCCGCAGCGCATCGGAATTGGCGACAAGGTGGTTTCTTCGGCAAAGGCCGACATCAAGCCCGGCAACACGATGCCGTTCTCGGGCATGCCGATCGGGACGATCGTGCACAACATCGAACTCAAGCCCGGCAAGGGTGGCCAGATCGCGCGCGCTGCGGGCACCTATGCCCAGTTCGTCGGTCGTGACGGCGGCTATGCGCAGATCCGCCTGTCCTCGGGCGAACTTCGCCTCGTCCGTCAGGAATGCAAGGCGACAGTCGGTGCCGTGTCGAACCCGGACAACTCGAACCAGAATATCGGCAAGGCCGGTCGCAACCGCCACAAGGGCATTCGCCCTTCCGTGCGCGGTGTCGTGATGAACCCGGTCGATCACCCCCATGGCGGCGGCGAAGGCCGCACCTCGGGCGGCCGTCACCCGGTCACCCCCTGGGGCAAGCCGACCAAGGGCGCTCGGACCCGCAACAAGAACAAGGCGTCGCAAAAGCTGATTCTGCGCTCGCGTCACGCCAAGAAGAAAGGACGCTGATAGATGTCGCGTTCCGTCTGGAAAGGGCCTTTTGTCGACTCCTACGTCCTCAAGAAGGCTGAGAAATCCCGCGAATCGGGCCGTAACGAGGTCATCAAGATCTGGTCGCGCCGGTCCACCATTCTGCCGCAATTCGTCGGCCTTACCTTTGGGGTCTACAATGGCAAGAAGCATATCCCGGTGAACATCACCGAGGACATGATCGGCCAGAAATTCGGCGAGTATTCCCCAACCCGGACCTACTATGGTCACGCGGCGGACAAGAAAGCGAAGAGGAAGTAAGCCATGGGCAAGGATAAGAATCCCCGCCGCGTGGCGGAAAACGAGGCGATGGCCAAACTGCGCATGCTGCGCACCAGCCCGCAAAAGCTTAACCTCGTGGCGCAGATGATCCGCGGCAAGTCGGTCGACAAGGCGTTGTCCGATCTCACCTTCTCCAAGAAGCGGATTGCCGTCGACGTGAAGAAGTGCCTCCAGTCCGCCATTGCGAATGCCGAGAACAACCACAATCTCGACGTCGATGAATTGGTGGTCGCAGAGGCCTATGTCGGCAAGAACATGGTGCTGAAGCGCGGTCGCCCGCGCGGCCGTGGCCGGTTTGGCCGCATTCTGAAGCCGTTCGCCGAGCTTACCATCACGGTGCGTCAAGTTGAGGAGCAAGCCTAATGGGTCACAAGGTCAATCCGATCGGCATGCGCCTCCAGGTCAACCGCACCTGGGACAGCCGCTGGTACGCCGATACCAAGGACTACGGAAACCTCCTGCTGGAGGATATCGCGATCCGTGAGTTCATTCACAACGAATGCAAGCAGGCGGGCGTCAGCCGCGTGATCATCGAACGTCCGCACCGCAAGTGCCGCGTCACGGTGCACACCGCGCGCCCCGGTGTCATCATCGGCAAGAAAGGCGCCGATATCGAGACGTTGCGCAAGAAGCTCTCGACCATGACAGCGTCGGATCTGCATCTCAACATCGTCGAGATCCGCAAGCCAGAACTGGACGCGCAGCTGGTCGCCGAGTCCATCGCCCAGCAGCTTGAACGCCGCGTGTCCTTCCGTCGTGCGATGAAGCGCGCCGTGCAGAACGCGATGCGCATGGGTTCGCTTGGCATTCGGGTCAACGTTGCGGGCCGCCTTGGCGGAGCCGAGATCGCCCGGACCGAATGGTACCGCGAGGGCCGGGTTCCCCTGCACACCCTGCGGGCCGATATCGACTATGCGCATTGCGAGGCGCAAACCGCTTACGGGATCATCGGCATCAAGACCTGGATCTTCAAGGGCGATATCATGGAGCACGACCCCTCGGCCCATGACCGTCGTCACGCCGAAGCCCAGGAAGGCGGCGGCCCGCGTCCCCAGGGCGGTGGTCGTCCCCGCCGTGACCGCTAAGGAGTAGAGAACAATGCTGCAACCGAAGCGCACGAAATTCCGCAAACAGTTCAAGGGCCGTATCCATGGCGAAGCCAAGGGCGGGTCTGACCTCAATTTTGGTAGCTATGGGCTGAAGGCCCTGGAGCCCGAGCGGGTCACCGCCCGCCAGATCGAAGCCGCCCGCCGGGCCATGACGCGCCACATGAAGCGCCAGGGCCGGGTCTGGATCCGGATCTTCCCCGATCTGCCCGTGACCTCGAAGCCCGTCGAAGTGCGGATGGGTAAAGGCAAGGGATCTGTCGATTTCTGGGCCTGCAAGGTCAAGCCTGGCCGGGTCATGTTCGAGATCGACGGTGTGAACGAGGAAACCGCCCGCGAGGCCCTGCGCCTCGCCGCGATGAAGCTGCCGATCAAGACCCGCACCGTGGTCCGCGAGGACTGGTGAGGACGCCACGTTGACGTTCCGGACGAGCGGTGCGTGACAAGCACGCACCCTACGGATAGAGCGCCCCCGTCGAGCGATCGGCGGGGGCGTCTTTTTGGGTGTCAGTCGTGTGCTGCCGCACTCTGGCTCAGCACATCCAGCGGCACGATATCCAGCGCACGGGCGTGGGTCGCGGCCAGATGGACCCGTGGTGCGCAGCCTTCCTCATGCGCTTGCAGGAAGCGGCTGGCGCAGAGGCACCATTGATCGCCCGGCTTCAGGCCGGGAAACCCGAACTCGGGCCGGGGGGTGGACAGGTCATTACCGACATACTTGGAATAGGCGAGGAATTCCGCCGTCATCTCGGCGCAGACCGTGTGGCTTCCGCTATCTTCCCGGCACGTGTTGCAGTGCCCATCCCGAAAGAACCCGGTCAGCGGGTCGGTGGAACACGGTTGCAAGGGGTCTCCCAGAACATTCACCGGTTCGTCCATCTTGATCATCGCGCGCTCCTGACAATGGGGCGGATCACGGCCTGTTGGCGATGGCCCGACCGATCCGCGTGTTCTGTTCGTGAACGCCGTCCTTGTGGGTGCGCCGGTCGGCGGCCAAGGCGGCAATGACGACATCTTTCACTTGATAAACATAGGCATATTGACCGGCATTTCCACGGGCCGAGTTGCGAACCGGATCATGCGTGCCGTCAGGGCGCCGGTGTCCTGCTGCGTTCCCGACGTCTCCGCCGGGCGCTGCTTCGGTATCGCGTGCTGCGCGCAAGAGAGGGCCGCGACCGTCTTTTGCGCAGGCGGGCCTAGCGAAACCTGTCGGCCAGCTTTTGCAACGGCGTGCGCTTGTCCTTGCCGGGGGCGTCCGAAGGGGCGGGTTTTTCAGGCGTGGCCTGCGGGCTCGATGGTTCGGGCCGTTTCGAGGTCGAGGACCGTGGCGGTGCGATGCGTAGCGCCACGACGTTCATGAACCGGCCGCTGTCGCCTTTCGCGAGGTCCACAGCACCGTCGGCGATGCCGCGCATCAGGTCGTCCAGCCAGACCTGATCGGCCTTGGCGAAATCCGACAACACGTAAGGCGCGACCTTGTCCTTGTGGCCGGGATGGCCGATGCCCAGCCGGACCCGGTCGTAATGCGGGCCGATATGCTGGTGGATGGAGCGCAGGCCGTTATGGCCCGCATGGCCGCCCCCCGCCTTTACCCGGATCTTGCCGGGGGCGAGGTCGAGTTCGTCATGGAAAACGGTCACATCGGGGGCGTCGAGCTTGTAAAAGCGAGCAGCTTCGCCCACCGACTGGCCCGACAGGTTCATGAACGTCGCGGGTTTCAGCAGCAGAACCTTCTCGGTGCCGATACGCCCCTCTGTCACCTGTCCCTGAAACTTCGCGCGCCACGGGGGAAAATCGTGCTGGTCGGCGATCCGGTCCACCGCCATGAAGCCGATGTTGTGTCGGTTCATCGCGTATTTAGCGCCGGGATTGCCCAGTCCGACCCAAAGTTGCATGACATCCTCATATTTCGCGTGCCACCTCCATGCTATACGCAGGCCGAGACACCGGATCAACGCGAAGGGCGAGACATGCCGCAGTTTACGCTGGATGACATCACGATTTACCTGCCCAAGACGCTTGCACGGCCCGCTCTTGTCGAACGGCTGCAAAGCGGCGTCTTCGAACGGCCGGAGGCAGCCGCCGCGCGGGCAAGGGCAAAGCCGGGCCTGCGGGTGCTGGACCTTGGTGGCGGGGTTGGTTTCGTCAGCACGATCCTCGCGCGCGGGGCAGGGGCGGAAAACCTTGTCAGCGTCGAGGCGAACCCGGCTTTGATTCCGGTGCTACAGGCAAATCTCGACCGCAATGGGCAGGGTGCGGCACGGGTGCTGCACGGGGCGATTGCCGCCGGCGTCGGGGGCGGCACAAGCAGATTCAGGGTTCAGCGTGGCATTCTTGGGTCCAGCCTTGCGCAGCCCGGCGTGCCGGAGGAGGAGGTGACCGAGGTGCCAAGCCTCGGCATTCAGACATTGCTTTACGACCACCGGCCGGAATTCGTGATGATGGATGTCGAGGGCGCCGAAGAGCATCTGTTCGACCAGCCGTGGAACCCGGAGCTGCGGTTTCTGGTGCTGGAATTGCACCCGCCGCGCTACGGCGATCGGGTGATCAAGCGGATCGTGGATTGTATGTCCGATACCGGGCTGACCTATGATCCAATCACCTCGACCGGCCGCATTCTCGGCTTTCGCCGGGTGCGGCGCAAAGGCTGACGCGAAGGGCAAAATGATAACGGCCCGCCGCGAGGGGCAGGCCGTCATGCGTCTTGTCCGTAGGGCGCGATGCGCCGGGGATCACTCCTCGGCGGCGGCCTCTTCGGTTTTACCGTCTTCGGCTTCGGCTTCGTCCTCGTCGTCATCGCTTGCGGCGAGGGTGGACGGCGCGGCGATGTTGGCGATCACGAAGTCGCGGTCGATGGTCGGGCGCGCGCCCTGGGGCAGATCGACCGAGGAAATCGTCACGGTGTCGCCGATTTCCAACGCCGACAGGTCGACGGTGATCTTTTCGGGAATATCGCCCGCGGTGACCCGCAACTCGACTTCCGGACGCACGATGGTCAGGAACCCGCCCTTCTTGATGCCGGGCGCCTCTTCTTCACCGAGGAATTCGACGGGGATGAAAAGGTTCACGCGCGAGGTGCGTTTCAGGCGCATCAGGTCGACATGCGTCGGCAGGTCCTTGACCACATCGCGCTGAACCGAGCGGCAGATCACCCGCACGTCTTCCTGACCTTCGACCTTCAGGTTGAACAGGGTCGCAAGGAAGCGGCCTGCCTTCAGGCGCTTGATCAACACGTTGAAGGGGATCTGGATCGAGACGGGATCGGCCCCGCCGCCATAAACGATACCGGGCACCTTGCCTTCGCGGCGAGTTTGACGGGCGGCCCCCTTGCCTGTCCCCATCCGTGCCTCGGCGACGAGATCAGGAATCTCACCAGCCATAGCTATTCTCCATATGATTAAGGGGCGGCCTCCAAGGGTGTCCGCCCGGTTGAAGCCTCGGCGTTTAGACGAGATTCCCCGGCTTGGAAAGGGCAATCGGCGCGTCGGGGCGTGGATTGGCGCTTGTCTCGTCGCCATCTGCGTGACACTGGCCTGCCATGTCCGTCCTGCGTGCCATCTTCCTGTCCCGTCATGACCTGCCGGCGTTTGCCGCGCAAGGCATCTACTGGGGGGCGTTTGCGGCCTATGTGCCGCAAATCATGGCTCAGGTCGGTGCAGGCGATGCAGCCTTCGGCATGGCGCTTCTGATCACCGCGACAGGCGCGGTGACGGCGGTTCTGCTGGCTCCGGCCTATTCGGCGCGGTTGGGCAAACTGGCTGTGCCGCTGTCCTCGGTTTTTCTGGCGCTCAGCTTTCAGGCGCCGATGTGGGTAACGTCGGTGCCGCTTTTCGCGGCGTTCATGTTCGCTGCCGGGGCCGGGTCGGGTTTGCAGGAGGTGGTGATCAACACACGCCTGTCGCGGACCGAGGCGCGGCTCGGGATCCCCTTGATGAACCTCAACCACGCTGTATTTTCTTTTGCCTATGCGGCCTCGGCCCTGTCTGCCGGCCTGTCGCGCGAAGCGGGTGTCGCGCCCGGCGTCGTCTTTGCGGTTCTGGGCGCGCTGACACTGGTGGCGTCGGTTTTCATGGTCTCCGACGAGACGGCTGAACGCCGCGGCGGCGCGCGCGCGCCGCGCGGGGCCTTCGGGGGCGTGATCGTGTGGGGCGGGTTGATCGCACTGGTGGCCTTTCTGGCCGAGAACGCGACCGAGGGCTGGTCTGCGCTGCATGTCGAACGCAGCCTTGGCGGCAGCGCGGCGGAGGGTGCGCTTGGCCCCGCGATGCTGGGCTTGACCATGGGGATAGGGCGGTTCACCGGGCAGCTTGTCGTCGCGCGGTTGTCCGAAACCCGCGTGATTTTCTGGAGTGCGCTTGCCACCTCCGCCGGGGCGCTTCTGGCGGCCCTCGCGCCGGTGCCACTGGTGGCCTATACCGGGTTTGCCATTCTGGGGCTTGGTGTATCAACCATCGCGCCGATGCTTCTGGCACTGGCCGGCCGGCTGGCCAGTGACGACATGCGCGCTCATGTGATCGCGCGGATTACGGTTGTCGGCTATTTTGGCTTTTTCATCGGCCCGCCGATCATGGGGGGGCTGGCCGAATGGATCAGCTTACGCGCCTCTTTCGGTTTCGTGGCTATTCTCTTGCTGCTGATCCCCGGCTTTCTGTTGCTGATGCGCCGGGCGGGCTGAAACGGTCTTGCCCAAGGGCCTGTCCGGGGCCCGGATGCAAGTGACGGGGATACCTCAGTCGAAGATTTCGCCCGCCTCGGCCCCCCAGAGCGTCTCGATCGGGACCCATCCGCGATGCCCGCCGACAGTCACGTGGCACCACGTCCCGTCGCACTCATCAAGGAACGCGATGACGCCCAGTTCCGCCTGCGCAACCACCGGGGCGGTGGCGTCCGGGCGCTGACGCAGTTCCAGCATGTCAACCTCGATGATCGCGGTGCGCACCCCGGACAACAGCGAATAATGCATCCAGCCCCCGGCGCCATCCCGGTCGACGATGCGCCGCCAATGGCCGTGTTCGCCGACGATCTGCACCGGCATGTTGCGCCGCTGGAACACCCAGTCGATCCGGTGACTTCGCGACGGGCCGCGCCGGGCGTTCGCCTCCGACGCCTTGATCGAGACGTAGCGCGGGATCGGAAAGCCGGTGACGGTGCCGACCTCCTGTGCGTCCCGTGCATCCTGCGCAACCGCTGTACCGGGTGCGCCTGCGAAAAGCGCGAGAACCGCCGCCAGAACCACGCCTGAAAGCTTGCGTTTCATCGTTGTCACTGCCTGCTCGGACCTGGCCGCATCAAGGCGGCCTTATTGGTGTTTTTGTCGCGGCAGAGGGGGCAATGTCTTGCACCCCTGCACCTGATAAGAGAATGTCACGCCAAACGCCGGAAAGCCAGAAAAAGGGGGCACGGGATGCCGGGACAGAAGCTGAGTGTTGTCGTGACGCGACGGTTGCCCGAGGCGGTCGAAACGCGGATGTCGGAGCTTTTCAATGTCGAGTTGCGCGACGACGACCGCCCGATGACCGGGCAGGAACTGGTTTCGGCGATGAACCGGGCCGATGTGCTGGTGCCCTGTGTGACCGACACGATCGACGCCGGCCTCCTGGGGCAGGCGGGCGAAAAGCTGAAACTGATCGCCAATTACGGCGCGGGCGTCGATCATATCGACGTGCATACCGCCCGCCAGCGGGGCATCCTCGTGTCGAACACGCCCGGCGTGGTGACCGAGGACACGGCCGACATGACCATGGCGCTGATCCTCGCCGTCACCCGCCGCATCCCCGAGGGGCTGGCAGTGATGCAGGCCGGCAAGTGGCCGGGCTGGGCGCCGACCGCCTTCATGGGCGGGCGCATCGGCGGCAAGCGGCTTGGCATCCTTGGTATGGGGCGGATCGGGCAGGCGGTCGCGCGGCGCGCGGCGGCTTTCGGCATGCAGGTGCATTATCATAATCGCCGCCGCCTGCACGAGGAGGTGGAGGCGGAGCTTGAGGCGACCTACTGGGAAAGCCTCGACCAGATGATCGCGCGGGTCGATATCCTGTCGATCAACTGCCCGCATACGCCCTCTACCTTCCACCTGATGAACGCCCGGCGGCTCAAGCTGATGAAACCCTCGGCGGTGATCGTGAACACCTCGCGCGGGGAAGTCATCGACGAGAACGCGCTGACCCGGATGCTGCGCGCGGCAGAGATCGCGGGGGCGGGGCTTGACGTGTTCGAGCACGGCAAGGATGTGAACCCGCGCCTGCGCGAGCTGGAAAACGTGGTGCTGCTGCCGCACATGGGCTCGGCCACGCTGGAAGGCCGGGTCGAGATGGGCGAGAAGGTCATCATAAACGTCAAGACCTTCGCCGACGGCCACCGCCCGCCGGACCTTGTCGTGCCGAGCATGCTATAGGCGAATCCGAGAAGAAAATTCCCGAATTTTCTTCGAGCCACACAATTTTTCGACGAAAAATTGTGTGGCGCCGACGTGGCTACCTGCTGCACGTTAAGTTTAGAGCAACAGTGTCGCATTCTCGCAATATTCGGTCGGCTGGCCTTGGCTGCGACCCCGCCAAATCGGCACAGTATGCGCTGAAAGCCACGCCCGGAGTCGCGCCCAATGAAAACCCATGTCAAAGCCCTGATCATCGGCGGCGGTGCCATCGGCACCTCGATCGCCTATCACCTTGCCCGTGCCGGCTGGTCCGATGTCATGCTGCTGGAACGCGACGAACTGACCTCTGGCTCCACCTGGCACGCCGCCGGGCTGCTGCCGCTGTTCAACATGAGCTACGCGGTCAGCCATATCCACCAGTACTCGGTGGATTTCTACAAGACGCTGGAGGCGGAAACCGGCCTCAACGCCGGCTTCTCTGTGGTGGGCAACCTGCGCATGGCCCGGTCGCAGGCGCGGATGGACGAATACATGCTCTATGCCTCCACCGCCGAAACCGTGGGCGTGCATTACGAATGGATGAGCCCCGCCCGGATCAAGGAGCGCTGGCCGCTGGTGCGCACCGACGACCTTGTCGGCGCGATCTACCACCCCGGGGACGGCTATATAAACCCCGCCGACCTGACCATGGCAATGGCCAAGGGCGCGCGTCAGCGCGGCGTCGTGATCGAGCGCAAGTGGCAGGCCGATGCCTATGAATGGACCGGCTCCGAATGGCGCGTGACGCTGACCAGGATGGTCGAGAAGGGCGGCAACCTCGTGGCCTCCGAGGAACAGATCGTTGTCACCGCCGAACATGTCGTCACCGCCACCGGCAACCACGCGCAGCGCACAGCGCGGCTTCTGGGGATCAAGAGCGCGGCGATCCCGGTCGAGCACCAGTTCATCGTCACCGAACCCGACCCGGCGCTGGTGGCGTATCGAAAGACCCATGGCGAGCACCCGGTGCTGCGCGATGCCGATGCCAAGTGGTATGTGCGCGAGGAACGCGGCGGCTGGATCCTCGGCCCGTATGAGCGGAACGCGCCCGCCCGCTTCGAATACGGCGTGCCCGACAGTTTCCGTGCCGACCTCTTCCCGCTCGACCTGGAGCGGATCGAGGAAGAATACATGTCGATGATCCACCGCATCCCCTCGACCGAGGAGGTGGGCCTCAAGGATGATTTCAACGGCCCGATCTGCTACACCCCCGACGGCAACCCGCTGGTCGGCCCGGCGCCCGGCCTGCGCAACATGTGGCTGGCGGAGGGCTTTTCCTTCGGCATCACGGCCGCCGGTGGCACCGGTTACTACCTGGCCCAGATGATGGTCGAGGGCGAGGCGGAGATCGACATGGCCTCGCTCGACCCCAAGCGCTTCGGCAGCTGGATGACGACGGAATATGCCGCCCGCAAGAACGAGGAAGCCTACGAGCACGTCTACATCCTGCACCACCCGGATGAAGAGCGCCCCGCCTGCCGCCCGCTACGCACCGCGCCTTGCTATGACCGGATGAAGGCGCGCGGCGCGCAATTCGGCGTCGTGAACGGGTTCGAGCGACCCAACTATTTCGGCCCGCTCGAAGCCCCCGACAGCTTCGACCATGACGCGCGCAGCTTCCGCCGCGGCGGCTGGTGGCACCACGCGGTCGAAGAGGCGAAAGCGGTGCGCGAGGGGGTCGGGCTGCTCGACGCCTCCGCCTTCACCAAGCACATGGTGAAAGGGCCGGGCGCGACCGCCTTCCTCGACTGGTTCACCTGCAACAAGCTGCCGAAAGTGGGCCGCATCAACCTGACCTACGCGTTGACGCCCGCAGGCACGACGCGCACCGAATACACCATCGTGCGGCTGGCCGAGGATGAATACTACCTCGTCTCCTCCGGCGCGCTGACCGATTACGACGGCGACTACCTGTGCAAATGCGCCGAGGACAAGGCGCCGGAGTTTGGCTACATCGCGGTGGAAAACGTCACCACCCAGTGGGGCGTCTTCGCCATTGCCGGGCCGAAATCGCGCGACGTGCTGAAGGATGTCATCAAGGACGCGGAGCCGGACACGGCTCTGTCCAACAAGCGGTTCCCGTGGCTCTCGGCCCGGCAGATCGAGCTTGGCATGTGCCCGGTCAACGCCATCCGGGTGGCCTATACCGGCGAGCTGGGGTGGGAATTGCACCACCCGATCGAGATGCAGAATTACCTCTTCGACCTGCTCGAAGCGGCCGGCGAGAAACACGGAATGAAACTGGTCGGCGCGCGGGCGCAGGGGTGGCTCCGGCAGGAGAAAAGCTACCGCGCCTTCGGCAACGAACTTGGCCGCGACGCCACCCCGCTGGAGGCCGACCTGCCGCGCTTCGTGGATCTTTCGAAGGATTTCCAGGGCAAGGCGGCGATGCAGGCCCTCGGCGTGCGCTCCAAGTGCTGCACGCTGCTGATCGACGGGCTGGAAGATGCCGATCCCTGGGGGCACGAGGCGCTCTACACGCCCGATGGCACCCGCGTCGGGCGTCTCACCTCGGGCGGTTACTCTGTCGCCTTTGGCAAGTCCATCGGCATGGGCTATGTCACCCCCGATCTGGCAGTCGAGGGCACCAAGCTGAAAGTCAGGATGTTCAACCAACTGTGGGACGCGACCGTAACCTGTGACAGTCCCTATGACCCGAAGAACGAGTCCATCCGCAAGGACGGGTAAGCTTACGGGCAAGCTTCAAGGGAAGAGGCCGGATCACCACCGATCCGGCCCATCAACCGCGCGGACCCGCACGCGTTGATGCGCTCCGCCGATGAGCGAAAGCGAAGAGGCACGGATCGGTGCGCAGCGCGCGGCGAAACCGCTTCACCCGGTAGCGACCCCGAGCGTTTCCGACAACGCGTCGAAACAATCCATCGCCTTGGCCGCATACATCAGCGCCGGGCCGCCGCCCATCTGCACCGCCATGCCAAGCGCCTCGCCCAGCTCCTCGCGGCTGCCGCCAGCCTTGATCAGGACTTCGATGTGGAAATTCACACAAGGCTCGCAGCTGTCGGCCACGGCGATCGCCACGGCGATCAATTCCTTTGTCTTCACGTCCAGCGCACCGTCCGTCTTCACGCTGGCGCTGACCCCGGCGAAGGCTTTCGTCACCTCCGGAATCGCCTTGTTCAGCTTGCGTAACTGCCCGTGCATCTCGTCGCGCTTGTCGATCCAGCTCATGGCGGCTCCTTTCACCCTTTCCGGGATCTGTCAGAACAGACAACCGCGCCCGGCGCCTTGATCGGGATCAAACCGGCGCGCGGGCGATCAGCATCAGGTTGTTGGCAGGCCGCTCCACGACCGAGACCGAAAGCGGCGCCAGCCGCGCCCGGATCCAGGCCACGTCCTTGTAGCCGATGTCGGGGTCCTGCGTGCGCAGGCTGGTGTGGAAGCGCGCGTCGCCCTCGCTGATGGCCTTCCCGTCGCGCAGGAACGGGCCGTAGACGAACGCCACCCCCCCAGGGACAAGTGCCGCCACGATGCCCGACAGAACCGCCTCTGCCTCGCGGGCCGATATCAGGTGCAAGAGGTTGACCAGCAGGATCATCTCGACCGGGCCGTGTTCCTCGGCCCATCCCGGCGCGGTCGCGTCCAGTTCAATCGGCGAGGCAAGGTTGACCGGTCCCTCCGCCTGCCGCCAGGCTTCGATCGAGGCGAGCCGTTCGGGGTCCACATCCGTCGGCTGCCAGTCGAGGCCACGCAGCGCGCGCGCGAAACGCACCGCGTGTTCGCCGGTGCCGGCGGCCAGTTCCAGAACCCGTCCGGTCTGCGGCGCGTGCGCCTCCAGCAGCTCCAGAATGGGCCACGCGTTGCGCTGTGCCGATTGGGCGGACATGCGCCGGTCGGGCATCGCCTTGGGCGCGTCGGGAAGGCTGAGCTTGCGGGTCATCCGAAACGCTCCGGGCTGAGGGCGGCGACAATCTCGGGCGGCAGCGCGGGCGCGCGCCCGGCGATCAGATCGGCCAGAAGCTGGCTGGCGGCGGGCGCGGTCTGAAAGCCGTAGCCACCCTGCCCGGAACACCAGATGAAATCGGGCTCGGCGGCGTCGCGGCCCAGCACCAGCGTCCGGTCGGGCGAAAAGGTGCGCAAGCCCGCCCATGTGGTTTCAACGCGGGTCACATCCTCGGTCACGAAGGGCTGGTAGCGGGCGATGCCCTCGGCCAGCACCATGTCGTCGGCCCAGGCATCGTGGGGCGCGTCCACCGGATCTTCCTCGGCGGGCGAGACGATCCATTTGCCGGCATCGGGCTTGGCATACCAGGTTTCTCCGGCGCCGATGATCATCGGCCAGCTTGCCGGATCGTGCCCGCCCGGTGCCGGCATCCGAGCCATCGACCTGCGCAGCGGGCGATGACCGAGGGGCTCGACCCCGGCCCGTGTCGCCACCTCGTCGACCCAGGCGCCCGCGGCGTTGACGATCTGGCGGGCCACGACCGCCTCCGCCCCGGCGGTGACATGCCACAGCCCGGCGTTGCGTCGGATCGCGGTGACGGCGGCGCCGGTCCGGATCTGCCCGCCATTGGCGCGTATCTCGCGCACGAAATTGCCGAGCAGGAGATCGGTGTCGAGGTCCCAGGCCGCCGCATGATAGGCCGCGGCGCGGATATGATCCCGGTTGAGCGCCGGGATACGGGCAATGGCCTCGTCGACCGTGATCGGGGCAAGCTGCATCGCCGCGATATCGCGCGCCAGCGTGTCCTCCTCGCCCGGCCCGGCCAGCATCATCAGGCCCCTGGGGCCGAGCACGCCGCCATTGGCGGTCATGTGGTAGTCTTTGGAGGCGCGGTTCAGCGCCACCGTGGCGGGCTGGCCGTATTGTGCCTCGAACAGGGCGGCGGAGCGGCCCGAGGCGTGGTAGGCGAGCGCCGGTTCCGCTTCCAGCAACAGCACGCTGCCCAGATGCGACAGGCGCGCCCCGGCCGAGATTCCGGCGATGCCGCCGCCGATGATCAGAAAGTCATGAACCATGGCCGACGCGTGTCATGGAATGCCCCGCAGGGCAAGCAGGATTGCGCCACGAAAAAGGCCCGCCTGGTGGGGCGGACCTTTCGCGGTGCTGCGTGGCGGGATCAATTCGGCACGTCGCCGCTGATGCCCTCGACATAGAAATCCATGCCCAGAAGGGTGCCGTCATCGGCGACTTCGCCCTCGGCCAGCCATTGGCTGCCGTCCTGGTAGTTGATCGGCCCGGTGAAGGGGTGATACTCGCCCGATGCGATGGCGTCGACCAGGGCCTGCGCCGAAGCGCGGACCTCCTCGGGGATCGCGTCGGTCATTTCACCGATGCCGACCATGCCCGGCCCGATGCCGTCCCAGGTGTCGGTGCTTTCCCAGGTGCCATCCATCACCGCCTGCGCGCGGGCGATGTAGTAGGGCGCCCAGTTGTCAATGATCGCGGAGACGCGCGGTTCCGGTGCGAACTGGCCCATGTCCGACGCCTGCCCGAAGCCGATGGCGCCGGCCTCGCGCATCACCGTCATCGGTGCGGTGGAATCGGTGTGCTGCATGATGACGTCGGCGCCCTGGTCGATCAGCGCCTGCGCGGCGTCGGCCTCGACAGCCGGGTCGAACCAGGTATAGGCCCAGACGATTCGGAACTCGACATCGGGGTTGACCTCGCGCGCGTGCAGGTAGGCGGAGTTGATGCCGCGGATCACCTCGGGGATCGGGTAGGAGGCGATGTAGCCCACGATGTTCGACTCCGTCATTTGGCCTGCGATATGGCCCATCACGGCGCGGCCTTCGTAGAAGCGCGCGGAATAGGTGGACACGTTGGGATAATCGCGTCGGTAGCCGGTGGCGTGTTCGAACATCACGTTCGGGAAGCGTTCGGCGACCGCGTTGGTCGGATCCATGTAGCCAAACGAGGTGGTAAAGATCAGGTCTGCGCCCGACAGCGCCATCTGCGTCAGCACCCGTTCGGCATCGGCGCCCTCGGGGACGTTCTCGACATAGGTGGTTTCGACGCCGTCGCCGAACTCTTCCTCCAACGCAAGGCGGGCCTCGTTATGTTCATGGGTCCAGCCCAGATCGCCGATCGAGCCGACATAGACGAAGCCTACCTGCAACGGATCGTCCTGCGCGGTGGCCGGGGCCGCAAAGCCAAGCGCCAGCGCGCTCACGGCCATAAGCTTGGTCAGGTGTTTCATGGTTCAGGTCTCCTTGTTGGTTGCGGATTTGTCGTTGGTTTCGGTTGTGGTTTCATGCTCTGGGGCCGGTTCGCTTTCCAGCAGGGCGCTGGTGATCAGGCCGGCGGGCACCGCGATGACGCCAAGCCCGACCAGCAGAACCGCCCCGGTAAAGGCCCGCCCGACCAGCGTGACCGGGTAGACATCGCCGTAACCCACCGTGGTCAGCGTCGCCAGTGCCCACCACAGGCAGGCGGGGATGGAGCCGAACGTGTCGGGCTGGGCCTCGTGCTCGAAATGGTAGATGCCGACCGCCGAGAGGTAGAGCACAACAAGCGCGATGAAGGTGAAGATCAGAAGCTCGGCGCGGTTCTTCTCGAAGGCGCGGGCCAGCCGGTCGAGCGCGCGGCTGGCGTAGAAGAGCTTCAGCAGCCGGGCCAGCCGCAACAGCCGCAGCGACCGGATCGATTGCGCATCTGGCAGCAGGAACAGGATGGCCGGGACCACGGCCAGGAAGTCGATGACGCCCCAGAAGCTGAGCGCATAGCGCAACGGCCGGGGCGAACAGGTCAGCCGCAGCAGGTATTCCACGGCGAAGATCGAAAGCGCCATGTATTCCACCCACAAAAGCGCCCGGCGCAAGGTTGGATCGAACCCCGGAACCGTTTCCATCGCGATGGCGACGGCCGAGACCACGATCAGCACATGCAGACCAAGCGCGACGGAGCGTCCGATCCGCGCGTGGGTGCCGTCGAGCGCCGCGATGATCCCGGCCCGTGTCATGTGCTGTCCTACCCGGTTGCATGGAACACTCTGCCAAGGGCGGCGGGCGCATTCAATGCGGCACGGCTGCGGTCCGATGACATGATGACCAGAACGATGATGGTGACGACGTAGGGCGACATGGCGAGGATCTCGACCGGCACCTCGACGCCCGCCGCCTGTAGCCGCAGTTGCAGCGCCGTGACGCCACCGAAGAGGTAGGCGCCCAGCAGGGCGCGCCACGGTTTCCAACTTGCAAAGACGACCAGTGCCAGCGCGATCCAGCCGGCCCCCGCCGTCATCCCCTCGACCCAGTTCTGCACCCGCACGACCGACAGGAAGGCGCCGCCAAGCCCGGCGCAGGCGCCGCCGAACAGGATCGCCATCAGCCGAATGCGGATCACCTTGTAGCCAAGCGCATGCGCCGCGTCATGGTTTTCGCCCACCGCGCGGATGATCAGCCCGGCACGGGTCTGGCCCAGCACATACCACACCGCCGCGACCAGCAGCACCGACAGGTAGATCACCAGCGAATGGCCAAACAGGATCGGGCCGATGACCGGCAGACCCGCCAGCGCATCGGGAAAGGGATCGTTCACCACCGGTGGTGTCTGGCCGGGATAGCCCACGCCCAGCAACGCCGACAATCCCAGCCCGAACAGTGTTAGCGCCAGACCCGTCGCCACCTGGTTGGACAGCAGAAGCTGCGTCAGCAACCCGAAGATCAACGCCAGCGCCGCGCCGCTGGCCATGCCGGCGAGGAAGCCCAGCGTCGGCGACCCGGTATCGACCGCAACGACAAACCCCATCACCGCGCCGGTGATCATCATGCCCTCGACCCCGAGGTTGAGAACGCCGGTCTTTTCGACCACCAGTTCCCCGATCGCGGCCAGAAGGACGGGGGTGGAGACGGTGATCAGCGCCACGATCAGCGTGATCGGATCAATGCCGAACATCAGGCGACCCCCTCTGTCTTGATGCGGATGCGGTAATTTGTCAGCACATCGACCGCCAAGAGGAAGAACAGCAGCATCCCCTGGAAGGCCTGGATCGCCGGGGCGGGGATCTGTAGCATCAGTTGCGCCAGTTCTCCGCCGATATAGGTCAGCGCCATCAGGAGGCCGGCCAGCAGGATGCCCACGGGATGCAGGCGGCCAAGGAAGGCGACGATGATCGCGGTAAAGCCGTAGCCGACGTTGAAGTCGATGCTGATCTGCCCCGCCGGGCCCGTCACCTCGAAAAGACCCGCCAGCCCGGCCAGCGCGCCCGAGGTGCCAAGGCACAGCATGATCAGCCGGTTGGGCTTCACGCCGGCAAAGCGCGCCGCGCGCGGCGCCTGCCCGGCCAGCTTGATCTGGTAGCCCAGAAGGTGCTTGTTGAGCAGCACATAGGCCATGATGACCGCGATGAAGGCCACCACCACGCCCCAATGCATGCCGGTATTTGCGATCAGCTCGGGGTTGTTCATCGACTCGATCCGGTTCAATTGCCGCGAGCCGGGAAAACCGCGCCCCTCGGGGTTGCGCAACAGGCCGGTGGCGGCAGAGGCCAGCAGTTTCTCGGCGACGTAGACCAGCAGCAGCGAAACGAGGATTTCATTGGTGCGAAACCGCGTCTTCAGGATCGCCGGGATCATCGCCCAGGCCCAACCGGCAAGTGCCCCCGCGATGATCATGCCGGGAAAGATCAGCGGGCTTTCGGACGGGTAGAAGGCCAGCCCGAACGCCGCCCCGGCCAGCGCGCCCATGATATACTGCCCCTCAGCGCCGATATTCCAAACCCCCGCCCGGAACCCGAGCGACAGGCCGATGGCAATCAGGATGAGGGGCCCCGCCTTCACAAGGATCTGCGGGCGCGCGTAGCTGGCAAATTGCATGTTGAACAGCGGATCCCAGAAGATGATGCGAATGGCCTCGACCGGGTTCTTGCCGAGCGCGGCGAACATCAGCCCGCCCGCGATCATCGTCAGCACCACCGCCAGAACCGGGGTCGCGATGGTCCAGCCGCGCGACGGCGAGGGACGTTTTTCAAGCCTCAACATGGATCGTCTCCGCATCCGGGTCGCGCATGTCATGGGCGCCGCCCAGCATCAGGCCGATGGTTTCCATCGTCAGCCCCTTGGTGGCGCGCACGTTGGACAGGCGGCCTTCATTGAGGGCGGTGAAGTTATCCGCGACCTCCAGCAGCTCATCCAGATCCTGGCTGATCACGATCACCCCGGCGCCGCTTTGCGCCAGATCGAGGATCGCCTGCCGGATTGCGGCTGCGGCGGAGGCATCGACGCCCCATGTCGGCTGATTCACGACCAGAACCTTGGGATCTTGCATGATTTCACGACCGATGACGAATTTTTGCAGGTTGCCGCCCGACAGCGACCGCGCTGCGTTGTCCGGCCCTGGGGTGCGCACGTCGTAGGTTTCGATGACCTCGCTGGCGAAGGCCCGCGTGGCTTTCCAGTCGATGAAGCCGGACCGGTCCAGCCCCTTGCGCATCCGCGCCGTCAGCAGGGCGTTTTCCACAAGGCTCATATCCGGCGCGGCGGCGTGGCCCAGCCGTTCCTCCGGCGCGCAGAGAAGGCCGAGCGCGCGGCGCGCATTGGGGCCCATGTTGCCGATCGGCTGGCGGTTCAGCATGACCGATCCGGGCGCGGTCGGCGTCTCGCCCGACAGCGTGGCCAGAAGTTCATCCTGTCCGTTGCCCGCGACCCCGCCGATACCAAGCACTTCGCCGGCGTGCAGCTCTATCCCGATATGGCGCAGCGGGGTGCCGAACGGGGTGGCCGGGTCCACCGACAGGCCGGACACCTTCAGAACGACCGGCCCCAGTTGCGTGTTGCCGCGCGCAGGCGTCGCCAGCGACTTGCCCACCATCATTTCCGCCATCTCGGCGGCGGAGGTGTCGCGCGGGTCGCATTCGCCCACCACCTTGCCCAGCCGCAGGATCGTCGCCTCATTGCAAAGCACGCGGATTTCCTCCAGCTTGTGCGAGATATAGAGGATCGAGGTGCCCTCGTCGCGCAGCGTCCGAAGGGTGCGAAACAGGATCTCCACCTCTTGCGGGGTCAGCACGGAGGTGGGTTCGTCCATGACCAGCAGCTTGGGGTCCTGCAACAGGCAGCGCACGATCTCCACCCGCTGGCGTTCGCCGGCGGACAGGTCGCCGACCAGTCGGTCGGGGTCGAGCGGAAGACCGTAAGCATCGCTGACCTCTCGGATCTGCTGCGCGAGGTCGCGCTGCCGGGGCGGATTTTCCATCCCGAGCGAGATATTTTCGGCCACGTTCAGCGCTTCGAAGAGAGAGAAATGCTGAAACACCATCGCCACGCCGGAGGCGCGCGCGGCGCGCGGTTCGGCGGGCGTGTAGGACGCGCCGTTCATTTCCATGCTGCCGCTGTCGGGGCGCACGAGTCCGTAAATCATCTTGACCAGCGTCGATTTCCCGGCGCCGTTCTCGCCCAAGAGCGCGTGCACCGTTCCGGGCTGGATGTCGAAGCTGACATCGCTATTGGCGACAACGCCGGGATAGGCCTTGGTGATGCCCTTGATGGACAAAAGCGCGGGCCCGCTCACGTTGCACCGCCTCGGGTGGTCATGGTCATGTCATCCCCCTGTCTGCCGCACGTCCGCGCGGTCCGGTTCTTGATGCGGCGCTGCCCGCGCAACGTCTTTCAATAGGCTGGCGGCGACGCCCACGGCAATGGCCTGTGGATGCTTGCCCAGCCCCGTGTCGCCTATCGGACAGGCAATGCGTGAAATTTGTGCGTCCTGGTGGCCAAGCTGCCGTAGCCGGCCTCGGAAGCGCGCCCATTTGGTGGCCGAGCCGATCAGCCCGCAGCCGGTGAACCCATGGCCAAGCGCCGCGTGGCACAGCGCAAGGTCTATTTCGTGGCTGAAGGTCAGGATCAGGTGGCGGGCGTCTTGTGGCGCGAGGCGCATGGCGGCGGGCATGTCGGGGACGGGCAGGGCGGTCACGCCTTGCGCGAAGGTGTCGGGGAAACGGTCGGGCGCATTGTCCACCCATGTAATGGCGAATTCGGGCAGCGGGGCCAGCGTCGCCACGATGGCCCGCCCCACATGCCCCGCGCCCCAGACCCAGAGCGGCGCAGCGGCAGGCCCGACCGGTTCCACGAACCAGCCCTCGACGATCGCGGGGCGCAGCGGCTTTTGCCCGGCCCGTGCGGCCTTGAGCGTTGCCGCCAGCTTCAGCGGCATATCCCCGTCGGTGCCGGGCAGGGGGCGGGCATGGGCCGCGCCGGCGACGCGATCAAGCCGGACTTCATCCCAGACCTCGGTCAGTAAATGCACCGCCCCGCCGCAGCACTGGCCGAGGCCAGGGCCGAGCGGCAGCTTGTCAAACCGGTCGCCACGGGCAAGCGCCGCCCGCGCCCGCGCCGTGGCCCGGTATTCCAGCGTGCCGCCGCCGATGGTGCCCGCTTGCCCAGCCTGCCAGACCAGCATCGCCGCGCCCGCCTCGCGCGGGGCGGATCCGGCCGTGGCCGCCACGACAACGCGGGCCACCGGGCCATGGGCGCGGATCGCGGCGCGCAGGGTATCGGAACAGAGGGTCATGCTGGGTGGCCAGACATCATGCCGCGCGCCTCTGAATGACAGATCCGGCGCTGGAACGGGGCAAGCGTCGGCGAGGTGCGTTCCTCGTCGCTGCGCAAGATTACGGTCAGCCAGTCGTCATGCGGTATGACGCTGCCCGGCTGGTAGGCTCCCCGGGCCCAGCACGCGGCGCGCAGCGGGTCGGCGTCGGCCTCGCCTGGCCGGAGCGGTTCGCCGGGATGTTTGACCTCCACATGAACGGCGAAGCGGCGACCGTCACGGGCGCCCAGAAACAGCATCAAGTCCGTTTCGAGTCCAGTGCTGCCCTCTGGTCGACAGGTGCAACGGGAGCCCCGACCGCACCCGTCGTTGCAGTGGAAAGGCTGTTTCGTGTCGGGCCGTGCGGCGGCTTGCTCGGAATGAAGAGAAGTGGCAGCGGCGTAGCGCGCCGCGTGCGACGTGTCGCGTAGCAGCCAATCGCGGACGGATTGCGAGGCGAAGGCAACCTGTGCAATCGCGTCAAGGTAGGGTTGAGCCTTTGCGGAATACGCCGCCATTCCGTTCACCCCCGTGCCCGCCCGATGGCCGCCAGCACCGCCTCCGCCGTGGCGGGGGCTTGCAAGTCGGGGTAGTCCGGCCCGCAAGCAGCGACCGCCTCGGCCAGCGCGGAGAACACGGCGACGCCCAGCATCAGCGGCGGCTCGCCCACGGCCTTGGAGCGATAAATCGTGTCGGCCGGGTTCGGCGCGTCCCAGAGCGCCACGTTGAACACGTCCGGCCGGTCCGAACAGGCGGGGATCTTGTAGGTGGAGGGCGCATGCGTGCGCAGCCTGCCGGCGCCGTCCCAGACCAGTTCCTCGGTGGTCAGCCAGCCCGCGCCCTGCACGAACCCGCCCTCGATCTGGCCGATATCGAGGGCCGGATTCAGGCTGGCCCCGCAATCGTGCAAGATATCGGTGCGCAGGATGCGGTTTTCGCCGGTCAGCGTGTCGATCACCACCTCCGAACAGGCGACGCCTTGCGCGAAGTAGAAGAAAGGCCGCCCGCGCCCGGCGATCCGGTCCCACTCGATATCCGGTGTCTTGTAAAACCCTGTGGCGCTGAGGCTGACCCGGCCAAGATAGGCGCGCTGAACCGCCTCGGCAAAGGGGATCGCCTCTGCGCCAACATGCACATGCCCCGCGGCAAAGCGGACCTCGGCCAGGTCGGCCTGATGCTCCTCTGCCAGCAACGCTGCCATCCGGTCGCGGATCGTGTCGCAGGCGGCCTTGACCGCCATACCGTTCAGGTCCGACCCCGAAGAGGCCGCCGTGGCGGAGGTGTTGGGCACTTTCGCGGTATCGGTCGCGGTGATCCTGACCATTTCGGGCGCAACGCCAAAGCGGTCGGCGGCCACCTGCGCCACCTTCTGGAACAGGCCCTGTCCCATCTCGGTGCCGCCGTGGTTGATGTGGATGGAGCCATCCTGGTAGACATGCACCAGCGCGCCGGCCTGGTTGAGATGGGTGAGGGTAAAGGAAATCCCGAACTTTACCGGCGTCAGCGCGATGCCCCGCTTCAGCACCGGCTGGGCCGCGTTCCAGTCGGCAATCGCGGCGCGGCGGGCGCGGTAGTCGCAATCCCGGGCCAGCGCGTCGGTCATCCCGTTCAGGATGAAGTCGCGCACCTCCATGTGATAAGGCGTCGTTTGCGCACCGTGCGGCACGGTTTCCGGCGAATGCGCCCCGCCAAACCGCTCGGCCGTTCCAGTGCCCGAACTGATCTCGTGTCCAACCCCTGTCTTCTTCTTGGTGGAAATACTCTCGGGGGGGGCGTCTTTTGGGCGCCATTGGTTCGAGCCCAATGGACGACGGGGGGCAGACGGTCCCCCCGCCCTCTCCAGCTTCGCATCGGCATAGTAATTCGCCCGCCGTACCGCCAGCGGGTCCATCCCCAGCGTGTGGGCGACATGGTCCATCACCCGCTCGATCCCCAGAAGGCCCTGCGGCCCGCCGAAACCGCGAAAGGCGGTGGCACTCTGGGTGTTGGTGCGCAGCCGGTGCGAGGTGATGCGCGCCGTCGGCAGGTGGTAGGCATTGTCGGCATGCAGCATCGCCCGGTCGGCCACCGGCAGCGACAGGTCCATGGCCCAGCCGCAGCGGGTCATCTGGGTGAAGTCCACGCCGGTCAGCCGCCCGTGCGACTCCACCCCGGCGCGGTAATCGATGCGGAAATCGTGCCGCTTGCCGGTGATCGTCATGTCGTCGTCGCGGTCATAGCGCATCTTGGCGGGGCGGCCCGTCTTGTCCGCGATCAGCGCGCAGGCAATGGCCAGGTGGTTGCCCTGGCTTTCCTTGCCGCCAAAGCCGCCGCCCATGCGCCGCACCTCGACCCGCACCGCGTGCATCGGGCGGGCCAGCGCATCGGCCACCTTGTGCTGAATTTCCGTCGGGTGCTGCGAGGAGACATGCACCACCATGTCGCCGCCTTCCTGCGGCAAGGCCAGCGCGGCCTGACCTTCAAGGTAGAAATGCTCCTGTCCGCCGATCTCGATGCGGCCCTCGACGACATGCTCGGCCGCGGCCAGCGCGGCCTCCACGTCGCCCTTTTCGTAGATGCGCGGCCCGTCCTCGAAACGGCTGTCGGCGTCAAGCGCCTGCTCGATCGTCAGGATCGGCTCCCACTCCTCGTACTCCACCTGCGCCAGCCGCGCCGCCTTGCGCGCGGCAAGGTGGCTGGTCGCGGCGACAAGGAAAAGCGGCTGGCCGAGGTAATGCACAATGCCGTCGCTGAGCAGCGGCTCGTCATGGTTCGAGGGGGAGCAATCGGGGATCCTGTCAAGCTCCGCCCCCGCGATCACCGCCACCACGCCCGGCGCGGCGCGCACGGCGTCGAGGTCCATCGAGGCGATCCGGCCATGTGCGATCTCGGCCATGCCGAACGCAAGATGCAGGCAATTGGCGGGCAGGGGGATGTCATCCACATACCGCGCCTGTCCGGTCACATGCAGCGGTGCGGCGTCGTGGGGCAGGGGCTTGTGAACGCTCATGCCGAGACCTCCAGCACATTGGTCAGGGTGCTGTGATCCTCGTGGAAATAGCGCAACAGCATATTGGCGGCGGTCTCCAGCCGGTAGGCGGCGGAGGCGCGCATGTCCGAAAGCGGGGTGAAGTCGCTTGGATACGCGGCCATCGCGGCGCGCACTGTTGCCTCTTCCCATGGCTGGCCGATCAGCGCGGCCTCGGCATTCGTGGCGCGTTTCGGGATACCCGCCATGCCGCCATAGGCCAGCCGCGCTTTGGTGACGGTGCCGGTCTCCACGCTTACCGACAGGCAGCCGCAAACGGCGGAAATGTCCTGGTCGAAGCGCTTCGACAGCTTGTAACAGCGCAGCCGGTCGGGCTGCGACGGTATGGTGACGGCGTCCACGAATTCGCCCGGCGCGCGATCCTGCTTGCCATAATCGAGGAAGAACGCCTCCAGCGGGATCGTGCGGCGCGCCTCGCCCTTGCGCAGGTGCAATTGCGCGCCAAGCGCGATCAGCGCCGGCGGGCTGTCCCCGATCGGCGAGCCATTGGCAATGTTGCCGCCGATTGTGGCGGCGTTGCGCACCTGCACGCAGGCGAAGCGGCGCAGGAGCTCTGCGAAGGATGGATGCCTCTCGGCGATGACGGGCAAGAGGTCGGAGAAGGTGACCATCGCGCCGAGGCGCAGCCCCCCGGGCGTGTCCTCGATCGTCCGGAGGTCGGCACACTGGTTCAGGAAGGCCACCGGCGCAAGGTCGCGCAGCGCCTTGGTGACCCACAGCCCGACATCTGTGGCCCCGGCGATCAGCGTCGCCTCGGGGGTGTCGGCGTACCACGCGGCGAGGTCATCGGCGGTGCGCGGGGCAATCGGCATTGCGGCTTTCTGCAACGCGGCCACAGCCTCCCGGTCGGTCTGCATCCATGCCGGCACCGGCTCTGACGCGGCCGCTTCGGCGGCGCGGATGATCGGGGCGTAGCCGGTGCAGCGGCACAGGTTGCCGGCCAGCACGTCGTCGAACGCGGTGTCGCCATTCGCATGCGCCGCCGCCAGTGACGCCACGATCCCCGGTGTGCAGAACCCGCATTGCGATCCGTGGTGGTCCAGCATCGCCGCCTGCACAGGGTGCATCTCGCCGCCGGGGCCGCTGATGCCCTCTATCGTGCGCACCGCCTTGCCTTGCAGTTGCGGCAGGAACAGGATGCAGCCGTTCATGGCCTTCGATCCATCCGCGTCCGTGATGATTACCGTGCAAGCGCCGCAATCGCCCTCGTTGCAGCCCTCCTTGGTGCCGGTCAGGCCGCGATCCTCGCGCAGCCAGTCCAGAAGGGTTCGCGTCGCCGGTTGGTCAGATACCCGGACCGGCGCGCCGTTGAGGAGGAAGCTCACCTCGTCAGTCATTCAGAATCTCGTGTCGCGGTCTGGTCGGAGGGGCGTTGCCCCTCGGATGCGCTGGCCCGATGCGACGTAAAGCCAAGGCGCCTCTTCCTGTGACGCACAGCAAAGCGATTTTTCAGCCTTGTGGCAAGCTGCCACAGGCCGGGGAAGGCGAAAGGACCTTCAGGCAATACGGGAAAATGGGTGACATCTGATCTTTCTGCATGAAAACCGTGCGGCTAGACGGGCGTGGCAGGTGGTTCCCGAACCGAAAACCGTCCCGGACTCTGTGACGGATTTCGCGCAGCGCCAATTCCCACCGGTCGCGCGGCAGGCTAGACTGCTGGTCATGAACAGCCCCCGATTCATCCACCTCCGCCTTCACACCGAATTCAGCCTTCTCGAAGGCGCCGTTCCGGTCAAGAAACTCGCCGGCCTGTGCGACGCGGCCGCCATGCCCGCCGTTGCCGTGACCGAGACCAACAACATGTTCTCGGCGCTGCAATTTTCCGAAACCGCCGCCGCGGCGGGGGTGCAGCCCATCGTCGGCTGCCAGATCGATCTCGATTACGACCCGGTCCAGCCCGGCGACCGCCCGCGCCCGCCCGCGCCGATCGTGCTGCTGGCGCAGAACCGGACGGGATACGCGCACCTGATGAAGCTCAATTCCTGCCTCTACCTGCGCGGCGATGGCAGCCTGCCGCATGTGACGCTGGACGAGTTGGAGGCGCATGGTGCGGGCCTGATCTGCCTGACCGGCGGTCCCGATGGCCCAATCGGGCGGCTTCTGCGCGGCGGGCAGCGGGCCAAGGGCGAGGCGCTGATGGGGCGCCTGAAGGCGATCTTCGCGGATCGGCTTTACGTCGAGGTGCAACGCCACCCCGGCGAGGATGGCCTGCCCGAATCGGAAAAGCTGTCCGAACGCGGCCACGTCGAAATGGCCTACGCGATGGATCTGCCGCTGGTCGCCACCAATGACGTTTATTTCCCGAAGGCCGACATGTACGAGGCGCACGATGCGCTTCTCTGCATCGCTGACGGTGCCTATGTCGACCAGCAGGAACCGCGCCGCCGTCTGACCCCGCAGCACTATTTAAAGACGCAAGAGGAGATGGCGACGCTGTTCGCCGACCTGCCCGAGGCGCTGGACAACACCGTCGAGATCGCGCGCCGCTGCGCCTTTCGCGCGCGCACGCACGACCCGATTCTGCCGCGTTTCGCCGATGACGAGGTGGAGGAGTTGCGCCGGCAGGCCAATGCGGGGCTGCAACGGCGCCTTGCCGTGATCCCCCATGCCGCCAGCCCGGAGGACTATCAGAAGCGCCTCGATTTCGAGCTTGGCATCATCGAGAACATGGGCTTTCCCGGCTACTTCCTGATCGTTGCCGATTTCATCAAATGGGCCAAGGATCATGACATCCCGGTGGGGCCGGGGCGCGGCTCCGGCGCCGGCAGCCTGGTGGCCTACGCGCTGACCATCACCGATCTTGATCCGCTGCGCTACAACCTGCTGTTCGAGCGCTTCCTGAACCCCGAACGCGTCAACATGCCGGATTTCGACATCGACTTCTGCATGGACCGGCGCGAGGAAGTGATCCGCTACGTGCAAGGCACATACGGGCGCGACAAGGTGGCCCAGATCATCACCTTCGGCGCGCTTCTGTCCAAGGCCGCCGTGCGCGATGTGGGCCGGGTGCTGCAAATACCGTTCATGCAGGTCGACACGCTCAGCAAGATGATCCCCCAGGAAGGGGTGAAACCGGTCTCGATCGAGAAGGCCCTTGCCGATGAGCCGCGGCTTCGCGAAGCCGCGCGCGAAGAGGAGGTGGTGGATCGCCTTCTGACCTATGCGCAGCAGGTCGAGGGGCTGTTGCGCAACGCCTCTACCCATGCCGCCGGGGTGGTGATCGGTGACCGGCCGCTGGATGAGCTTGTGCCGCTCTACCAGGATCCGCGCTCCGACATGCCGGCGACGCAGTTCAACATGAAATGGGTGGAACCGGCGGGGCTGGTGAAGTTCGACTTCCTTGGCCTGAAAACCCTGACGGTGATCCAGAACGCCACCGACCTGATTCATGCGCAGGGCCGCGACCTGCATATCGCGGCGGATGGCATGCAGATCTACGACCCGCCGGAGGGGGCGGAAAACCAGATCAACGCCATTCCGCTCGATGATGAGCCGACCTACCGGCTTTACGCCAGTGCCAAGACGGTGGCGGTGTTCCAGGTGGAAAGCTCCGGCATGATGGACGCGCTGCGGCGCATGAAACCGACCTGCATCGAGGACATCGTGGCGCTCGTGGCGCTCTACCGGCCCGGCCCGATGGAGAACATCCCGAAATACTGCGAGGTCAAGAACGGCCTGTCGGCGCGCGATTACCTGCACCCCTCCGTCGATCACATCCTTGACGAGACGCAAGGTATCATCGTCTACCAGGAGCAGGTGATGCAGATCGCGCAGGAAATGGCCGGCTACAGCCTTGGCGGCGCCGACCTGTTGCGCCGCGCCATGGGCAAGAAGATCCAGGCGGCTATGGATGCCGAGCGGCCCAAGTTCATCGAGGGCGCGAGGAAGAACGGCGTTGACGACGCCAAGGCGCTGGAGGTCTGGAACCTTCTCGACAAGTTTGCCAATTATGGCTTCAACAAGTCGCACGCGGCGGCTTACGCGGTGGTCAGCTACCAGACCGCGTGGCTGAAGGCGAACCACACGGTGGAATTCATGGCCGCGGTGATGAATTGCGATATCCACCTCACCGACAAGCTGGGCGTCTACAAGCAGGAGGTCGACCGGCTGGGGCTGGAGACGATCCCGCCTTGCGTGAACCGATCGGACGCGATGTTCACGGTCAGCGAGGGGCGCGTGGTCTATGCCCTCGGCGGGCTGAAAAACGTCGGTGTCGAGGCGATGCGCCTCGTGGTCGAGGGGCGGGCCGGACAGCCTTTCACGACGCTTTACGATTTCGCCCGGCGGGTGGACCTCAAGCGCGTCGGCAAGCGCAGCCTTGAAATGCTGGCCCGCGCCGGGGCGTTCGACCAGCTTGACCGCAACCGGCGTCGGGTTTTCGAAAGCCTCGACGCGCTCACTGCCTATTCCGCCGCGGTGCACGAGCAGCGCAATTCAAACCAGGTGTCGCTTTTCGGCGAGGCGGGCGACGATCTGCCCGAACCGCGCCTGCACGGCCCCTCCGACTGGCTGCCGAGCGAACGGTTGATCGAGGAACACAAGGCGATCGGCTTCTACCTTTCAGGCCATCCGCTTGATGATTACATGCCCGCGCTCAGGCGCAAGAAATGCATGACGCTGGCCGAGGTGGCACAGAAGGTGCAGGGCGGGGCCTTCGTGGCCAAGCTGGCCGGGTCGGTCTCCTCACGGCAGGAAAGAAAGAGCCAGCGCGGCAACCGCTTCGCGTTCGTGCAGCTTTCGGACCCGACCGGGCTTTACGAGGTGACGATGTTCTCGGAAGTGCTGGAGGCGAGCCGCGACTTCCTTGAAAGCGGGTCGAACGTGGTGCTGACGGCGGACGCGACCTATGAGGGCGAGCAGCTGAAGCTTCTGGCGCGCACGGTGCAGCCCGTCGATGGCGTGGTCGCCGATGCCGGCGGCATGGGCTTGCGCATTTTCGTCGAGGAAGACCGCGCGATTTCCGGCGTCGCCAGCCTGTTGGAGCGGGCGAAGAGCGAGGCGAAACTGCGCGGGCGTGGCCCGGTGTCCCTGTGCCTGATGCATCCCGACCTGCCGGGCGAGGTCGACGTGTTTCTGGGCGAAGATTTCCCGGTGAACCCGCAGATCAAGGGCGCTCTCAAAAGCCTCGACGGTGTGCTGATGGTCGAGGATGTGTAGCGGCGTGCAATCTCCCGGCACCGCCAGTACCGCCAGTACCGCCTGCACCGCCAGCACCGGTCCCCAACTCTGAGCCGCACCAGGACCCCGCAGGCTGGTAATCGGGGAAGGTCGGCGCGACGCATGCGCGTTTCGCGGATGTTGTGCCATAAAAGCACGTCGAACCACCGTTGGATCGCCATCCCGCGGTCTGGCAATCGCGCGGTCAGCACCGAGGTCTGCAAAGGCCGCAATCACTGTTCACATGGCGTGTATGCCAAGTCCTGCGCATCAATGCATTACTGTCCAGCCAAGCCGCGTTGCACGGCCTTGGTGATCGTCACCCGAAGAACCGCGAAGGTGGCGGAGCGATTTCGGCAAGGAATGTCAAATCCCCACCGTCCGCGCGAGGATGTCCACCCCTTGGGTCTTCCAGAAGTGCAGAAGGTCGATGAACACCCAGTTCTCGGCCAGCTTGTCGCCATCCCGGCGGTAGATATCGACCACCCGGAACTCCCCCGCCTTGCCGGTTGCGGGCATCCCCATGAAGCCACCGGTTGGCCGGGCGGTGAAATTGGGCCAGCCGAAAAAGCCACCATACCGGCCCTCGGCAAAGCGACACAGGTGCCCGGTGCCGCTGCGCTCGGCAAAGCCGGCGCGGAACGGGCCGGCATGCTGTTTCGCGTAGCGCGCGATGGTCGCGGTCGCCCCGATCCCCGCCGGGCCCCACCAGATCATGTCGTCCTGCCATGTGCGCGCCAGTTCCTCCTCCAGCGACAGGCCGGATTGCCATTGCCCCAGATCTCCGATCATCCGGTTTATCACGGCCAGAGTCATGGCGCCTTGCGCCGCGTCCTGCGCGGTGAACATCAGCCCGTCATGCGTCCGCGGGCCGGGCTGCACCAGTTGCGCCCCGGTCTGCACCGGGAAGGGCTGCAATCCCGCCTGCATCATCAGCGCCGGGACATCGACAAACATCGCGGTTTCCACGATTAGACCCGCCTCGACCCGGTGAAACTCGGCGTAGCGCAGCATCGCCAGCTTGCCGGTCGGTTGAATGCCGAGCCACGGCGCATCGAACAGCCCCGTCAAATGCCCCATCGACACCACCCAGACCGCGCCACCGGGGTCGAGCGAATTCTGCCCGGCCATGAACACGTCCATGCGCCGTTGCAGCCCCGTCAGCGCCGCCTTGAGCGGCTGCCAGAAGGCGCGCGCAACAGCCGTGGGCCCGGTCATCTCATTCAACGGATGCACCCCGCGCCAGTGCAGATCGGGCGCGCAGAAACGGGTCAGCACGTCAACTGAACCGCCGGGCGCCGCCGCCTCCAGTTCCGCGAAGAACGCGCGCACACAGTCTTTTTCCGATTGAAGTTCCGTCATGCCCCTGCCCGCTTTTCAAGCAACCGGCCCAGTCTGCGCCAGTCCCGCGCGTGATTCCAGCGTTGATATGCATACGTTTGCAAAAAATTCCTTGCCAAGATGTCGCAGCGCGACCTAGGCTTGTGCAAACGTATGCAAAACACGACCGGGGCGCCCATGGCCGAAATCCAGCTGCGCAATATTTCCAAGCGATGGGGCACGTTCGTGGGGGTGGACAAGTTCGACCTGACCATCGCGGACCGCGAGTTCCTTGTTCTGCTTGGCCCGTCGGGCTGCGGCAAGACCACCACGATGCGGATGATCGCCGGGCTCGAAGACCCGACCGAGGGCGAGATCGTCGTCGGCGGCACCGTGGTCAATCACCTCGACCCCAAGGACCGCGACGTTGCCATGGTGTTCCAGAGCTACGGTCTCTACCCCAACATGAACGTCTACGAGAACATCCGCTTCCCGCTGAAGGTGCGCAAGGTCGATCCGGCGACCCATGACGACCGGGTCATGCGCGCCGCCGAGATGGTGGAATTGACCGAGTTTCTTCACCGCAAGCCGGCGGAACTTTCGGGCGGACAGCGCCAGCGCGTGGCCCTGGCCCGCGCCATCGTGCGCCAGCCGCAGGTGTTCCTGATGGATGAGCCTCTGTCGAACCTCGACGCCAAGCTGCGCGTCTCGACGCGGGCGCAGATCAAGAACCTCAGCCACGAACTGAAGGTCACGACCGTCTACGTCACCCATGACCAGATCGAGGCGATGACGCTGGCCGACCGGGTGGTGGTTATGAAAGAGGGCGTCGTGCAGCAGGTCGGCACCCCGACCGACATCTATGACAATCCGGCCAACACCTTTGTCGCCAGCTTCATCGGCAGCCCGGCGATGAACCTGATGCAGGGCGAGATCGGCGGCGGCGTCTTTACCGGCAAGAACGTGCGGATCGAGGGGCTTTCGGCCGCGGATGGCCCGGTTCAGCTTGGCTTCCGGGCCGAGGATGCTGCTCTGGCCGACAGCGATGCCGCGGGCCAGATTACCGTTCCGCTCTACACGATCGAGCTTCTGGGTGATGCCACCATGTTGACCGCCCGCGCCGGCGGGGCGCTGGTCTCGGTCAAGGCGCACAAGGAGTTTCGGGCAGAGATCGGCGACACCGTGTCGTTCTCGATCCCGCCCGCTATCTGCCACCTGTTTCACCACGAAACGGGGGCGCGGCTCGGGGGGTGAGACACGCCCGGATCCATCAACCCAGGGTGCAGGACTTCGAAGCTGCCCCCGACAATCGACAGGGAGACTTGTAATGAACCTCAGACCGATCCTCATGGCCGGCGCGATCAGCGCCGTGGCGTTGCCCGCCGCGGCCGATTGCGCATTTGAAAACACGGTGCCGCTGCGCTCGCTTTCGGCGGCGTTCGAGGCGTGGAACGCCGTCACCGACGCAATGACCGAATGCGGCAATTTCGAAGCCGAGCTCAGCCAGGAATTCCGGACTCTCCAGCCCGAGGCGATGGCCGCCAACCCGGCGCTCTACCAGTTGGGCGGCGTGTCGAACGGCACTGTCACCCCGCTTCTGAACGCCCAGACGATCCGCCCGCTCGACGATCTGGTGGAACAGTATGGCCAGCAGCTGCGCCCCAACCAGCTGATCCGCATCAACGGCCAGACGATGGCCATCGCGATGATGGTGAACACCCAGCACCTGATGTACCGGTCCGATATCCTTGACGATCTCGGCCTCGACGTGCCCGAGACATGGGACGAGGTGCTGGCCGCCGCGGAAGTGATCGAGGCGGCCGGCGTCGTCGACTACCCGCTTGGCGCGACGATGGCGACGGGCTGGAACCTCGCGCAGGATTTCAACAACATGTTTCTTGGCTATGGGGGGCAATTCCTGAACTCCGATGGCACCCCGGCGGTAAATTCCGAAGCCGGCGTCAATTCGCTCGAAACCATGATGGCGTTGACGGAATACATGGACCCCGAATACCTGGTGTCCGATTCCACCTATGTCCAGCAACAGTTCCAGCAGGGCCGCATCGCCATGGCCAACCTCTGGGGCAGTCGCGGCGCCGCCATGGATGATCCGGCCGAAAGCCAGGTCGTCGGGCTGGTCGATGCCGCCGCCGCGCCGCGCGCCATGGAAGGCGGCCCGCCGGCCACCACCTTGTGGTGGGACGGGATCGTGATCGCCGCCAACATCACCGACGAGGAGGCCGCAGCCGCGTTCCGTGTCGCCATGGAAGGCATCGACACCGAAATGGTGCAGGCCAACAACGATGCCGCCGTCTGGCTGATCGAAGGCTATGAGCCCGGTCGCCTTGCCGTAGGCGCCATCGCGACCGCCACCGCCGACCCGGCCCCGACGGCCTATCCCTCGACCTCGCAGATGGGGTTGATGCACTCGGCGCTCGGCAATGCGTTGCCGGCCTATTTCACCGGCGACGTCAGCGCCGAGGCGGCGCTTGCCGCCGTCGAGGCCGCCTACATCACCTCGGCCCAGGAAGCCGGCGTGCTGGAGTGATCCGGCCGCGGTCCTGACCGACCACGCCACCGGGGGCGCGCGCAAGATGACGGGCGCGCGCCCCATCCCCCGGAGACCCCGCACCCGCACCCGCACCCGGAGCCAGAGACATGAAGTTCAAGACATTCGCGGCCTTCGTTGCGCCTTCGCTGGTCATGATGCTTCTGTTCATCGCCGCGCCGCTGGTCTCGGTCTTCATCGGGTCCTTCCAGTTGCACCAGCCGGTGTTGCAGGAGGTCGAGGAGGAAACCTGCACCCCCGGTTTCACCGGCCAGACCTGCACCACGACCATCGTGACCCGCCCGCTGATCGACGAAAGCGGCAACATGATCACGACCACCGACTGGGTCGGCTGGACCAATTACACCCGCGTGCTGAACCCCGAAGCCGCCTGGGCCGCCGTTTCCAGCCTCGACTGGTCGGCGCTGATGCAGATCGACTTTTGGGCGGCGCTGCGCTTTACCCTCATGTTCACGCTGGTCACGCTGCCCCTTGTCATCGGCGTCGGGCTGGCCATCGCGCTGGTCGTGAACAATGCGGCCAAGACCATCCGCGGGCCGGTGATCTTCATTTCGCTGCTGCCCTTCATCATCACGCCCGTCATCGGCGCGCTGTCGATCCGTTGGCTTTTCATCGGCGACGGCATCCTGACGGCCGGGCTGGAGGCGTGGCTCGACCGAGACCTTGCCCTGTTCGCGCAGGCCTGGACGATCGAGCTGATGATGATGTTCTACCGCGTCTGGCACGTCGCGCCGTTTGCCTTCGTGATCTTCTATGCCGGACTTCAGACGGTGAACCAGGACACGCTGGAAAGCGCCATCATCGACGGCGCCAACCGGTTCGAGCGGCTGCGCTACGTGATCGTGCCGCATCTGGCGCCGCTGATCGTGTTCATCGCGCTTATCCATCTGATGGATGCATACCGCGTGTTCGAGGAAATCGTCGGCTTCACCAGCCAGGCGCACGTGATCAGCCTGCAATGGCTCACCTATGACTTCCTGCAACCCGACGATTCCGGCAACCGCGCCTTCGGGCGCGCCTCCGCCTCTTCCATGCTGACCATGGTGGGCATCGTTGTCCTGCTGATACCGCTGCTGCGCCGCACCTGGCGCGACCACAAGGGAGGGTCCCACTGATGTCGACGCCCCGCGCCATGCGCCAACCTCTCGCCCTGCGCCTCACTTCGGCCGGGTTCCTTGCCGTCTGGTGCCTGATCGCGTCCTTCCCGATTGTCTGGATCGCGGTGATGAGCGTCAAGTCGCCGGTTGATGCTTTCGCGTCCAACCCGCTCGACGTGATCTTTGGCCCGGCGACGCGGGCGGCTGGAAACGGGCTTTCGCTGCTCGATATCGTGGTTGGGCTGGTCGTTCTGGTCTTCGCGGTGCGGCTGGCGCTGAACTGGCTGCCGCGCATGGTGTCGCATTATGCGCCCGGCGGCCAGATGCTGTTCGGCTGGATCGTCGCCGCGACCGGCTACGCGGTGGCCTTCGTGATCGCCTACTTCGTGATCCTGCCCGCGCTGCTGGGGCTGCTGAACCCGGTCCTGGGCCCGCTCGGCCAGCCGATCATCGGCCTGACGACCGAACATTACCGGGCGGTCTGGGTCGACAACGCCTTTTACCGCAACTTCATCAACTCCATGGTGGTGACGGCGGGCGTGGTGACGATATCGCTGACCGTTGGCACGCTGGCGGGGTTCGCGCTGGCCCGGTCGGGATCGACCGTCGCCTTCTGGCTTCTGATCGTCGCGCTGGTGTTCCGGGCGCTGCCGCATTCGGTGCTGGTGGCCGGCTACCTGCCGTTTTTCGTGAACTCCGCCGAGATCCTGCGCCCGTGGCTGGGCGAGGCGGCGCCGACGCTCTACGGTCAGCCGTGGGCGGTGATCGCGGTGCTGGTGTCGATCAACCAGCCCTTCACCATCTGGATGCTGCGCAGCTTCTTCCAGAATATCCCAAACGAACTGGACGAGGCCGCGCGCGTCGATGGCTGCACCCATTTCCAGGCCTTCCGGCTGGTCATCATGCCGGTGATGTGGCCCGGCGTGATCACCACTGGCCTGTTCAGCTTCCTCTTGGCCTATAACGATTTTCTGGTGACCTCACTGCTGCTCGACCAGTCCAACCAGACCATGGTTCCGGCGATCGCGGGCTATTTCAACCGCGAGACGACGACCACCGACCAGGTCGAGGCGGTGGCTGCCGCCGTGTCGATCACCGCGCCGCTGTTCCTGCTGGTGATGATCTTCCAGCGCCAGATCGTCAGCGGTCTGACGGCGGGGGCGGTGAAGGGATGAGGGCCGGTTCGTCGCAGATGACGAAGGGTCCAGTGGACCTTTCGAGGCCCGAACGGGCGGAGCCCCGGGGCGGGCCGCTCGTCGAGGGCCTTGCCCTCTCCTCGCGCAGTCGCGCCGGCGCAAGGGCACACGTCGAAACGCAAGACAAAGGTAGGGCCACATGACACGCAAACGCCCCGAACAGGCCGTGCTGAGCCGCGACACGGACCTGAGCAAGACAGACGAAACCCGCGCCGTGATCGAGGGGATGGTCGATGGGCTCAACGATCACCGCATCGACGATATCGGCGCTTTCTTCGCCGATGGTTTTCGCTGGATGGGCAATACCGGCTGCGGCACCAAGAACGGCCTTCAGGAATTCCAGGACAACTGGCAGCGGCCCTTCCAGGCGGCGTTTTCCGACAAGGTCTGCATCGACGAGGCGCGGCTCTACATGGGCGAATGGGCCGCCGCCTTCGGCCGGCAGGAAGCCACCCATTCGGGTGACTTCATGGGGCAAGTCCCGACCGGCAAGCGGATCGAGATCCGTTACATGGATTTCTGGAAGGTGGAGGACGGCAAGATCACCGACAACTGGGTGATGGTCGATTTCCCCCACGTTCTGGCGCAACTGGGCGTCGACGTTTTCAGCGGTGAGGGCTGGGAGGCCTTCGACCGTGGCGAGAAAACGCCGCCACGCCCCGACACTAAAGGGAGCAGGACATGACCATCGAATACCTCAAACGCGGCAAACCGGCGACTGAACGGGCCGAGGATGACGCCAAGACACGCGCCATCGTCGAACGCACGTTGAAGGATATCGAAACGCGCGGCGACGCCGCCGTGCGCGAATTGTCCGAGAAATTCGACAAGTATTCGCCTGAGAATTTCCGCCTCAGCGAGGCGCAGATCGACGCGCTGATCGGCGAGCTCAGCGACCGCGAGATCGCCGATATCAAGTTCGCGCAGGAACAGGTCGTCAAGTTCGCGCAGGCGCAGCGCGCTTCGATGCTCGATATCGAGGTCGAACCGCTGCCCGGCGTGATCCTCGGGCACAAGAACATCCCGGTGCAATCGGTCGGCTGCTACGTGCCCGGCGGCAAGTTTCCCATGGTCGCCTCGGCGCATATGTCGGTGGCCACCGCGAAGGTCGCCGGCGTGCCGCGCATCGTCGCCTGCACCCCGCCGTGGCAGGGCAAGCCCAACCCCGCCGTGATCGCCGCCATGCATTTCGGCGGCGCCCACGAGATCTACGTGCTGGGCGGCATCCAGGCGGTGGGCGCCATGGCCATCGGCACCGGGACGATCGACCGGGTGCACATGCTGGTCGGCCCCGGCAACGTCTTCGTGGCCGAGGCCAAGCGCCAGCTTTTCGGCCGCGTCGGCATCGACCTGTTCGCAGGCCCCACCGAGACCATGGTGATCGCCGACGACACCGTCGACGGGGAGCTTTGCGCGACCGACCTCCTCGGGCAGGCGGAGCATGGCTACAACTCTCCCGCCGTGCTGCTCACCAACTCGCGCAAGCTGGCCGAGGATACCCTGTCGGAAATCGACCGCCTGCTGGGCATCTTGCCCACCGCCGACACCGCTGGAAAAAGCTGGGAGGATTACGGCGAGGTGATCCTGTGCGACAGCTATGACGAAATGCTGGCCGTCGCCGATGATATCGCGTCGGAACATGTGCAGGTGATGACCGACCGCGACGACTGGTTCCTCGACAACATGACCTGCTACGGTGCGCTGTTCCTCGGGCCCAGGACCAACGTCGCCAACGGCGACAAGGTGATCGGCACCAACCACACCCTGCCGACCAGGAAGGCCGGGCGCTATACCGGCGGGCTCTGGGTCGGCAAGTATCTGAAAACCCACAGCTACCAGAAGGTGTTGACCGACGAGGCGGCGACCATGATCGGCGAATACGGGTCGCGCCTGTGCATGCTGGAAGGCTTCGTCGGCCATGCCGAGCAATGCAATATCCGGGTGCGCCGCTATGGCGGACTGAACGTGCCCTATGGTCAGGGCGCGCCTTGCCGGGAGGCGGCAGAGTAGGCGCCGGGCGTAACGCAGGGGGGGGGCGGCCCCGTCGCCATCGGGTTTCAACCAATGGCGCAGAAATGATGCCCTTTCTGAGTATTTCCACCAAGAAGAAGAGCATGGACAGGCACACCCATCACAAGACGCTGATCGCCCCGCTTCGGGCAGCGCAGCGCGTTTTTTCCGAGGCTGGCGTGCGCGCGGCGTTGCAGGATCTGGCGCCCGGCGCGCTGTTCCGGCACAGCCACCCGTTCGGCGACCTCGCCGGGCCGGAGGCGTTCTTTGATGCGGCCTATGCGCCGCTTCTGGCGGCGTGGCCGGACCTTGAACGGCGCGACTGGATCGTCATGGCCGGCCCCGACGCGCACGGCAATGACTGGGTCGGCTGCGGCGGCACCTATGTTGGCACGTTCAAGCACCCGTGGCTCGACATTCCGCCGACCGGGCATTTCGTCACCATGCGGTTCCACGAATTCTATCGCGTCGAGGGCGGCGAGGTGGTGGAGGTCCAGTCGATCTGGGATATCCCCGAGGTCATGATGCAGGCCGGCGCGTGGCCGCTGGTGCCGTCGCTCGGCCGCGAGGGGCTGGTGCCCGGACCGGCGACGCAGGACGGTCTCGTGCCCGGACCCTACGACGCCGAAAAGGGCGCCGCGACCTGCCAGCATATCGTCGAGATGCTCGACCACATGAAGCGCCACCCGGCCGAGGGCGGGCCGGAGGTGATGGAGATGCCCCGCTTCTGGCACGAGCGGATGACGTGGTATGGCCCCGCCGGCATCGGCATCGGGCGCGGCATCGCGGGGTTCCGCGACTGGCATCAGATCCCGTTTCTTGCGGGCATGCCCGACCGCGGGCAGTACCCGGGCGAGATCACCAGTCACGTCTTTGGCGATGGCGATTATGCTGCCGTCACCGGCTGGCCCAACATGGTGCAGACGATCAGCCATCCCGGCTGGCTCGGCATCGCGCCGACCGGGCAAAGGATCACCATGCGCTCGCTCGATTTCTGGCGCGTGGAGAATGACAGGATACGGGAGAACTGGGTGCTGGTGGACCTTTTGCACATGTATGACCAGATCGGGGTCGACGCCCTTGCGCGGATGCGCGAGTTCAACAAGGCGCGGGCGGGCTTCGATGCCGAAACCGGGAGGGCACTGGCATGACCTTGCCGCGAACGCCGTCCTTTCGCCTCGACGGCAAACGCGCGTTGGTGGCGGGTGCGTCATCGGGCATCGGGCTTGCCTGCGCGGCGGCGCTGGGCGAGGCGGGCGCGCACGTGGTGGTGGCCGCGCGCCGCGCCGAGAAGCTGGCAGAGCTGGTGGCCGAGATGCGCGCCACGGGCATGAGCGCCGAGGCGCTGGCGATGGACGTCTCGGACGTGGCGACGACCGGGCATCTTGTAGAAGAACACGGGCCGTTCGACGTGCTGGTGAATTCCGCCGGGCTGGCGCGGCATGGCCCGGCGCTGGAAACGGTCGAGGCCGATTACGACGCGGTGGCCGACCTCAACATCAAGGGTGCCTATTTCCTGACCCGCGCGGTGGCGAAGGGGCTGGCGGCGGCGGGCAAGCCCGGCTCGCTGATCAACATTTCCAGTCAGATGGCGCATGTCGGCGGCATCGACCGGGCGGTCTACTGCGCGACCAAGCACGCGGTGGAAGGCTTCACCAAGGCGATGGCGATCGAGTGGGGCCCCATGCGCATCCGCGTCAACACGATCTGCCCCACCTTCATCCTGACCGACCTCACGCGGCCCACCTTCGACGATCCCGACCGGGCGGCGTGGATCCGCGACAAGATCAAGCTCGGCCGCCCCGGCGAGGTGGAGGATATCATGGGCGCGGTGACGTTGCTTGCCTCCGACGCGGCGGCGCTGATCACCGGTACGGCGCTGATGGTCGATGGCGGCTGGACGGCAGAGTGATGGAACGCAAGGTCACATCCCTGCAGGTGGCAAAGCGCGCCGGCGTGTCGCAAAGCGCGGTGTCGCGGGTTTTCACGCCCGGTGCCTCGGTCGCGCCCAAGACGGCGGAAAAGGTGCGCAAGGCCGCGCTCGACCTTGGCTACCGGCCCAACGTTCTGGCGCGCGCGATGATCACCGGGCGCAGCCGGATCATCGGACTGGTGGTGGCCTATCTCGAAAACCATTTCTACCCCGAAGTGCTGGAAAAGCTGTCCAAGGCGTTGCAGGAACAGGGCTATCACGTGCTGATCTTCATGGCCTCGCAGACCGCGGGCAATATCGACGCCGTGCTGGGCGAGATCCTCGATTACCAGGTCGAGGGGATCATCCTTGGCTCTGTCGCCATGTCCTCGGACCTGACCCATCGCTGCGAGGCGGCGGGTGTGCCGGTGGTCCTGTTCAACCGGCTTCAGGATGACGAGAGCCTGTCCGGCGTCGCCTCTGACAATCTTTCCGGCGGGCGTAAGCTGGCCGATTTCCTCGCCGGTGGCGGGCATCGCCGGATCGCGCACATCGCGGGGTGGGAGGGGGCGTCTACCCAACGCGACCGCGAGGCGGGTTTCCGGCAAGGGTTGGCTGAGGCCGGGCTGGCGCTGCATTCCCGCGCAGTGGGCAATTTCCATGCCGATCAGGCCAAGGCCGCCGCGCGCGCGCTCTTCGACACCGACGACCGCCCCGATGCGGTTTTCGTTGCAAACGATCACATGGCCTTCGCGGTAATGGACGTACTGCGTTATGAGCTTGGTCTGCGCGTGCCCGGCGATGTCTCGGTCGTGGGCTACGACGATGTGACCATCGCGGCCTGGCCCAGTTATGACCTGACCACCGTGCGCCAGCCGGCCAACCGGATGGTGGAGGCCACCGTGCACACGATGCTGGAACGCATCTCAAACCCCGACGCCCCCGCGCGCCGCGTGGCCATCGACGGCCCGCTGATCGTGCGGGGCTCGGCCCGCATACCCGAAGGATGGACGACATGAAGGGCTTTGACCCGAAGTGGAAGGATTTCCCCGATTACATCATCGGTATCACGAAGGAGATCTGGGAAGATCGCGGCATCGCCACGCTCGACCGCTATTATGGGCCGGACATGCCGGTGCGCTCGCCCGGTTCCATCCTCATCGGCAACAAGAACGTGGTCGCTGCCACCATGGCCACGCTGGCAGAGTTCCCGGACCGGACGCTGCTGGGCGAGGACGTGATCTGGTGCGCGGGCAACGATGACGGTTTCCTCAGCTCGCACCGGCTGCATTCGACCGCAACGCACGGCAACGCGGGCGTCTACGGGCCGGCCACCGGCACGAAACTGCGCTACCGGATCATCGCCGATTGCTACGCGCGCGAGAATCGGATCACCGATGAATGGCTGGTCCGCGACCAGGGCGCCATTGTGCGCCAACTGGGGTGGGCGCCGAAGGATTATGCCCGCGACCTGATCGCGCGCGAGGGCGGGCCGGAGGTCTGCGCGCAGCCCTACTTGCCGGAAAACGACGTGGCCGGGCCCTATACGGGCCGCGGCAACGACAACGAATGGGGCGCGCGCTACGCCGATGTCCTGACCCGGATGATGACTGCCGATTTCGCGGTGATCCCCTCGGTTTATGACCGGGCGGTGATCGGCGAATATCCCGGCGGTGTTACGGTGCTCAGCCATGGCGGCGTGGATCAGTTCTGGCTTGGCCTGCGCGCCGCGCTGCCCTCGGCGGCTTTCGAGATCCACCATGTCATCGGCCGCGACGACCCTTTGATGCCGCCGCGCGCGGCGGTGCGCTGGTCGCTCGACGGGGCGCATGACGGCTGGGGCTGCCTTGGCGCGCCCACCGGTGCGCGGGTGCACGTGATGGGGATCAGCCACGCGGAGTTCGGGCCATGGGGCCTGCGCCGCGAATACACGCTGTTCGATGAAACCGCGATCTGGAAACAGATCCTGCTGCACACGGGAGAGGTCTGAATGCGCGGCCTGCGCGACAATGGACGCGATCTCGCATCCCTGAGGATCAAGCCGCGCAGCGTCGGGGGGCGGTGCGGCGATGCGCGGCGGGCGACGCCCTTGACGCCGCGCAAAGGCGCCAGAACAGGCCCGCTCCACGACACCGAGGCGCTGCGGCGCCGTCACGGCTTCCTCGCCAGCCGCCGGGCCCGGCGGTTGAACCTGCGGCCACCGGGGGCGGTGTGATCCGCCCCCAGCCATCCCACAGGTTCACGAAAGGAAGACAAAGATGACCCCGCAAGACATGGAAGCCCGCATCGTTCGTTACGGCGCGTTGCAGCCCTGCAAGACCGCCTTCATCGACGCCCACACGCCGGGCAGCGACCAGAAGGAAAACTTCACCATCATCGGCGGCGGCGTGTCTGAATCGCCCGACCAGCACGTTCACATCACCATCCCGCACGGCTTCAACGTCGGCGCGGCGGGCCAGCCCCCGCGCGTGCGCAACTCCCTGCACGACCACAACACAGCGGAGGTGTTCTTCGTCCTCTCCGGCCGCTGGCGCTTTTTCTGGGGGCGTTGGGGCACGGCGGGCGAGGTCACGCTGGAACCCGGTGACATCTTCAACATCCCCACCGGACTCTTTCGCGGCTTCGAGAATATCGGCACAGATTACGGGATGATCATGGCGATCCTGGGCGGCGACGATGCCGGCGGCGGCGTCATGTGGGCGCCGCAGGTGATCGAAGAGGCCGCCGCGCACGGGCTGGTGCTGGCCGAGACCGGCAAGCTTTACGACACCAAGACAGGCCAGCACCTGCCCGAGGGCGTGAACCCCATGCCGCTGATGAGCGACGCGGAACTGGCCAAACGGCCAGAGCCCACGACGGCGGAGGTGCTGCCCAATCACGTCGCGCGCTATTGGGACATGGTCGCGCTGGCGGACCGCAAACCGTGCAAGGTGATCGGGGAAACCGGCCTATTGAAGGACAAGCCGGGGTTCGAGGTAAATTTCATCACCCGCGCCTCGGCGACCGACCGCAGGCATTCGCATGACCGCCCGTCCGTCCTGATGCCGGTCAAGGGGCATTGGCGCGTGGATTGGGACGGCGGTTCGGCGACACTTGCGCCGGGCGACACCATGTCGGTGCCCCGGGACCTTTCCCATGCCGCCATGCCCTCCATGACCGGTGAGGCGGCGCTTTACCATGTCATCGCCACGGACGATCCCGCCGGGCCCAGCTGGAAGGGGTGATTGGGGCGCATGCGGATCATCCTTTTCTTCGTGACCGCCCTATGCGTCATCGTGACGATCGATGCGCTTGTGGACGGGGACATCCAGGGTCTGGCCTATGCCGGACCCGTCACCGCCCTTACCGGTCTGTTACTGTGGCGCAACCTGCGCAATCCCGACGTGACACGGAAGAACGGGCTTTTCGCCCGCGTGACCTTCACGATCGGGGGCTTCGACGGTGGGCAACCCGACGGCACCCCTGCCCGGGTCGATACCCACGCCGGCACCTGGGACGTCATCCTGAACCGGACGCCCGAACGCGGCGACATGGCGATGCTTGACACCGCGCACCGCGGCTGGGTCTGGCTGGACGAGACCGGGCTGCCTGCTCGCGTCAGGATCGATTTCGCAACCACATGGAAGACCTGGCCGGTCGCCCTGGCGGCTCCCGCGGCCCAAGCAGAAGGACCCAAGGAATGACCGTTCTCACCACGCATGTCGGCTCTCTCCCCCGGACACAGACTGTCGTCGATTTCATTTTCGCCCGCGAACACGGCACACCCTACGATCAGGCGGGCTTTGACGCCTGCATGACGGCGGCAGTGTCCGAAACCGTGCGCAAACAGAAGGAGGCCGGGGTCGATATCGTCAGCGACGGCGAGACCTCCAAGATCAGCTACGCAACTTACGTCAAGGACCGCTACACCGGGTTCGACGGCGACAGCCCGCGCAACGCGCCCGCCGATCTCAGGATGTTCCCCGGTTTCCTGAAACGCATCGCCGACAGCGGCGGAACGCCGCAGTATGCGCGCCCGATGTGCGTGGGCGAAGTGAAATCCAAGGGGCAAGGCGAACTGGAAAAGGACATCGCCAACCTCACGGCCGCCATGGCCGCGCACGGGGCCGAGCGCGGTTTCATGAACGCCGCCAGCCCCGGCGTCATCTCGCTCTTCCTGCAAAACGATTACTACAAGACGCGCGAGGCGTATCTCGCCGCACTCGCCGACGCACTGAAGGTGGAGTATGAGACCATCGTCGCCGCTGGCCTCGATGTGCAACTCGATTGCCCTGATCTGGCGCTCAGCCGGCACATGTTGTTCACCGACCTCACGGATGCGGAGTTCGTTAAGGTCGCCAACCTGCATTTCGAAGCGCTGAACCATGCCTTGCGGGACGTGCCGCAGGATCGTGTAAGGGTCCATATCTGCTGGGGCAATTACGAAGGCCCGCATTGCTGCGACATCCCCATGGCGCAGATGTTCGACACGCTGATGGCGACGAATTCGCGCTACGTGTTGTTCGAGACGTCGAACCCCCGCCACGCCCATGAATGGACCGTCTTCCGCGACCGCAAGGCGGATATCCCCGATGACAAGATCCTCGTGCCCGGCGTGGTCGATACGACGACTAATTTCGTTGAGCATTCGGAACTCGTTTCGCAACGAATTCAACACTTTACAGATATCGTCGGCGCCGACCGTGTCATCGCGGGCAGTGATTGTGGCTTCGGCACCTTCGCCGGCTTCGGCGCGGTGGACCCGGAAATCGCGTATGCCAAGCTGCGGACGCTCGCCGATGGCGCGGCGCTTGCCGGGGGGCGGTGATGGCGCCGCTTGTTTTCGTGCCCGGCATGATGTGCGATGCCCGGCTCTTTGTGCCACAGATATCGGTGCTTTCAGCGCGGTGCGCGGTGATGGTCGCGGCGCTCACCGGGGCCGACAGCATGGCCGGTCTGGCGCGCCGTGTGCTAGCCGATTCGCCGCCGCGCTTCGCGCTTGCCGGGCTCTCGATGGGCGGCATCGTGGCGTTGGAGGTGCTGCGGCAGGCGCCGCAGCGGGTGGAGCGGCTTGCGCTTCTCGACACCAACCCGCTGGCCGAAACCGAGGCCGCAAAAGCCCGCCGCGCGCCCCAGATGGAGGCAGCACAAGCCGGCCGCCTGCGCGACGTGATGCGCGACGAGATGAAGCCGAATTACCTCGTGGACGGCCCGCGCAAACCTGAAATCCTTGATCTGTGCATGCAGATGGCCGAGGCGCTCGGCCCGCAGGTTTTCGTCAATCAATCCATCGCCTTGCGCGACCGCCCCGACCAGACGGACACGCTGCGCGGCTACGCTGGAAAGGCGCTGGTGCTGTGCGGGCGGCACGATAGGCTGTGCCCGGTGGACCGGCACGAGCTGATGCACGACCTTCTGGCGAACAGCCGACTGGACATCGTCGAGAAGGCGGGCCACCTGCCCACGCTGGAGCAACCCGAAACAACGACAGCGGCCCTGATCCGCTGGCTGGAGGCATGATGGACCAAGAGCTTCTGACCCTGCTGCGCAAGGTCGACACCCCCACCGTCTGCAACGCCATCGAGGTGGCGCAGGGCAAGCGCGGTTTCAACGCCTTCACCCGTGGTACCATGCAGGCCAGCGACCCCGCGGGGGTGATGGTGGGCTACGCCGTGACCGCGCAGATCGCAGCGCTTGCCCCGCCGACCGAGGACGCCGCCACCATCCGCGCCCGCCGCATGGCCTATTACAAGGCGATGGCGGCGGGGCCGAAACCCTCGGTCGCCGTGGTCGAGGATCTCGATTACCCGAACGCTATCGGCGCCTATTGGGGCGAGGTGAACACCACCATCCACAAGGGCTTTGGCATGTCGGGCGCGCTGACCAACGGGGTGATGCGCGACCTTGGCGACATGGCCCCCGATTTTCCGGTCGTCGCGGGCAGCATCGGGCCGAGCCACGGCTTCGTACATGTGCGCAGCGTCAACCAGCCGGTGCGTGTGATGGGCATGGATGTGCGCCCCGGCGACCTTGTCCATGCCGACCGGCACGGCGCGGTGGTGATCCCGCCCGAGGTGCTGGGCGCGCTTGGCGCGGCGATCGGCAAGATGCAGCAGACCGAGCGCCTTGTCCTCGACCCGGCCCGCGCCGAGGGGTTCGATTTCAACGCCTTCGAGAAAGCCTGGGCCGCGTTCGAGGCGGCGCGGACCTGATCACTCCGCCGGGGCGGGCAGGGCGGCTTGCAGTACCGTCTCGCTGCCCGGTTGCGGGTGGCGCGGGACCATCAGCGCCAGAAGAAGCGACACCACCGCCATGCATGCGGCCAGCGCGAAGACCGCGCCGGGCGTGATCATCCACAGGTAGCCAAGCGTCGCAGGCAGGACCACCGCCGCGATGTGGTTGATGGTGAAGGCAACGGCGGCGGTGGGGGCGATGTCGCCGGGATCGGCGATCTTCTGGAAATAGGTCTTTATCGCAAGGGCCAGCGAGAAGAACAGGTGATCCATGATGTAAAGCCCGATCGCCAGCGTCACGCCCCAGTCAAAGAAGTAGATCCCGGCATAGAGCAGAAAGATCCCGGTCAGCCCGGCATATTCGAGCACCAGCGCCATGCGCTCTCCGAAGACGCTGACCAGCTTGCCCAGAAGCGGTGCGCAGATCATGTTCAGCACCAGCGTCACCATGAACAGCAGCGTCACCTCGTGCACGTCGAAGCCGAAGCGCTCCACCATCATGAAGCCGGCGAAGACCACGAAGATCTGCCGCCGCGCGCCGGCCATGAATTGGAGCGCGTAATAGAGCCAGTAGCGCCGGCGCAGGATGAACTGCTTGCGCTGCGGGTTCGGCGCCTCGAATTGCGGATAGGCGAACAGGCACAAAAGCGCGACAAGCGCGGTAAACCCGCCCGCCATCCAGTAGACCACCGAAAAGCTCAGGTCATAGGCGCGCCAGGTCAGAATGATCAGCCCATAGGCCAGCAGCGTCGCCCCCGACCCGGCGGCCAGAAGCCAGCCCAGAACCTGCGGCGCGCGCTTCTTGTCCAGCCATTGCAGTTGCAGCGACTGGTTCACCGTCTCGTAATAGTGAAAGCCGATGGAACTGAGCAGCGTCACCGTCAGGATGCCGCCAAGCGAGGGGAACTGCGCCGTGACCGCCGTGGCCGCGCCAAGCAGCACCAGCGACAAAAGCCCGAGCACCTGTTCGCGGATCACCATGATCAGCGCGATCACCCCGATGGCAAGGAAACCGGGGATTTCGCGCACCGTGTGCAGCCAGCCGATATCCGACCCGTCGAACCCCGCCACCTCGATGACGAAATTGTTCAGAAGCGCCGTCCATGTCGCGAAGGCAATGGGCATGCACAGCGCCATGAGGAAGAGCAGCGCCACAGGCTGACGCCAGAGCGGCAGGGCCTTGGCGCTGTCCAGAGGCAGTGTGCGAAAGAAGGGTTTGCCGGCCATGCAGGCGATTTAGGCGGTTTTTCGCACCGCGACGAGCGAAAAATGCCCAGGTCGTCCGCCGTCCAAAACAAAAAGCCGCCCGGTTCGGGGCGGCTTTTCGCGTTCGGGGGGCGCGGGGGGGCGCGGAACGCTCAGTTCTGCGCGTAGTATTCGATGACGAGGTTCGGTTCCATATGCACCGCGTAGGGCACATCACCGAGGCCGGGGGTGCGCACGAAGGTCGCGGTCATCTTGGAATGGTCCGCCTCGATGTAATCGGGCACGTCGCGTTCGGCCAATTGCACGGCTTCCAGCAGGACGGCGATTTGCTTGGACTTCTCGCGCACCTCGACAACGTCGCCTTCCTTCACGCGGTAGGAGGGGATGTTGACCCGCTTGCCGTTCACGGTGACATGGCCGTGGTTCACGAACTGGCGCGCCGCGAAGATGGTCGCAACGAACTTGGCGCGGTAGACAACCGCGTCGAGGCGCCGTTCCAGAAGGCCGATCAGGATTTCACCGGTGTCGCCGCGCAGGCGCTCGGCCTCGGCGAAGATGCGGCGAAACTGCTTTTCGGTCAGGTCGCCATAATAGCCCTTCAGCTTCTGCTTGGCGCGCAGTTGCAGGCCGAAATCGGACATCTTACCCTTGCGGCGCTGCCCGTGCTGGCCGGGGCCGTATTCGCGGCGGTTGACGGGGGATTTTGCGCGGCCCCAGATGTTTTCGCCCATCCGGCGGTCGATCTTGTACTTGGCAGAGGTGCGTTTGGTCACCGTCTGATCTCCTTCTTTCGTGCGCCTCATCCGCCCCGCGGGGCGGGGCGTCTTCGGCAAATGAAGGGCGTTGTCCTCTGGTCTTCTCCGGGCGGGCCCGGTGCCTGACAGGGATCCCCTTGCGGGGGCCACCAACACCAATGAAAACCCCGGCAAACGCTTGCCGGGTTGGGCGGCTTTTTGCAGCCCTGACCGGGGGAGTCAATGGCCTCGAGCGTGCCGCGTTCGTTTGTATTCGCGCCACACGCTCCAGCCCTTCGGTTTTCGCATCTCCGGGGAGTGCAAAACCGGCGCCCACTTTTGCGCGACATGCCTCAGCAGGCGTTTTTGAGCCCGTGCATCAGGATCGCCGCCTCGGCCCGGTCCAGCATCCGGCGCGCCGGCGCGCCGTAGGTGAAGGGATCGTCGGCCAGATCGGGGAAATGCGACAGCAGGCTGCGCCGCTGGCCCGGCTCCAGGTGTTTCAGCCCCATATAGCCGGGGTGGAAGGTCTCCACCTCCAGCCCGTTGGCCCAGATCACCTGATGCCGGTCCAGCATCAGATGGACATACCACGTCTCGCGCAGCGAATGATCCACCGTCACCAGCCGGTCCCCGACAAGATCGCGGGCGCTGACCAGCACCTCCGCCTCGCCCCACAGGTCGCGGGCGACGGCGCCTTTCACGATCACCCGGTGTTCGGGCGAAACCACAAGGTCGGCATCCGGCCGGTCAAGCCCGAGCGCACCCGCGCGCATCCGGATCGGCCGTTGCCCCGGCATCGCGAACAGCCGCGCACCCGACATCCGCCGCTGCCCGGTCCAGATGACTGCTTGCGGGCCATCGTCCCGCGTCAGGATGCGGTCGCCGGGGCCGAGATCCTCGATCGCCACCTCGCCGGCCTCTGTCCGCAGCCTCGTGCCCGGCGTGAAGCAGATGACCGAGGAGTCCTCGACCGCCGCCATCGGGCGGGGCTGGTTCACGCGGATGATCGCAAGATCGCGGTTCGCGGGCGGCATTGCATCGGGGAACAGCAGGATCGGCAGCCGCCCGCCCCCGGCTGCGACAGGCACCACGGTGTAGAACCGCGGCCCGTCGGCGACGATGAAGGCATCCGCGAACAACGGGTCGGCCTCGGCGGCGGCGTCCTGTCCGGGGGTGGGCGCGGGGTGGCGCAGCAATTTGCGCACCACCCGCGCGGCCCGCGCACGAAGCTCGGCGTGGTCCTGGCTGACCCCAAGGAGAAGCGCGGCGCCCTCGCCTTCCAAAGGAAGCGCGCGGCCCTGCCAGCGCCATGTCATCCCTTCGGCCAGTTCGTTGTCATGTTCTGCCGGACCGCCCTCTATCAGGGTCTGAGACCATGCGATCATGGTCAGGCCCCCAGTGCCCGTGCTCATCCCGATCTGCCTGTTTTTTCTGCCCTTGTAGCCGAATCGTAACATGCCCGAATCACCCTGGGAAGGGGGCGATTCGCATGTGATTCGAAAAAAGGCGATTCGGGGCTCAGAATTCCAGCGCGATGGTCAGCGATCCGACGGTCTGCCCGTTTGGCTGGCCCACGAATTCCTCTGACAGGTAGGTCATGCCGTAGAAGATATTGGACGCACCGAAGGCATAATTCGCACCCGCCCGCAGCCGGTAGCGCATGTCCTCCGGCACGTAGCCGCGATCTGAGGGCAGGTAGCGCGAGCTGTCGACATAGGCGATGTCGCCGCCCAACAGGAAGGAAAAACCGTGGTCGTCGGGGCTGTCCAAGGCGCTGATCCGTTGGCCCGTGGTCACGTCGCGCAGGCGCAATCCACCTGCGCCGTAGCCGCCGATGGTCCAGTCGAATCCGGCACGGGCCATCGTCTCGACCCCGGCCTGCAATTCGACGAAGGGGCGCAGCCGGCTGTTGCCAAGCTCGAATTCACGGCCCAGTTCCAGCGTGCCATGCAGGTAGATGCCGTTGTCGACCTGGAAATTCTCGACATTGCTTGAGGAGAGGCTGAACGCATCGTGCACCGCCTCTTGCAAATGGCGGATGCCGGTCTGTTCGCCCATACCGACAACATCGGCACCGAAGCTGACCTCGTATCCGTGCCAGTCGAAATGCGTATGCGCCCCGACCGACAGCACCCCCGCAAAAAGCCGGTCGCCCGGCGCCGGGCTGTTGAGGTTGTTCGGTGCGATCACCTCGCCGCGAAAGCGGTATTCCATGATCGTGCCGATCCGGTCCGGCAGCACCCCGCCCCATTCCGGCCCGCGCACATCGCTGACCCAGTAGGCACCGGTTCGCCAGCGGTCTTCGCCGTCACCGATCACGTCATTGGTGAACAGCCGTGCCTGCCCAAGGCGACCGCGATCCTGCGCCTGCGCGCCAAGCGTCGCGCATACCAGTAAGATAAGGGTGAGGCCCGCCCGGCCAACCGCTTGCCACATTACTCTGCCTCATTGTCGCAACCGCTTTTGGCGCGGTCTGTTTTCAATTGAAAAGACAATATCACAGGGTCGTGCGCCGGGCTAGACCACATGTTCGCCTGAGACGGGTCGCCCTATCTCAGGCGAACATGTGGTCTAGGCACACTTGCTGTGGCCGCAGCTTGGGCAGGTCATGCAGCCCTCGACCATGCGCATACCGAATTCGCCGCAGGCCGGGCAGGAGGTGCCGCGCGTGGCCGATCCGTTGATCGCCGTTATCTTGGCGCGCGGATCGTCCTTCAACCCCATGCCCTCGCCTTCGATAAAGCCGATGGAAATCAGGTGTTTCTCGATCACCCCGCCGATCGCGGCGAGCATCGAGGGCACGTATTTGCCGCCCATCCACGCGCCGCCGCGCGGGTCGAAGACCGCTTTCAGTTCCTCGACCACGAAAGACACGTCGCCACCGCGCCGGAACACCGCCGAAATCATGCGGGTCAGCGCCACGGTCCAGGCAAAATGCTCCATGTTCTTGGAATTGATGAAGATCTCGAACGGACGCCGATGCCCGCTGATGACGATATCGTTGATGGTGATATAGATCGCGTGGTTGGAATCGGGCCATTTCAGCTTGTAGGTCTGGCCCTCCAGCTCTCCGGGGCGGTCAAGCGGTTCGGCGATATAGACCACGTCGCCATCGGGATCGGGCCGTTCGCTGGCGGGTTTCTCCTCTGCCTCCGAGACGCTCAGCACGCTGCCGGTGACATCGTTGGGCCGGTAGGTGGTGCAGCCCTTGCAGCCGGAATCCCACGCCTGCATGTAGACGCTCTTGAAATCCTCGAAGCTGATATCCTCGGGGCAGTTGATGGTCTTGGAGATGCTGGAGTCGACCCATTTCTGCGCCGCCGCCTGCATCTTGACATGGTCTGCGGGTGCCAACGTCTGGGCGTTGACGAAATAGTCGGGCAGGGGGGCGTCCCCCATGGTGTCGCGCCACATCTGCACGGCGTAATCGACGACCTCCTCTTCGGTCCGGCTGCCGTCGCGTTGCAGCACCTTGCGCGTGTAGGCATAGGCGAACACGGGCTCGATCCCAGAACTGACATTCCCGGCATAGAGGCTGATGGTTCCGGTCGGCGCGATCGAGGTCAGCAGCGCGTTGCGGATGCCATACTTACGGATATCTTCGCGCAATCCCTCGTCCATGTTTGCCATGTTACCCGAGGCAAGGAACGCCTCGGCGTCGAACAACGCAAACGCCCCGCGTTCCTTTGCCAGGTTCACCGACGCGCGATAGGCGGCATGGGCGATCTGCTTCATCCAGGCATCCGTCTGCGCGGCGGCCTCGTCCGATCCGTAGCGCAGCCCCAGCATCAGCAACGCATCGGCCAACCCGGTGACACCCAGCCCGATCCGCCGTTTCGCCCGCGCCTCCTGCGCCTGCGCCTCCAGCGGGAACTTCGACGCGTCAACCACGTTGTCCATCATCCGCACCGCCATGGCGACCAGATCGTCAAGGGCCGCGCCGTCCAGCCGCGCCGTCGGCTCGAACGGGTCCGCCACCAACCGCGCAAGGTTCACCGAGCCCAGAAGGCAGGCCCCGTAGGGCGGCAGCGGCTGCTCGCCGCAAGGATTGGTGGCGGCGATTTCCTCGGCGTAGTTGAGGTTGTTCATCGCGTTGATCCGGTCGATGAAGATCACCCCCGGTTCGGCGTAATCGTAGGTGGAGCGCATGATCCGGTTCCACAGGTCGCGCGCCTGAACCGTGTGATAAATTTTGCCTTCGAATGACAATTCCCACGGGCCATCGGTCTTCACCGCCTCCATGAAGGCATCGGTGATCAGCACCGACATGTTGAACATGCGCAGCCGGGCGGGGTCGGCCTTGGCCGAGATGAAATCCTCGATATCCGGGTGATCGCAGCGCATCGTCGCCATCATCGCGCCGCGTCGGCTGCCGGCCGACATGATGGTGCGGCACATCGCGTCCCAGACATCCATGAATGACAGCGGGCCGGAGGCGTCGGCGGCGACCCCGAGAACATCCGCGCCGCGTGGCCGGATGGTGGAAAAATCGTAGCCGATTCCGCCGCCCTGCTGCATGGTCAGAGCGGCTTCGCGCAGGTGCTCGAAGATGCCACCCATGCTGTCGGGGATCGTGCCCATGACAAAACAGTTGAACAGCGTCACGTTGCGTCCGGTGCCGGCGCCGGCGGTGATTCGACCCGCTGGCAGGTATTTGAAATCCTCAAGCGCGGCATAGAACCGGTCTTCCCACGTCTCGCGGTCCTTTTCGACCGAGGCGAGGGCGCGCGCGATTCGGCGCCAGCTGTCCTCGACCGTCTGGTCGATCGGCGTGCCATCCGCCTGTTTGAGCCGGTATTTCATGTCCCAGATGGCTTCTGCGATCGGGGCGGCAAAGCGGCTCATGTCGGCGTCCTGTCATAATGCTTGTGGAGACCGTGGAAGATACCACAAGACTTTCGATGGTCAACGATTGGCTTTCGGGTTTCGGCATTCTACCTTCCCCGTCGAGAGGATTCCCATGGCAGAAAAATTCACCCACCTGATCAAGCTCAGCGTCGGCACGGAAACGGTCGACGATCTTGCCGCATGGCAGGCGTCGGCGCATGACCGCTGGCCCGACGGACAGCCGCGCCACGTCACCCGCATGTGGCCAAAGCGCGAGGCCGAGATCGTCAACAATGGCTCGATCTACTGGGTGATCAAGGGCTTTGTCCAGGTTCGCCAACGGGTGCTGCGGCTTGACGAAGTGATTGGGCACGACGGCATCCGGCGCTGCGCGATCGTGCTCGACAAGGCGCTGATCCGCGTCGAGGCCACGCCCAAACGCCCGTTCCAGGGCTGGCGCTACCTCAATCCGCAGGATGCGCCGCGCGACCTGTCGGCGCAGCGCGCGGCAGAGGACCGGCTTCCCCCGGACCTGCAATCGGCGCTGGCCGATATCGGGGTGTTCTGAGTGCCTGAATGCCGCCGGATCGGGGGCGCGGTCGCGGCGCGGTCGGGGCGCGGGGGCGGTGGACATCAGGCAACGGTTTCTCGCCGATTTCTCGCCGATCTTCCGGCTTGGCACGGTGCAATGATTGTGCGCCAGACTACACTGCGTTAACCGGAAAGGACCGCCACGCAAGGAGACCCCGATGCGCGCCCTTATCCGTTTTGCCCTGCTCGGTCTGGTCCTGATCCTCGGGGCCTGTGCCACGACCGACCCGCTGGAGGAAGACCTGCCCGACATGGGCGATTTCCGTCTGGCCTTCAATATCGTCGTGGCCGACCATATTCAGCAGGTGCCGCCCTCGCGCGAGGCGACGGGCGCGGAATGGATCGAAGTGCTGACCGCCGAGATCGACCGCCGCTTCGGCGGCTACGAGGGCGACCGGCTTTATCATATCGCGATCCATGTCGATGCCTACGCGCTGGCGCCTCCGGGTATTCCGCTGGTGTTGCAGCCACGCTCGATCCTGGTGATCAGCGCCAATGTCTGGGATGACGAGTTGCAGGCCAAGCTGCACGAAGAGCCGGAACAGATGACCATCTTCGAAGGCGCGGCGACGGAAACCTTCCTGATCGGGTCGGGGCTTGCCCGCACAAGAGAAGAACAGATGCAGGTTCTGGCCCGCAACGCGGCGCGGCGGGTTCAGCTCTGGATGCTGCAAAACCCCGAATGGTTCTCGATCGACGAAGTGGCCGCCGAACGGGCGCAGCAAGACCTTGCCGCCGAGGTCGCGGAAATCGAGCAGCCCGTCGACCTGTCCGAAGTCGCGCCTGACGCCGGGGCCGAAGCCGGAACCGAAACCGAGGCCGGGGCAGAACAGGCGCAGAGCCGCGACACCCCTTGATTTTTCTTCTGCGGCTGAGTAACGAGCGCGCGATATTGACCCCGGGTCCGGCGGCCCCTCAGTCCAAATACGCCTAAAACAGCGGTGCGGGCGGACCCTCGCACCCTACACCCCGCCCGTAGGGTGCGTGCTCTGCACGCACCGCCACAACATCAAGGAGGCCATCATGGCTAAGCAAAAGT